>Ga0079224_100004758_pt1 | contig 17656 bp, 14 predicted proteins | sample Stecom2015_FD_80414 | JGI IMG/M metagenome (GOLD analysis project Ga0079224, IMG submission 80414) | Agricultural soil microbial communities from Utah to study Nitrogen management - Steer compost 2015 | ecosystem: Environmental > Terrestrial > Soil > Agricultural land | place: USA: Utah...
AAGATCCGCGCGTTCGTGTTGCCGCGCACGCCGGCGAGTGCGCGGCCGTTCAGCGCGCCGTAGACGTGCACGTGCCCGTCCGCGAGGACCTCGGCGCCGGGGCTGACGGCCGCGAGGATCACGAGATCCGTCCCCCGCGCGTAGATTTGCTGCCCGGAGCGGACGGGCTGCGTCACGGTCAGGCTGCCGACCGCCGGCGCCTCGCCTTCGTCCGCGGCCTGCGGCGCTCGCCGGGACGCACTCTCGGCGGGTTGCGCCGGGCGGGTTTGCGCGGCGCTCTGCGCAGATCCGCGCTCACGGCCCTCCGCCTCGGGCTCCCGCTCGGCGGGCGCGTCGGGCAGGTGCTTGTTCGAGAACACCGAGAGCCCCGCGGTGAACGCGGCTTCCCGCCAGCGCGAGTCGCCGCCACGGATGCCGATCGGCACGAGCCCACGCGTGCGCAGCAGCTCGACGAAGCCGGGCAGATCGGCATGCAAGTCCGTGCTCGAAATCTCCGACACGTCCACGATCACGGGCAGGTGCTTGAACAGGGCCGGCGCCTCCTTCACTCGCCGATCGACCTCGCGTGCCAGCAGCTCGACGGAAGAGTGGAGGAGTCGAAGAATCGTCAGGGTCATCATTCGACCCTTGAATTCCAGTACTGGCCTGGAGGCGCGAGCCTCGGTCATGCGTGGCGTCCGTGAGTTGGATCGGGAAGCGAGTGCGAAACGATGGCCGCGATGCCGGCCCCTGCGCGAGCGTCTTTATAACGCGTAGCCGATGCAGCATCAAGGCGGCTCGCGCCGTCTCGAGCGAGGCCGCGCGGAGAAAGAAAGCCCCGCTAAAGGACAGCCTTCACGGTGTCGTTGTAGACGTCGACGCCTTCGATCCGCGATGCACCGAGCTTCGTGTCGTCGATGTTCACTAGAACGTTCGATACGCGGACGATGACGCTCGTCACCGGGTCGCGGCCGATCAGCGCGCAGGCTGTCGCAGGAAGAGCGCGGTTCGATCGTCGAGATCGAAGTCCGCCAGAGGCGTCGAGCGGCATCGATATTGCGTGGTTGCCGGTTTCACGGGCCCGGCGTACGCTCGAGTCGCGACAAAGCCGAACCCGTCGAAAGGCGGGGGCGGAAAGCCACGGGTCCTCGCTTCCTCCGAGCAACCCTCGAAGGACCCAAGACCGCCGGGCTGCCGAAGCTCCGTTTCATTCTCATCACACCACCGCGTTCGTCTGCGCGGACTCGCAGACTTCCGGCAGCCGACGCTCACAAGAGGGCACAGCGATGATCGTCGAACGTATCGGCAACGGACGTGTTCTCGGCTCTTCGATCATGGGCCTCGCGATCGCCTTGTCTTCGTCCATCGTCCTCGCGCAGCAGCAACAACCCGCGCAACCGCAGCAACAGGAACCCGCACAGTCCCAGCAGCAGCCTCCGCAGCCTCGACAGCAACCGGCTCAGCCCGGGCAACCGCAGCAGCCGGCGCAGGCGCAGCAACAGCAGCCGGGACAGTCCGCACGGCAGCAGCCCCCGCAGAGTGCCGAGCAGCAGGAGGACGTGCAGGTCGCGGCCGCCGCGCCGAGCGCGCAGGCGACACAGACGATGTGGAACGGCGTTCGAGTGGTGCAGGTCAAGCACGATCGAGTCGGCGACTTCGAAGCGCTCATCAAGGAGCTGAGCGCGGCGATACAGGAATCAGGTCAACCCGGTTTCTCGGTCTACAGCACCGAGCTCGGCGACATGAACAGGTACCATATTGTGATGCAGTTCGACTCGTTCGCGTCGTTCGGGAGCATGGAGACCCCGCCGATGGAGCCGACGGAATGGGCGAGCTGGATGAGCCGGATCGGCGGCACGATCGACTCTCATACCGTCGCGGTCGCGCGAATACGTCCCGAGCTCTCGATCATCCCCGACGAGCAGCAGGCCCAGCATGCCCAGCAGCCGGAGCTCCTGATGCTGATCACGGATACCGTGATGCCCGGCAAGAGCTTCGAGTACGAGGCCTTCATCCGCGACGAGATTCTGCCCGCGCTGCGGCAGACCGATATCCCCGCCGCGATCGCGAACGAGGTGATCTTCGGCACGGAAGGGCGTACATGGGTCTTCGCGGTGCCGATGCAGGGGTGGGAGGAGCTCGACCGTCCTTCGCCGTTGATCGAGGCGATCGGACCCGAGGCGGCGCAGCAGCTGATGCAGCGCGGAGACGCGCTCGTCGATAGCACGAAGACGGAGGTCATGCGCTATCGGGCGGACTTGTCGAGCCAGTCGCCGCTCTGACGAGCGGAGCGCGCTTGGAGCCCGGGCCGGGCTCTGCGAGCCCGGTCCGGCATCGGGCGGGAGCCGCCGGAGCGCGGCGAGCGAGAAGCAAAGCAGCGCGAGGACGTCCAGCCCGGCCGCTCCCCCGCCGCCGCCTCCGACCGCGGTGCGCGCCTGCACCTCCACTGTGCGGGTCGCCGTCGTCTTGTTGCCGGAGCTGTCCTCGACCTCGTACGTCACGACGTAGGAGCCGATCGTTTTCGCGTCCACGGGATTCGTCACGACGATTGCGCTCGTCAAGTTGCCGTCGACATCGTCGAACGCGCTCGCGCCCGGGTCCACATACTCGTCGCCGACCGTCAGCACGATGGCCGGATCGCCGTTCAGGACGAGCCGCGGCGCGCCCAGAGGAAGCGGTCGGCCGACGTTGATGAAGATCTCGACCGCATCTCCGGCCGCAACCGCGACGTCCGAGATCTCGTCGAAGTCGAACAGCCCGGACGCGGCGCCGGATGGGTTTCGCGCACCGGTGAAGCGGTGTGCCTGCAACGCGAAAGCGGGCGGTGAGCCGCCGTCATGTGTGTATATGCGGTGGACGCCGCTTGCGCCGATCGTCGCGACATCGATCCGGCCGTCCGCGTCGAAGTCGGCGAGGAGAATGTCGACGGTCGCCGATTCGTCGAGGCCAGGCGTCGGCGCGAAGCTCAAGGATGATCCGCTGCTGCGCGTCAGCAGCACGCGGTCCGCCGCCGAGTCGCTTCCTACCGCAAGGTCCGGTACCGCGTCGCCGTCGACGTCGGCCGTCGCGAGCGACGACGAGGCCCCGGTTTCCGGGGACACGGCGAGCGCGAAGCCTTCGGCGTCCCGACGGTAGACCTCGACGTCGCGCGCGTCGGCGCCGAGCGCGAGCTCCGCACGGCCTTCGCCCGTCAGGTCGGCGGCGACGATCGCCGTGCTCGGGCCATCGATCACCGTTTCCGGCTCGGCGAACAGCCGCCCTCCGACATTGCGGTACACGAGGGTCGCGGTGTCGGTCGCCAGCGCGACATCCGGCAACGAATCGCCGTCGACGTCGCCGACCGCGACCGCGTGCGCACCGGCGGACCCGTCGAGCGTCACGGTTTCGACGTCGCCGGAATCCGTTGTGAAGAGGATGACGCTCTCCGCGGCCGGCCTCGCGACGACGAGGTCGATGCGCGAATCCCCGTCGAGATCGGCCGCCGCTAGCGCCGCGCCGCCGGCGGCCGTGTCGACGGCAAGCGGGGCGGCGCCGAAGGGACGGCCATGGTCGTCCGGGCTGCGCAAGAACAAGAGAACGCCGTCGGCGGCGGCGACGGCGAGGTCGTCCTGCCCGTCGCCGTCGAGATCCGCGACGGCGACGTCCCGCGCGCCGTTCGCCGGCAGCGTCTGAACCGGGCTCACGGTCGGGGTTTCCGTGATGCTCAGCACGGCGGTCGCCCGGTCGTTTTCCGTGTTGCGGTCGGTGACGGCCGGATCGAGGATCGACACCGAGGCCGCGGCGCCGACCGTGCCGGCGACGCCGGCGAGGCCCTGGATCGTTGCGGAAATCGCGTCGCCGGCTGCGAGCACCGACCAGCGACACGTGATCGTGTCGGATCGGCTCGGCGCGCACGCCTGATCGGAGACGTTCTCGAACCGATACGATGCCGGTGCGTCGAGGACGAGCGTGAGCTCGAAATTCGCGACGTCCGACTCGCCGAGATTTCGTACCGCCGCCGTCCATGAATGCGCGGCGCCGGCCAGGACGGGATTCGGATCGACGGACAGCGAGACCTCGAGATCGGCCGACTCGCGAGGCGGCGGGGGCGGCGGGGGCGGCGGAGGGGGCGGAGGCGGCGGCTCGGGCTTCGGTGTCTCCGCCTGCACGCGGATCGTAAAGGTCTGAAGCGCCACGTCGCCCCTGCGTCTCGCCTGCAGGCGGACGCGATGATTGCCGACGTCGCTGTCCCGCGGCGTGCCGGACAGCGTATCGTCGCCGTCGAAGTCGAGCCACGCCGGCAACTCCAACGCGGAGAAGCGCACGTCCCGGCCGCCCCTCGGACGGCCGTCGTCCGCGGCCCTCATCCTGTAGACGTACGGCCTATCCACCGTGGCTTCCCGCGTGGGCTCGCTCGTGAAGACGAGCTCGGCGCATGCAAGCACCGCGGCGAGCAAGGCGGGCAGCGACCAGGCGAGAACCTTCCCGCGGGACGTCGACGAGTTCTTGTTCATTCTGGCCATCGGGACCGGCAAGAATTGTGCCAAGCCGACCTGCTATGATTGCTGTTATTGAGCGGTCGGCGCAGTACCGGTCACGAGCTCGAGCATGCCGCAATTTGCGAAGAACTAAAAGAACCGCTCATCCGGGAGCATTGCGGGAAAAGGAGCGCTTAATGGGCATCGAAGTCGGCGGTATCCTCGGATTGATCATCCTGGTCCTCGACGTCTGGGCCATCGTCAAAATCATCGGAAGCAGCGCCGGCACCGGCTCGAAGGTGCTGTGGATCGTCATCATTCTGCTGCTGCCCGTGCTTGGGCTGATTCTGTGGTTCTTGCTCGGCCCGAAGAGCTGATGCGCCGAGCCGCGCAGCCACGGGTGCGGTGGCGCGCCTTTTCGCGGCGTTCTGGCCGGGGAGGGAGAGATGGGCCGCCGCCTCCGCCGAGGAGCAGTGGCGGAGGGGCGGCCGCTCGGCTTACCGGTATGCGTTGACGGTCCAGTCCTACCGGCTCGCGTATAGCGGTTGCGTCGGAAAGATTGCGCTTCTCGTTGCGTCTTATCGGCTCGCGTGAACCGGCCTCATCGTAGGCCTTACGCGAAGCAGCGCCACGGGCTCGATGTTTTGCTCGACCAGCCGCTGCTTCGCTTCCGCGATGCGGCGCATGAGCTCCTCGTCGACCTGATTCACGGGGCGAGCGGGCTCGATGTGCTTACCGATGAACATGCGTCCCAACTTCACGGCGGTACTCCTATCGTCTCGATGGCAGCGCGGCTTCCATGCAGGCCGCACGCACTTTATAGCGAGGCGGGAGCCCGAGGCGGTAGGAGAATTTTGCGTTCTTCCAGGTAGCGTTTTGCAGGCGCGGGCCGGCGCTGCGGTCCCCGCCCGCGCCGCAACGCTCAGTTCTCTTCCTCTTCCATGAAGCGGTCGACGGACATCCGGAGCCACTCCTCGACCGGGAAGTTCGTGCCGGCGTTCTCCTCGCCGACGAAGCGCGGATCCGTGGTCTCGATGTAGTTTCGGACGACGGTGTTGCCTTCGTGACAGGCGTACTCGAAGATCCGGTAGCCGTCGTTGCGGGTCCACGGGAATTCCATCTTGAACGGCGCCGTCAGGACCTCGGGATCTTCGATCCACGCTTCGTACTGGATGCTATCCGGCCCCGTCCGCGTCAGCCGTTCGGTCATCCGCATCGATTCGCTCGTCGGGATAGGGGGATTGCTCGGCCCGACGATGACCATCGGCGATAGGCCATTGAAGTTCGTCGTCTCGATGACGAGAGAGTCGCCGTCCCAGCGGCCCCTCGACTCGCCCATCCAATGCCGGATCTCGTCCGGAAGCAGCGGCCGGCCGTCGAGCGGGATGATCCGTGTCTCGTGTATCAGCTCGAGGCGGATCACGACATAGCCCGGCGTCTGATAAATCTCGACGCCGTTGTTGTACGGGAACGGGACCATCGACGCCGGTAGCCCGCGCGTGATGCAGCGGTCAAGGGCGTTGAAGTCGGAGATGTCGCTGAAGATCTCTCCGGACCAGCTGCTCTGCATATTCGCCGCTCGCGCCTCGCCTTCTTCGGTCAGCGGCGGGATGCGTCCGTTCGCGGGCTCGACGATCAGCGATGTCTGGCGCAGCGGCTTCCCCCACTCGAACCAGTGGCCCGAGCCGAGGCGGTTCTGCTCCTGCTCCCGTCCGTAGTTCGCCGCGAGATCCGCCGCCTCGCGGAGCGCGGCCTCGTACTCCTCGTCGTCGAGAAAGGCGCGGTCGCCGAAGGCCTCCGGGCGCTGCATCGGCGTGCGGCCCACCGAGTCGAGCGGCCACTTGCCCTGCAGATCGGGGTCGCCCCAAGGCGTACGCGGCGCCGTCCATGTGCCGGGCTCCGCTCGGGCGGATTGCACGTCCGCTTCCTGCGCGGCCGCGGCGCCCATGGGCGCCGGGTCCGAGCATGCCGCGAGCGCCAGCGTGGCCGACAGCGCGCCGATCGCAAGAGTCCTCTTCGCAAAACGCTCCTTCGCCGGATTCAGCTCGTCCATGGTCAGTGTCCTCCGCGCGAGCGCGCCGCGAAGGCGCGCGTCGAAATGAATGGGCGGAAGGATAGGTAACGGTTCTGCAGAGTGTCAAAACGACCGATTCGCACCGCCGCTAGCGGCACCTCAAAGCGAGCGCGAAAGCGGCTCGCGCTCGTGGCGGATGCGCGTGACGAGCGCCAGCGCGGCGCCCTGACGGGAGAGTGCAGGAGAGCGCTTCTGCTCCTCGGCGATCAGCCGCTCGGCCTCGCGCCGGTTGCCTTTGCACAAGCGTACGAGCTCGGCTTCGTAGTCGCCGGGGCTGTAGGTTTTGTGTGCCTTCTTTCTGAGCGGGCGGCGGGCCATGATCGAGCGGCTCTTGATCTCCACGCGCGAGTGAGCGCAAGTATAGGCGATCGAGCCGCGCGTGCCGAACCCGCCCGAGCTTTTCCGCCCGTTCGGTGCGCGACGCTATACTCGCGGAAGAGGAATCGCAGCAGAGGTCGGGATGGAGCTAGGGCTCGCGGGTCGAGCGGCGCTCGTCACGGGCGCAAGCAAGGGCATCGGCAGGGCGATCGCCGCGGGGCTCGCGAAGGAGGGCGTTCACGTCGCGCTCATCGCGCGCGGCGCCGCGGAGCTCGAGGCCGCGGCGGCCGAGATCGCGTCGAGCGCCGGCGTGCGTGCGTTGGCGATTGCGGCCGACATTCGGGACGGCGCGGCGGTAAAGGCGGCCGTCGAGCGCGCGCATGCGGAGCTCGGCATGCTGCACGTTCTCGTGAACAACGCCGGCGGTCCGATCAAGCGGCCGGAGCGCCAGATCACGTGGCCAGACACCGATTGGCGCGACGACGTCGACACGAAGATCCTCGGCATGCTGCGCGTCACGCAATGCATGATTCCGCTCATGCCGACGGACGGCACGGGCCGCATCATCAACATCAGCGGCATCGCGGGCTCGAGCGTGCTGACGAACGCGCTGACCCACGGCCTCAACAACTCCGCGATGAATCATGTCACCGCGTATCTCGCGGCCGATCTCGCTGCGGCGAGGATCACCGTGAACTCGGTGATCCCCGGTCTGATCGCCACCGAGTGGCGGGAGTCGTGGGCGGAGGGCTCCGCGCGCAGGCACGGCGAGACGAAGCAGCAGTTCCTCGACAGGACCTGCGCGGAGTGGGGCATCGTCTCGGGACGCTGGGGGACGATGGAGGAAGTCGCCGACGCCGTCGTGTTCCTTGCTTCCGATCGTGCGAGCTACATCAACGGCGCGAAGCTCGCCGTCGACGGCGGCTACTCCGTGAACGTGAGGAACTGACGCGGAGCCTGCGGGCAGCCGGTAGGGTGAGGCAGGGCTTCAAAGCCCTCGCAGCCCTTCGGTCAGCTCGATAGACGTGCCCCACGGATCCGTCAGGAGCGCGCGGCCGATGCCCGCTTCGGACGAGTAGCGCGCGTCGAGCTCCATGCCGCTCGCCTCGAGTGCCTCGCAGAACGCTTCGAGGTTCTCGACCTCGAAGCCGATGTGATCGAGCATGCGGCCGCGCGTGCCCGGCAGCGGCTCCGCCGCGGCCGAGAAGTTGAGGTTGATTCCGGGCAGATCCGTCGCGGGATATCGCCAGCGCATCCCGGCGACGCCGCCGAAATGCGTCGCGTACCAGTCCTGGGCTGCCTGAACGTCGCCTTCGGGGACGTACAGGTGCACGTGATGCGAGACGATCGGCACGTCGAGCTTGCGGTTGTGCCGCTCGACGGACGGCTCGGATGCCGGCTCGCGCGGCGTGAAATCGAGGTTGGTGGCGAGCTCGTCGTCGAACAGCTCGATCCGCTCGCCTTCGGGCGTGTAGATGTAGGCGACGCCCGGATACTGGTCGAGGTGCGTGACTTCGAATCCGGCGGCTTCGACCGCGGCTACGGAGCGAACGCGGAAAGCGACGTGATTGACCACGGAGCCCTCCGTATTGCCTGACGGCTCTCCTTCGCTCAGGAAGATCAGCACGTCGGGGAACGCTATCACCTCTTCTTCGCCGGCGCGTTTCGCTTCGCCGCCGAGCGACACCCAGAAGCGCTTGTTCGCTTCGACGTCGCGGACGACGTAGTGAAGGTGACCCATCGCGACGCCCGCGCCGTTCGGCGCCGCGAGATCGGCGTTCACGTGCCCGTGCAGCAGTAGAGCGGCGAGCGGAGCGAGAGCGTGGCGTCGGCGCATACGGGCGACTCCGAGCGTTGCTTCCGGAGCCGGTAGCGTAGCATGCGGCCTTGACGGCCGGTCACGCCGCCTCGACAGAGCGCATCAGCTCACGCGGCCGTCGAGCGCGCCGCGTCGTCGCGCGGCTCTCGCTGCCGCGTGAGCCACCAGAAGCGCAGGTTCTGCGCGGCCACCGCGAAAATGCTCGCCGTCAGCGTGCCCTCGAGCAGGCCGATGAGGCCGCGGCCGAGCACGAGCGCGAGGAACGCCGAGAGCGGCAGCATGATGGCGACGTAAGCGATGGCCTGGAGCGCGGTGGGCCACCACGTCTCGCCGAGGCCACGCAACGCCATCGTGATCGTCGCCTGCTGGCCGTCGAAGAGCATGACGAAAGCCGCGAAAGCGATCGCCGGCACGGTGACGGCGGCGAGGACCGGGTCGCTCGAGTGCAGCCCGAACACGACGTCGGGGAGCGTGCCGACCAGGACGGCCGCGATCGCGAGCGGAACCGCGGCCGCGCCGACTCCGGTCCAGCCGGCGAGGGCCGTATCGGCCGCATCCCCGCGGCCATGTGCGATCGCGACGCGCACCGCGGTCGCGGAGCCGACGCCGACGGCGAACATGAACGGGACGCCGAGCACGTTGAAGACGATCTCCTGCCCTGCGAGCTCGAGCGCGCCGAGCTTCTCGGCGATGATCGCGAGACCGGCGAATGCGCCGACCTCCGTTCCGATGCTGACCGCTGACGCATAGCCAATCGCCCGCTGTTTCGCCCAGTCGCGCCAGCGGCCTGCATACGGCACGCGAACCGCAAACTCGCGCATCGACGGCGCGAGCACGACGTAGCCGACGGCGAGGCCCGCGATCAGCCAGCGCACGGCGGTCGTCGCCCACGCCGAGCCTTCGGCGCCGAGCTCCGGCGCGCCGAGGCGCCCGAAGATCAGCGCGTAGTTCAAGAGGACGTTTGCGAGATTCGCGCCGACCAGGACCAGCATCGGCACATACGGACGGCGCACGCCTTCGAGGAACGCCGTCGAGCAGTAGAAGATCAGATGGGCCGGGAGTCCGAGCCCGAGGATCATGACGAGCTTGGCCGACTGCTCGGCGACGACCGGATCCGCGGCGAGGAGCCGCATCAGCCACGGCGCCGTGAAGGTCAGCGCGGCCATGCCGAGGCCGATCGCGGCAGCGTACGGCAGCGACCGCCGCCATACCTGCCCGCAACGCGCAAAGTCCCGCTGGCCATAGGCGGTGGACGTGGCGACGAGGACGCCCATCAGGAGCCCGATCGCGACGATCAGCAGGAACATCACGACCGAGCGGTTCGCGAGCGACAGCCATGCGAGCTCGGCCGTCGCATAGCGGCCGACCATCACGGTATCGACGAACGCCATCGCGAGCAGACCGAGCCGCGACGCGGTCGCGGGGAGCGCGAGCCGCAAGAGCTCGGGCACATGTGCCCGAAGCCGCTTCGTCAGCCAGCGCTCGTCGTGCAAGCGGGGATCAGCGATAGAGCTTGAGGTTCAGATACGCGGCTTCGATGTTTTTCTCGCGGAGCCGCTCGTAGTTCACCCAATCCCGATACTTCGGCAGCTCGAGCGTCGCCTTGAGCTCCTCGAGCGACCGGCCTTCGGCCATCCCCGCGGAGACAGCGTCGCGGAGATCCTCGAAGTATTCGCGCGTCGCGCTGACGGCCGCCTTGTCGAACAGCACGCCGTGTCCGCCGGCGAGCACGTCGAAATCGAGCGCTTCGACGCTTTCGTAGGAGCGGATCCACTCCGAGAGCGGGCTGCCGTCGAAGGGCCCGCACGCGCTCGGCAGCGAATAGATGTTGTCCGTGACGAGCGCGTCCGCGAGAAACTCGGTCGCGAAGACGGTGCGCTCGTTCGGGAAGTACATCACCGTCGCGTCGTCCGAATGGTTGAGCCCCGGATGCAGCAGCTCGACGCGCTTGCCGCCGAGCTCGATCCGCATTCGGTCGGAGTACACGATGCTCGGCCGCACGATGTCCGCCTGCAGCTCGGCGGGGGTCAGGGCACCGTCGCCGTCCTGGTCGTACATCGCGATGAAGCCCGGCCCCATGCCGCATATCCCCGGGTCCGCGTTGGTCGGGATCATGATGTCGTCCTGGTCGATCATCCCGTTGTTGTCGCGATCGACCATGTCGCCCGGCATCTGCGGGTAGCGGCCGTCCATGTTGCGCAGCATGTTCTCGTGGCCGACGAAGAGTGCGGTGTCCGCGAACGCTGCGCCGCCCGCGGCGTGGTCGAAGTGGCTATGGCTGTAGACGACGTAACGGACTGGAACGTCGAAGCGTTGGTCGAGCTCGACTGCAAGCCATTCGGCGAATTCCGGGTTGATCGGATCGCCGAGGATGATGCCCTCGGGCGTGACGAGGAAGATCGTGTACCAGTTGCCGTTGCGTGCCCGGTAGAGGTCGCCGGTCACGTGGATGATCTCCCGCGCGGGGCCGCGCGGCTGTGCGGCCGCGATGTCGATCAGACTGGCAGAGAGCACGGCCGCCGTGAGCGCGGCCAGGAGTGTTCTCATTCTTGTCCTCCGCGAGGCGAGGGGAACGACGCCAGCCGTAAGCTACCAGAAACGAACCGGGGTCATAGCCGAAGTTTTCTGCACCGGAAAAATGGTGCCAGACACTCTTTTCGGAAATTGGTGTCAGGCACCCTTTTTCGGAGAATGGGTGCCTGACGCGATTTTTCGGGAGATGGGTGTCAGACACCCATTCTTCAGGGCTCGGCCGCGTCGCTCTCGGGCGGGGCGCTCGCGTCGTCGACGTTCGGCGACAGACCACGCCGCTCGAGCAGCGGCTCGATGCGCGGCTCGTGCCCGGCGAAAGCGCGGAAGAGGTCCAAGGCCTCGACGCTTCCGCCGCGCGACAGCAGCGTGCTGCGGAAGCGGTCCCCGTTCTCGCGGGTCAGCCCGCCGTTCTGCCGGAGCCACTCGACGGTGTTCGCGTCGAGCACCTCGGACCATATGTACGAGTAGTACCCCGCGTCGTAGCCGCCCATGATGTGACTGAAGTACGGCGTGCGATAGCGCGGCGGCACGGGCTCGTAGTCCGTGCCGTTGACCTCGAGGGCTCTCGCCTCGAACGCCATCACCTCGTCGGCCGGCGGCACCTCGTCCGGCGCGAGTCGATGCCAGCTCTGATCGAGCAGCGCCGCGGCGAGATACTCGGTCGTCGCAAAGCCTTGGTTGAACTTCGCGCTCGCGAGCACCTTGTCGAGCAGCTCCTGCGGCATCGGCTCACCCGTCTCGTAGTGACGTGCGTAGTTCGCGAGCACCTCCGGCCAGTCCGCCCACATCTCGTTGACCTGCGACGGAAACTCGACGAAGTCCCGCGGCACGCGCGTGCCGGCGAAATACGGATACGTGACGTTCGAGAACATGCCGTGCAGCGCGTGCCCGAACTCGTGGAACGCGGTCGTGACCTCGTCCCACGTCAGCAGCGTCGGCTCGCCGGGCGGCGGCTTCGGGATGTTCAGGTGATTCGCGACGACCGGCCGCGTGCCGAGCAGCTCGGACTGCGAGACGTAAGCGTTCATCCACGCGCCGCCGCGCTTCGAAGGCCGCGCATACGGATCGAGCATGAAGATCGCGAGATGCGATCCGTCCGCATCGAAAACGTCGAACGTGCGGACGTCCGGATGGTAGACCGGTAAATCGTCACGCTCCTCGAACCGGATGCCGTAAAGACGCTCGGCGGCGTAGAACACCCCGTTCTCGAGCACGCTGTCGAGCTCGAGATAGGGCTTCAGCGCCGCCTCGTCGAATTCGTACGACTCCTGCCGCACCTTCTCCGCATAGTAGGCCCAATCCCATGGCATCAGCTCGAACGACGGCTCGCCCTTCGCGGCCTGCTCGCGATCGATCATCGCCTGCAGCGCCTCGCCTTCGCGGCGAGCGTTCGCGACCGCGGGCGGCACGAGCGCGGACAGCATCTCGTCCACCGCGTCGGGCGTCATCGCCGTCTCGTCGGCGAGCACGTAGGCGGCGTGATTCGGATAGCCGAGAAGGCGCGCGCGCTCGGCGCGCAGCTCGACGACCCTCGAGATGATGCCGCGGTTGTCGTATTCGTTGCCGCGGCTTCCGCGCGAGATCGATGCCTCGTGGATGCGCCTTCGAAGCTCGCGATCGTGCAGATACGCATTCGGCGGCTGTCCCGTCGTGTTCTGGAGCGCGATGAGGTATTTGCCGTCGAGGCCGCGTTCGGCGGCCGCGTCGGCCGCGGCCTCGATCAGGGCTTCCGGCAGGCCGTCGAGCGACGCGCGGTCGTCGACGACGACCGCCGACGCATTGACCTCCGCGAGCACGTTCTGCGTGAACTGCGTGCGCAGCCGCGCCGACTCCTCGTTGATCTCGCGCAGCCGCGCCTTCTCGCTCTCCGAGAGCTCGGCGCCGGCCCGCACGAAATCGACGTGGTATCTCTCGATCAGGCGCACCGCCTCCGGATCGAGCCCGAGGGACTCGCGATTCTCGTACAGCGTTTCGATGCGCGCGAAGAGCTGCGAATTCAGCCGGATCGCGTCCTCGTGCGCGGAGAGCTTCGGCGCGAACTCCGCCTGGATCGCCTGCCGCGCGTCGTTCGTGTCTGCGCCGACGAGGTTGTAGAACACCGTTGCCGTGCGCTCGAGCAGCCGCCCGGAGCGCTCGAGCGCGACGATCGTGTTCTCGAAGGTCGGCGGCTCCGGATTCGACGCGATCGACTCGACCTCCGCGAGGTGCTCGGCCATCCCGCGCTCGAGCGCAGGCGCGAAGTGCTCGTCATCGATCCGATCGAACGGCGGGTATTCGAGCGGCAGCGCGCTCGGGGAGAAGAACGGGTTTTCCGCGGCGGCGTCCGCGGTCTCGACTCGGCTCGTGTCGTTCGGCACGGGGCTTTCCGCGCTGGGGGGCTGTGCGAGGGCCGAGGCGGCCGCGCAGGCGGCGACGGCTGCGAGCCCTGAGATCGCTGACTTCATCGAAGCGCTCCTCGATTCCTGTCCTGTCCGCCTGAACCAGCATAAGGCCTTTTGGCCGGCGAATGTGAGCCAGTTCCTTTATCCGCGGCCCGAGATTTCTAGGCTCAGCGAGCGGCCCGGATGGCCGGCGGAGTCGATATGAAAGCAAGATTCATTCCCTGGCCGATTGCCGGAGGGCTGCTGGTTCTGGCGGGCTGCGGCGGAGGAGGCGGCGGCTCGACCGTCGGCGGACCGAGCCCTCCGCCGGACGAGCTCGTCGAGATCAGCGCGGCGAACGCCAAGACCGTCACTGCCGACGTAATGCAATCCGCGCTCGAGGGCGGCAACTTCGCAACGCTGGCCGATCCGAGCTCGACCACGATCGATTCCCTGTCTACGAAGACGAGCCCGCTCTATTCGAAGGTCAGCGCATCGCAAGTCGATCGGGATGCCGCGCTCGTCAAGCAGAGTGCGCCGATCTCGTCTGAGGCGCCGATCGGACCCGCGACGGAGCCGTGCGATTTCGGGGGCACGATCACGATCTCCGGCGATGTCGCGTCGCAGGAAACGTTGACCGCCGGCGATCGGCTGAGCATGGCCTTCGATCAGTGCGACGACGGGACGACGGTCGTCGACGGCACGTTCTCGATGACGATCCAGACGTTCTCGGGCAGTCTGGAAACGGGCGCGTTCTCGTTGTCGGTGACGGTCGGCCTCGACAGCCTGGCGACGGACTCCGCCGCGGGAGCGGTTGCGATCGACGGCGACGCGACGCTGACGATCGATACGTCGGCGCCGCCGCAGCTCGCGATCCGGGTGTCGTCCGGTTCGCTCGCAATCGACGTCAACGGAACGAGCCATACGGTCAGCGACTACTTGCTGATCCAGTCGGTCGATACTCAGAACGGCGACTACTCCATGGAGGTTTCCGGCGCTGTCTCGAGCTCCAAGTTCGAAGGCGAAGCGATCTACGAGACCGTCGAGACCTTCGTCGGCCTCGCCGGAGCGCATCCGTACGTCGGCGAGCTGCTGATCTCGGGCGCCGGCGGCGCGACGATCCGCGCGGTCGCTCTCGACGACGCATTCGTGCGGCTTACGGTCGATACGGACGGCGACGGCGCGGCGGACTTCACTGAAGACGTCGCCTGGGAAGAGCTGATCGCGCTGTAAACCGCGGTCGCGCGGAGACCTGCGCACCGCGGCGCATCGGCCGCAAGCGAGCCTCCGGCCGATGCTCAAGGCCGGCCGCCGGCGATTCCATGCCATCCCGGGGCGCCCGCGCGGCGCCTCGGCGTCTTCCTCGAATCCGTAACGCGCGTCCGTCGTCCTGGGTACACTGGACCGTTCTCACCGGCGCAACGAAAAGAGGAACGACGCCATGAAAACGACCCTGTCAGTCCACGTGGGCCTTGGGCTATGCATCGGCGCGGCAGCGGCGCTCGCGCAACCGCCGCAGCCGGGCGCATCCGGCGAGTTTCGCCCGGGCGAGCCGCTCGGCACCGTGAACGAGGCGGGCGAGCGGGTAGAGATGACGGACAACGTGAAGGTGTTCGGCAGCTTCCGTTTCGCCGAGAGCTGCACGTTTGATCCGGAGCGCAACCTCATTCTCGCGATGAACGCCGGCGTCGCGCAGGAGATGCAGGAGAACGACGGCTACGTTTCGCTGATCAATCCCGACGGCACGGTGCACACGTCGAAGTGGATCGGCGAGACGCGCGACGGTCTCACGTTGAATCACCCGCTCGGCAGCGCAATCCAGGGCGATCTGCTCTACGTCGCCGATATCGATACGGTCCGGACGTTCGACCTGGCGAGCGGCCAGCCGCGCGACGCGTTCCAGGTGCCGGAGGCGAACGTGCTGAACGGCATCGCGGCGGCTCCGGACGGCACGATTTACGTCTCGAACACCCGGCCGCCGGAGCGCATCTACAAGATCACCGCGGACGGCGAAGTGTCCGTGCTCGTCGACGGTGCGCCGCTCGCCGTGCCGAACGGCGTCGCGATCGATCCGGACGGCAATGTCGTCGTCGTGAACATCGCGAACAACGAGGTGCTGACGTTCGATCCGAGCGGCGAGCTCGTTCGCACGGAGCACGCGGCCGAGAGCGGCAACGACGGCGTCGTGGTGCTCGAGGACGGCACGAAGTACGTGAGCAGCGTGCGCTTCGGCAGCGTGTCGAGGATTCGTCCCGGCGAGGAGGCGGAGATTGTCGCCGCGGGCATTCCGAGCGCGGCATCGATGTGCTACGACTCGAATCAGAATCAGCTCGTGATCCCGATGAACGACCACAACGCGCTGGCGTTCGTCGAGCTCGACGATTGACGTGCGGTGCGAGGCGGCCCGCGCGGGCCGCCTCGCGGACCCCGGCGAACCGAATTCCGACGCGTACCAGTTGCGGGGCGGCTCCGGCAGCCGAGCACGTCTCGACCGGTGAATGGCACGCATGTTGCAGACGCCTCTGAAAGCTTTCGCGTTTCGCGATGTTCTTCGGAGAGCGAAGATGACAAGCAAGCTCGTGTGGCTGATCGCCGGCGCCGTCGCCGTCGGGGCCGCTTCCGCCCAGGAGTTCGGCACTCGCCTGCCGAACGGCGTGACGCTGCTCGGCGCCGACTCGACGCCGTGCCGCAATACGCTGATTCTCGAGCCGCGCGACGAGCGTGTACAGCGCCGCGACGACGAGGAGGCGCGCGTGCGCGAAGGACAGTTCGTCGTCCTCGAGGTCGACGATCCGAACCTCGGCTGGACCTGTCTCGGCGATTCGACCCGCTCCGATACGATGGAGTGTCCGCAGGACACGACGCACGTGCGGATTTCCCGCAGCATCGACGACGACATCGTCCTGTTCGAGTGCTTCGGCCGCTGACGCGGCGTTTTCTGCAGCTCAACCCTCGGCCGTGGTCGGCGCCGGCGTTCGTCTCCGGCGGGGTGAGGTATGATCGCCGAGTGCATACGATCGTCAGTCGTCGGGATCTACTGATCGGCGCGGCCTCGGCGGGGCTCGCGTTGCCGGCCGTACGGTCGCTCGCGCAGCCGGAGGCGCGGGCCCTCGAGCTGGTCGAGCTCGGCGAGCGCATCGCAGTCGTACGGGGCGCGGGCGCCAACGTCACTGTCCTCGCAGCGAACGACGGGCTGCTTCTCGTCGACGGCGGTCGGGCCGAGCATGCGGACGCGCTCGTCGCGCTGCTGCGCGATCGCTGGCCCGGCAAACCGATCCGCGACGTCTTCAATACGAGCTGGCGGCCCGAGCATACCGGCGCGAACAAGGCACTGCGCGCGGCCGGCGCCCGCATCCATGCGCACGAGAACACGAAGCTGTGGATGGGGGCGCGCTTCAAGGTCGAGTGGCAGGGGCTGGCGCACGAGCCTGCGCCGGCCGAGGCGCTGCCGACCGATACGTTCTACGAATCCGGGCAGCTCGAGCTCGGCGGGATCGAGGTCCGATACGGGCATCTGAAGCGGGCGCATACCGACGGCGACGTCTATGTGCATTTTCCCGCCGAGAACGTCTTCGCCGTTGGCGATTTGCTGGCCGTCGACGCCTATCCGCTGCCGGACTACGAGACGGGCGGCTGGATAGGCGGCATGGTCGATGCGACCGCGGCGCTGCTCGACGCGACCGACGCGGAGAGCCGCATCGTGCCGGCCGAAGGCGCCGTGCAGTCGCGGCGCGCGCTCGACGCGCAGCTCGAGCTGTGCAAGGGCGTCATGGCGCAGGCCGCGGCCACGTACCGGGCGGGGGGCACGCTCGCGGATTACGTCGCGGCCGCAGCCCCCGGGCTCGACCCGGGCCGCGGCGACCCGACGCTGTTTCTGACGCTCGTCTACGACGGCGGCTATTACCACTCTCGAGAGCTCGGCGGAATCGTATGACTCGGATCAGAAGAATGGTGTCAGGCACCATTTCTCCGAAGGCGGCGCTCGCGGCGGTCGCCGCCGGCGTGGCCGGCGGGGCATTGTGGCTTTGGCCGCCCGCGGCGCCCGATGCGCACGCGCCTTGGGCGCTCCTCGACCCCGACTGCACGGAGTGCCACAACGAGGTCGCCTACCCGGCCG
>Ga0079224_100004759_pt1 | contig 17655 bp, 17 predicted proteins | sample Stecom2015_FD_80414 | JGI IMG/M metagenome (GOLD analysis project Ga0079224, IMG submission 80414) | Agricultural soil microbial communities from Utah to study Nitrogen management - Steer compost 2015 | ecosystem: Environmental > Terrestrial > Soil > Agricultural land | place: USA: Utah...
GAACTGGTAGTGTTCTACCCGTCGCCGCGATCACCGCGCCCGACACGCCCCCGTAGCTCAGGGGATAGAGCAACGGCCTCCGGAGCCGTGTGCGCAGGTTCGAATCCTGCCGGGGGCACCTTGTCTGAGGTGCCAGAAGACCCCGCCACCAGCGCAAACGCTGAGAGCGGGGTTTTTCCGTGTGTGCAGCCGAAGGCAGCCGTACGCCGCCGAACGCAGCCGGATGTCAGTGATCACGTAGTAATGCTGTAGTAGCCGGGAGCAGCCTCCGCCGAGGTCAGGCTCCGGTTTTGGACTATTCGCGGACCAGTCTCCCGGACATGCCGAGAGCCCCGGATCTCTCCGGGGCTCCCCTGCTTCGGACACCGGCCTACGCCGTCACTCCTCCTCCCCCAGGCCGCGCATGATCCGCTGGTTCATCTCCTGCTCCTGGCCGTCGATGCACGCGGCGTAGATCTTGAGCAGCACCTCCACCGAGTGGCCCGCTCGCGCAGCGACCTCCGGAGCGGGCACACCCGAGTTGAGCCACTGGGAGACGCCCGCGTGCCGTAGGTCGTACGGCCGGGCCGCCAGGACCGAGGAGACCTGTTCGGGTACGAGGGCCAGCTCCCGCGCCCGCTTCCACACACGCGAGTAGGACGAGGCCGCCACGACGTTCCCCCGCTCGCTGGCGAACAGCCGGCCATCCTCGGCCGTGCCGAACTCCTCCAGGTGCTCACGGAGCATCCGCACCAGCGGCGGAGGAATCGGAACGTGACGCACTTCCCCCTTGCTTCGCTGCTTGAGGCCGCGCCGGTCGTGGGTCTCTCCCGAGTCGGTCCACGCCTTGCCCGCCACCGGACGCGTCTCCTCCAGGTCGATCCGGCCCCAGCCTTGCTCCGGAAGGGTGCAGTCCGACCGCCGTAGGCCCAGCGCCTCACCGGGCCGCAGAGCCGCGTAGTACAGGCAGCCATAGAAGGCCCGGAGCCGCCGACCGCTGGCCCGGTCCCAGCCGCCCACGTACGTCACCGCCGCCAGCAGCTCGCGTGCCTGCCGAGGGTTGACCACGGTCCGCCGGTCGACCTGCTGGACGGGTTGCTGTCCCCGCTTGCGCCGCATCTTGCCCATCGGGTTGGAGGGCAGCAACTCCAGTTCGACGGCGTATTCGAGGACGTTGTAGGCCACCGCTCGCCTCCGCCGGTACGTCTGGGCAGCCGCGGGTCCGCCGTCGAGCTTCCGCCCGAGGGCGTCAACCAGGGCGTGAACGCGGCTGGTCTCCGTCAGCTCCGCCACGGGCAGCGACGCCTTCTCGATCCAGCGGACGGCTGCCGCGATCTCCTCGGGCCGCTCCCGCTTCCGCCGGGGCGGAGGCAGCAGGTACGAGCGCAGCGCGGACCGCAGCACCGCCGGTTCCGGCCGCCCCCGCACCGGCTTGACCAGTGCGGGGACGACGACCGCCAGGGCGTCGGTCATGCTGTCCCGCTGCTTGGCGGACGCCTCCGCCCACCGGTGATCCACGTACTTCACCGCCAGTTCCAGCAGCGAGAACGCCATCTGCCCCTGGCTCAGGGAGTCGGGCAGCCCGGTGACCGTGTCGAAGGGCTCGCCCTTGTCGACCGCCCGCAGGAGCTTGGCACGGAAGCGGTCGGCCAGCGCCTTCGTCTTGAAGGACTTGCTGAACGGCGTTCCCTCCACACCCCAGCGCGCGAGGTAGGTGGGTTTCTTCGTGCTCCGGTTGACCGTGATCTTCCAGACGGAGACCTTGTACGTCTTCACGAGTCACCGCCCTCCGCCAGGTCGTTCACCCAGGCGTCGAGGGCGTCCCGGCGGATGCGCAGCTCGCCGTTCGGCAGCCGGATGCACTCCGGCCCGACCCGCAGCTCACGCCAGCGGTAGAAGGTACGCCGGGAGATCCCGCCCAGCTCCTCCAGGACCTGCGGCACGGTGAGCAGTTCCGTCCTGTCACGCGCCATGGACGCCACCGCCCTCCCGGACCGAGGCGGCCACGAGAGCTTCCTCCGGGGAGTAGCCGCGCCCCGCGTACCGCCACTGGCCGACCGTGACCGTGGACCGGTCGCCGAGGCCCAGGGTCGCCCGCTGCTCCTCCGCACGGTGCTCGGCCCGTGCCTGCCGCAGGGCGGTGAGCGTGGTCGAGTAGCGCCGCGACTTGGTCGAGAAGTGGCCCCGGTAGCCGAGCATGTGGGCCCAGCGCCGCAGTCGCAGCGGTTCGAACGGCTCCAGGCCGCCGAGCCACCAACACGTACCGATCATCCGGAGCGTGTGGTCCCGTACCGGCAGCGTCGCCAGGTCGGCCCCATGGTGAATCCGGCCGTCGACAGCGCCCGCGGCCTCCGCGCCCTTCGTGGCGTACTTCGCGATGTACGCCGCTACGGCCTCCGAGGTCAGCCGGTCCCCCGCGCCGAACGCGGCGATCGGCCGCACGTCGACCTGAGCGCCGAAGCGGAGCACGCGCCGCCCGACGACCTCCGCCCCGAGGGCCGGGAGTCGGACCAGGCCGACGGCCGTACGGACCGCGTCCGCCAGGAGTGCCGTCGTGGCCCAGCCAGGCGGGGTCGCATCCGGCCCGTCGCGTCCGTCGAGGCGGATCACGGCATGGAAGTGGACCAGGCCGCGCCGCTGGTACTCGGCGACCTTGGCGTACGACAGCCGCACCACCTCGGCGAACTCTGTACGCGACAGGCCAGCTCTGCGCGCCAGCTCGCGGCGCAGCTCCAGGGTGAAGCGGTGCCAGAGCTGTCCGGCTTGCGCCTGCCAGAGCACGGCACCCGCGTAGTCGTAGCAGCGCGGGCACAGCGGCTCGCCGAGGCGCGGATCGTCCTCCGCGTGTCGTACGTGGCAGCCGAGGGCCGTCCCGTGCGGGCACCGCTCCCCCGCCCTACGGGGACGGCAGGCCCGCACCCGTCCGCCGCTCTCCCGGCGCGTGTGGACCGGGCCGAAGCCGGGAGCGGTGAGGGTGGCGAACACCCGGGGGTGCCCGTCGACCTCCGCCCCGACGCCCTTGCCGCCGACCAAACCGGCGCGCAGGAGTTGGTAGGTGTCCGCCCGATAGGTGCGGGCGCAGGTCGGGCAGACGGCGGTCCGGCGGTTGCCGCACGCGGTCAGCAGCCGCCCACCGTGGTCGGCCGAGCCATACGCGTGCAGTACTTCCCCGGTCTCGGCGTCGACCAGGGCGCCGGTGCCGACGAGGTGGATCGGGTTGGTGCAACCGCCGAGGCGGGCGATGCGGCGGCGCCAGGCGTCGAAGTCCGGCTGTGCGGCCCGCTCGACGAGCGCGGCGACCGCGTCGGGCAGCTCGCCCATGGTGAAGGTCTCGGTCATCGCGAGCCTCCGAACGCGTGCCGCATCACCGCGGCGATGGCCTCCGGTCGGGTCTTCGCGGTGAAGCGGAGGGTCGGGTCCGTCAACCAGAGCGCGGCGGCGTGAGCCGGGCAGACCCGCTGCTCCCGGCCGTCCGGACCGGCCATGACGACTCCCTCGCGGCCGACGCAGGTGGGCCGTTCCTCCTCGCGGAGTTCGCACGAGGGAGGTGGCGGGGATTTGCGCGAACGGTGCGCGTTGGACAAGGTGAAGGTGCTCCTTTCACTGCTTACGTGGCGGATGGAGTGGGGCCCTGGCGGGGTCGGGTTTGGCGACTTCGCGCCCCGCCAGGAGCCCGTCACGAGGGCGCTCACTGGCTCCCCCTGGTCGTGTGGGCAGGCATGGATGTCCCCTCCTTTCGGGTGGGTCGGTTCAGAACCTGAGTTGGCCGAGGAACCCGCCGACTCCGTCGAGGGCCGCCTGAACGAGCGGTTCGGCGGCCGTCTTGGCGAGCAGGAAGCCGAAGACCGTGCAGAGCAGGAACTCCGCCCAGCGCAGATAGCGGATGCGCAGGAGGAACCAGATCAGGAGGCCGAGCAGCAGCACGGCCGACATGGAGACGAGCACGACGATCCCCTCTCAGGCGTTTCGGTCGAGTCGTTCGAGGTGCACGGTCGTTCCGTCCGCTGGTTCGCCCACGGCATCGGCCAGTTCGGGCAGGTGCGGGCTGAGGTGGGCGTACGTAGCCGCGATCTCCTCCGCGCGTTCCTCCGAGACCAGGTGGGAGCGGGCACGCTCCCAGCCGTCCGCCGAGGCGAGGACGGCCGTTCCGGCCTGGTCGGGTGCGATGGTCTGGGCAGCTTCCAGTGCGTCCGGGTTGAGGTCGCCGAGGGCCATCTCCGCCGTGCCGGAGTCGGTCACGCGGTGGCAGACCCGCCCGCCGAGCTGGGCACGGAGAGCCGTCACGCCGGGGCCGAGGTCGGAGCCGACCCGCTGGCCGGCGATGACGAGGTAGACGCCGAGCGCCGCGCCGAGCTGAGCCAGCCGGACCAATCCCGTGGCCGCCGCCTGCGCTTCGTCCTTCTCGTTGCGGTTGGCGACCAGGAAGAGTTCGGCGATCTCGTCCACGATCACGACGACCGGGACGGGCCGCTCCTCGTCCGGCAGGCCCCAGATGTTGCGGACGCGGGCCGCTCGGCAGACCGCCATGCGGTCCGAGGTCAGGTCCATGAGCGCGGCGAGGAGCTTGACCGCCTGCGCCCGGTCGGTCGCCAGGGCGGACAACCGCCGTTCGTAGAGCGACAGTTCCATGCCTCCCTTGCAGTCGATCCCGACCAGGGCCACCGGTTGCGGGGCGAGGCCCGCGACGAGGGCGCTGATCAGCGTGGACTTGCCGGAGCGCGTCGCCCCGACGACCAGCCAGTGCGGAATCTTGCGCAGGTCCACCACCCACGGCGCCCCGCTCTCCAACACGCCGACCACCACGCGGAGGAGGTGACCGGCCCCGCGCTGCCTGGGTGCGCGCGGCTCCCGGAGCGGGTCCACGGCCGTGGCGGTAATCCGGACGACGCCCGGTTCCAACGTCGTGACGCGCACCGCGTGGACCCGCCAGTCATGGGCCATGGCCGGAGCGGCTTTCACGAAGTCCTCCGGGACCTGGCCGGGGAGCAGTCGGACGGGGAACCAGAAGCCGAAGGCCGTCGGCCGTATGCCTCCCCGCCGGGGCACCCGCGGATGGGGAGGCGGGGCACCGTGGCTGAGCAGTCCGGAGACGACCGCCAGTGCGGCTTTGCGGCTCACCGCCAGGCCGCATCCGGCCATCAACGGCCGCCAGGTGCGCGCGACTCGCAGACACGCGGCCGGGAAGCCGAGGCACAGCCACCAGGTCGCCGGGTAGTGGCGGCGCAGGGCCGGGCCTGCGAGGAGCAGACCCGACGCCAGCACTGCGGCCACTACGAGGAACCAGACCGGCCAGGTTTCCCCGGCCGAGGGGGTGGAGGCCAGGACGGTCACTGTCCGGCCCCCTTGCTCGCCGAGCTTGACGAGGTGGGCGGAGCGGCGAGGGGCTTGATCTCGGTGGCGCGGAAGGCGATGCCGTGCCGCCCCTCGTTCTCCCACGGGGTGGCGACCAAGTCCCGGACCTGGACCGGCATGCCGTTCTGCACGCCGCCCGGCTCGCCGGGGACGTTCACCGTCACCACGTCGGCCGACGTGCCGGCCATCAGGCACAGTCCGACCTGGTAGACGGTCTTGCCTGTCTCCCGGTCTACGCGGAGCTGTCCGGTCTCCCGGTTCGCCACGCGCGGGGTCGGGGCTACAGCGCAGATGATCCCGGTGAATTTCGCCGTATCGATCGGTAGGGCTACCACTGCTTGAACTCCTTGTCTCTCGACACCCAAAGGGATGTCCTTCGGGATGACTTCCACCCGTAGTACGGGTACAGAGTCCAGAGTGATGACCCGTAGTACGGGTTGTCAAGCCAGTTGGTTGTGAGAGACGCTGTCCACGAACGTGGACACAGTCAGCCCGACGGGCGCGACAGTCAGAATCACCGCCGCCTACGGAGGCCACCGATGCCGGTCGAGAAGCCGAAGCCCCGGTACAAGCAGATCGCTGATCACCTGCGGGAAGGCATCCTCAGCGGCACCTACCCGGCCGGCCAGCCCCTGCCCTCGGAGGAATCCCTCGCCAAGCAGTACGGGGTCACGCGCCCGACGGTCCGCCAGGGCATCGCGGAGCTACGAGCCGCGGGTCTGGTTGAGGTCATGATGGGCCGGGGGATGTTCGTCCGCTCCCCCCACAGCCGCCCCAGCCTCACGCGCCCGCGCGGCGTACGACGCGAACCGGACGGCCGCTACGTCGAGACCGACGGCCTCCGCTGGGACGATGCCGAGGAACCCGTAGCTACCCGCACAGACGCCCCACTCGCCTTGGCCGATCTCCTCCGCATCCCGCCGGGCGAACCGATGTATACCTACGACGCGTTGCAGATCGCCGACCGGGGCCGTCTCCGCCAACTCCGCCGCACCTACGTGCCGTTCTCCGTCCTGCTGGGCACGAAGTTCGAGGAGCAGGCCCCGCCTCCGGCACCGCACCTCTACACGGCACTGGCCGAGCTCGGCCACGAGCTGCACTTCACCGAGTACATCCGCACCCGCATGCCGCTTCCGGACCAGGCCCAGGCCCTCCGCCTGCCGGACGGCGTCCCGATGTTCCAGATCCTCCGCGTCACGCTCAACACGGCCGCCAAGCCACTCGCCCTGGAGGAGTTCCACGTCCCAGGCGATGACCTCGAACTCGCCTACCCCCTCTGAGTCACAGCCTGGCTCAAACTTTCTCTACATCATCAAGGCGGCTCGCTCCCGCTCGCCGCGCGGCGCCGGCCCCTGCGCGGCCCGCCGCTCATGCCTCCGTCCCGCTCCGGCCCGCGCAGCAACCGACGCCGCTACGAGGTGATGCAACGCAGCTGTGAGTTCCTGGTCCCGGCCCTTCCTTGGGGCTCTGCCCCAAACCCCGGCCCTCTCTCCGGGGAGGCGGGGGCGGCCCGGTCGTGTGCGGGTTTCGTCGGGGTAAGCTCGGCGGGTGGATCGCGGGGTGTTCTCCGCCAGTCGGCCACCCGGTGGGCGTACCCGGAACCTTCGAGGGGCGCCAAGGCCAAGCCCAAAGGGTCACGCCGTGAGCCTTGGCGCCCCTCGAAGAACCCGGGTGCGAGCAGGGCTTGCCCGACCGACGGGGAACACCCCACTCCGGTGTGTGGTTTGCGGCCAGCTTTCAGGGGGTGAGCTCGGGGAGGTCGGGGGCCAGCGACATATTGGGCGCAACCTTGCTCAAACCGTGCGGAAGAGCCACTCGCCGTACGGACCGGCGGGTATAGAAGTCTGTGATCCCACAATGCGTGGGCTGGCGTCGCTGGGCCGTGACTCCAGTACTCCGTCCGACACGCCGATGCATGGATCGAGGCTCGCTCGCAGGATTACTTGGCCGTGGGCCTCACGCCACACCGATAGAGTCGGGTGGCTGGCTGATGATGGCATAACGGAGGGTGTTGCGTGGCACTCAAGAAGTCCGACCTGTACAGCTCCTTGTGGAGCAGCGCTGACGAGCTCCGTGGCTCGATGGACGCGAGCCAGTACAAGGACTACGTCCTGACGTTGCTCTTCGTGAAGTATGTCTCGGACAAGGCCAAGGCCGACCCGTACGCGCTCATCGAGGTCCCTGAGGACGGGTCCTTCGACTATCTGATCACGCTCAAGGGCAAGTCCGACGTCGGCGAGAAGGTCAACGTCGCGATCCGCAAGCTCGCCGAGGCCAACGACCTCCAGGGCGTCATCAACAACGCCGACTTCGACGACCCGGCCAAGCTCGGCTCCGGCAAGGACCTTCAGGACAAGGTCTCCAACCTCATCGGCATCTTCCAGGACATGGACTTCTCCGGCTCGAAGGCCGAAGGAGACGATCTTCTCGGTGACGCATACGAATACCTGATGCGTCACTTCGCGACGCAGTCCGGCAGGAGCAAGGGGCAGTTCTACACACCGGCCGAGGTCTCGCGCGTCATAGCGCAGCTCCTGCAGATCCCGGCCGGCACCCCGAAAGCGACAACGGTCTACGACCCGACCTGTGGATCGGGCTCCTTGCTGATCAAGGTTGCCGACGCCGCTCCGAACGGCCTGACCATCTATGGCCAGGAGAACGACAACGCCACCTGGGCGCTCGCCCGGATGAACATGATCCTGCACGGCAACGAGACCCACGAGATCGTCCAGGGCAACACCCTCTCTGACCCCAAGTTCCGTCAAGGCGACAAGCTCGAGACCTTCGACTACCTGGTCGCTAACCCGCCGTTCTCGGTGAAGACGTGGAAGAACGGGTTCGAGAAGGACTATGGCCGCTTCGACGGGTACGCCTGGCCGCCGGACAAGAATGGCGACTACGCCTTCCTGCTGCACATGGTCAAGTCGCTCAAGTCGACCGGCAAGGGCGTGGTCGTCCTTCCGCACGGCGTCCTCTTCCGTGGCAACACCGAGGCCACCATCAGGACCGAGTTGATCAAGCGAGGGCTCATCAAGGCAGTCATCGGCCTGCCGGCGAACCTCTTCTACGGCACGAGCATCCCGGCCTGCCTCCTCGTCCTCGACAAGAAGGATGCCCAGTCGCGAACCGGCATCTTCATGATCGATGCCTCGAAGGGCTTCGAGAAGGATGGTCCGAAGAACCGCCTCCGGCCGCGTGACATGCACAAGATCGTCGACGCCTTCGTTAACCAGAAGCAGATCGACCGCTACTCACGCATGGTGCCGCTGAGCGAGATCTCCGACCCTAAGAACGACTACAACCTCAACATCCCGCGCTACATCGACAGCTCCGAGCCCGAGGACATCCAGGACCTTCACGCCCACCTGCAGGGAGGCATCCCGAACCGCGACCTCGACGCCCTGCAGCCGTACTGGGACGCCTTCCCGAGCCTGCGGGCAGAGCTCTTCAAGCCGCTCCGCGACGGCTACTCGGAGCTGACCGTCGACAAGGCGGACATCCACGGCAAGGTCACCGGCTCGAGCGAGTACCAGGCCTTTGCGCAGGGCACTGCCGACACGGTGGCCAGCTGGTGGGCCAACAAGCGCGAGGTGCTGGCGGGCATCACCAGTGCGACCCGCGCCAACGACTTGATCCATGACATCTCCGAGGCCCTTCTCGACGCCTTCCGTCCGCGCCCACTGATCGACGAGTACGGCGTGTACGAGCAGCTCATGAGCTACTGGAACGCCTCCATGCACGACGACGTCGCGCTCATCGTCAGCGAGGGTTGGGACGACGCAGCGAAGCCTCGACTCGCCCGTACCTGGAAGGACAAGAACAACAAGACCAAGTACGAGGATGCTCACATCGTCACCGGAACCCGTGCGAACGCCAAGCGCTGGGTCATGGACCTCATCCCGCCCGAGTACGTGATCGCGCGATTCTTCTCTGACGAGAAAGCCAAGCTCGACGAGCTCATCGCTGACCATAAGGCCGCATCGCAGGCCGTTGAGGAGTACACCGAAGAGCACGCCGTCGAGGAAGGTCTGCTCTGGGAGGCCGTCGAAAACGACAAGATCACCAAGACACTCGCCACCGCTCGACTTCGTGTCGCCAAGCGCGAGGGTGCGGAGGATGACGAGATCCAGGCACTCCAGCATGTCATCAAGCTGTACGAGGCAGAGGCCGCTGCCAAGAAGGCAGTCAAGGAGGCGACCGCTGAACTCGAGCAGCTCGCCCTTGCGCAGTACCCGAAGCTCACCACCGACGACATCCACACGCTAGTCATTGATGACAAGTGGGGCAATACGATCCGCGGCCGGATTGGGGCAGAGGTCACTGCACTCGGCCAGGCGCTGATTGCTCGGCTTCACGTGTTGGCGAACCGGTACCAATCCACCGTGAGCGAGATCGACGCCGAGGTGGAGAAGTTGAGTGCCAAAGTGGCTGCTCATCTAGCGGCGATGGGGGTCAAGTGAGCGACAAGGCATGGACGAGGCGAAGTGTCTCGGAGCTGATCGACGGCCTCGTTGCGGGGGTTAGTGTCCGATCGACGGGTGGCACAACTGGCGGTCCAGCCATCTTGAAGACCTCTGCGGTAGACCAGGGGAGGTTCATCCCGACCGAATCGAAGCGGATCCTGGCCATTGACCTGGCCCGGGCGCGCTGCAACCCGGTTGCCGACTCGATGATCGTCAGCCGTATGAACACGCCCGCCATGGTCGGCGATGTCGGGTATGTGGCGGAGGACTGGCCGGAACTCTTCTTGCCAGACCGTCTTTGGATGGCGCGCGCGAGGCGGGGCAGCGGAACGAGCATGCGTTGGCTGACGTACCACTTCGCTTCCGAGCCCGGGGCGAGAGAACTTCGAGGTCTCGCCACCGGGACAAGCGGCAGCATGAAGAACATCCCCAAGGACCGCGTCCTCAACCTCGAGATCGCTGTGCCTCCGGTCAACGAGCAGCGCGCCATCGGCTCGGCACTTGCAGACTCCGATGCGCTCATCGAGGCCCTCGAAGCACTGATCGCGAAGAAGCGGGACGTGAAGCAGGGCCTGATGCAGGAGCTGCTGACCGGCCGGTCTCGCCTGCCTGGCTATTCGGGGGAGTGGCACGAGGTTCGGCTGGGCGATGTCGGCAACACCTACGGCGGGCTCACTGGGAAGGACAAGAACGACTTCGGACTGGGCAATGGGCTATACGTGACGTTCACCGAGGTGATGGCAGGGGCGCGGCTGGTTGGCAATCGACTGGAGCGCGTACGTGTTCGTCCCGGTGAGCGCCAGAACCAGGTTCAGAAGGGGGATGTCCTGTTCAACGGGTCCTCCGAGACACCGGAAGAGGTGGCGCTCGCTGCCGTGGTCGATTTTGAGCCGAAGCCGGGGACCTTCTTGAACAGCTTCTGCTTTGGGTACCGTCTTGAGGACCATCAGAGCATCGACCCGGGCTACCTGGCGTACTTCTTCAGATCGGCTCAGGGCCGCACGGTGGTGTCGGCGCTGGCGCAGGGCGCGACCCGGTACAACATCGCTAAGACCAAGTTGATGGATCTATCGCTGCTCCTTCCTCCGTTCGACGAGCAACAGGCGATTGTGGCTGTACTCAGCGATGTTGAGGATGAGATCGGCGCCTTGCAGCGTAGTCTCGCATCCGCTCGAGACATCAAGACCGGCATGATGCAGGAGCTGCTCACCGGCCGAACCCGCTTGCACGTGGAGGCAGCCTCATGAGCACCGTCGGCCAGCGGGAACGCGAGACCCAGAACCGCGTCGTTGCACTCTTCTGCGACCGTCTCGAGTACGAGTACGGCGGCAACTTGGAGGACCAGGACAACAGCAATGTCGACGAGGCACTGCTTCGTCAGAACCTGCTCGCACGCGGAGTAGACGAGGAGCTCGTCAATCGCGCTATCCAGCAACTCCTGACGGCTTCTTCTCTCGGTGCCGGCCAGTCGCTCTACGACGCCAACCGCAAGGTCTACGACCTGTTGCGCTATGGCGTGAAGGTCAAGCGCGACGTCGGCCAGAACTTCGAGACCGTCTGGCTCATCAACTGGCGCGACCTGGACGCGAATCACTTCGTCGTTGCGGAAGAGGTCACAATCAAGGGCCGGCATACCAAACGCCCCGACATCGTGCTCTACGTCAACGGCATCGCCCTCGGCGTCATCGAGCTCAAGCGCTCGTACATCAGTGCTAGCGAGGGCATCCGCCAGAACATCGGCAACCAAAAGCAAGACTTCGTGCGGCCGTTCTTCACGACTGTGCAGCTGCTGTTCGCCGGAAACGACGTGGAGGGCCTGCGCTACGGCGTCATCGAGACGCCGGAGAAGTACTGGTTGGAGTGGAAAGAGCCGGGGGAGGAGCCGAACCCGCTCGACCGCTCACTCATGCAGATGTGCTCCAAGGAACGGTTCCTGGAGCTCGTTCACGATTTCATCGTCTTCGACTCCGGTGTCAAGAAGACCGCTCGTCACAACCAGTTCTTCGGCGTTAAGGCAGCGCAGGAGCGCATCCGCTCCCGCGAGGGCGGCATCATCTGGCACACCCAGGGCTCGGGCAAGAGCCTGACCATGGTCTGGCTTGCGAAGTGGATCCAGGAGAACCAGACCGACCCCCGCGTACTCATCATCACTGACCGCACTGAGCTCGACGAGCAGATCGAGAAGGTGTTTAGCGGCGTCAACGAGAAGATCACCCGCTCGCACTCCGGCGCCGAGATGATCACTCTCCTCAATCAGAGCCGCCCATGGCTCATGTGCTCGCTGGTTCATAAATTCCGTGGCTCGGACGACGACTCGTCGCGTGACTCCGATGCTGACGACTTCATCAAAGAACTGAGCGCGACGGTCCCGGCCGACTTCAAGGTCAAGGGCAACCTCTTCGTCTTCGTCGACGAGGCACACCGAACCCAGAGCGGCAAGATGCACCGCGCCATGAAGCAGCTTCTGCCGGAGGCGATGTTCATCGGCTTCACTGGCACGCCGCTGCTCAAGGCCGACAAGATGACAAGCATCGAGACCTTCGGCTCGTTCATCCACACCTACAAGTTCGACGAAGCTGTCCGCGACGGCGTCGTGCTGGACCTGCGCTATGAGGCCCGCAACGTCGACCAGGAGCTCAAAGGAGCTGCCCAGGTCGACAAGTGGTTCGACCTCAAGACCAAGGGCCTCACAGATCTTTCCAAGGCGCGCCTCAAGAAAAAGTGGGGCACGATGCAGAAGGTCGTCTCGGCCAAGTCCCGTGCCGAGATGATCGTCCAGGACATCCTCATGGACTTCGAGCGGGAGCCGCGCCTGATCTCCGGTCGCGGCAACGCCATGCTGGTCGGTGACAGCGTGTACCAGGCGTGCAAGTTCTACGAGCTCTTCGTCCAGGCAGGCTTCACAGGCAAGGTCGCCATCGTCTCCAGCTACGTCCCCAACGCCACTGCAATCTCCAAGGAAGACGCCGGCGAGGGCGACAACGAGGAGCTCCGCAAGTACGGCATCTATCGGCAGATGCTGGCGGACTACTTCAACGAGCCCGCCGACAAGGCAGTGCTGCGGATCGAGGAATTCGAGAAGGACGTCAAGCGCCGCTTCATCGAGGAGCCTGGCCAGATGCGGCTGCTCATCGTGATCGACAAGCTGCTGACCGGCTTCGATGCGCCCAGCGCCTCATACCTCTACATCGACAAGAAAATGCGCGACCACGGCCTGTTCCAGGCCATCTGCCGTGTCAATCGTCTCGATGGCGACGACAAGACCTACGGCTATGTCATCGACTACCGCGACCTCTTCAAGTCCCTCGACAAGGCCATTACCGACTACACTTCCGAAGCACTCGACGGGTACGCCAAGGAAGACATCGAGGGCCTGCTCGAGGACCGCATCCAGCAGGAACGCGAGGATCTCGACGAAGCCTTGGAGAAGATCCGAGCGCTCTGTGAGCCCGTTGCCCCACCCAAGGGCACGCTCGAGTACCAGCACTACTTCGTCTCGACCGTTCCTGGCGACGCCGACCAGATCAAGGACAACGAGCCCAAGCGCGTCGAGCTCTACAAGTCCGTGGCAGCCCTCGTCCGAGCCTACGGGGCGCTCGCCAATGATATGGAACGCGCTGGCTACAGCGCCGCTGAAGCCAAGGCAATCAAGGCCGACGTCGCCCACTACGTCGCTGTGAAGAACGAGGTGGAGGTCGGTGCCGGCGAGAACATCGACATGAAGCAGTTCGAAGCGGGCATGCGCTCGCTCCTGGACACCTACATCCAGGCAGACCCGGTCGAGCAGGTGGCCACGTTCGACAAGGGTCTCGTCCAGTTGATCGTCGAGCGTGGAGCTGATGCCATCGATACGCTGCCTGGGCGCATTAAGAACAACCCCGAGGCGGCTGCTGAGACGATCATCAACAACGTGCGCAGGACGATCGTCGACGAGCGGGCCATGAACCCGAAGTATTACGATCGCATGTCGCAGCTTCTCGACGCCATCATAGAGCAGCGACGCGAAGAGGCGATCGAGTACGCCGACTACCTCGCCAAGCTCCTTGAGCATGCGGAGAAGGTCGGGAAGGGCGAGTCGGAGTCTGGCGTCACGTATCCGGACTGGGCGAGCACACCCGCTCGTCGTGCGCTCATCGATTTCGCGTGGCCGTCCGAAATCGAGATCAATCTTGAGAACCTCCACGGCGTCATCCAGAGCGTCAAGGAACACGGCTGGGCCGGCAACCCGATCAAGGAAAGAGCGTTGGCTCGGGCGCTTCACCGGGTGCTCCCCGACACCATTGACGGCCAGAAGATCATGCAGCTCATCGCCCAGCTCAAGGAACATGATGAGTACCGCTAGCTCCTACTTGACAATCGCGGGCCTTGGCGTCGACGTCGTCTACAAGAACATCAAGAACCTGCACATCTCGGTCTACCCACCGGTCGGCCGCGTGCGAGTGGCAGCGCCCGAGCGCACAGACGAGGACACCATCCGGCTCGCAGTCGTGCAGCGGCTCCCCTGGATCAAACGCCAACGCGAGCAACTCCAGAACGCCGCGCGGCAGACCAAGCGCGAGATGCTTTCCGGAGAGACCCACTACGTCTGGGGGCGGCGGTACCGCCTGGATGTCTCGCGCACGAGCGGCAACTACAGCGTTGCCCCTAAGGGCAACACGCTCTGGGTAGTCACGCCAGAAGGATCCGATCCTGACACCCGCAGAGCAGTCTTGGATCGTTGGTACCGCCGTCAAATCAAGGCAGCGGTGCCCGATCTGCTCGCGAAATGGGAGCCGGTCATCGGTGTTGAAGCCGAGAAGTTCATCGTACGTCGCATGAAGACAAAGTGGGGCACATGCGTGACCCATACGCGCACCATCTGGCTCAACCCCGAGCTCGCCAAGAAGAACCCCCGGTGCCTGGAGTACGTTGTTGTGCACGAGTTGACTCACCTGCTGGAACGCGGACACGGTGAGCGCTTTGTCGCCCTGATGGACCAGTTCCTGCCCGACTGGCGGGCCCGACGTGACGAACTGAACGAGGCACCCTTGGCGGACGAGGACTGGGCGTAAGTCGACGGGTTCGAACAAGAGGAGGCAACTAAGGTCCGGGGACGGTCGAGTTCCGCCGCAAAAAACGCGCTCGCGGCCTTCAGGATCTCGTTCGCCCGCCTCAACTCCGCTACCTTTTTGCGCAGTTGCTTCAGTTCCTCGTACTCGGCGGTGGTCAGCCGGTCGTCGCGTTCGCCGGCGTCCGCCTCGGCCTGGCGGACCCAGCCGCGCAGGGCCTCCTTGTGGATGCCCAGGTCCTTCGCGACATGCGCGATCGGCCGACCGGTGGTGCGGACCTCGCGGACGGCCCGCTCGCGGAGTTCGTCGGGGTATTTGCGTGGTGCTGGCACTGCTCGTGGTTCTCCTTCGGGCCAGGATCATAAGCCTGGCTTCAGGGACTCCACGAATCCGGGGTCAGCTCACGTGCTGGTACGCCCGGAAGGTTGTGGCCGCGGGCAGGGCCAGCGGCCCGGCGGTCAGCGCGTAGCAGGCCGTCTCGTCACAGGTGGCGAGGGTGTAGAGGCAGCCCTCCCTCAGCATCACCAGCGCGTCTTCCTCCGCGTGCAGGCTTCGCGCCCACTCCCGCATGCCCCTGCCGGGGTTGAGAGTCCCCGGACTGATCACGTGCGCACAGCCTGAGGGCAGCCAGGACGCGCCGGGGTCGGGATCGAGCGCCCTGGCCACCCGCTCCGCCTGCCCGCCCATCCACCGGACCGCCAGACGCGGAGTAGGAGCCCGGTAGCTTCCCAGCACGATCCGCGACGACTGGTCAGGCGGAGCAGCCGACAACTCGCACCAGAAACGCGTCCTGTTATCGCCCCGCATCACAGCTCTTGGCCTTCCCGGTTCGTGGCCTCGCCGCGGGCACTCAGCAACTCGGTACGCGTGGCAGGGCGAACGGTTTGATTCGCCATCTCCGTCGTGAGGCCGGCAACGAGGAGGGAGGCCAGGAGCTTCGCTGCGTCGGGGCGGATGGCGCCGAGGCAGACGACGCCGTCGCCGGAGACGTTCACGTCTGCCTTGAGGCCGGGGAAGTCGGAGTCCAGGCCCAGTTCGCGCAGCGCGGTGGCGAGGGCGTCCGCGCCCCGCTTGCCGTCCGCCCAGCCGCGGACGTACGGCACTCCCGGCATCAGGTTCTCCGCGCGCTTCCTGCACACGCCTCGCGGGTCCGTCACGTCGTTCACCCCTCTGCCTGGGTTCCGTCGTTGCGTCGGTCGCTCGGGTCGCCGGCTGACTCGGCGCCGTGCGCTCCGGCGCCGTGCGGGCACTCCATGGCGAGCCGCAGCAGTTCGGCCAGTCGTTCCGCCGTCTGCGGCGAGACCCGGCCCAGTTCGATCAGTCCTTGTCCGAACGCATTGAGGTCCGCCCGCAGGTAGGGGAAGTCCTTGTGCAGGCCCGCCGCGATCAGCACGTCTCGCAGCGCCGCGACCGCGTCTCGTGCCGCGTACCACTCGTGGCTGTCGATCGGCGACCAACTCGCCGCGTCGTTCAGCTCCTCGCCGTCACCGTGCACGAGCCGTCTCCTGACCCGTGCCGTCCGTGTACGTGTGCTCCTCGCCGTATCGGTCCGCCCGCGCGAGTAGTTCGCAGGCCGCGACGAACATGGCCGCCAGTGCCGCCAGCCGGGCAGGGCTGGGGCCAGGCTCGCGCATGGGGGCGCGCAGCCAGGTGTAGCGGTCACCGCTGAGCGGCATGGGGCCGGGGACGACGATGACCGAGCCGTCGTCCAGGTAGCGGTACTCGGGAGGGTTCGAGGACTCTCCCGCCACCATCCGCGTGAAGCGGCTCTGGGAGTTCGGCGGCAGGAAGAAGCCCACCTGCCTCGCCGCCCAGTCGACCGATACCGGCCCGAGCGGCATTCCGCGCCGGTCGAGCTGGTCGAAGGTCTCCAGGCCGATTCGCTGGTCGACTACCACCACGTCGAAGAGGCGACCGGCAGGCAGCACGTACGGCCGACGGGGATCGTCCAGCCACGCCGCACGGCACGCCCCCGGATCGTCGGCGGCAGCGGACAGCCACTGAACGCCCCGCCGCGTCATCATCTGCACCTGATACCACCTCGGTTGATCGATGCGGCGACCCCTCGGCCGCCGTGTGATCAGACTCGGTCCCGAGGCCTTGAGCTGGGGAGATGACGAGAGGCGACGAGGGGTGACGCGCATGGGGCGACCACGTCACCTCTCGTCATCCCCTGGTCGGGAAGTGCCCCCGCTTTTCGGTTCCGTGTGACGTACCGGGTGCGTAGAGTCATGGTGGGTGGAGGCCGCAACGGCTGTTCGTGTAGGGGGTGATGGCGATGGCAGCGGCCCAGTCGATAGGGAGCCTTCTGCGCGGTGCCCGCAAGGACCGCGGGTGGGGGCAGTTACGACTTGTCCGCGAGATGCGCCAGGCCGCCGCTCGCCAGGGCCAGACGCTCCCGGCCGACGCCAGCGTGAAGCGCCGGATCGCCAGTTGGGAGAACGACCACAGCGTTCCGGATGAGTTCTACGGCCCGCTGCTGTGCGAGGCCCTCGGCAAGACCGGTGCCGAACTCGGACTGAACCACCTCACCGGCCACGACGCCCAGCTTCTGGAGACCAGGTACCCGCCGGCTCCCGAGAGCGCGATCGACTCGCTCACCCAGTTGTGGCGTGCCGATCTCAACGAGTACGAGCCGCTGCTCCATGCCTCGCCGTCCGAGCCCGCGTGGAGCGAGGCGTCCCTCCGCTGGCTTGTGACCCCGGAGCCCTCACCGCCGAAGGTCGAGGCGCGGAGCGGTGTTCGTGTGGGTCTCGCCGCATGTGCCGCCCTCCTGCAGCAGCGCGCGCTGTATGCGCTACTGGTCGCCCGCA
>Ga0079224_100004761_pt1 | contig 17652 bp, 17 predicted proteins | sample Stecom2015_FD_80414 | JGI IMG/M metagenome (GOLD analysis project Ga0079224, IMG submission 80414) | Agricultural soil microbial communities from Utah to study Nitrogen management - Steer compost 2015 | ecosystem: Environmental > Terrestrial > Soil > Agricultural land | place: USA: Utah...
AGGGCACAGAGGACGACTGTGCTGTCAGCGCAATGATCTTCACCCGCAGAGCAGCAGAGGAACAGAGCAGTAGCCGATTAGCCTCATCATGCTGAAGGCGTGAAAGAGCGCACCCACAGGGCGCGTTCCGTCAGGCAACTCTGTGTCCGCTGTGTCTCTGTGGTGAAAAATTAGGATGCCCGCGAACCGGCATACCTAAAACCCTTCCGGATACCGGCTGAGTTTAATCTTTCTTTCTTCCAGCACCTGATCGAGAATCGGTCGGATGTGAACGGGACAGGTGCCTTTCACAATGCGAACACCACTGTCAGTGTAGAGAAGGGTGGCTTCCTCAGGGTCAGGCACCCTGTCTGTAATCGGTTCATCCGATAGAATCTGCAAGACAGAATCGAAAAGGTTCCAACCGCTCGCGTGAGGAATGAGATAATCCGCGATCAGGTCCCCGCCAAGATCGGCATGAATTTCAATCAGCGCGACGCGACTGGACGAGGGGTCAACCCGAAAGGAAAAAAGGAGAGGGTATCGAAGCGTCGGAAAAAGTTGCGCCATCGTTCCCATAATGCTTTCAGCACGCAGGCGGAGTGCTGATGCCTCGAGTCGAGAAGGGAGAGACACTCCCAGACCTCGAATTAGCCCCTGCTCATCGATCCCCACCAGCTCATCCCACCAGAAAAGAGGTTTGGCCGCTCCTCGATCGAAAATACAGAAGCAGGTCGAATCCAAACCGGGCATGAACTCCTGGATCTCGACCTGGCCGTTGGCGGAAAGCTTGCGACACTCCGGATAAACTTCCTGAAGATGCTCCTTGTCGGAACAGAGGTAGATTCCCTTCTTGCCCTGGATCGTAGACTGCGGCTTAACAATCACAGGAAAAGCGCTTTCCGGGAATGTGTCACAGTGCCAACCTGTCGGGACCGGGATGCCGCGCTTCTGACAGAATTCCCTTAGGAGCCGCTTGTTAGTGGCCAGAGACAGAATTCGGTCTTCCAGACCCGGAAGGCGGTATTGGTCGCTCAATGCCAACGCCGTCCAAAGTGTTTTTTCTGCCGACGTGCGGGCAAGTACAGCAGTAACGTGGTGGTTAGCGGCCAGGTTCTCTACCTCTTGAAGGATTTCTCGAGTGTCGAAAAGGCTACGCTGCAAAAAATATGTCGCCTTTCTGGCCCCTTCCACGGACGAATCCCGATCGATCACCAGTGTTTCCCAGCTTCGACGATGCGCTGCCTGGATCAAGGGAATCTGATCTTTTCCACCTCCCAGGATAATAACCAGGGGGATGCGCCCGGTCCTCAGGTCACGATGTCGCTTCGAGCTTCCTTCCGATAACATGAATTTCCCGGCCTATCCCCATTTCTGCGAGCGTCTGGTAGACCTGTCTCTTCAAATGATTCAGGCCGCAGTCGCTCAAAGTTTGTTCCAACCGCTTCCGCTTGCCATGGCATTTTCGACCCAACGGGTCATCACCGATATAGTTGTCTCCCATCAACAGGAATAGCTCCATAGGAAAGGTTCCCTCGCGAAAGACAATCTCGAAGCCGTACCGGCGTAGTAGTTGCTCAAGGGAGGGCAAGTCGAAATAGTTGAGATGATGAGGTGGAGCGATCCACCATGGGGGATAGTCTTCGTTCTTCCTGAGGGCCTCCTGAAATGGGTTGTAGTCGTTGGGCACCGAAACGGAGAGAAGACCACCTGGAAGAAGAAGGTCGCGCGACATCTCAATCATTCCATGCGGGTCCGGTACATGTTCTAGAACTTCCTTCATGTGTACGACGTCAAATCGGCCGATCCGGTCAACGACGTCGGGAGTCAAAAACTCGTCCAGCACCTGAACTCCCATTTTTCGACTGAAGTCGGACGCCTGCTTGGATGGTTCAATCCCGAGTACTTCCCAGGCTCTCTGCTGTCCGTAGAGGAGAAAGTACCCGGGACCGGAACCGATGTCGATCAGTTTGCGCCGTCCTTCCTGTAGAAGTGATTCGTACGTGTCGTAGCAATCCGAATACACGAGATTCCACCACTCCAGGTCCTCGGTATAGCGCTCCAGGTAAAGAGGCTTCTCCTTGCTGTAATATTCTTCCCGATAGATCTCCTCGACGTCTTCCGTGCTTGGGAGGGGGAGAATGTGTTTGAAGCAGCAATTTCGGCAGTCGATCACTTTGAAGCCGTTCTTCTGGTCGATAACCGGTCCCTCGTGGAGCCGGCTGCTGTTCTTGCTCATAGACATCCTGCCTCCTTGAGCACAATTTGTGCTATGTTCTTGGCTCCCTGGCCGTCCAGCAGCGACCTCGCTTTCTTAGACATTCGCTCGCGAAGCGCAGGATCCCTCAACAATCTTTCGACTCCGGCGGCCAGCGCATCGAGCTGGACGTCGGTGTATTGACCCATGTGAATCGCGATTCCTTCTCGCTCAAAGACACCGGCAGCCCGAGCGTGATCTCGCGTCAGACTGAGAATGACCTGCGGCACACCAATACAGGCCAGTTCGTAGGCAGTACATCCAAACGAGGAAACCGCAAGGGTTGTTCTTTCCATGATCGATGCCATGTCTTCCACACCTTGAAGGATCTCGCCTCGTAGCGCCAGTAAATCCACCTGTCGGCGAATTGCCTCGGAGTCCCGGTAAGCAGGCCCCAGAACCACGCGAACGTGAAAGTCGTTCTTTAAGAGACCGAGCGCATCGAGTGCCATTGAGGTGAGACCAGCCGGGTCAGATCCACCCATCGTGACCAGCACTATCGGGTCGCTTAAACAAGGTTGGTAGGTCCTTTGCTGGAATTGATCGCGAAGTATCACAAATTCCCATCCCACCATTAATCGTCCTGTGAACCTTGTCCAGGGAAGTTCATCGACTTGAGGAACGGGAGGATAGAAAGCCAAATCGGCCTCCAGGCGCCGTTCGGAAGGATCATCAATGGTGGCTACTACCACATCATGACTTCGAATCTGTCCCAGTGCGAGACGTGGTAGCTGGTCCCGGACGTCAAGGATCAGGGAAGCTGCGTGCAAGTCGCAGGCACAACGTTCAATCCATTCTTGATATTCCGTTGGAGTGCAGAATGACGGAACCGGGTGGAAAGTAAAGCCCGAGTTCTTAATCAGCCGGGCGGCGACAGGATCATAACGGGAAAGAAAGATGACTGGTAAATCCACTAAGAGTTTGATCTGCCGTGCAACAGCCAGGCAGCGAATCACGTGTCCGAGCCCCAGCTTGTGTGATCCGTCGCAGCGAATCAGAATAGACTTGCGTGCGGTCATGAGATAGCCCAGTTTGAAGGATTAAGCAACTGGTCGCTATCGAGTGCCAGATCAGCCGCCTGGGAGAGGATAGCGTCGGGAAATGGACCCGCTGAAAGAGTTTCCAGCGCAGCGGCCAGTTCCTTAGCGTTTCGAATCCCAACCAGGACGGAATCAACCCAATCATGGCTGAGTACAAATCGGAGTGCTTGCGAGGGCAGCGAGCTCCAGCTACAGCCAAAAAAGGTGCAGGCCTTTGCTGCTCCCTCGGTTAGACCCGCAAGTGCCTCAGGCAGATGACATGCCCTTGGCGTCAGTGCACCCTTAAGAAAGGCCGATCGGGCCAGAATGCCTGTGTTATAGTGGCGAGCTGCTGCGAAAACCCGATCCTTCATCCGCTGATCGAGTAGATTAAAAGCGACCTGTACGGCCGAAAAAAGGGGGTGCTCGATCACCGCCATGGCATTATCTTCACCGTAGACTGAGGCGCCAAGCGCGAGAGCCCACTTGCGCCGCAAGATCTCGTGCAGTGCATCGATAACCCTCGGATCATTCACCGCCGAACGAGTTGCATTATGAATTTGCAGAAGACTGATCTGATCCCTCTGCAAGTTGTGCCGGGACCGATCAACCGATTTCAGCATTTCATTCCGGACGCCTCTGGCGCTCATTTCCTCCGTCACAAATTCGATGGCCACTTTGGTGGCGACAAGAGCGTCGAAACGGGATCCGATCGCTTTGCCGATCAGAGTTTCGCTGATCCCGTAGCCGGGAGCGGTGTCAAAGAGATTGATCCCCCTATCGGCGGCTTCCTGCAACAGACAGGTGGACTCTGAAGGAGCGGGTGGCTGTTCCTTCTCATTGGGGGTTTCAATTCCGTATCGCATGCCTAAGGCCACTGTTCCCACCGAAAGCACAGAAACGTTGAGGCCGCTATTGCCGAGTTTGCGGTACTCCATAGTAGTTTCTCTAAGTGAGCCGATAAAATCCTCGCCGTGCGGCGGGTCCTTTCAATCTCTTTCTTGCCTTGGAGGGCGTGAGCGAAGAGAGGATCTCGAAGACTTCGTCCACCGCATCCAGGTAGGCAGCTACGTGATCCTTCGTATGTGCCAGCGAAGGTTTGAACTGGGTGAAGGAAAGAAATCCTCTCTCCAGCATTAGCTGGACGAACAGCGTGGTCAGGCAGAGATCCGAGTCCTCAGGAAAGGAAAAGTGAGCTAGGGGAGGCAGGGATCCATCCGTGCGGATGAGGATACCGTGTTTCCTGCCATACTTCTTCCAGCCCTCAATGACGCTTTCGCCAATCTGGCTGATGTACTCGATCACGTCCTCCTCGATAATCTTCTGGATGGTGGAGAGTGCGGCTACGGGACCGATTCTCTCTGTCCAGTTTGTGCTGCTAACAAAGGTTGACTGAAACGCCTGCATCACTTCGCTGCGACCGATGATCGCCGACATGGCATAGCCATTGGCCATTGCCTTGGCGAAAACGGCGAGATCCGGCTCGATCCCGAGCCTGAGGTGGATACCTCCATTTGCCGTTCGAAAACCGGAAGTGATCTCATCGAAGATCAGGACGGCTCCAACGTCATCAGCGATCCGACGGACCTCTTCGAGGTAACCGGGAAGCGGGGGTACTCCCCGTTGTGGTTCCATAACGATCGCGGCCAGTTGATTCTTATGCGACGACACGATACTGCGAAGCTCGTCAATCCGATTGTAGTGAAAGGGAATCGAGGTGCCTTTCAATCCTTGTGGGACCCCGGCCGGATCAAGACCGGGCATCAATTGGCCGGCCAGGGAATCTTCGTCACCGAGATTGGCGGCAAGGTACCAGTCAGTCCAGCCATGATAGCCGGAAAACGCAACGACATCCCTCCTGGTGAAGGCTCTAGCAACCCGGACCGCCATTGACATTGCCTCTCCGCCACTGCGCGCGAACCGGACGGCTCCGGCCCAGGGGTGCAGGTGACAGAGAAGGGCAGCCAGCTCCGGTTCCTCCGGGCAGTTCAGGGTTGATGCAACTCCTTTGTCTAGGGCATTCCGGACGGCCCCGTCGACGGTAGGATCGGCGTAGCCCAGGATGCAAGCACCAACGCCCATGATGCTCATGTCGATGTAGGTTTTGCCGTCCAGATCTTCGACTTCCACGCCTCGAGCAGAGGCGTAGTAGGACGGCCAAACTTCGGGCAGGAACATTTCGGGTCGTTTGGAGAGAAGCTGCGTTCCGCCCGGTATCAGCAATCTGGCCTTACGGTAGAGCTCCTGTCCGCGCCCACTGGAATAGCCGGCGCTTATCTGTCCTGAGGCAGGGAAGATGGTTTCCATAACTCTGAGTAGCCTTCCTGTCCAATGTAGTGACTATTGATATCTCTCAATTCCGGTCGGTCCTGTAATAGGTTGAGAATGTCTTCCATGGTGAAGAACGGTTTGCTGGAATAGAGCTCTCGATATATTTGATCGATGAGGATGAAGTCCGACTCGTGATCGACAGTCCAGCGAAGTTGAGAGTAATCCCTGGGAGCTCGCAGCGATCCGATCCGGAAGAGATGAGGATTCCTCCAAATATAGGGCGTCACATGTTCGCGATCTGCTGATTGGGTTGCTTCCTTCCATGCCCTTTCCAGCGTTTGAACACTCATGTACTCGGCGTCCAGACCGTCTGGATATCGTCCTCCATCCAGATCAGCCGCCCCGGCCCCGGCAGCGACACCCACGTAGTCGTACTCCCCCGCGTTATAGAACTCGATAAGGTCAGAAATGATATCGGGGTCGACCAGCGGGCAATCGGCCGTCACTCGCAGGATAGGGTCACCCTTATAGGTCAATGCAGCGGAGTAGAAGCGGTCGAGCACATCCTTTTCGCTGCCGGCGAAACAGTCGATTCCCCTGCGCTTCATAGTTTCAACGATGATCTGGTCGCCGGGCCGTTCTGAGGTTGCCACGACGACGCGTTTAAATGCCGGCACCGCAGCAATCCTTTCGACCAGTAGCTCGAGCATCGGCTTACCAACGATTGGACGGAGCACCTTTCCGGGCAGCCTGCTGGATCCCATTCTGGCTTGGACGATGGCGATGGGGTTCATTGGGAGGCTCTCCATTCCTGGCGTATTCTTTGCAGTGGACGCAGGCCGTCAATGGGATCGGCACGCCATTGACGATCGATCGTTTCGCTGATTGCTGGTTCTTTGCGTCCGTCTCCGTCGGCGACCTGTCCGCGCCGAACGCTCGAAATCATGGCTTCGGCTGCTGTCGGTAGCCAGCAGTGCCGGCCGCCATACTCCTCACCCTGACCGTCCAGATCAAGATGAAACTCCACCATCGCCGCTTCCCAGCGGTGAACAGCCCTGCAAATAACCTCGCTGCTCACGCTGTGATCTGACCAACCGACGGGACAATCAAAACTTGTCCTCAGGGTGTCGATAGCCTTCAAATTGCATTCTTTAATAGGAGTGGGATAGCCGGACACGCAATGCAACAGAGTCAGATCAACGCAACCCCCTGTTCGCAGGCAATTGACGGCATGGCGGATCTCTTCCAGGGTCGCCATTCCCGTCGACAGTACGATCGGCTTCCCGGTCTCGGCACAGGAGGCCAGGAGTTCGTCCCAGAGAAGTTCATAAGAAGCGATCTTGAAGAAGTCGACGTAGGGAAGCAGTTCTTGAACTGCGTCCAGATAAAAGGGGGTACACGAGAAGAGCAGGTTCCGACGATGTGCATAGCGCGAAAGCTCGGGGATGAACTCCAACGGGAGTTCCCATTCTTTGCGCGCGCGGTGTCGTTCGCTCTGGCTAAGGATCTCAGGGGCAAATAAGTGATCAATCTTAAAGAGCTGAAACTTTACGGCCTGGCAACCTATAGCTGCGGCTACATCGATAAAGCGCAGACTGCGGTTCAGGCTGGCCTGGTGATTGCTGGACACCTCGGCCACGAAAAGCGGCGCCCTACTGAAATTGGCCTGCATGTTAACTCCTTTCTCCCTCCAATACCCTGGTAATCGCCGAAATTACATTTGAGAAATCCACTTCGGTCATTGAAGGAAAGATCGGCAAAGAAAGAATGTTTTGATAGGCCTCTTCAGCGACGGGGCACTCGCCTGGTCCGGTGCCAAATCGGTTTACATAAAAGGGATGAAGATGGACCGGACGATAGTGTACCTGGACGCCTATGCCTTCGGCCCGAAGGGCATTGAAAAGACGATCGCGTTCTATCCCGCACACCGGGTCAATTCTGACAACGAACAAGTGATAAGCGTGATAACGGTCAGCGTGTCGCTGCAGGGGGGTCAGGCCGAGTTTGCTGAGAGGTACTTGATAATAGTCGTTAGCGATCCGATTCCTTCGTGCCGTCCACTCGGCGAGGTTGCGAAGCTGGGCCAGTCCGAGAGCCGCCTGAAAGTCCGTCAGTCTGTAATTATGCCCGAGTTCTATCATCTCGTATGACCAGGATCTGATCTCTGCTCGCTGGTGATGATCTCTATCGATCCCGTGGTTGCGAAATTGCTTGAGTCGTCGCGCCACCTGACTGTCGCTGGTCGTTACCATTCCTCCTTCCCCGGTTGTCAAAGGCTTCACTGGATGAAAGCTGAAGGCATTGAGCTCGGCCAATGAGCCAACAGGGCGGCCTTTGTAAGAACCCCCCAGAGAATGGCAAGCATCCGCCAGGAGAAATAAGCCATGCTTGGCAGCAATCTGCCTGAGGCGGTCGTAATCACAAGGCTGGCCGGCATAGTCAACGGCAACGATTCCCCTCGTTCTCGGAGTAATTTTCTCTTCCAGATTCTCCATATCGATCAGCAGAGTAGAGGGCTCCACGTCACAGAAAATCGGACTCGCTCCGTGATAGACAACGGCGTTTGCCGAGGCGGCGAAGGTGATGGGAGGGACAAGCACCTCGTCTCCTGGTCCCAGGTCAAATACGTGCAATGCCGCATGGAGGGCTGCTGTCCCGCTGTTGACGGCCACAGCATAGCGGGCTCCGGTGGCCCGAGCGAAAGCTTCTTCGAATGCTTCGACCGAAGGCCCCGTCGTTAACCAGTCCGAGCGCAGGACACGTACCACAGCTTCGATATCCCGGTCATCGATGGACTGGCGGGAGTAGGGAAGCATAGACGAGGAAACCAGACTATCGGGCTGCAGCGCTGACTTTCTCAACATTCGCTTCTTCTCCGATCAGCGCCAGCAGCTCATTCTCTGAGAGCCACTGCTCGTTTGAATCACTCTTGAAACTGAAACTGTCCGGTAGCGGCGTGCCTTCGGCCCAGTTTTCTGATCCCCACCAGCGGTGTTCGGGCTTGATCACGAACATCCCATCGACAGCCACAGCGTGCCTGGCCTCATCCGGAGACATCAACATTTCGTGAAGCTTCTCACCAGCACGAATTCCTGTGTAGTTGATCCTGCACCCGGGGGCTACAACTGCTGCGAGATCAGCAACCCGCATGCTGGGGATGCGAGGGACGAAAATTTCACCGCCGTGCATTTCTTGGATGCACCGAATCACGAATTCAGCGGCTTGCTCCAGCGTCAGCCAGAAGCGGGTCATTCTGGGATCTGTGATTGTGACGACACCGTTTTTCCTTTGTTGGCGAAAGAGGGGAATTACGCTGCCTCGGCTGCCCAGGACATTGCCGTAACGCACACAACTAAAGCGAGTGCTCTTGGCTCCCGCGTAAGAGTTGCCCTGAATGAATAATTTCTCAGCACAGAGTTTGGTTGCGCCGTATAGATTGACGGGGTTTACCGCCTTGTCGGTGCTTAAGGCGATGACTCGAGGCACCCCACGATCGATGGCGGCATCGATGACATTCTTTGCGCCGAGGATGTTAGTCTTAATAGCCTCAAAGGGATTGTATTCGCAGGCCGGCACCTGCTTGAGTGCCGCCGCGTGAACAACGACATCCACATCAGCCTGGAAGGCTCGATAAAGGCGATCTCGGTCTCGCACGTCTCCGATAAAGAACGAAATTCGGGGATCCGTATACATGGTGCTCATCTCGTGCTGCTTTAGCTCATCCCGACTAAAGACGATCAGTCGCTTGGGCTCGTGATCTCGCAAAGCATTCTCGATTAGCTGGCGGCCGAAGGACCCGGTTCCACCAGTGATCAGCACGGTCTTGTCCTTGAGAGTTCTTGAAACGTGACTCATAAGCTTGCCTTCTGTGATCGGTCGTTGGCACTCGGGCAGAGATGGTCGAGGGCTGACGAGTCGCCCGCGTCCAGCTCGGCCACCAGATCATCGATAAACGGTAGTGCAATGTTGAAAGCCTCTAGAAAGGAGTGGTAGAGGAATCGCGAATGTTTGATGATGCTCACCGGACTCTCGAATTCTGTGCCTTCCACGAGAGAAAGCAATCCTGCTATCGGAGTATTCAGATACTGGATCGGCTTGTAGTACTTCTGTGCCTGCAGTAACTTTCGATCCACTTTCTTCAGATCTCGACCCAGTTTTCCAAGGTTTACTTGTTTCCCCTCCTGGTAGTGCTCTAGCAATCGGTCACAGATGGAGACCGATTTTTGGCACAGCTTCCGCAGTAAACGATACGAGCCGCGGGCCTTCTTGAGGTAAGCCGTCAGCTCATCGGAAGGATAGCTGGGGCTCGCGGTTAGGCTTTGGTGGATTCTCTGAAGTTGGGGACCGATGTCTTCTGAGCAATAACGATTCAGGGCTTCCTGCAGTGAAAGCACCAGCGTTCCGTCGATTCTGGCGCCTCCTTCCGTGGCGTTGATGAAGATGCGCGACCCGTTTTGCGATCGGATCCGCTCTTCGAACCAGTGGAGAAAGGTTAGGAGCTTGTCGTCGGTCGCCACCAGTCCACCATCATTGGCGGGAACCCATATCACGCGTGACTTTCGCCAATAGTTGGCCTGCTTTTCACTGCCGGCCTTTATTTCCACGGCTTCCGAGGTTTTCGATGCCAGCCACTCCTCCGGCACTTCATACTCATAGCCGTCTGCATCCGGATCATGGGTAAAGCTGGCATGCCTCCGGCGGTCTGTGTAAGCAAGGTCTTGTCCTACGAAGATGATAGGGTTTGCACCGAGTTTCAGGCAGAAATCAAATGCCGTATTGGCGATGGAAGGTCCCATCTCAATGCGGCCGATTTCACAGTCCATGACCTCCTCAACCCAATAATTGGCAGGATTGACCAGCATGAGAACGCGAGGGCCACGGTACTCAGAAACGACTTTGTAATGCACCGCCAGGTCGTAGATGAGCGGTGTGTTCGACAATTCGAGATTCCGGAAGTGGTGCTTGTAATTGGCCTCCCAGCCATCGAAGGACATCACAACGGAAGGTTGAATTCCATTCGAGTGTAAGAGCCGCGCCACGGTTCCAACTGCTACGATCATGGCTCTGTTTTGAGCCTGTTTCAGGAGATGGAGGTTTCGGTCCAGTGAAGGGCCGGCTGAAACAATAATGGCAGGCTTTCCTTGCATGCTGCCGAACACGGACGAAACCGGAACACTTTCCGGCAAGTATGAAAGATTCCTGAGGGCGTTCTCCTGCCAGCGGAGTGCAGAGTTGATCACAGTCCTGCGATCCACCATAAGGCTGTTGAGCTCGCGGCGGAATTTGTCGAGGAATCCTTCATATCGGTCCTGACACAGTGCGCCATAAACCGGAATTTTTAGCAGTCTAATCTTTTTCCAGCGATCGACTTCCTCCCGGTATCGGGCCGCGAACTCCTGCCAGTCGGAGACGAGATGAACCCTGGGATCATCAAGGACGTCATCCATGTGGTTATGAGTCCGAGCTAGTTTGGGAAGCTCAGCAAAAGGCTCAACAATAAAGAGATGAGAAAGGGAGCGTGACCCCCGCAATAACTCGCGGGCATGATACCCCAATCCCAGGCCGAACAGCACCATTGAATGAGCGCTTAAATCGACATCTTCTGCCCAGCTTGCCGCCTCGCGCTCCGGATTGTAGATGCTGTTGACAGTCAGAATAGATCCGTCTTCGCGAATCGCTCTCAAAGCGGCCTGCCCGTTCTTGGCAGGAACTACCTCGAACTCCATCGGCTCACTCCCTCAGCTGACCTTACATGGATCAGAGAGCCCCTTTTCGAGTTCGCCCGACCAGCGATCAAGGAGCGGTTCAACTTCGTACACCAGAATGTCGCCGACTAGTCCGTAGTCTTTGTTCTCGAGCGCATTGACCAGGGGTTCGAGGGAGGATGGCAGCTCGTTGAGGTCGATCTGGACGCTACATTCCTTTTGTACTTCCTGCGTCATATGAAGTGCTTGAGAAATCCAACCAACCCCTTCAAGAAACTGTTGTAGGAGTTTAATGCCCCGTTCGGCTTCGCCACGACGGAAGAAGTTACTGATCTCTTCGCAAGCTCCCGAGAGCTCGCGCCCGTATATCATCGTTTCTTCCAGAGCCTGGATCATCAACTGCCTTTGTTGCGGTTCAATCATTCAGTACTCCTTCGGGACTAGCCTTTAGCAAAATGCGTACCACACTTGACTGTCAGCAGTAAATGTCTGATTTTAAATCAGTAAGCTAATTAGACAAGACAGACAGGGAAGGATTTGAAAGTGACGGGGGCGGCTGACTTGTCAATGAGACGTGGTAAGTGACAAGAAATTGACGGTTGGTGGCTCCGACCGGGTCGAACTTCCGGCTCACAATACCGGCAGTTGACACGAGTAAGTGCCGATGAAACCGTCAGGCCGAGCGACTGAAGCGCTTACCGCTTACCGGCTGCAGTTTGGCCTCGGCGACAAAACGGCGTGCAGTTGTCATTGTTTTCTGCTCCGCCTTGAGGTCCTCCCTGTGAGAGAGCCAGGCTTGATGCGTGTCCGCCACCTGCCGCAGGAGATTGGAAAGGAGAGAAGAGAGCTGAGAGCGCGCTTCCGGCGGGAGGTCGGTCGGCATCTTCCCAGTGTGTGAGTCGATTTGTTGCCAGCGCTTGTGAATAGTGGCTGAAAGGGTCCGAAGCCTGGCGTGATCTTCCTCTCTCAAAGCATTCTCCTCTTCCTTGAGGAGATCGGTAAGTTCTCGATACAGGGTGGACAAGGGATGGAACATTTCTAATTCCTGGTTACAACTACCAGAAGCCGGTATGCGCTTCCGGTCAGCTGCTGATCTAGCCGGCTACCACGTGACGATCAGAGTTTACACTGGTCGGTTGGGATTGCAGACGAATCGTCCTGGCCTCCTCCCAGGCAGAAAGAAGGACGTTCAGAAGGTGGCAGACTTCATCGATCGGTTCAACCTGTTTTCTGGCATTAGCCTCAGCAATGCGCGTTTGCATGTAGCTGTACAGGCGGCCCAGGGAGACTGCTATTTCTCCTCCATTCTTGAAATCGAGAGCGGTCTGGAGCTCGGCAATCATCGCCGCCGCCTTGTTCAAGCAGAGGACCCGGTTCTCGATGTCTCCCGACTGAAGAAAGTGTTTGGCCTGACCGAGACGGTCGATTGCTCCTTTGTAAAGGATAAGGACGAGTTCAAAAGGATCGGCCGTCTGAACTTCCATCTGCTTGTAGTAAGAGGTGTAAGCCTGGGTTGATGCCATTGTGATGTTGGCCTTTCTAGATTAAAAGTTGAGCTGATTAAACTGCGCTGTCAGTGAGTTTTGCATCTGCTGCAGCAATTGCAGTGCCTGGTTGGCTCGAGAGAACTGGTCGATGAGGTTGGCCTCGCGCAGAGCAAGACGATCTTCCAGCCGGGTGATGTCGTCCCGCAGAGACTTAATAGTCGCCTCGAGATTGTTTACCGAAGTCGAGATTGGCCCTTCCAAAGAATCCGTAACGGACTTCAACAGGCGCTGGAGCTGTTCGGCATAGCCGGTGGACAGGTGAAGAGTCCCGAAAGAGCCTGGTGAGTCAGCGTCGATGCTGACTCGCAAGTCCTGAACCGGACCTTCTAAGCCAACCAGAACTTCCCCGGTCCCTTTGGCAGAATAAACTGTGCCAGTGGCCACATCGACGTAGCTTCCCTCGATGTCTTGTCCCGTATCACTCAGACCTGTTATTCCTATTCCGGTGCCTCCACTATCTGTATCGGAAGTGACAGAGAAGGAGACCTCGGAGCCCGCCCTTTCGGACTGAATCCGTAAGCGATCCGCACCGTCATTGGAGGCCATCAGGGCCAATCCGTCTTCCTGGAATTGGGCATTGATCCTGGAAATGATTTCATTCAGCGTAAGCCCCGAGGTCAGGGAGACAACGGAAGTTTTCGAACCCAACGTAAAAGTAAGGACTTCATCCGTACCGAGAGTGCCCGAGATGACATTGGGTCCAACCACCTCGGCATTCTCCGCAACCTGAGTGATATTGATCTCGTAAGTACCTGCTTGTGTCTTACTGCTCGATCCCAGGTAAGTGGCTCTGGAATGAGACGCTTCCCCGACTGCCAGGAAAAGATTCTTGAGTTCGTCGAACTGGGTCTCCAGCACGTCGGACAAGACATCCTCGTTAATTTTTAAGGTTCCGTCATTTTGCAGTTCGATGCCCGCAGCAGCCAGAGTGCTGACTGGTCCTGACCCAACCGAACCGCTGACGATGGCTGCCAGCTCAGATTGAATGTTTCTCAGCAGGTAGTCGCCTGCCAGAGTTCCGGCTCTTTCAGTCGCTTCAACCACCTGAAACTGTGAATTGATAAAGCTATACACCTCGTTGTAGGCGGTGACGAAATCGCCTATCGCGGTTTTTGTGGTTTCTACATCGTTCGTCACGGAAAGGGTAATGGTGGACTCTGAGGTTCCATGCAGGTTCAGAGCGACTCCCTCGATTACATCTTTCACTTGATTTGAACTGCTAGTCACTTGGAGGCCGTTGACGGTGAAACTTGCATCCAACTCGGAGATGTCACCGATCTGGTGAGTTCTGGCCAATGAAAAAGGGGTTGAACCGTCAGCCAGTGTCAGATTGTTGTTTGAAATCGAGATCGCATTCTCGGCTCCCGATTCCTTGCTGGTCAGGGTAAGGCGGTAACCCGAGCCATCGTAGATAATGCTTGGATTGACGGGGATTCCTGCTTTCCGGATCTCGTCTCGCAGGCCAGACAGGGTATTGTTCGAAGAATCGATTGTGATGGTCACAGTCTCAGAGCCAACCGTAAGTTCGAAGCTGCCGGTACCAATCGTCTGGTCAGAAGAGGCAAAACTGCTCTGTGAGGCGAAATTATCAAAGAGAGCCAGACGAGCGACTTGAAGCTGATAGTTTCCCGGTGACGCAGTACTGGATGCAGAAGCAGTCAACAGCTCGGTCATTGAAGAACTCGCCTTCCTTGCCGAGAACTGGTCCGGACCGTTCAATGCTTCAAGCTTTGATAGCAGGGAACTCAGTTTTGAATTCAGATCATTGTAGGCGTTGATCTTCTGTTGAGTCGAATCGATTTTTCGCTCAATGTTGCGAACAGGCTCTCGTTCGACGAACATGATCTGGCTGACAATGCCCTGAACATCTAAGCCGCCCCCGAGGCCGGGGATTGAAAAGCTTCCCATATTTCACCTCGATCTACATAGTTCTAAGCAAGCATATCGACCGCATTTCCACGTAACCGGTCGAATAGGCTCGAAAGCCGTCGGACTTCCTCGGGAGGGACCTGACGGATGGTCTCACCGCTCACGGGGTCCGTGACGACGATGAAGGTTCTTCCTGAGTCTTCGTCGACGCGAAAGGAAAGTACCGGAGCTCGTATTATCTCGATCTTCTTTTCGACCGGTTCCTCGGGAACTTGAGTCCGGAGTTGGTCGGTCTCTTCTTTGACCCTGTCGGAACTCCTTGGGTCAACAGGCGGACGATTGGTTGTCAAGGCTTGGTTTGACAGCTTCTCAACGTGTGGTTCGAAAGCTATCAATTCGCTCTTCATTGCCTGTTACCCTCCTCGTAGGGCCGAACTGCTTCAGAACCTCAGTTCGGCCCGTGAGTTGGTCTTTTATTGGAGAAGAGAGAGTACCCCCTGAGGCACTGCGTTAGCCTGGGCCATGGCCGACAAACTGACCTGTGAAAGGATTTGGTATTTGGTCAGGTTGGCGACCTCCTCTGCCATATTGGCATCACGAATTTGAGACTCGGCAGCTGTTAAGTTCTCGATCTGGGATTGCATAATGGCCACCGAATTCTCGAGCCGGTTCATCTTGGCGCCGAGATTCCCTCGACGGTTCGAAATCGTATCGATGGCTTGCTGAACTTCCGAAAGCATGGAAGCGGCATTTCCAGAGATGTCTACTGACAGGCTGGCACCACTGGATATGACTCCGGTTGAGATGTTGAGGCCACTGACGCTCAATGCATCTGATGTGAAGCTTACCTGGGCGGTCGCAGTGTCCAGGTTTTGCGTATCGCCGACAAAGATATTAATGGTTGTCCCTGAGAATATGGAGACCCCGTTATATTTAGTTGCAGAGCCGAGGCGGTCGATTTCTTGATAGATCTGGGCCAGCTCAGTTTCGATCGACGATTCGCCGGCATTATTGGTGTCGGAAGCGGCCTGACTCAGCAAAGTAGCGGCCCTGATCAACAGGTTGGAGACCTGTCCCAGAGCACTGTCTGCGACCTGGATGAAGCCGATGCCGTCGTTGGCATTGCGAACCGATTGCTGCAGGGTCCGAATCTGGCCTTTCAGCCCGTCCGCGATGGCCAGGCCGGCCGCATCGTCGCCTCCGCGGTTGACGCGAAGACCGGAAGACAATCTGTACAGGGTCTTCTGGAGATTGGACTGGTTGACGCTGCCCTGTTGCTGGGCCACGATACCCGGAAGGTTATTGACTACACTGAAACCGCTCATTTGAGTTTCCTCCTTGAAAATCGTTTTGGCATCCTTGCCTCCTGGTTCTGGGGTACCAGTAAACCCGTTACATCATTCCGTATCGGCGGGCATCCGATTCTCTGTAGGGAAAAATGGAGGTCTCTCAAAAGTCAGAAGGAACGGCGTCAGAATAGGCCGGAGGCGGCTGACCCACTGCCGCCTCCGGAGTTCGAGGGTCAGCCGAGGAGAGCCAGCACTCCCTGAGGTACAGCATTGGCCTGTGCCATAGCCGACAGGCTGACCTGAGAGAGAATCTGGAACTTGGTTAAATTCGCCACCTCTTCTGCCATATTGGCATCGCGAATCTGTGATTCAGCGGCCGTCAGATTCTGGATCTGTGACTGCATGATGGCGACCGAGTTCTCGAGTCGGTTCATCTTGGCGCCGATCGTTCCCCGACGTGTCGAAATGGCGTCGATAGCACTCTGGATCTCGCTCAACATACTCGTAGCCGTCGCCGACGAGGAGATCTGTACATCGATACTCGAGCCTGTGCCGGTAATGCCGGCAGACACGTTCAACTCACTCATGCTAAGAGAGCTGGTGGTGAAGCTGATCTGGGCCGTGTTGGAATCGAGATTCTGCGTGTCACCGACAAAGATGTTGACAGCCGTGGAAGAAAACACGGAGACACCGTTGTACTTGGTTGCTGAACCGATCCGGTCAATTTCCTGATAGATTTGTGCCAGTTCGGTTTCGATCGACGACTCGCCGGCGTTGTTGGTGTCGGAAGCAGCCTGGGTCAGCAACGTAGCGGCCCTGGTTAGCAGGTTCGAGACCTGTGAGAGGGCGCTATCGGCGACCTGGATGAAACCGATGCCGTCGTTGGCATTGCGAACCGATTGCTGCAGGGTCCGAATCTGGCCTTTCAGCCCGTCCGCGATCGCCAGGCCGGCCGCATCGTCGCCTCCGCGGTTGACGCGAAGACCGGAAGACAACTTGTACAGGGTCTTTTGGAGATTGGATTGGTTGACGCTGCCCTGTTGCTGGGCGACGATACCCGGAAGGTTGTTGATTACACTGAAACCACTCATGTGAGTTTCCTCCTTGAATTAGGTTCTGGCATCCTTGCCATTGTTGGGTTAGTAAGAGGGAGATCGGGTGGTCCGACCTCCCTTAAGGGACTAGCGGAGTAGAGCCAGGACTCCCTGGGGTACGGCATTGGCCTGGGCCATGGCCGATAAACTGACCTGAGAGAGAATCTGGAATTTGGTTAGATTCGCCACCTCTTCGGCCATATTGGCATCTCGAATCTGTGATTCAGCGGCCGTCAGATTCTGGATCTGGGACTGCATGATGGCAACCGAATTCTCCATCCGGTTCATCGTTGCGCCGATTGTTCCACGCTTAGAGGAGATGGTGTCGATAGCAGACTGGACTTCGCTCAGCATGCTGCTGGCATTGCCCGAAATATCGACGGACAGAGATGCACCTGAAGAGGTCACACCGGTGCTGATACCAAGGTCATCAACCGAAAGATCGCCTGTTGAAAAGCTGAGTTGGGCGGTATCGGCGGATAGATTCTGGGTATCTCCGACGAAGATGTTCACCGTATCGGCGGAGAAGACCGACACCCCGTTATACTTGGTCGCGGAACCGAGGCGATCGATTTCTTGATAGATCTGGGCCAGCTCAGTTTCGATTGACGACTCTCCGGCA
>Ga0079224_100004763_pt1 | contig 17649 bp, 15 predicted proteins | sample Stecom2015_FD_80414 | JGI IMG/M metagenome (GOLD analysis project Ga0079224, IMG submission 80414) | Agricultural soil microbial communities from Utah to study Nitrogen management - Steer compost 2015 | ecosystem: Environmental > Terrestrial > Soil > Agricultural land | place: USA: Utah...
CCATGTCCGAGCGACCAATCGATCGCCTCCTGTCGATCATGCGTCGGCTACGTGATCCGGAACACGGTTGTCCATGGGACATCGAGCAGACATTCGCCACCATCGCGCCCTACACGATCGAGGAAGCCTACGAAGTCGCGGATGCCATCGCTTCCGGCGACATGGAGGCGCTGCGCGAAGAGCTCGGTGACCTGCTGCTGCAGGTGGCCTATCACGCGCAGATGGCGGCGGAAGCCGGCGCTTTCGACTTCGATGCGGTGGCCGATTCGATCTCGGACAAGATGATAGAGCGGCACCCTCACGTCTTTGCTGAAGCAGAGGTGAAGGACGCGCGGGAGCAAACCGTAGTCTGGGAAGCCCGAAAGGCTGACGAACGCGCGGCCCGGGCCGCCGCATCCGGACGAACGCCGAGCGTGCTCGACAACGTCCCGACCGCCCTTCCGGCACTGATGCGGGCGGAGAAGCTGCAGAAGCGAGCGGCCCGCGTCGGCTTCGACTGGCCGGACCCCGAACAGGTGATCGCCAAGATCGAGGAAGAGCTTCAGGAGCTTCGGGAGGAAATGGCTGCAGGAGCGAACGCAGACCGGCTCGAGGACGAAACCGGAGATCTGTTGTTCGCCGTGACAAACCTCGCGCGGCATCTGAAGGTCGACCCGGAAGCGGCTTTGCGACGGACCAATCGCAAGTTCGAGCGACGCTTTCGTGCGATCGAGCATCGTCTGGAACGGGAGGGCCGATCCATATCGGACGCCAGCCTAAACGAAATGGAGCTGGCTTGGCAGCAATCGAAGCAATCGGAAGACCTTCGGTAGGCTCTCAGCACCCGACACATTTCCGGATGCCCCTTCCCATCATACACTCGAGCGATCTGCCGCCTTTTCAGCGATTGCCCGAACGGGGAGGATGCGCATGAAAGCTGCCGTGCTGCACGAAGTCGGACAGCCGTTGGTGATCGAGGAGATCGCGATCTCGAAACCGAGGCCACGCGAGGTGCTGATCCGGACCGCAGCGACTGGCGTCTGCCACAGCGATCTGCATTTCGTCGAGGGATTGTACCCCTATCAGCTCCCGGTCGTGCTGGGGCACGAAGCCGCCGGTGTGGTCGAGGCGGTCGGATCCGACGTTCGCTACGTACAACCAGGCGACCACGTCATCACCTGCCTGTCGGCATTCTGCGGGCACTGCGACCAGTGCCTTACGGGACATATGTCGCTTTGTCAGAGCCCGGAGCTCAAACGGAGCGAGCAGGAAGAGTCCCGATTGTCATCGAACGGCGCCTTGCCGGTGCATCAGTTCATGAACCTCTCTTCGTTCGCGGAGCAGATGCTGGTGCACGAGCACGCGCTCGTGAAGATCCGCCCGGACATGCCGCTCGACGTGGCGGCGCTGATCGGCTGCGCGGTGACGACGGGCGTCGGCGCGGTGCACAACACGGCGAAGGTGGAACTGGGATCCACCGTGGCCGTGATCGGGTGCGGCGGCATCGGCTTGTCCTGCATCAACGGCGCGGCGATCGCGGGCGCTGCCCGCATCATCGCCGTCGACCGGATGGCGTCGAAGCTGGAGCTTGCGCGACGCTTCGGTGCGACCGACGTGGTGAACCCGGCGGATGGGGATATCGTCAAGCAGGTCCGCGCCCTCACCGACGGCGGTGTGCACTACTCGTTCGAAGCGATCGGCCTCAAGGAGACGACGGAAAACGCGTTCCGAATGCTTCGGCCAGGTGGCACAGCGACCGTGATCGGCATGATCCCTGTCGGCACCAGCATAGAGTTGCACGGGCCGGACTTTCTCCGTGAGAAGAAGATCCAGGGCTCGGCCATGGGCTCCAACCGCTTCAGGGTCGACATGCCGCGCTATGTCGACTTCTACCTCGCCGGAAAGCTCCGCCTCGACGATCTGATCTCGCGGCGCATCCGCCTCGACCAAGTCAACGAGGCTCTGGCGGAGATGAAAACCGGCGAGGTCGCCCGCAGCGTGATCGTCTTCGAGCAGTGAGCTATTTGTTCATCAGCAGGTGAATCAGGCTCGAAGTATCCCAACGACCGCCGCCACGCTCCTGAACGTGTGCGTAGAACTGGTCGACCAGAGCCGTGACTGGCAGGCGGGCGCCATTGCGGTTCGCCTCTTCCAGACAGATGCCGAGATCCTTCCGCATCCAGTTGACCGCAAAGCCGAAATCGAACTTCCCCTCGATCATCGTCAGGCCGCGATTCTCCATCTGCCACGACTGAGCGGCACCTTTCGAGATCACATCCAGCACCTGCGGAACGTTGAGGCCCGCCTTGAGCCCGAAGTTCAGCCCCTCCGACAAGGCCTGTAGCAGTCCCGCGATGCAGATCTGGTTCACCATCTTGGTGAGCTGCCCTGCCCCGGCCTCGCCCATCAGCGTCACGGCGCGGCCATAGCAATCCATCACCGGCTTCGCCTTTTCGAACGGCTCCGGATCGCCGCCTACCATGACGGTGAGAACACCGTTCTCGGCGCCTGCCTGGCCGCCGGACACCGGTGCGTCGAGGCAGGCGATTCCCTTTTCCTTGCCAGCGGCGTGGATCTCCCGCGCGACCTCGGCGGAAGCGGTCGTATGGTCGACGAAGATCCCACCGAGGCCGAGCCCGGCCAGGATGCCGTCGTCGCCGTAGACGACGCTGCGGAGATCGTCGTCGTTCCCGACGCAGGAGAAGACGATATCGCAGCCTCGTGCGGCTTCGGCCGGTGTGGCGGCGGAGTTGCCCTTGTACTTGCCCTTCCAGGCCTCCGCCTTCGAGGCCGTGCGATTATAGACGGTTACATCGTGGCCCGCGTTGGCGAGATGGCCGGCCATCGGGAACCCCATGACTCCGAGACCGACGAAGGCGACCTTGTGCGTCGTCATCGAAATAGACCTCCGCATTTCCGTGCTGGCGCCGGAGTGTAGCGGGCCCCCGCTCGACGGCGCAATGCGCGTCAATCCCGCTCGCCTTCCACGGGAATGAGCAGGCTGCTTCGGAATTCGTCCCACAGCTCGCGATCGGGCGTCATGAGCACACCTGGCACTGGCTCGGCCGGCGCATAGCGTTCCCCGTTGAGACGAGCCAGGTAACCGCCCGCCTCCTCGTGCATCAGGCAGCCGGCGGCGTGGTCCCACGGGTTCAGTCGCGTATACAATCCGAAGTGCATGCGACCTTGCAGGCGTGCGAGGTATTCCTGGCCCACGCAGCGAGCGTTGAAGACGTGCCCCAGGCGCCCCCTGCCCGGCCCCCAGATCTCACGGTAGGCCGCGCTCGTACGGTATTTCCGACCGTAGATGGAGCCGTTCATCTGGCGCAGCTGTGACGGCCGGCGCACCCTCAGGCGTCGGCCAGCCATCCAGGCCCCATCGCCGCGAGAGGCCACCGCCATGCGTCCGGTAGATGGATCGTATATCCAGCCGGCCACCGTCTCGCCGTGGCGGACAAGCGCCACGATCACCGCAAAGATGGGCAACCCAGCAGCGAAGTTCGCGGTGCCGTCAAGCGGGTCCACGACCCAAACGGGGTCGTTTCCGGCCAAGAGCCCGAGGCGCGCCCTATCGGCCGCAACCGCCTCCTCGCCCAGAACGACCGATCCGGGCATCAGGTCGGGGAGCGATTGCGTGAACCGACGCTCACTCGCGAGATCTACCGAAGTGACGAAGTCTCCCGGCGCCTTCTCGCCGATGTCCTCGGGATCCAGCGTCGCAAAGTGCGGCATCATCTCTTCGGCGGCGACCTCACGGATGAGCGCCGAGACGCGCTCTATGTCTGGCAGCATGCGGGTCGCGACCGATCTGTCATTCGGGTGTGAGGAAGCGCCGCTCGAACCGCGCGCGATCGGTGGCGTCGATACTCACTTCGAGATGAGCATCGCCGTGCTCATCGCTCCGGGTGAGAACTTGGCCGTGTTCGTACAACCACGCGAGCGCGGCTCCGTCCTGCAACGGCACGGAGTACCGAACGATTTCATTGCCGGCGGACAGCAGCGAGTCGATCTTCCGCATCAGCTCGTCGCATCCCTCGCCCGTCGTGGCGGAAGTCGTGGCGACGTCGGCATTCGCTTCAGCGAGGCGCACGAACTGCACTCGCTCCTCTGCCCCCAGCAAGTCGATCTTGTTGAGCACCTCGATCCGCGGGCTCGCTTCGTCCCCGGTCATGCCGAGTTCCTCCAGCACCGCTTCCACGTCCGCCTTTTGGGCCGCTGTCTCCGGGTCCGCCACATCGCGCACATGGAGGATCAGGTCCGCCTCGATCACTTCCTCCAGCGTCGCCCGGAAGGCAGCGACCAGCTGGGTCGGCAGATCGGATATGAAGCCGACCGTGTCAGAGAGGATGACCTTCCGGCCGGAAGGGAGCCCGACCGCCCGCATGGTGGGATCAAGGGTCGCGAAAAGCTGGTCCTTCGCGAGGACACCCGCGCGAGTCAGGCGGTTGAAGAGCGTCGACTTACCCGCATTGGTGTAGCCAACCAGCGCCACGACGGGATACGCCATGCGTCGGCGTGACTCCCTGTGCAGCTCGCGCGTGCGCCGCACTTCCTCGAGATCACGGCGGATGCGAAGGATACGATCGTCCAGGATGCGGCGATCGAGCTCGATCTGCGCTTCGCCGGGGCCGCCCAGGAAGCCGGCACCACCACGCTGCCGCTCCAGGTGAGTCCATGAACGGACGAGCCGGGTCCGTTGGTAGGTCAGTGCAGCGAGCTCGACCTGGAGCCTGCCCTCGCGGGTCCGTGCTCTCGCGCCGAAGATCTCGAGGATCAACCCGGTACGGTCGATCACTTTGGCGCTCCAGGCGCGCTCGAGATTCCGCTGTTGCACTGGCGTAAGCGCCGTATCGACGACAACGAGGCCCGCTTCGTGCTCCTTGATGAGCGCCGCCACTTCTTCGACGGTGCCCGCGCCGATCAGGGTCGCCGGCCGAGGCCGCATTACCCGGACCACGCGCGCATCGAGAACGAGCAGATCGATCGCGGCAGCAAGTCCTACGGCCTCCGCGAGGCCAGACTCAGGCGAGCGGGTACGAGCGCGCGACAGAACGGGATGCAGGACGATTGCCCGCCCTGTCGCTTGCTCGTCAGGATTGCCCGATCGGATCAACCGGCCGCCGCCTCGTCTTCAGAGGGGTCGAATAGATTTATGGGAGCTGCTGGCATCACAGTAGAAATCGCGTGTTTGTAGACAAGCTGCGAGTGCCCGTCGCGCCTCAAGAGCACGGAGAAATTATCAAACCAGGTAATAACCCCCTGCAGCTTAACGCCATTGATCAGAAAGACCGTAACTGGCGTCTTGTTTTTACGAACATGATTTAGAAAGACATCTTGTAGATTCTGGTTCTTTTGGGAGGACATGCCTCATTCCCCTGTTCTGATATTTGGACCGTTGCCTCTCTTTCGAGCCGAACCTCCTGCGGTCTGTTCGTCTGCTGGACCAACCCGACGGATCTTCCGACCCTCCAGAAAGAGGTCGGAATGCACACACATTCCTGCCGCGTATATGGGCCAACCACCTATGGTTGGCAACGGCGTTGGCGCACGAGGTTCCCGAGTGCCGTCAGGTCATCCACCACGATATCGGCAGTGACCCCCTCCGGCAGGGGGACTGGACTGGCACCGGGGTAACGGACGAGTACTGCCGTGCAGTCGGCCGCCCGGGCCGTCAGCATATCGGTTGCCGAATCGCCAACCATCCAGACATCGCGGCTGAGGTCCACCCCGCTCCCTGCGAGCGCGAGAAGCAGCGGCGCGCGGTCGGGCTTGTCCGCCTCGGCGTCAGTAGCGCCGACGATGCTGTGGAAATAGCGGGTCCAGCCGAGATGCTCGGCTTCACGTCTGAGATAATCACCGCGTTTATTGCTGACTACCACCAGGGTCACGTCGGTCGAGCTCAGCCCCTTGATCAGCTCCTCGGCGCCGGCCAGCGGAACGAGTTCCGTGAGGTGACGGGCCTCAAAGCTGCGATAGAAGAGAGCGCGCGCATCCCGCCAATGCTCGCCGAACAGCACAGGGAAGCTGTCTCGCTGCGACCGGCTGATTTTCTCCATTGCTTCCGGCAAGGTCCATGGTCGAAGGCCGAACGCGACCAGCGTCTCGTTCATGGCGGCATGGATGACCGGCCAATTGTCGACGAGAGTGCCGTCCCAATCGAGCACGAGCGCCGTCGGCGCGCGCATCGCACGGCTCATGCCTCCGCTCCTTCGCCTTCCATGTAGACTCGGTAAGCTTCGAACAGGCGGCGCGAAACCGAGCCAGGCTTGCCGTTCCCGATCACCGCGTCATCGATCTGGACGATCGGCAGCACGTAAGAAGTGGCGCTGGTAATGAAGGCTTCGCGCGCCTCCTTCGCCTCCGCCAGCGTGAAAGGTCGCTCGATGAGCTCGATCCCTTCCTTGCGGGCGAGCTCCAATACCGATGCCCGGGTAATGCCGCCGAGAATCTCGTTACCGGTCGGGCGCGTGACGAGTTGTCCGTCTCGGGTCACGATCCACGCGTTGGTCGAGGCACCTTCGCTGACGACGCCCTGCCCGTCGACGAACCAGGCCTCATAGGCGCCCACCTCGCGCGCTTGCTGTTTTGCGAGAACGTTCGGCAGCAGCGACGTCGATTTGATATCGCAACGCCCCCACCGAATCTCGGGCACCGAGACGACCCGCTTGCCGGTTTCCAGAACGAGAGGGTCTGGTGGCGGCTTGAGGGCGACCGTCATGACGATGGACGGGGTTGCATCGACCGGAAACGGGTGGTCACGCCGGGCGACGCCGCGTGTCACCTGAATGTAGATGATGCCCTGCCGGAGCCGGTTGCGGCGCAGGAGCTCCCGCATCACCACTCGCAGGGCCGAACGACTCATCGGAGGCGCGATCCTGAGCTCCCACAGGGAGCGGTCGAGGCGATCCAGATGGCCCTGCTCGTCGACCAGCTTGCCCTTGTGCACGGCGACGACCTCGTAGACACCGTCGGCGAACTGATAGCCTCGATCCTCGACGTGGACGAGCGCCGAGCGGTGCGGAACGTACCGCCCGTTGACGTACGAAATGCGTGACATCTCTCGCGGATCCCCTCCGTGGTCAGCAGCGAGCCTAGAAGTACTCGAGCCTCACCGCAAACATCCGCTCCACCTTCTTCACCACGGTCTCCATCGAAAACAGCACGACCCGGTCCGCTGCCCGAACCACCGTGTCGCCGCGGGCGATGATTACAGCGTCGTCTCGCACGACCGCGCCGATGATCGACCCGGCCGGCAGCTTCACATCCCGGATCGGAGTACCGACGATGCTGGACGTTTCCAAGGCCTCGATCTCGAGCACCTCGGCGAAGCCGTCCCCGATCGAATGGACGGCCCGGATTCGGCCGCGACGGACGTGCTGCAGGATCGTCGATACCGTGATCGAGCGAGGATTCACGACGACGTCGATGTCCAGGTACTGAATCAGCGGTGCGAAGGTCTGCTTGTTGACGAGAGCCACGGTCCGGCGCGCGCCGTAGCGTTTGGCCAGCAGGGAGACAAGTATGTTGGTCTCGTCATCATCCGTCAGCGTGATCACCATCTCTGCTTTCCGGACGTTGGCCTCCTCCAGAATCTCAGGGTCGAGGGCATCTCCATGCAGCACGGTCGTCTGCGAGAGAGCCTGCGCTACCCGCTCCGCGCGGAGCTGGGTGCGCTCGATGATCTTGGCCGAGACCGACGGATGATCCTTCTCGATGAGATCGGCGAGACAGAGGCCGATATTGCCGCCGCCCACGATGACGATGCGATGAGCCTCGGGCTCCTCGTGGCCGAAGGCTGCCATCGCGCGGCCGATATGGTTGCTGTCTGCGACGAAATAGACCTCGTCCCGGGGCAGCATCTGATCCTCGGGGCGCGGCACGAAGCTGCGCTCCCCGCGCACGATGCCGACGATGTTGATGTTCAGGTCGGGAAACAAAGCCGTTAGTTGGCGAAGCGGCGTGTTGATGATGGGACAATCCTCGGCCACCCGAACGCCGATCAGCCGGACCTTGCCATCCGCCAACGGGATCATCTCCGAGGCGCCGGGGGCCGCCAACCGACGCACGACCGCACGCGCGACCTCCAGCTCCGGCGAGATGATCACGTCGATCGGCAGGTGATCGTGGCTGAACAGGTTCGCCCATTGCTGCTCGCGATAGACCTGCTGCCGGATCCGCGCGACCTTGGTCGGCACCTCGAACAGCGAGTGCGCGACCTGGCACGCGACCATGTTCACCTCGTCGGATTGAGTCGCGGCGATGATCATGTCGGCGTCGTTCGCGCCCGCCTGCTCAAGGATGTCGGGGTGCGACGCGAAACCGACGACCGCCTTCACATCCAGGGTGTCGCTGATCTTCTGGATCAACTCGGCCGACTGGTCGATGACCGTCACGTCATTGGCTTCGGACGCGAGATATCGCGCGATATTGCTGCCGACCTGCCCGGCGCCGCAGACGATAACCTTCATCGGGTTTGTCCCTCCCGGATCGCCGGAAGCTACGCGCGCTCGCCAGCGACCTGTACGCCGAGGGCCTTCAGTTTGCGATGCAGCGCGGAACGCTCCATGCCGACGAACACGGCTGTCCTGGAAATGTTGCCCCCAAACCGATTCACTTGCGCCAGCAGATACTCTCGCTCGAAAACTTCACGCGCCTCCCGGAGCGGGAGCCGCATCATTTCTTCGCCCTTGTCGAGGTGGAGCATGCTGGGCGTGACGGCGCTGATGTCCGGCGGCAGCATGTCGGCGCGGATGGGGTCGCGCGGATCGCCGGTCGCCATGATGAGCAGCCAGTCCATCACGTTACGGAGCTGACGGACATTGCCAGGCCAGTCGTACGCCTGTAGGACCGCAAGCGCGTCGTCGCCGATCTCCCGAAGCGGCAAGCCCGCCACGGATGCCGAATGCTTCAGGAAATGCGCCGCAAGCAGCGGAATATCTTCGCGTCGATGACGCAAGGGCGGAACCTGTAGCGGCACGACGTTCAATCGATAGAGAAGATCCTCGCGGAACCGGCCCGCTCCCGTCTCCTCCATAAGATCCCGATTGGACGAAGCGATCACTCTCACGTCGACCTGAACGCGCTGGGTGCCGCCGACGCGCTGAAAGGTCTGTTCCTGCAGGACACGCACGATCTTCCCCTGGGTCTGCAGGGGCATGTCGGCAACCTCGTCCAGCAGAAGGGTCCCGCCGTGCGCCTGTTCGAACAAGCCGACGCGCCCGGGAGATCCGGCGCCGTCCGCGCCGCTCTCGACGCCGAACAGCTCGATCTCCATCCGATCCGGACTCATGGTTGCGCAGTTGACCACGACGAACGGGCCGCTCGAACGCCGCGACTGCCTGTGCAGCAGCCGCGCCGCAACCTCCTTGCCCGAGCCGGCGGGACCGCTGATCAGCACGCGGCTGCCCGTGGGGGCCACGCGCTCGATCGCCTGGCGCACGGCGGAGATGGCACTCGATACGCCGATGAGCTCGGTCGGCCCGCCTGCCCGCAGGCGAAGCTCCTCGTTCTCCCGCCGGAGCGCTGCCGCCTCGATCGCCCGGGCGATGACCAGCAGCAGCCGATCCGCCTTGAACGGCTTCTCGATGAAGTCGTAGGCGCCCTCCTGGATGGCGGCGACAGCTGTCTCGATGGTTCCGTGACCGCTGATCATCACCACCGGCACCAATGGATGCTCCTGCTTGAGCACACGAAGCAGCTCGAGCCCGTCCAGCTCGCTCTTCTCAAGCCATACGTCCAAGATGATCAAGCTCGGTTGCCGCGCGCGCACCGCTTCGAGCGCTTCCTGGCTGTCCTTGGCGGAGCGAGTCTCGTACCCCTCGTCGCCGAGGATGCCGGCGATGAGCATGCGGATATCCGCCTCGTCATCGACTATGAGAATGTCACCCGCCATCAAACAGCTGTCATCAAATCCGAGTTCTATCCGCTATGCGCGGTCTTCGGAGCCTCGCTCGCGCCCGACGCCTCGAAGGCAACGGATTCGGGTGGCGGGAACGAGACGCACACGCGGGCACCGCCGTCAGGCCGATCGGAGAAGGCGATCTCACCCCCATGGTCCTCCATGATCTTCTTGACAATGGCAAGCCCCAGGCCCGTTCCTTTCGTACGTGTGGTCACATAGGGCTCGGTCAGCTTGTCCAACAGGGCGTGCGGCAAGCCGACGCCATTGTCTTCTACGGTGAGCGATATCGAGCCCTCCGTTTCCTCGATCGCCACTCCGACCCAGCCGCTCGGGCCATCCGGCTCGGCTTCCAGTCTCGCGGCGACGGCATCCGAGGCATTCTGAAGCAAATTGGTCAGAACCTGACCTATCTGCCGGCGATCGCACATTACCGAGGTACGCCCGCGCGGCTCCTTCAGTTCAAAGGTGATCTCGGGCTGAGCCTGCCTCTGCAGAAACACCGATTGCCGGGCGAGCTCGAACAGGTCGGTCGGCTTCATGACCGGCACCGGCATCCGCGCGAAGGAGGAGAACTCGTCCACCATCCGCCGAAGATCGTCCACCTGCCGCACGATGGTGTCGGTGCACTCCCGGAACGTATCCGGGTCCGATTCGATCTCCTTGAGGTACTTGCGCCGGAGTCGCTCTGCCGACAGCTGGATCGGCGTCAGCGGATTCTTGATTTCGTGCGCAATGCGCCGCGCGATGTCCGACCACGCCGCCTTCCGCTGGGCGGAGAGCAACTCGGTGATGTCGGTGAATGTAACGACATGGCCGCTCACGACGTTGTTCTCGCCCTCGGCGGTAACCCTGACGAGAAGAGTACGAACCCGGCCGTCCGGCGCGAGATCCACCTGATGCTCCACCGTCCGCCAGGGACGGCGCTGCGCGTCCTCGAGTGCCGGAGCCATCTCAGGCACCACGTCCGCGAGCTTTTTCCCGACGTGATCCTGAAGGTCCAGAAGAAGCAGCTCTGAAGCCACGCGGTTGGGCAGCTTTATGTGGCCCTCCGCGTCCAGGCCGATGACGCCCGAAGCCACTCCGGACAGAACCGCTTCGGTGAAGCGCCGGCGCTCGTCCAGTTGGCGGTTTGCTTCGACCAGCTCGTGCCGCTGTGCCTCGAGCTGGCTTGTCATGCGATTGAACGCCCGGCTGAGCGTGTCGAGCTCGTTGCTGGTGTCCGCCGCCTGCACCCGCACCGTGAGATCCCCCGCCCGTACGCGCTCTGCCGCCTCGACGAGGCGGGTCACCGGCCGTGCGAGCGATGACGCAAACTGGAAGCCGACCCAGACGGCCGCCAGGAGGAAAAGGAGCGCTACAGTCGCAAACAGGATCGCGAACGTGATTTCGATCCGGACGCGCTGGCCCTCGGCGCTCTCGTACGCCGAAACGGCTTCACGGACACGCTCCAGGTGATTGAGGACCCGCCGCTCGACATAGCGCCCGACATAGAGGAAGCCGCCGTCGAAGCTTTGCAGCCGCACGAGCGCGCGAATGCGGTCGTCGTCGTCGCTCGTGAGCGTCGGAACACCACCTCGGAGCGCCTCTTCGAGCGCCCACTCAGGCACCGGCTCGAAACTGAGACCGAACGTCAGCCCCGATCGCGCGAGGACCCTGCCCTCCGAATCGAAGACGACAGCCTCGGTCAGCGCGCGGATGCGGGCCTGTGTATCGACGAACTGCTGCAACCGCCTGGGATTGGCGAACAGAACCGGCCCTTCCCGATTGAGGTCGTTCGCCATTGCCAGAACGTCCCCCACGATCACTTGCTTATGTTCGGTGAGGTAGGCTTCGGCAACGGCGACCGATTCATCTAGGGCGGTTCGCACCCGATCGCTGAACCAGCTTTGCAGCCCGAAGTGAAAGAACAGAACCGAGAAGCACGCCACGACGATCGCCGGAACAACCGCGATGACGCTGAACAGGACCACCAGCCGCACATGAAGCCGGGACCCCGCCTGTTGTCGGCGTCGCCCGGCCCAGAGAACCACGATGCTGCGAGCGATGATTGCGCCGAGGCTCAGAAGGCAGATCAGGTCGACGAGCAGCAGCGTGAGAACGTTACGGGAATCGGGCCGGATGAAAGGGACGCCGCCCGTCATGACGGCATAGGTGAGTATGCCGCTGAGGATCGCGATTACGGCGAGCCCGATCGCGACCTTCTGCCCGATGCGGCGTCCTTCCAGCCGATCCTTGAGATGGCGACGGACTCGACCGCCCATGGTCGAACTATCGACAGCCATGTGCGTGGTCTGCAATGAGCCTCAGCCGTTTCGGGGCCGAACACCGGCCCCGATCGGCCTTACCCTATCTGACGCCGCGCACGACAGGAATATCCAAGTCGCGGATCTTCTTCCGCAGGGTGTTCCGGTTCAGCCCGAGCAACTGTGCCGCCTTGATCTGGTTCCCGCGGGTGGCACCCAGAGTCAGGGTGATGAGCGGACGCTCCAGTTCATGCAGTACCCGATCGTACAAGCCCGGCGGCGGTAGCGCACCGTTGTGTGCCTCGAAATACTCCCGCAGATGGCGCTCGATGGCGCCACTCAGCGAACCGTCCTGATCCTCGTCCTCTTCACCTTCCTTCTGGGGTGCAGGCGCGGCCTCGACCAGTTCGCTCTCTATGATGTCGATGCCGATCACCTCTTCCGAATAGAGAGCGGCCAGACGACGAACCAGATTCTCGAGCTGGCGAACGTTTCCAGGCCAGCGATAGGTCTGGAGGCGTTGCACCGCTGCGGCATCAAGGCGCTTGGCTGGAAGGCCCTCCTCGACCACCCGCGCCAGGAAGTGCCGAACGAGCTCGGGAATGTCTTCGGTCCGTTCGCGCAGCGGTGGCAGCCGGATGGGAACGACGTTGAGCCGGTAGAAAAGGTCCTCGCGAAAGAGCCCCTGGCGGATCAGCAATCTGAGGTCGCGGTGCGTAGCGGCGACGATGCGAACGTTCGCGCGGATCGGCACCCGGCCCCCCACCGTCGTGTACTCGCCCTGTTGCAGCACACGAAGGAGCCGCGTCTGCGCCTCGATCGGCATGTCACCGATCTCGTCGAGAAAGAGGGTGCCGCCATCCGCCTGCTCGAAGCGGCCGGGCGAGCGCGCCGTAGCGCCGGTGAATGCGCCCTTCTCGTGTCCGAACAGCTCGCTCTCGATCAACTCCCGTGGGATCGCCGCCATGTTCACGGCTACGAACGGCCCGTTACGACGGCGGCCGTAGTCGTGGAGCGCGCGCGCGACGAGCTCCTTGCCGGTGCCGGATTCACCGACGATCATTACCGACAGGTCCGTACCCATCAGCCTTGCGAGGGTGCGGTAAATCTCCTGCATGGCCGGTGACCGCCCGATCAGCGGCAGTTGCTCCTCATCGGCGTCTCGGGCCGCGACGGTCGAGCGCTCGACCGGTTCGCTGAGCGCCCGTTGCACGACGGCCAGCAGCTCCTTCAGATCGAACGGCTTTGGGAGATATTCGAACGCGCCTCGCTCCGTCGCACGGACAGCCGTCATCAGCGTGCTGTGGGCACTCATGACGATAATCCGCAGACCCGGGCGCAACTTGCGGATACGGGGGATCAGGTCGAGCCCGTTCTCATCCGGCATGACGACGTCGGTGATCACGAGATCGCCGATCCCGTCCGAGATCCACTGCCACAACGTCGCGGCGTTTCCAGTGCTTCGGACCTCATGGCCGGCGCGCCCGAGTGCCTGGGTGAGGACGGTGCGAACGCTGCGATCGTCATCGGCTACCAGTATCGTAGCGCCACTCATCTATCGGGCCTCCTCGTCGCGGGACATCGGCAACATGACGCGAAACACTGTCCGCCGGGGCTCGGAATCGAACTCGATGATCCCGCCATGCTCACCGACAATCTTCGCTACCAATGCAAGGCCCAGGCCGTGACCGCCGGGCTTGGTCGTCACGAACGGATCGAACAGGTGCTGTTTCAGATCCTCGGGGATACCGTCACCATTGTCCTGGATGGAAATGGCGATCGGAACGGCCACGCTCTCCCCGCCCCCGCGGAGGGACAAACGCACGCCATGTCGGAAGGCCGTGGATACCTGGATTTCGCCTCCTTCTTCCGGAGCGGCATCGGCCGCGTTCTTCACGAGGTTCATGAAGACCTGCACCAGTTGGTCGCGGTCGGCCAGAACCGGTGGAAGCGAGGGGTCGTAGTTCTGTACGAGCTCGAGATGACGGGCGAAACTGGTTCTTGCGACCTTGAGCACATGATCTAGCACCTCGTGAATGTTCACCGATCGTCTCGGCGCCGGCCGAGGATCGGAGAACACGTCCATCCGGTCGACCAGGCCGCAGATCCTGTCCGCCTCGTCGCAGATCAGTTGGGTGAGCTCCCTGTCTCCCGCACTCGCGCCGTCCTCGAGCAACTGCGCCGCGGCTCGAATGCCTGCCAGCGGGTTCTTGACCTCATGCGCCAGGATAGCCGCCATCCCGGAGACCGAGCGGGCGGCATTGCGGTGCGTGAGCTGCTGATCGATCCGATGGGCGATCGAGAGTTGCGTGATCGCGATCACCACCGTGCCGGGAGGTGCTGCGCCCTCGCCGGAGGGGTCGCCCAGAGGCGATGCTTGCACGTTGACGGTCTGTGCCGGAAACCTTGGGGAGTCCAGCACCACCTCGTACTCCGTCAGACTGTAGCCTTTCGCGCGAACCCGCCGCACCATGTCGAGAACGGGATGGTTTGGCGCGACGAGGTCGTTCAGGCTCATCCCGACCAGATAGGCCGCACTCAACTGCAAGAGTTCCTCTGCAGCCGAGTTGACGTATTGCACCGCGTCGTGCCGGTCGACAACGATGACGGCTCCTGCCAATGCATTGAGCACGTGCCTCAGGTCGAGATCCGCGGGGCGAGAGAGTGTCGCCTGCGTCGGTTGAGCCGTCGGCGTGCTCATGCCAATTTCCCGAGCGGGCGGAGTGAATTGCAGCACATATTTTAGGCACTTCCTTTTATGCCCATATCGTGAGCAGAAAACTAAACCTGACACCTGCAGATGGCAAGATGTTGGTGCAGCCGATGTGCGACCGGCACCTTGGCTTGCCGCCCTGCGCCGGTTACGTTGGCGCACGCCTCTGGGCTAGGTTCGCTGCCCCTCGAAGAAAGGACATCGGTGTGAAGGCTGCAGCCCTGATCGTTGCTGCCGGCCGCGGGACCCGTGTAGGCGGGGGCCCGAAGCAGTATAGACTGCTCGGCGGCAAGCCGGTGCTCCGGCGGACGGTCGAGGCGTTTCTACGGCACCCCGAGATCGATACGGTTCGTTGTGTCATCCACCCCGATGATGCGTCGGAGTATGCTGCTGCCGTCGACGGGTTCGTGCTTCTCGATCCGGTATCAGGTGGGCGATCGCGGCAAGATTCCGTCCGGATGGGCCTGGAAAGTCTGGTGGGGATGGCCCCCGATATCGTGCTCATCCATGACGCGGCGAGGCCGTTCGTGTGTGCCGCCGTCATCGATGCCTGCCTGAAGGGCCTGGATGCCGCGGAAGGCGCCATCGCCGCGATGCAGGTCCACGACACGCTGAAACGCGGCGACCAGCAAGGAGCCATCGCGGCAACGATCGACCGAACGAACTTGTGGCACGCGCAGACACCCCAGGCGTTCCGCTTTGATGCTATTCTCCGCGCCCATCGTAGCGCACTCGGCCACGAGCTCACCGACGACGCCGCCGTCGCCGAGCGTGCGGGTCTGCGCGTCGTGCTCACGCCGGGCAGCCACGAGAACGTCAAGATCACCACGATCGCAGATCTGGTCGATGCGGAGAGTAGAGTGAGCGAAGGGCAGCGAATTTGCCGGACTGGCATAGGCTTCGACGTGCATCGTCTAGGTCCGGGAGACCGGGTCATCATTTGCGGAGTCGAGATTCCGCATGATGGCGCGCTGGTCGGTCATTCCGACGCCGACGTCGGATTGCACGCGATTACCGACGCGGTCCTGGGGGCGATTGCCGCCGGTGACATCGGAACCCACTTCCCGCCGAGCGACCATCGTTGGCGTGGTGCGGACTCGTCCGTGTTCGCCCGGCACGCGGCGGAACTCGTCCACGCTCGCGGCGGGCGTATCGAGAACATCGACGTCACCATAATCTGCGAGCGTCCTAAGATCGGCCCTCACCGCCCGGCGATGGTAGCCAAGTTGGCGGACATCTTCGGCCTGCAGGTGGAGTGCGTAAGCGTCAAGGCGACCACTACCGAAGGTCTGGGATTCACCGGCCGCGGCCAGGGAATCGCTGCTCAGGCCGCAACCTCGATAAGCTTCGCCCTTTCGTCTTGAAAGCTCCGTTTCGCCGGCCGCGGCTCCCGGCACCGCCCCTCTATCATCCAAGCAGCCTGATTGCGACCTGGTTCGGATCGGGGCACCTGCCGTGGGTGCCGGGAACCTGGGGTTCGCTGGTGGCGCTGCCGATTGCCTGGCTTCTGGTCGAGGCGGGCGGACGTCAGGTGCTCGCCGTGGCCGCCGTGCTCGCCTTCCTGCTGGGCTGCTGGGCTGCGGGCGCATACGAGCGGGCGACCGGAGGTCACGATCCCGGTCCGGTAGTGATCGACGAGGTGGCCGCGCAGTGGTGCGTCCTGCTAGTCGTTCCCACCGATATCGTGCTCTATATCGTCGGCTTCTTCCTGTTTCGGGCCGCCGACATTGTGAAGCCGTGGCCGGCCAGCGTGATCGATCGGCGTATGCAAGGTGGCATCGGCGTCATGCTCGACGACGTCATTGCCGCGGCCTATGCAGCCGCAGCGTTGTATGCAATTTGGTGGGTGATCGGCACATGAAGCTGTTTCCCGATGCACTGTTCGACCTCGCGCAGGAAACCATTCGGGATCTATTGCGCTCGCGCCGACGAATCACGACCGCTGAATCATGCACCGGTGGCCTGATCGCGGCCCTCCTGACCGAGGTGCCCGGCTCATCGGACGTGCTCGGCCGCGGGTTCGTCACCTACTCGAACGAGGCGAAGGAGAAGGTGCTCGGCGTCTCGGGCAAGACTCTCCGCCAGTTCGGGGCGGTTAGCGTACAGACGGTTCGCGAGATGGCGGAAGGTGCGCTCGTCGCCGCGGATCACGATGCCAACATCGCGGTCGCGGCAAGTGGCGTCGCAGGTCCGGGCGGGGGCTCCGAGGAGAAGCCGGTCGGGACGGTGCACATCGCCGTCGCCGTGCGGAGCGCACGCACGACCGACGAGAAATTTCTGTTTTCTGGCGGCCGCACCGAGGTACGGGTGGCAACGGTGCAGGAAGCGCTTCGGATGGTGCGAGAGCGAGCCTCGGAGATCTGACGGCCGTACTCTTAGCGAGACGCCTCGACCTTCCGCCAGTCGACCAGATCATGGAGACCGGTCGAAGGTGGAAGGGTCACGTGCCCGCTCGCGACCGCCAATGGAGCGGTGACGTATTCCTCGGCGAACTGGAAGTAGAACGTCTCTTCGCAAGGGAGATCGATGGCCCCGGAGGGGAGAGCACTCGCGAGCGAAAGGGCCACGACTGCGCCGAGCGAGGTGGTGGCTCCGAGGCCGACACAAACGCTGACTCCCGCCTCCTCGGCAGCGGCTGCGATATCGAGCGATTCCGTGATCCCGGACTTCGGCACCTTGACTGAGATCGTCTCAGCCCCGGCATCGATGAAAAGTCGTGCCTGCTCGATGCTGCGGCAGGCGCCATCGACGAGAATCGGTACGGCGGAAGCTTCCTTGATGTGTCGGAACTCGCTCGAGGGCGAGAGCGGACA
>Ga0079224_100004764_pt1 | contig 17648 bp, 13 predicted proteins | sample Stecom2015_FD_80414 | JGI IMG/M metagenome (GOLD analysis project Ga0079224, IMG submission 80414) | Agricultural soil microbial communities from Utah to study Nitrogen management - Steer compost 2015 | ecosystem: Environmental > Terrestrial > Soil > Agricultural land | place: USA: Utah...
CGAGGTGTCTCCGGCTGCACCCACCCGAAGGTGCACCGGAGGCACCTCGTGTGCGTGTGGTGCCCCCGAGGGCCCCATAGTCGCGATCAACGCAGCCATGGGGCCGTTGGGCGCATGCGGATTACGTGTTGCCGCCGAGCAGATTGCCGAGCGCGCGGAGCCGCTCGGCGACCTCGCCCTCCGCCTCGACCCGCACGCCCACGCCCGCACCCAAACCCACACCCACGCCCGCGCCGGCGCCGGCGCGGGCGCCCAACGCTGCGACGAGCGCGACGTACTGCACCACGAGGTCGGCCGACTCCGCCGACAGCCGCGCGCGGCACCGCTCGGGCCCGTCCGCGACGAGCTTCCCGGGCAGCTGCGTCGGCAACCGCTTGCGCACCTCGCCGACCGGCAGATCGACGTGGACCGTGGCGGTGTGGCGGTACGTCGCCTCGGCGAACGACGCACGCAGGTACTCCGCCGGTTCAGCGGGCAGTTCTCGCGGGGTGAACCGTCTGCCGGTCGCCGCGGGTGCGGACATGCGGTCGACCCGGAAGGTCCGCCAGTCGTCGCGGCCGAGGTCGTGGGCGAGCAGGTACCACCGTCCTTCCGCGGTGACCAGATGGTGCGGCTCCACCCTGCGATCACCCACACCGCCGCGGCCCGCGTAGCCGAACGACACGATCTCGGCGTCGCGGCACGCCATCGCGAGGACCGCGAGACGTTCCGGATCCACGTCCTCTATGCCGACGTCCTCGGTGCAGAGGCCATCGGTGCCGACGTCCTCGGTGCCGAGGTCGTCGGTGGGCACGCGCCGCGACACCGCCGCCTCGATCGCACCGAAGGCGGCCAGCCGCGGCCGCAGACGTGCCGGCAGCACCTGAGCGAGCTTGGCCAGTGCCCGCGTGGCGCTCTCGCCGAGACCGGCCACCGGAAGCTGCGCCGCCGCGGTGGCCAGCGCGACCCCGACGGCCACGGCCTCCTCGTCGTCGAGCAGCAACGGAGGCAGCCTGCTGCCCTGCCCGAGGCGGTACCCGCCACCGGTGCCGCCCGTGCTGTGCACGGGATAGTCCAACGCGCGCAGCCGGTCGACGTCGCGGCGCAACGTGCGCGTGGTGACCCCGAGCCGCCGCGCCAACTCGGACCCCGGCCACTCGCGCCTGGTCTGCAACAACGACAACAGCCGCAGCAGCCGTCCTGGCATCTCCTGTCGCACCGACACGGGTTCAGCCTGCCAGCTCTCGAGGACGCAATGTGTCCTCGAGAGCTTCTAGCGTCGGGGACATGGACACCACCAGCGGAACCAGCACCGGCAGCAGAACCCCCACCAGCACCCGGACCGGCACCGAAACCGCACCCGACACGGCCGGTCTGCACGGAGTCCGCCACCTCCCGGGCGAGGCGACGTACGAGCGCGCCCGCACCGGATACCAGCGGGCACACGCGCACCGGCCGGAGTTCGTCCTCGCGGCCGCCGATGCCGACGACGTCCGAGCCGCGATCGAGCACGCCGCCGCGCACGGGACGTCCGTGACCACGCAGATCGGCGGACACGGGCTCGCCGCGGCACTCGAGGGCGGCGTCCTCGTCGACCTGAGCGCCCTGCGCACCGTCGAGATCGACCCGGCGGCCCGCACGGCACGCGTCGGCGGCGGTGCGACGTGGCAGGACGTGCTCGACGCGGCGGCACCACACGGCCTGGCACCGTTGTCGGGCAGTTCGCCGCACGTGGGCGCGGTGCCCTACACGCTGGGCGGCGGGTTCGGACTGCTGGGCAGGCGCCACGGCTACGCCGCCGATCACGTGCGGGCCTTCGACCTCGCCACCGGGGACGGACGGACCCGCCGCGCCGAGCCGGCCGCGTCCGACGAGCTGGATCGGGAGCTGTTCTGGGCGTTGCGCGGCGGTGGTGCGGGCGGCGGCATCGTCACGGCGATGGAGATCGACCTCGTCGAGGCGGGCGAGGTCTACGGCGGGTGCCTGTACGCCGACCTGGACGCGGTCCCCGACGCGCTCGACCGGTGGCGGCGGTGGACCTCGACCGTGCCCGACGACGTGACGTCCGGCGTGGCGATGCTGGTCTTCCCCGACGTCGCCGGAGTGCCGGAGGAACTCAGGGGACGCCACGTCGTGCAGGTGCAAGTCTGTGTTGCCGACTCCGACGGCGAGCACCACGTGGCGGCACTACGCGAGACGCTGCCCGCGGTGCGGGACACGATGGCACGGTGGGCGCTGCGCGACAGCGGGGCGATGTTCGAGGAGCCGGAGCGACCGCACGCCTACCGATCGCGAGCGGTCACCGTGCGCGAGCTCGACCCGCGGGCGCTCGCGCGGCTGACGAGGGCGGCGGGGCCCGCCGCCCCGGCGATGTGCGTCGTCGGACTGCGCCACCTCGGCGGAGCCTTCGCCCGTCGGCCGCGGCACCCGTCCACGGTGGCCCATCGGGACGCGGGCTACCTGCTGTCCGTGCTCTCCCCGGTGCGGCCGACCTCGGAGGCGACCGAGGCCGAAGTCCGCGCCCTCCACGCGGAGCTGCTGGCCCCGTTCGAGGAGGAGGTGCTCGGCACCTGTCTGCCGTTCAGCTTCGGCCCGGCCACTGCCGAGGAGGTGCGCGGCGCGTTCACCTCGGCCGACGCCGCCAGGCTGACGCGGGTGCGGGCCGCCGTGGACCCGGACGCCGTGGTGCTGCCCAACCACCCGCTGAGCCCGGAGTGATGGCGGGCCGAGGTCAGGGCAGACGCGTGCCGAGCAGGTCCGCGGCGAGGGCGGCGGCGTCGACCCGGTCGGCGCCGTCGACCACGTGCCACGGCGAGAGCCAGTTCGCGGCCGCCAGTTCGTCGTAGACCGCAGCACAGCGGGCCTGCAGTCCGTCGTCGCTCTCGAACGCGTCCCTGGCACGCGTGGCGTCGGACTCGGCCCGGCCGCGGGCGCGCGCCGCGGCCACCTCCGGTGCGACCCGCAGCAGCAGGTGCGCGTCCGGGACGGGCAGGCCGAACCGCTCGATCTCGAGGTCGCGCACCCACCGCACCACCTCGCTGTCGGCGCCCTGACGCAGGCGCGCGGCCTGGTAGGCGGCGTTGGAGGCCACGTACCGGTCGAGCAGGAGGACGTCGTGCCCGGCGCGCAACGCGCGGATCTCGTCGGCCGCGCCGCGGCGGTCGAGCGCGTACAACAGGCCCATCCCGTAGACCGAGTCACCGAGGTCGCCGTGCGCGCCGTGCAGTGCCTCGCGCACCAGGTCGGCGTGGACGCTGACGCCGTACCGGGGGAACGCCAGCGTGGCCACGCTCGCCCCCACCTCGGCCAGTGCCGCCGTCAACGCGTCGGTCAGTGTCCGTTTGCCCGCGCCGTCGAGCCCTTCGATGACCACCAGTCGCCCCACGGTGGAAAGCGTAGACAGCGGCGCCGAGCGCCCGACGCGGCCGTCCGGTTCACGGCCACCGGACGGCCGCCGTGCTGTACCGCTGTGCCTGCCGCAGTGCCGTACCGATGTGCCGGGCGTGGCGGTCAACCGCCCGGCGACGACACCACCCATGTGGGGTAACCACCGGAGCACGCTGGAGAGGCAACGTGGTCTGGGCCGCCTCGCGTCGTACGGTGGACCCTTCGGCCACACCCACGACCACAAACCCCAGCTAGGAGGCGTGCCCGGTGCCTCTCCCCGGCCCCGACACCCGGGTCGTCGAGCTTCGCGTCCCGGGGCTGATCGGCACGAGCGGCGAATCGCTGCTCGATTCCGTCGGCACCGTCGACGTGGACGGCGACGGCACGGGACGGATCGTCCGCCCGTCCGACCGACTGCGCAGGCCCGCGCCCGGTCCGGTGCTGCAGGCGCTGGGCCGTTCGATGCCGCGCACACTCGAGGGATACTTGTGGAGCCGGATGACCTCGGGTGGGGCGGCCAAGGCCACGTGGGCTCTGCTGTTCCCGTTCTCGCTGGCCAACGTCGCGCACTGGATGCTGCCACCCGTGCCGGAGGGCAGCCGGACGTCGGCTGCGCTGAACCTGGCGTGCCGGGCGCTGTTGCGCGTCGCGGCCATCCTGCTGACGGTGCTGCTGGTCGGCCAGCTGGCGGTCGTGTCCCTCGACCTGTTCGCCGCGCAGTGCCTGGCCCCCGGCTCCGGTTGCCTCTCGGCTGCGCCGTCGTGGCTGCGCGAGGTGCCGGGGCTGCGCACGGTGTTCGGTCTGTTGCCGCTGCTGGCCGTCGCGGCGGTGCTGTTCGGGGTGTCCCGGTCGAGCTGGCAGGTCGAACAGCCGGACACGTCCGGTACGCAGGGCCTCGGCGGCGGCCTGTCGGACGTCGTCGACACGGCGGCGCTGCGCTGCGCCCACGTCGTCGCCGCGCTGGCCACACCGGCGCTGCTGGTGCTCGGCGGGCCAGGGCGGATGCCGGCCGACCCGGCGCAGGCCGCGTTGTGGGTGGCCACGCTCGTGCTTCTGGGGGTCGCGATCCTGGCCGTGGCCACCCGCGCGCAGCGCCTGCTGCCGCGCCCGGCTCGCGCGGCCCTGATCGTGCTGGCCGCAGGCGTGACCGTGACCGCCGCGGTCCTCACCGCACCACTGCCGACGGCCCTGCCGGGCGCGAACACGACCGTCGAGTTCGTCGGCGCCGGCCTGCTCGGCGTGTGTGCCCTGTTCGCGATCATCGTGGCCCCGACGGCCCTGCTGGCCCGCCGCACGTGGGCACATCTGCCGCACCGGTTACGGCCGTGGGCGGGCGGCTGGGCCGCCGCGCCCGCGCTGGCACTCGCGTGTCTGCTGGGTGGCGGGTTCGGTGCGGGACTCGCCGTCGCGCTGCGGGAACTGGTCGGTGGCGACGCACTGGCGCTGCCGCAGGGCTACGAGCTGATCACCATGCTGTGGGGTGGCGGGCTCGTGGTCGCCGCGCTGCTGGCGGTGGCCGCGTTCGCCGGTGCCGCGCTGCGCCGGGCACGCCGCGGCGTGCTCGAGGTGGTCCGGCTGTTGCAGGGCGAGGACGCCCGCACCGTCGACACCACCGAGTCCTCGGCCGCATGGGCCCGCGCCGGATGGGAGCGCAAGTACCTGCACCGCCTCGTGCTGACGTTCGCCTGCGTCCTCGCCGCGGGGGCACTGGCCCTGGCGGTCGTGCGGATCGCCGTCGGCCCACCGCCGGAATGGCTGACCCCGCTGTCGACACTGGGCGTGCTGACACTCGGCGCGCTGGCCGCCGCACTGCTGCGGGTGGTCTACACCTCGGCCACGGGCCAGCAGCGCAGCAGGCACCTCGGCGCATTCACCGACCTCGCCTGCTTCTGGCCGCGCGCTGCGCATCCGGTGGTGCCGCCGTCCTACGCGCTGAAGGTCGTCCCGGAACTCGCCGGGCGGGTACGCGAGCACCTCGCCGAACCGAACACCCGCGTGGTGCTGGCCGGCTACCACGTGGGCGGTCTGCTCACGGTGCTGGCCGCCGCGCGCCTGGCCGAGGACCTGTCCGAGGACGAGCTGGACCGGGTCGGCGTGGTCACCGCGGGAACCCCGCTGCAGTGGGGATACCAGCGCGCCTTCCCCGCCATGTTCCCCTCCGGTTCGCTGGCGCGGCTGTACGGCAGGCTCGACGGCCGCTGGCGTGGTCTGTGCCGCGGCACCGACGCCTTCGGTGGGGGCGCGACAACGTGGCGGCACCAGGTGGCAGGCGGCATGCTGCTGGGTGTCGGATACCAGAAGGACGGCAGCATCGGCGCGGTCGAACCGGCGGTGCAGGGCCCGACCGGCGTGCTCGTGCTCGGCGGAGACCACTGGCTGCCCGATCCGATGCGTGCCCCGGTCAACGGACGCCGCTGGGCGGCGGGCGTGCGCAGGCATTCGGACTACGTCGGCGACCCCGAATGGGACAGGGCCGTCGTCATGGCCGCCGGTCTCGAGGACGCCGACCTGTCCGCGGGCCTTGCCGAGCAGGTGTCGCTGTTCGGCGACATCCTCGGCAAACCGCGCTGCGCGAACTGAGAGCGCGGGCTCTGCGGGGCGCCCTGCGGGAACACCCGGCGGGAACACCGCCGCGCCCGATCGCCGACAATCACGCCATGCCCACGATCACTCCCGTGCGGGGAGACATCACGGCCCAACCGGTGGACGCGATCGTCAACGCGGCGAACAACGGCATGCGCGGCGGAGGTGGCGTCGACGGCGCGATCCACCGCGCGGGAGGACGAGCGGTCCTCGACGACTGCATCGCACGCTTCCCGAACGGGCTGGCGACGGGCGATGCGGGGTGGACCACACCGCCGGTGAGCTGCCCGCGCGTTGGGTGATCCACACGGTGGGGCCGAACGTCCACGTGGGCGAACGCGATCCCGCGACGCTCGAATCGTGCTACCGGCGGAGTCTGGCGGTCGCCGACGAACTCGGCGCCAGGACGGTCGCCTTCCCGATGATCAGCACCGGTGCGTACGGCTGGCCGATCCGCGACGCCGCACTCACCGCGGCCTTCACCATCGCCTCCACGCCCACGCACGTGCGCCACGTGCGGCTGGTCGCGTTCGACGACGACGCGCTGCGCACCGTCGAGTTCGCCGTCCTGCTGCTGACGCCGTTGCGGATCCTGCAGGCGGTGCGGGTGCTGCACCGGCGCGGCGCCCAGCACGCCCGCATCCGGCCCGGCATGAGCGCCTCCGGTGGGTACTGGCGGGTCGCCGTGTGGCCGGAGGGTGCCGGCACACCCGGCCTCACCTACACGACCGGGTCGACGACGACGTTCCTCGACACCGAGGTCACCGCCGCCACGCGGCCCGCCGAGGTGGCGGACCTCATGGAGGAGGCCGACCCCGCACTGCGCACCCGAGTGTCCGATCCGGACTATGCACTGTGGTACGAGCAGCTGCTGGCCGCCGTCGAGCGCAACCGCACACTGCCCGTGTCGTACGCCGACCACTTCGACAGCTCCGACGGGTGGGAGGTCGGCGGGCGAGACCGCCATCCCCACCCGCCGGAGCCGAGGCAGCGCTGACGCCTACGGCGTGGCCGTGGGCTTCCGCGACAGGGCCATCGCCTCGTCCACAGTGGGCAGTGGCCGGAGACGGTAGGTGTAGGCGTAGTCCCGGTCTGCGAACAGCTTGTACTCGTCGAGCGTCTGCTGTCCCCACGAGTCGTTGCCGCCGACGCCCATCTGCCGATGGTTCAGTCGCAGCACGATCTCGTCCCGGGGCTCGAGCTGGTAGTCGTGCAGGATGTCGCCGGAGAGGTCCTCGGGCGTGAAGTGCGAGGCGTTGATCTCCAGCAACGGCTCGCCGACCGCCAGCAGGCCACCGCCGTCGGCACCGGTCAGGGCCAACCAGCGGACGTCGGTCTTGTTGCCGTTCTCCTGCGGCCGGATGTACGGCGTCCACTGCTCGTCGACGGTCGAGTCGTACACCCCGACCTCCGACGCACTCTTGCGGTCCCAGTGGTTCTCCTCGGGACCGCGCCCGTAGAAGCGAATCGTGTCCAGCTCCGGCGGGATCCGCAGGATCGTGCCGACCTCGGGGATGTAGGGCAGCGAGGCCGCACCCGGGTGCAGCGTGTTGTCCACTTTGATCTCCGCGTTGCCGAAGATCGTGTAGACGGTGGTGTAGGTCGATTCGGTGGACGTCGGCAGCGTGCCCTCGACGGTGACGACGACGGCCCTGTCGTCGGAGGTGTCGACCGACACCTCCGTCACCGAACGTTTCTCCCCGGCGTGGCGCCAGGTGCCGTTGCGGTCCGGCTGGCCGTTGCCCAGGTCGTTGTCGGTCGATCCGCGCCAGAAGTTCGGCACCGGGCCCGATTCGACGAGGGTGCGGCCGTCGACGACGTACGAGCCGAGCACACCGCTCGACTTGTCGACCTCCACCGTGAAGTTCTGTCCGGTCACGGTCACCGCGGCGTCGGACTCGTCGACCGTCACCGCCGGAACGGAATCCAGCGGGACGGGCTCGACCTCGGGACTGCCGACGTCGACGGCAAACTGGTGCTTGGCGACCTCGTGTCCGGCCTCGGCCCAGAGCGTGTCGTCGCGGAGGGTCAGCGACACCCGCAGGAAGTACTCCGAGCCCGGCTCCGGGTTGCCCGGCTTGCGCAACGGGACGGTGATGGTCCTGCTCGACCGTGGCGGCACGTCGAGCTGCTCGCGCGTCAACCGTCCACGCTGGACGACCTCGCCGTCGGCGACGAGTTCCCACGAGCCGTCGTAGACGTCGGCGTTGGTGAACAGGTGCTCATTGGTGATCGTCACCGCACCGGAGCTCGGATCGTCGGAGGAGAACAGGATGTCCTGGTAGACGTGTTTGACCTCGACGGCCTTGCCGCCCCGCTCGCGGTCGGCCGTGACGACGCCGTTGGCACAGAAGTTGCCGTCGTTCGGATCGTCGCCCCAGTCACCGCCGTAGGCGAGGAACGTTCCGGACCCGTTCGGGATCGGCCAGCGCAGCGACTGGTCGGCGAAGTCCCAGATGTAGCCGCCCTGCAGCACGTCGTGGGCGCGGACGATGTCCCAGTACTCGCGGAAGTTCCCGGTCGAGTTACCCATGGAGTGGGCGTACTCGATCATCACGTACGGCCGCAGGTCATCGCTGTCGGTGGCCCGCTTCTCCACAGTGGACGGACTCTCGTACATTGCGGACCGGATGTCGCTGACGCCCGGACTGTCGTCACCCTCGTAGTGGATGACCCGCACCTCGTCGTAGGAGCGGATCCAGTCGTGCATCGCGACGAAGTTGCTGCCGCTTCCCGCCTCGTTGCCCAGCGACCAGATGATGACGCACGCGTGGTTCTTGTCGCGGTGCACCACGTTCTTGGCCCGCGCGACGACGGCGTTCCTCCACTCCGGATGCGATCCCGGATAGTCGTCGCGCACCCCGTGCGTCTCGAGGTTCGTCTCGTCCATGACGTACAGGCCGTACTCGTCGGCGAGCTCGTAGAACAGCGGGTTGTTCGGGTAGTGGGACGTGCGTACGGCGTTGACGTTGAGCTGCTTCATCACGCGGATGTCGGCGACCATGTCCTCCCGCGTCAGTGCCGAACCGCGGTCGGGATGGATCTCGTGCCGGTTGACACCCTTGATCGTGATCGGCTGCCCGTTGATCCGCATGAGCCCGTCCACCATGGCGAACTCGCGGAATCCCACGCGGGTGGACAGGGTTTCGAGCTCCTCGCCACCGGGGCCGCGGAGGGTCAGCACGGCGGTGTAGAGATCCGGATGCTCGGCCGACCACAGCTTCGGCCCCTCGACGGATTTGCTCCCACGTGCGACGACCTCGCCTGCCCGCGCGGAACCCAGATCGGCCTTCTGCCGCAGCGGCGCCGTCCACACGGGATTGCCGTCGCCGTCGTAGAGCTGTGTCTCCACCGTGAACGTGCGCTTCTCCCCGCCCGCGTAGTCCCGGACATGGGCGGTGACCGCGAGGTCGGCGTTCGTATAGTCGTCACGCAGCGGCGTCTCGATCCGGAAGTCGCGCACGTGGACGGTCGGCGTCGAGAACAGGTACACCGAACGGAAGATGCCGGACAGCCGGATCATGTCCTGATCCTCCATCCAGTCGCCGTCCGAGAACCGGTAGACCTCGACGGCGATCTGGTTGGTGCCGGGTTTGACGTGCTCGGTGACGTCGAACTCGGCCGAGGTGTAGGAGTCCTCGCGGTAGCCGACGAGCGTGCCGTTGATCCACACGTAGAACGCCGACTTGACGCCTTCGAAATGCAGGAACGTCCTGCGGCCGCGCCATTTCGCGGGCATGCGGAACGTGCGCCGGTACTGACCGACGGGGTTGAACTTGGTCGGCGCGAACGGTGGCTGGGCGTTCTCGCCCTTGCCGTTGGCGCCCCACCACGGGTAGTCGCTGTTGGTGTAGATGGGGAAGTCGTAGCCGTGCAACTGCCAGTTGGCCGGGACGGGGACGGTGTCCCAGCCGTGGTCGCTTACGTCGGTGGAGTAGAACTCGGGATGGCGGTCGGCGGGATTGTCGGCGTGCCGGAATCGCCACGTGCCGTCGAGCGAAAGGCGATACGGCGAATCGGTGCGATCCGCGGCGAGCGCCTGCTCGAGATCCGCGTAGGGCATGAGCGTCGCATGCGGCGGCTCCGCGCCGACCTCGAAGAGCTCGAGGTTGTTGTTCCACTCGGGATAGTCCTCGCGCGCGCGGCCGCTCTCCTGGGCCGCTGCAGCGGGCGCGCACGGCAGCAGTGAGGTGGCGGTGACCCCGGGGATCGCCAGGCCACCGAGCACGGCGGCGCTGGTACCCAGGAACCCGCGGCGACTGACCGCGCGGGGCGAGCCGGACTCAGCCGGCTGGTCGTCGTTGACTGACTTGTCCGGTCCAGGCAGGGACATCGGCGAACCACTCCGTTCCTCGATCAGTCACACCTTGCTCACCAACCGCGCAAGAGTCAACACATTCGCACATTCACACGAACCGAAGCTGTGTGATGCTGATCGATATGCCCGAGAGTGACGGCGGTGCTCACCCGAACAGATGACCGCGACACGCGCCCGTGTCCGGATCGGGCCCCGGCAGCGAGAAGGGCACGCGGCAGGCACGTGCCCTGTCCTTCACACGAGGAGCCTTCTGTTGCCGCTGCCTACCCGACTTCGAGCCGGGACTCAGCCGCGCGGAGCCCAGCCGCCCTGTGACTCAGCCGGGCCGTGACTCAGCCGCCCTGTGACTCAGCCGCGCCGGGCCCGTGCGGCGAGCCACACCACGGCCGCCGCGGCGACGACGCCACCTCCGCCGACCAGGAGCAGACCTCCGCCGAGGCCCATGCCGCCGTCGGAGTCCGAACCGGCGGTCGTGGCCACCCCCAGCTCGGTCGCGGGGTCGTGTCCACCAGCCGACCGCGCGGTCGACGCCGGTGGCAGGCCCTGAGAGGTGCCTCCGCCGTCCCGCGCGTCCGCGCCGTTCCGGTCGTTGTCCGAGCCCTCGTCGGCGTTCCCGCCCGCGTCCGCGTCGCCGGGTCGGGCTGTGCCGTCGCCTGATCCCTCGCCCGCGGTCCCGTCCTGCGGCCCGATCCCTCCGGCCCCGGCGTGCCCGGAGTCGGACTGCGCACCGGCCTCGTCGTCGCGCGGCGGAGCGGCCTCGACACCGCCTGCCGAGCCGTCACCGCCCGGCCGGGACCCGGAACCGCCGTGGCCCGGCGTCGTCTCCGGAGGACGCCCCGGATCGACGGGAGCGGGCGGATCCTCGATGCACTGGGACCGGTGCTGGTACCGGTTCGACCCGCTCGCCGACCCGGCATCGAGGTCCCAGTCCAGCGCACGTCGCCCGGAGGGGCCGAACAGCTGACCGCGCTGGGAGCGCGCGTCGTCGCAGACCGGCAGATCCTGATCACCTGCCCTGCGGTCCTCCGGGCCTCCGGGTTTCGCACCCGAAGGGGGCCCGCCGGGAAGGATGTGGGCGTCCTCGGCCGCGGCCGGCACCACCGGCTCCGCGGCGGCGATGCCCACCGGCACCCCGAGCACCAGGGCGCCCGCCGCGGCCACCGCGGCGATGGAACGAGTCACGCGCATGAGGAACTCCGAAAACCGCCCACCAGAGAGTCCGCCCGCGCCCCACGGCCACCACGACCGAGGGGCGAGGCGGCCCGAACTCTACCCACCGCGGTGATGGGCCGGGAGCGCCTTTCGTACCTTCGTCTTCCTCCGCGCGAGTGACTCCGCTGGTCAGTCGCCTGTGCGGGTGGGCTCCGATTCCGGTCCGGACTCCGGCCCGGAGGCCTGGGAGCGCCCGAGCACCGAGTGCCGCTTGCTGTAGGCGAAGTAGATGAGCACGCCGAGCGCCATCCACACCAGGAACCGCAGCCACGTCAGCACGGTCAGGTTCAGCATCAGCCACAGGCACACGATGATCGCCACGATCGGCAACACCGGCACCCACGGCACCCGGAAGCCACGCGGCAGGTCGGGCCGTTTCTTGCGCAGAACGATCACACCGGCCGAGACGAGGACGAACGCGAACAGCGTGCCGACGTTCACCATCTCCTCGAGCTGGCTCGCGTCGAAGAACGTCGCCGCGACGGCGACGACCACGCCGACCAGCACGTTGACCCGCACCGGAGTGCCGCGCGAGCCGGTCTTGGCCAGGCCGCGCGGGAGCAGACCGTCGCGGGACATCGCGAACAGCACGCGCTGCTGGCCGAGCAACAACACCATGACGACGGTGATCAGGCCGACGACCGCGCCGATCGACACGAGCTGCGCGGCCCAGTCGACCCCGTTGTGCGCGAACGCGGTGGCGAGCGTCTTGCGGCCCTCCGGCTCGGCGTCCGTGGCCAGCTCCTGGTACGGCACCATGCCCGCCACGACCAGCGACGTGGCCACGTACAGCACGGTGACGATCGCGAGCGAGCCGAGGATGCCGCGCGGCACGTCGCGCTGCGGGTTGCGGGTCTCCTCGGCGGTCGTGGCGACGATGTCGAAGCCGATGAAGGCGAAGAACACGAGCGAGGCACCGGCCAGCAGCCCGAACCCGCCGTACACGCTGCCCGAACCACCTGCCAGCACCGAGAACAGGGACTGCTCGACCCCGGCGCCCGAGTCGCCGCCCTCCGCCGCGGGCGGGATGAACGGCGTGTAGTTGTCCGGCGTGATGTAGGCGATGCCGAGGGCGATCACGAACAGGATGATCAGCACCTTGATGGTGGTGACCACGATGCTGAACCGCGACGAGAGCTTCGTGCCGAGCGTGAGCAGCACCGCCAGCACCACGACCAGCAGCAGCGAACCCCAGTCGAAGCTGAGGCCGCCCAGGTCGAGGGTCGTGGCCACTCCGTCGCCGAAGATCGAGACCAGGAACTCCTCGAGATACACCGACCAGCCCTTGGCGACCGCGGCCGCGGCGACCGAGAACTCGAGCACGAGGTCCCAGCCGATGATCCACGCGAGGAACTCGCCGAACGTGGCGTACGAGAACGTGTAGGCGCTACCGGCGACCGGCACCGTCGAGGCGAACTCGGCGTAGCACAGGGCCGCGAGTCCACAGGCGACACCGGCGACCACGAAGGCCACGGCGACCGAGGGGCCGGCCAGGTCGCCGGCCGTACGGGCGGTGAGGGTGAAGATGCCGGCGCCCACCATGACGGTGACGCCGAAGACCGTGAGGTCCCATGCGCTCAGATTGCGGCGTAGCCGGGTCTCCGGCTCGTCGGTGTCCGCGATCGATCGCTCGACCGACTTGGTCCGCCAGATGCCGTTGCCGGCCACGTCTCCACCGCCTTCTACTACCGATGCTCACGCTCTCCGACCCGTCAGGGCCGTCGGGAACCATAACTCCACAGGACCGACCACGCCCACACGGGACTACCCCGGGTAACGAAAGAGCCGATCAGCTACCCCCCACATGCGTCACATACGACTGCGGTCGAGGTCCGGCTCCAGGTACATCAGCCGTGCGGCGGGCACGGCGTCGCGGACCCGGCGCTCGGCGTCGTCGATGGCCCTCGCCACCTCCGTCACGCCGAGTCCGGTGCGCATCGCGAGCTTGGCCGCGATGAGCAGCTCGTCCGGGCCGATGTACTGGGTGCGGACGTGGATGACCCGCTCGACGTCGCCCTGCGCGAGCAGGCGCTCGATCGTCGCGAGCTCGGACTCTCCCGAGCCCTCCCCGATGAGCAGGCTCTTCATCTCGATGATCAGCGTGATCGCGATCATGCCGAGCAGCACGCCGATCATCAGCGTGCCGATGCCGTCCCACACCGGATCACCGGTCACCACGGACAGTCCGACACCGATCAACGCGAACACGAGACCGAACAGGGCGCCGGCGTCCTCGAGCAGCACCACGGGCAGTTCCGGGGTCTTCGACTGGCGGATGAAGCCCCACCACGTCCGCTCCCCCTTGAGTGCCCGCGACTCCTTGATCGCCGTGGCGAAACTGTAGGTCTCGAGCGCGATGGCCACGACGAGGATCGCCACGGCCACGAGCGGAGAGCTGAGGTCCTCGGGGTGCTGCACCTTGTGCACGCCCTCGTACAGCGCGAACACCGACCCGAGCGTGAACAGCATCAGCGCGACGATGAACGAGTAGAAATACCGATCGCGGCCGTACCCGAAGGGGTGCTGCTTCGTCGCCGCGCGCTTGGCGGTCCGCTGCCCGAGCAGCAACAGCCCCTGGTTCGACGTGTCGGCCACCGAGTGCACGGACTCGGCGAGCATCGACGACGAACCCGTGATCAGAAATCCGACGAACTTCGCCACGGCGATCCCCGCATTGGCGCCGAGCGCCGCCAGAATCGCCTTCGTGCCACCGTTGGCCGCCACGGTCAACCCCTCCGGTCCGCGTGTGTGACGGCGAGAGCTTAGAACCGCGTCACCAGCACCCACTCGGCAGGGTGACCATGCGACCACGAAGAGTAAAGGGTGGTTAAAGCTCCTGCAAACAGGTGCCCGCGGTCGCGCGGAACAGCTGCGCGGTGTGCTCCCCCACGGCACGCACTCGCACGGCGGGATCGGAAGCAGGCCGCCACACCGACTCGCCACGGCGCAGCTCGACCTTCGTGCCCTCGTCGTCGTACAGCAGCAGCTCGCCCGCCGTGCACAACAGAATCTCCGGCCCCGAACCGTCCAGTTCGAGCTCGCGGCGGTCGTCGCTGTCCCAGTCGATCCGCGACAGCTCGAACTCGGGCGTCTCCGTGCGGTACACCGCGGCGCCGCCGTCGGGCTCCCCGGTCAGCACCGGCATGTCCCCGCACCGGAAGTCGACCACCCGCAACAGCTCGGGGACGTCGACGTGTTTCGGCGTGAGCCCGCAGCGCAGGATGTTGTCGGAGTTGGCGAGGATCTCGACGGCCGTGCCGTGCAGATACAGGTGCAGATTGCCCGCGGGCAGGTAGATCGCCTCGCCCGCACGAAGCGTCAGCCGGTTCAGCAGCAGTGCCGCCAGCACGCCCGCGTCGCGAGGATGGACCTCCCCGAGTTCGAGCACCGTCCGGCACTCGGCGGCGAACTCGCCCCTGTCCTGGACGTGCCGCACGCACGCCTCGAGCACCTCGGGCAGCAGCTCGTCGAGCGCCGACTGCGGCAGCGTGATCCACGTCGTGAACAGCGCGCGCAGCCCGTCCGGCCCCGGCTGTCCCGCGAGCAGCTCGGCGTAACGGGCCAGCCCCGGCGTCTCGATCGCCCGCAACAGCCGCACCGTGCGGTGCGGATCGCGGAACCCGGCGAGCGCGTGGAACTCGGTCAACGCGCACACCAACTCCGGCTTGGCCGTCGGATCCGGATAGTTGCGGTTCGCCGCGTCGCGCGGGATCCCCGCGGCCTCCTCGCGCGCGTACCCCTCCGCAGCCTGCTCGGCCGAGGGGTGCGCCTGCATCGACAGCGGCTCCTCGGCGGCCAGGATCTTCAACAGGAACGGCAGCCGTCCGCCCCACCGCCCCGAGCAGCGGGCACCGAGCTGCCCGTCGGGATCCGCGTCGACGACCTCCAGCAGCGTCGTCTCGGTACCGTCGGACCGCAGCACCCGTGCCGGATCACCCGGGTGCGCTCCGAACCACAGTTCCGCCTCCGGATGCGGCGACGGAACCGGACGCCCCAGCAGCTCCGGAATCGTCGTGCGGGACCCCCATGCATACGCCCGCACCGCGCCCTGCAGCAGCTCCACGGTCAACTCCACTCCTCGCCGGCCACACCTGGTCGCGCCGACGTCACACGGACCTCGGCGCGACGCGGCCGGCGCCCCCGATCGTCCCAGCCGCGAGTCCGAGGTAGACCGCGGCGAGCTCGAATCGCAACGCCAGCACCGCGGCACACGCCACGTCGTCGGCGTCGACGAGTTCCTCGGCGGGAGCCAGCACGTCCGCGGCGGGCAGCGTCTCGTTCACCCGGTACCGGGCGCTGTCCGTGGCAGGACCGGTCCGCACCGACAACAGCAACGCTCGCGGCGGGGCTCCCGCGCTGACCTCGTCGAAGTCGGGGTCGGCGAAAATGTCCCGCTCGTCGCCACCCCGCGCGGCCGCGGTGTGCAGCGCGGGACGGGCGAGGGCCTGGCGGTAGTCCGCGACGTCGGCGACGACGGCCGCGTGCGCACCGAGCGCGTACGCCGCGTGCTGGCCGACCGCGACGGCCGCGTGGTCGAGCCCCCACAGCAGGGGCGTCCGGTCGGCGATGCGCAACGCCAGCGACTTCGCCGGGTTGACGAACGACTCCTGGTCGAGGTGCCCGCGGGCGGCCTCGCCGTCGAGGCGGTCGGCGAGCCCGTCGACGTCGCACACCAGCAGACCCAGCGCACCCGCGGTCAGCAGGCCCGCGGTCAGCGCCCGCGGGAACGACAGCTCGGGCGGCACCACGATGCGCGGGGACAGCAGCAACCCGCGCCCGGCGACCGACGAGGCCACCGGCCCCTCCGGCGGCGCCGACAGCACCACCGTCGCCCCGTACCGGGCCGCACGTTCCAGTGACGCCGCGAGGTCGCGGTCGTAGGGGTCGTCGGTGTGCGCGAGCACGACGTCGAGCGCACCGATCCACGGCGGCACGACGTCCGAGACCACCACGGGAACCGGACACGCGGGCGCGAGCAGGGCCGTCAACAGCTGCGCCGCGGCGAGTCCGGCACCGGGTCGCACGACGATCACCAGCGAACGGGGCCGTCCGATGTCCAGCCGCTCCGCGAGCTCCAGTTCCTGCGCGGCCTCGATGGTGGAGCGCACCTGCGCCCCGCCCATCGCGACCGCCCTGAGTAGGCCGCCGGTGTCGGCGTCGCTGAGCCGCTGGGGATCGTCGAGGACGGTGTCGTCAAGCACTGTCGGTCCCCGAATCGTCCGGAACCGGCGAGCCGGTGTCGGCCTCACCGGTCAGTGCCTCGTCGAGCAGCAGGACCGGAATGCCGTCGCGCACGGGGAACCGCCGCGAGCACGACGTGCAGGACAGCACGTCGGCGGAGGGGTCATCCGGCGTGCCCGGCGTCAGCGGCGCGTGCGCGTCGCAGGGGCACGCGAGGATGTCGAGCAGTTGCGGATCGAGTGTGACGGCCATTTTTCCTATTTACCACGGTTGGTTGGCACGGTCGGGTCTGAACGACGCACCGGATCGGCTCGGCCGACCCCGCGCAGGATTCGGGCGTCAGGCGCGGACGATGGCGAGCACCTCGTCGGTCAACGCCTGCGCGGCTTGCTCGTCGGGCGCTTCGACGTTCAGCCGCAGCAGCGGCTCGGTGTTGGAGGCGCGCAGGTTGAACCACCGGTCGCCGAGGTCCACGGTGAGGCCGTCGAGTTCGTCGACGCTCGCCCCGCTGCGGCCCGCGTACGCCTCCTTCACCGCCGCCAGCCTGCCTGCCTGGTCGTCCACCGTCGAGTTGATCTCGCCGGACGCGGCGTACCGGGAGAACCGGCCCGTCAACGTCGACAGCGTGCCCGACTGCTCGCCCAGTGCCGCCAGCACGTGCAGGGCGGCCAGCATGCCGGTGTCGGCACGCCAGAAGTCGCGGAAGTAGTAGTGCGCCGAGTGCTCACCGCCGAACACGGCACCCGTGCGCGCCATCTCGGCCTTGATGAACGAGTGGCCCACGCGCGTGCGGACGGCCGTGCCCCCGTGCTCCTCGACGATCTCGGGAACGGCCTTCGACGTGATCAGGTTGTGGATGATCGTGCCGCCGGGCTCCTTCGCCAGCTCCCTCGTCGCCACCAGCGCGGTGATCGCCGACGGCGACACCGGGTCGCCGTTCTCGTCGACGACGAAGCAGCGGTCGGCGTCGCCGTCGAAGGCGAGACCG
>Ga0079224_100004765_pt1 | contig 17645 bp, 16 predicted proteins | sample Stecom2015_FD_80414 | JGI IMG/M metagenome (GOLD analysis project Ga0079224, IMG submission 80414) | Agricultural soil microbial communities from Utah to study Nitrogen management - Steer compost 2015 | ecosystem: Environmental > Terrestrial > Soil > Agricultural land | place: USA: Utah...
CGACCCCGCGGACGCGGGCGCGGTCGAGGCGGCACTCGCCGACGCCGAGGTCTTCGTCGGCGGCCGATACACCGCCGCGATGGCGACTGCGGCGCCGAAACTGCGGTTGGTCCACGCCGCCGGTGCGGGCACGGACGCCATCGACGTCGACGCACTGCCGCCCCACGTCGCGGTCGCCAACGTCTACGAGCACGAACGTTCGATGGGTGAGCACGTGCTCATGGTGATGCTCGCGCTGTCCCGGCGACTGCTCACCACCGACCGGGCACTACGTCACGGACGGTGGCTCAATCCGAACCACGACCCGGGCGTGCCGCTGGACACGACGCTGGCCGGCCGCAGCGTCGGCATCGTCGGCTACGGGCACATCGGGCGCGAGGTCGCACGGCTGGCCTCCGCGTTCGAGATGACGGTACGGGCGGTCCGCCGACGCCCCCGCCCCGGCGACGAGGAGGGGCTGGACTTCCTCGGCGGGGAGGAGGCCCTGCCCCAGCTCCTCGCCGAGTCCGACTTCCTCGTGGTCTGCGTGCCCCTCAGTGAGCACACCCGCGGACTGATCGGCGCGGCCGAGCTCGCCCGGATGCGGTCCACCGCGTGCCTGATCAACGTCGCCCGCGGCCCCGTGGTCGACGAAGAGGCGCTCTACGAGGCGCTGCGCTCGGGCCGCATCGCCGGCGCGGGACTGGACGTGTGGTACCAGCCGCCGCCCGAGCCGGGACACCGTGCGCTGCCGGCGGCCCTTCCCTTCGGCGAGCTCGACAACGTCGTCCTCACGCCGCACAACTCGGGCGTGACCGAGGAGACCTTCCGGCGCCGTGCCGACGTCGTCGGCGAGAATCTCGCCCGGCTCGCCCGGGGCGAGGACCTGACCAACCTGATCCGGGAGGCGCGTTCGTGAGGATCGATCGCATCCGCACCCTGCGGCTACCCGAGCACGGCAACCTCGTCCACGTCCTCGTCGAGTCCGACGACGGCGTGAGCGGCCTCGGCGAGACGTTCATCGGCGCCGCGGCCGTCGAGGCGTACATCCACGAGACGGTCGCTCCGGCGCTGCTGGGGCAGGACCCGCTCGCCATCGAGGCGCATGCCCGTCGACTCTCCGGCGTCCTCGGCCGGGCCGGGGCCGGGGTGGAGAGCCGGGGTAACTCCGCGGTCGACATCGCCCTGTGGGACCTGTTCGGCAAGGTCACCGGCCAGCCGCTCTACCAGCTTCTCGGTGGGCGCAGCCGTAGGGCCGTACGGATCTACAACACGTGCGCCGGTTACGGCTACACCCGTGGCGCCGGTACCGGCGTCGGCAGCGACAACTGGGGCCTGGACGAGGCCGAGCCGCCGGGCCCGTACGAGGACCTGCAGGCCTTCCTCACCGACGCCGGAACGCTGGCCGAGAGCCTGCTCGAACAGGGCGTGACCGCGATGAAGATCTGGCCCTTCGACACCATCGCGGAAGAGACCCACGGTCAGGAGATCACCACGACCCAGCTGCGCGCGGGGCTCGAGCCGTTGCGGCAGATCCGCGAGCGCGTCGGCGACGCGATGGACGTCATGCTGGAGTTCCACTCCATGTGGTCGCTGCCCGCGGCGCTGCGTATCACCGCAGCGGCGGACGAGTACCGGCCGTACTGGTACGAGGACCTGCTGCCGACCCAGGAGCTCGACGGACTGCGCCGGATCGCGGACCGGACCCGGACTCCGCTGACCCTGAGCGAGACCGTGGCGGGCACCACGAACTTCCGCCGCCTGTTCGCCTCCGGAGCCGTCGGCATCGCGATGGCCGATGTCGGCTGGCTGGGCGGGGTCACCGCGGCGCGAAAGGTGGCCGCGATCGCCGAGTCGCACGGACTGCCGATCGCGCCCCACGACTGCACCGGTCCGGTGGTCCTGGCCACCTCGGCGCACTTGTCGGCGCACCTGCCGAACGGGTTCCTGCAGGAGACAGTACGGGCGTTCTACACCTCGTGGTACCGGGACCTCGTCGTCGAGCTGCCGGTCATCGCGGACGGCACCATCACCCCGAGCGAGGCCCCCGGCCACGGCATCGAGTTACAACCTGATCTCTTCTCGCGAGAAGACGCCGTGCTGGTCGAGAGCCGCCGGTAACCTGGACGGACCGCCGCCCGCCATCACTTCCCCGAGGTCGACGATGAACAAGACGTGGCTGTGCGTCCTGAGCCTGATCGGGACGGCCATCTCCGGCGCCGCGCTCATCCTGCTCATCCCATCCCTGTTCCGGCCCGGCGAGCACGACAATGTCTGGTCCGTCCTCGCTCTGGCGTGTCTGACGGCGGTGTTCGCGGTGGGCACCCGGCGTTGGCGGCCGCAGCCGGCGAAGTCCCGGAACCGCTGAGGGCACTCTCACCGCTGACCCGCTCGTAGACATGCCGGAGGGCGGCACCTCACGGTGCCGCCCTCCGGTCTGTCCGAGCCGTGGTTCCGCTCGAGGCGGGCCACGCGCTCGAGGCGCTGATCGGTCAGATCAGAAGCCCATACCGCCCATGTCCGGCTCGCCACCGGCCGGCGCAGCGGGCTGCTTCTCCGGCTTGTCGGCCACGACGACCTCGGTGGTGAGGAACAGGCCGGCGATGGAGGCCGCGTTCTGCAGCGCGGAACGGGTCACCTTCACCGGGTCGGAGACGCCGGCGGCCAGCAGGTCCTCGTACTCGCCAGTCTGGGCGTTGAGGCCCTGGCCGGCGGGCAGCCCGCGCACCTTCTCGGCCACGACGCCGCCCTCGAGGCCGGCGTTGACGGCGATCTGCTTGAGCGGGGAGTCGATCGCGACCTTGACGATGGACGCGACGGTAGCCTCGTCATCGCTGAGCTGCAGCGACTCGAAGGCTTCCTTGGCGGCCTGGATGAGAGCGACGCCACCACCGGCGACGATGCCCTCCTCGACGGCAGCCTTGGCGTTGCGCACGGCGTCCTCGATGCGGTGCTTGCGCTCCTTGAGCTCGACCTCGGTGGCGGCGCCGGCCTTGATGACCGCAACGCCACCGGCCAGCTTCGCCAGACGCTCCTGCAGCTTCTCACGGTCGTAGTCGCTGTCGGAGTTCTCGATCTCGGTACGGATCTGCTGGACCCGGCCCTCGATCTGCTGGGCGTCACCGGCGCCCTCGACGATCGTGGTCTCGTCCTTGGTCATGACGACCTTGCGGGCGCGACCGAGCATGTCGAGGTCGGCGTTCTCGAGCTTGAGACCGATGGTCTCGGAGATGACCTGGCCACCGGTAAGGATGGCCATGTCCTGCAGCATCGCCCTGCGGCGGTCGCCGAAGCCGGGGGCCTTGACGGCGGCCGACTTGAAGGTGCCGCGGATCTTGTTGACGATCAGGGTCGCGAGGGCCTCGCCCTCGACGTCCTCGGCCACGATGACCAGCGGCTTGCCGGACTGGATGACCTTCTCCAGCAGCGGCAGGAGGTCCTTGACGTTCGAGATCTTGGACTCGACGAGCAGGACGTAGGCGTCCTCGAGGACGACTTCCTGGCGCTCCTGGTCCGTCACGAAGTACGGCGAGAGGTAGCCCTTGTCGAAGCGCATACCCTCGGTGAGCTCGAGCTCGAGGCCGAAGGTCTGCGACTCCTCGACCGTGACGACGCCCTCCTTGCCGACCTTGTCCAGCGCCTCGGCGATGAGCTCGCCGATGGCCGGGTCGCCGGCGGAGATGGCGGCGGTCGCCGCGATCTGGTCCTTGGTCTCGACCTCCTTCGCCTGGCTGAAGAGCTTCTCGGTGACGGCCTCGACGGCCTTCTCGATGCCGCGCTTCAGGGCGATGGGGTTGGCGCCGGCCGCGACGTTGCGCAGGCCCTCGCGCACGAGCGCCTGGGCGAGCACGGTGGCGGTGGTGGTGCCGTCACCCGCGACGTCGTCGGTCTTCTTGGCGACCTCCTTGACGAGCTCGGCGCCAATCTTCTCGTACGGCTCCTCGAGCTCGATCTCCTTGGCGATGGACACGCCGTCGTTGGTGATGGTGGGGGCGCCCCACTTCTTCTCCAGGACGACGTTGCGGCCCTTGGGGCCCAGGGTGACCTTCACGGTGTCGGCGAGGCTGTTCAGACCCCGCTCCATGCCGCGACGGGCATCCTCGTCGAAAGCGATGGTCTTTGCCATGCTTGTTCCTCCACTGTGTGGTGGTGCGGCTGGCGGTGCCCGCGACGGACGACCCCGACGACGACGGTCACGTCCCGCCGCCCCCGTGGCCTCACCGACCAACCTGACGTGTTTGTCACTCTCGTGCCGAGAGTGCTAACTCGATACTGGCACTCTCACGGTGCGAGTGCAAGGTGCCCGGGACCATACGGGAGGATGCAGGCGATGATGCTCGCGGAGAGCGTGCCCCTGCACCGGAGGTCGCCATGACGGCCACGTCCCCGCGGCGGAGCGCCGCCGTCGCCTCGGGCGTGCTGGCGTTGGTGCTCGTGGCGCTCACTACCGGCGTCGTGGCCAACTGGCAACCGCTCGTGGCGACGGATCTCGCCGTCGTCGGCCGGGTGCACGAGGTGGTGGCCGGTCGCCCGGGGCTCGTCGCCGCCGCACGGGTGGTCACCCACGCCGGTGCGCCGGTGACGTGGTGGGTAGTGCTCCCCCTGGCGGCCCTGGTGCTCCTGGCGCTGCGAGAACGCGCGACGGCACTGCTGGTGGCGGTCGCCGCGGCCGGGGGTGGACTGCTCCACGTGACGGTGAAGGAGCTGGTGGGACGGGCCGACCGGACCTGGCGGACCCGCTGCTGCAGGCCGCCCGCCATGCCTTCCCCAGCGGGCACACGGGCGGCACGACGCTCGGCGTCGGCATCCTGCTGGTCGTGCTGCTGCCCCGCGTGCCCAGGCCGTGGCGGCCCGTCGTGCTGGCGGCGGGCGTGCTGCTCGCCGTCGCGGTAGGGGCGACCAGGGTCGTGCTGGGCGTGCACTGGCCGAGCGATGTCGTCGCCGGCTGGCTGCTGTCCTCGGCGTGGGTCCTCGCGGTGCTCGCGGCCGGCGCCCGACCGGTCCGGCGCCGGCACCAGGGCGCCCCGACCCCGTCCGGCCCCTGACGTACCCTGCGGATCATGACCACGGCCGCGACATCCGAGCGTTCGGCGCGCCCGGAGTCGGTTGCCGACCCGGTGCCGCCACGCACGGGCCGGCGGCGCTGGCTGGCCTGGACCCTCGCCGTCGTCCTCTATGTCACGGCCGCGGCGTGGTCGGTTCATCTCAAGGCCACGGAGTCCACCGAGGCCTACATCGACCTCTACCTCGACGGCGTCCACGTCCGCGCCGACGGCAGCGTGGCCGAGGTCCCGCCCAACCGTCCGGTGGAGTACCTGCCGGGCAGCCGGGTCCTGGCCTCTGACGCCGACGACCCGGACGCCTCGGCGATCGCCGAGGAGCACCGTGCCTGGCTCGCCGGTGGCACCGTGCCGGGCGCCGGCACACCGTACGAGGAGATGGTCAGAGGCGCGTTGCTCGACATCCACGTCCTCACCGGAGCAACCTTCGACGACGGTGGCTCACGCACCGTGGCGGCGCCCGGCGCCGCAGTCGCGGCCTGGACCGACCGCTGGCGATACGTCTGGCCACGGGACGCCTCGTTCGTCGCGGCCGCACTCGCGACGGCCGGCCACACCGACGACGCCCTCGACGTCCTGGATTTCGTGGGTTCGTTGCGCGAGGGCTCGGACGGCTTCCAGGCCCGCTACCTTCCCGACGGCAGCGGCGTGCCGGACGGGCGCGGGATTCAGCTCGACGGCAACGGCTGGGTCCTGTGGGCCACGGCCATGGTGGCCGACCGGCTCGAGGACGCCGGTTCCCGGGCCGCGGCGTTCGAGCGCCTACGCCCGCTGGTGGACGCCGCGACCGACCAGATCCTCCGGCTCACCGCCGAGGAGCCGCACCTGCCGCCGCCGTCGGCCGACTACTGGGAGGTGCGCGAACGCGATCTCACGCTCGGCACCGTGGCACCGATGCTGGCCGGGTTGGAGAGCGCCGCAGGACTGTACGAAGACCAGGGTGAGATCGCTCGCGCCGAGGCCGTCTCCGAGCGCGCCGCTCAAATGCGCACCGCCGTCGAGACGACGTTCGGGCCCGGTGGGTACGAGCGGTACGCCGACGGCGGGAACCCGCTGTCGGCGCTGCTCGGCGGAGAGGGCCGCGACGCCGCGACGGCGATGCTTCTCCCCCCGTTCACCGACCGCACCCCCAGCGGCGCCGAGGAGGCATGGCTGCTCTCCACCGAGGAGATGTCACGGCCGGCCGGAGGCGTCGCCCCGGGCGTGGGATGGAAGCGCGACGGCATCTCGTGGACGCCGCAGACCACGCTGTACGCGCTGACCGCGGCGACGAACGGACACCCGCACCGGGCCACCGGATACCTCGACTGGGTGATGGCCCATCGCACCGGTTCGGGTGCGATCCCCGAGAAGGTCCTGGCGAACGGGGCGCCGGCCGCGGTCGCGCCACTGACCTGGTCCAGCGCAAACGTCGTGCTCGCCGTCGCCGCACTCGAGGAGGGAGGCCACCTGTGACGCAATCTGGGACGTGGCACCGGTACGTCGCGCTCGGCGACTCGATGACCGAGGGGCTGTGGGACCTGCCCGACGGCGCCGAGCGCACCCGCGGCTGGGCGGACCTGCTCGCGCACCACCTGGCCGTGCGGCTCCGTCCGGAGCCGGTCGAGTACGCCAACCTCGCCGTCCGTGGCCGCCTGCTCGGGCAGATCGTCGAGACCCAGCTACCCCAGGCGCTCGCGATGCAGCCGGATCTCGTCTCGCTCGTGGGCGGCGGCAACGATCTGCTGCGGCCCGGTGCCGATCCCGATGCCCTGGCGCGCCTTCTCGAGGGCGCCGTCGCCTCGGCCCGCGGCGAAGGGGCGGACGTCCTGCTGGCCACCGGCGTCGACCCGGCACTGGGGCTGCTGCGCGCGATCCGCGGCAAGGTCGCGATCTTCAACGGCCATCTGTGGTCGATTGCACGACAGCACGGGGCGTTCGTCATGGACCTGTGGGGCATGCGCAGCCTGCGCGATCGGCGGATGTGGGCCGAGGACCGGGTGCACATGACCGCGGCCGGACACGAACGGGTGGCCCAGGCCGCGCTCGCCGGACTCGATCTGGCACCGGACACCCCGAACTGGGACGACCCCCTGGAACCGCTGCCGCGGCCCGCCCGGGCAGAGTGGCTGCGCGGGGAGTTCACCTGGGCCCGGACGCACATGGGCCCCTGGGTGGGCCGCCGCCTGCGGCGCACCTCCTCGGGCGCGCGGATCCAGCCCAAACGCCCCGAGCCCGAGGTCGTCCGCGTCTGACACGCCCCATCATCCGGCACACCCGCGCCCGCCCACCTGCGCCGAGTTGTCAATCGTGTGCCGAGTGGTCATTCCCGTGTCGAGTGGTCGATCGTGAACGCGTAGCCGCCGACCGCCGTCGGCTCAGCCCCGCGGCCCCAACTCCGGTGCGCCGGTGATGCCGAACCGGTCGCGTAGCGCGCGCCGGGCGGCGAACCATCCGGTCATGCCGTGCACGCCGGGGCCGGGGGGGACGGATTGCGAGCACAGGTAGACGCCCGGGATCCCGCCGTCGTAGACGTGCCAGCCCGCACGCGGGCCCGCCGCCATGCGCCACATGGTGACCGCGCCGCCGGCGATGTCGCCCCCGACGTAGTTGGCGTTGTGCTCCGGCATCCGACGAGCAGGAATGCACCGGGAGGCGACGACGACGTCCCGGAATCCGGGTGCGAATCGTTCGATCTGGCCGGTGACGGTCTCCGTGACGTCGACGTCGGAACCGGCCGGGACGTGGGTGTAGGTCCACAGCGGGCGCAGATCGCCGGTACCGCGCGAGGGATCGGCCACGGTCGGGTCCGAGACCAGAGTCAACGGGCGGTCGGCGTGCCGGCCGGCGTGCACCGCGTTCTCCGCCGCGGCCATCTCGGCTCTGCTCCCGCCGACGTGCACGGTGGCGGCCCGCCCCACCCGGGCATCGCGCCACGGCACGGGGCCGGAGAGCACGAAGTCCACCTTGGCGGCGGCGTTGCCGTACCGGAAGCGCTCGAACCAGGCCCGGTGGCCCGGGGCCATGCGCTCCCCCCAGATGTCGACGAGCCCGCGCGGGGTGGTGTCGACGAGGTAGGCACGTGCCCGCGGCAGCTGTCGCCATGTGGTGACCGGCTCGGCGGTGCGGATCTCGCCGCCGTGCGCCCGCAGATCGTCGGTGAGCGCGTCCGTGATCGCCTGGCTGCCCCCGACGGGGATGACCCAGCCGACACCATGGGCCAGGGCGCCGAGCAGCAGTGCGGTCCCAGCAGCCGCCAGCGACGGCAGTGGACTGATCGTGTGGGCGGCAACACCGGTGAGCAAGGCGGGCGCGACCTGATCGGAGAACCGCCGGTCCCAGGCGCGCGTGCCCTGCTCGAGCACGGCGGCGCCGAAGGCGGCGGCTGCTCGCGCGCCGCCCGGCCGCAGCACTTCGGGCGGCACGGTGCGGTGGTCGCCCAGGGCGAGGGCGATGACGGCGTCGATCTGTTCGACGAGCGGGCCCAGGAGCGAACGCCAGGCCGGACCGTCGGCGCCGAGTTCCGCGGCGGTCCGGTCCAGGTCCTGGTACGCGATTCCCGCGTCGCGCTGCTCGAACGGCTGCGCATAGGCGATCTCGGGCACTGCGAGCTCGACGCCCCGCGCCGGGAGGTCGAAGGCGCGGAAGAACGGGCTCCCGATGGCCAGCGGGTGCACCGCCGAGCACAGGTCGTGGCGCATCCCGGGCGCGAGCCCGAGGTCCAGCGTGCGAGCACCGCCGCCGATGGTCGGCTGCGCCTCGAGGACGAGGACGTCCAGGCCCGCTCGCGCGAGGGTGACCGCACCGGCGAGGCCGCCGGGACCACTCCCGATGACGACGGCGTCGCGGACCTCGCGGGGCATCGTCGTCAGCCTATCCGGCCACGGCCGTCGGCGCCCGCCGTCCGCCACTGCGTCATCGCGTCACACACGCACGTCTCAGCCGGCAAAGTCCGAGCGGAGCACGATGGCGATGGCCTCTGTGGCGCCCGCACTCTCGACGACGTTGGTGATGCCGAGAACGGAGGCGACCTCCTGTGCGGTCGGCTCCAGCTCGGCGTTGTTGTAGTAGAGCGTCGTCGTCTCCGGCACCGCTGAGGTGTAATCGGAGGCGACACCGTTGGTGAATCCCTCGCCCGCGAGCTGCTCGACCGTCTGACCGGCGAGGCCGCCGATGCCGGCACCGTTGAGGACCGTGATCGTGGTGTCGTACTGGACGTCCTCGGTGGTCTCCTCCTCGGTGGGTTCCTCGGTGGTCTCCTCCTCGGTGGCTTCCTCGGTCGTCTCGTCCTCGGTGGCCTCGTCGGTGGCCTCGTCCTCCGTGGCCTCGTCCGTGGTCTCGGTCGCCCCGGCGGTCGGTGCGGGCTCGTCCGAGCCCCCGAGGAGCTGAATGGCCCCCCAGGCGAGCAGCGGCGCGAGCACGATCACGGCGACGACGGGCAGCAGGGTCCGCCACAACGGCCGAGCGCCGCGGTGGACGCCCTGTGGGCTCCGTTCGCGTCCCGCGACGTCGAACTCGTCCTCGGGGTACTCGTCAGGCGTGGTCACAACGGGAGGTTATCCGTTCATCGCCAGCGGCGCGGACACGCCGGCGGGCGCGCCGTCGCGCCGTCGCATCAGCGACACGCGTTCAGGGCCATCCGGCGCACCGGTGAGGCTCAGATGTCGCCACCGAGCCGGCGCGCCGAGCGCTCACGCTGCCGGTTGGCCCGCATCCGGCGCAGGCGCTTGACGAGCATCGGGTCCGCTGCGAGCGCGGCCTCGGAGTCGATGAGCTGGTTGAGGACCTGGTAATAACGCGTGGCGGTCATGTCGAACAGCTCGCGGATCGCGGTCTCTTTGGCCCCGGCGTACTTCCACCACTGCCGCTCGAACGCCAGGATGGCGGTCTCGGTCTCACTCAGGCCGGGGGCAGCGCTGACGGACGCCTGCTCTGCGTGCGCGGATGTCATGCGTGTCCTCCTCCCGACGGTGCCCCCATGCTAGGGGCGAATCACAATCATGTCATTACACGCCCTGCTCCGGCGACGTTACCCTTCAGCACCGTGACCGCCACCAGCCTGGAGAACATCCTCGATGCCGGCTGGGCCCGTGCCCTGGCCCCGGTGGAACCGCAGATCCACGCGATGGGCGACTTCCTGCGTGAGGAGAATCGCGCCGGCCACGGATACCTGCCCGCCGGCGAGGACGTGCTGCGCGCCTTCACGTATCCGATGGACCAGGTCCGCGTCCTCATCGTCGGCCAGGACCCCTACCCCACGCCCGGCCACCCGATGGGACTGTCGTTCTCGGTCCAACCGCACGTGCGACCGGCGCCGCGGTCCCTGCAGAACATCTTCGCGGAGCTCCGGGAAGATCTCGGCCATCCCGTTCCCCCGCACGGCGACCCCACCGGCTGGGCGCGCCGCGGCGTGATGCTGCTCAACCGGGTCCTGACCGTTCGTCCCGGCGCGCCCGCGTCCCACCGCGGAAAGGGATGGGAGGCGATCACCGAGCACGCCATCCGGTCCCTCGTGGCGCGCGAGACGCCGCTCGTGGCCATCCTCTGGGGGCGCGACGCCGGCACGTTGCGGCCGATGCTCGGCTCGACCCCGATCATCGCCTCGGCACATCCAAGTCCGCTCTCGGCCTCGCGCGGATTCTTCGGCTCCCGGCCGTTCTCCCGTGCCAACGAGTTGCTGACCGCCGCGGGCGCACCACCGGTCGACTGGGCACTCGCCTGACCCGCGCGGCGAAGCCTGGCGAGCCCGCCTTTCACGCCGTCGAACGCGCCGCCGCCCGGGCGCTCGGCGCGTTTCCGGTCTGTGAATTTCGCGGGTCGCACTCGCACTCCGGCGCTCCCTGTGGGCATCATCGCTCTATGAGGGCCGATCGACGACACACCCCGTCGCCGTCGACCCGTCCAATCATGGACTGAGGAGTTGGTGAACGATGAACCGCCACGACCCCACCCGTCGACCTGATCTCGTCACGGAAGCACTGGTGCACCGGGGTCTGGTCCAGCCCGACGCCGACGACGAGGAGCGGCGCCAGCGGGACGTGCTGAGCGGGGGTCGCGCCTCGGGTGCTCCTAAGACCGACGTGGAGCGCTTCGCCAACGACAACGAACTCGTCGGCGCCGGGCCGGACGAGGAGGAGGACTTCGTCTACGGCCGCAGCCGGGACGACGGCTCCGCCGCCTGAACACGGCTCCCCGCCCCTCGATCTCGACGTTCGGGCACAGGCTCCGCCCCGTGTGGCGTGTGGCACGCTCTGATGCGTGAACAACGTGGGCATCTCCAACTGGTCCGGCAGCCGCACGCTCGCCGGCACCGTCGTCACCCCGACCACGCTCGACGAGGCCGCCGACGCGGTCGCCCGGTCCTCGCACGTGCGTGCCCTCGGTTCGCGGCACAGCTTCAACGACATCGCCGACTCCGAGGAGACCCTCCTCAACCTCGCCCATCTGGCCTATCGCCATCCGAGGCTGTCGACACCCACGGACGGTGACGCACCGCCGTCGTCGGTGGAGCCCGAGCTCGACGAGTCGACCGGCCGGGTGCGCGTCACGGGTTCGACCCGATATGCGGACCTGGCGCTCTTCCTGCATGACCGCGGCCGCACGTTGCCGAACTTCGCCTCCCTGCCGCACATCTCGGTCGCCGGATCGGTGGCGACCGGGACACATGGCAGCGGCATCGGCAACGCCTCGCTCGCCTCGTCCGTCGTCGGCATGGAGCTGCTCACCGCGGACGGCTCCGTCCGCACGCTGACGGACGCGGACGCCGAATTGGACGGCGCGCGCGTCGCCCTCGGCGCACTCGGCGTGGTCACCGCCGTGACGCTGCAGTCGGTGCCGGCCTTCGACGTCGCTCAGACGGTCTACGGCCCGGCAGGCTTCGACGACGTCGTCGCGGCCTTCGAGGAGGTCAGCGGCCTGGGCTACTCCGTGAGTTGCTTCACGACGCTGCGCGAGGACACGTTCGCCTCGATCTGGGTCAAGCGCGCCGGCGGCGAGCTCGAGGACGCCTGGCCCGCGCAGGTGGCCGGAAGCCGGGCGATGTCGGAGCCGTTCCACCCGATCCCGGGGGTCGACCCGGCCAACGCCACGCAGCAGCTTGGGGCCGCAGGCCCGTCATGGGACCGGCTGCCACACTTCCGCGCCGACCATATGCCCAGCGCGGGCGAGGAGATCCAGTGCGAGTACCTCGTCCCGCGTCAGCGTGCCGTGCGTGCGCTGGAGGCGTTCCGGGAGCTCTCCGGACCCTTGGCCGGGCTGGTGCAGGTCGCCGAGGTGCGCTCCATCGCGGCCGACACGGCCTGGATGAGCCCGATGTATCAGCAGGACTGCCTGGCCTTCCACTTCACCCTCGTCCGGGACAGCGAGCGTGTGGCGGCGGCGCTGCCCCACCTGGACGCGGCTTTCGGGCCGGTCGAGGGGCGCCCGCACTGGGGCAAGGTCTTCGACGCCGACCCGCAGCGCGTCCGCGGCCTCTACCCGCGCCGGTCCGACTTCGTCGACCTGGCCCGTGACCTCGACCCGCAGGGCACGTTCACCAACGCGTTCCTACGCCGCTGGGTGTTCTGAGCGCCGCCAGCACCGAGCGCCGCCAGCACCGAGCGCCGCCAGCGCCTCGCGCCGCCAGCGCCTCGCGCCGAACGAGGTTGCAGAATCCGCTCGTTTTTCGACGGATTCTGCAACCTCGTTCGCACCGCGCCACGGGAGCCGCCTGTCGGATTCGAACCGACGACATTTCGCTTACAAGGCGAACGCTCTACCAACTGAGCTAAGGCGGCGGGATGATCACGCGTCACCGACGATCAGTGTGCCACGACCTCGCCCCGGAGACGCCGGCACCGAGTGGTCGGAACCCTCACTCGCCCCCGACGGCGTCGGCGAGCGCGCCCGGCTCGGACCAGTTCTGGAACTCCTCACCGTCGACAAGCACCGTGGGCGTGCCCTCGAACCCGTCGCGGCTGAACTGACGCGTCGTGGCATCCACCCACTCGTCGAAGGTCTGCTCCGGAATGGTCTGGGCGACGTCCTGCGGCACGCCGGCGTCCCGGGCTGCCTGGACGATCTGCTCGTCGCTGGGCTGGGTCTGACCGCCGGACTGCGCGTAGAGCTCGAACAGCGCGGTCTGGAAAGCGTTGTACTGCTCCGGCGCCTGGTCGGCCACCACCGCGGCGGCCTCGGCAGCGCGCCAGGACCAACTCTGACGGTCACCACGCGAGAGGAGGGACACCGGGTGGTACACGGCGGTGACCTCACCGTCGGCCACCATCTGGTCGATGTCCTCAGCGTTGATCTGCTCGAAGTCCGCGCAGTGCGGGCAGGCGAAGTCGAGGTAGACGTTCAGAACCGGCGCGCCCTCGTTCTCGGTGCCGGCGGCCATGTCCGACCCGATCGAGATGCCGCCGTCCTCGACATCGGAGTTCGCCGGCACGTTCTCGACGTCCGCGATCACCGACCTCGTGCCCTGTTGGACGATGAAGAACGCGGCGACCGCGACGGCGATGATCAGCACGACGGCGCCGGTGATGATGAGCACGCGATTGCGCTTCTCGCGCCGCGCCTGGGCCTCCCGGAGCTTGCGGGCCTGCTCGCGGGCGGCCTCACGCCGCTCCGCCTTCGACGGGGACTTCTGGTTCGTCACCGCTCCAGCGTAATAGGCAGCGGGGTCCACGTGACGTCGGGGGTCTGGTCCAGCGCCACCTGCACACCGACGACGGCGGCGTAACCGAGGAACACGGTGACGAGGAGTGCGCGGTACCCAGGCCCGGGGGTGAGCACGTCGAGCCACGCCCGCGCACCGTCACGGGCCGAGGCCGAGGTCGGGGTCAACCAGGCCACGAACAGCGCCAGCAGACCCGCCACCCAGAAGGTCAGCGGTTCATGCAGCTCCGTCGGCATGGCCGCGGGCATCAGGTCCGGAGCGAACCACCACAGCGCGCCCCCCATGACGGCGCCGATGAGTACCCCGGGCAGCACCGCGAGGACGCCGCGCAGCAGATGCCACGGCAGGCCCGCGACCATGCGCGCGTCGTCGCCGCTGCGGACCCCGCGCCGCAACCGGGAGTTGCGCCGGGACCGGCCGGCCCACCCGGTGGTGGCGGTCAGCACCACCAGCAGTCCCGCCACCACGGCGAAGATCCCAGGGAAGGATGCCGCGGCGGCGCTGACGCCGACGCCGACGGCGAGAACGATGCCGGTGCGCCGCCGCGGCGGGCGAGCCCACCTGGGCGCCGGAGCACCTGGCTGACCGGACCACCCCTCGGTGCTCGTCCCCGAGCCTCCGGCGGCATATCCCGGCGGCATCGCACCGGGATACTCCTCGCCGGGCAGGGCAAGTCCCTGCGGCCGTGGCTGATCGACAGGCGCCGGCGCGCCGGGGGCTTGGCCGTCGCCGGCGGGCGGGACCGCGGGCATCACTCGTGTGGCGGACCCGCCCCCGGGGGCGCCGTAGCCGGAGGTCGGCAACGGTGAGGTCGCCCCCTCCGCCGGAGCGCCCGGCCCGCGGTCCCGTGCCACCGGCATCGTCGGGGGGATCACCGGAGCCGTAGCCGGCGCCCCGGTCCCCCACGCGGCCGTCGGTGGCGCGTCATCGCCGGCGGCCACGGCGGCCGCACCTGCAGCCGCCGCCCCGGCCACGGCGTCGTCCGCCGACTGCGGTGACCCGGCGGCGGCCGGGTCGTCGGCCGCGGCGTCCAGCGCGGCGAGCACCTCCTCCGGCGGCAGCCGCCGCTCCGGATCGGGAGCCAACGCGTCCTGGAAGGTCCGGGCCACCGAGCCCGGCAGGCCGGTGGTGTCCGCGCGGCCGGTGGCGACCCGGGCCAGCACGGCCTCCATCGCCCCGCGACCGAACGGTGGTCGGCCGGTGGCCGCGAACAGCAGCACGGCGGCCCATGCCCACCAGTCCCCCGCCGGACCCGGGTCGCCGCCCGCGATGACACCCGGATCCAGGTAACCGGGCGTTCCGGTGACCAGACCCGTCTGGGTGAGCCGGACGTCGTCGGCCACCTGGGCGATTCCGAAGTCGATGAGCACCGGCCCGTCGTCGGCGAGCATGACGTTGCCGGGCTTGAGGTCGCGATGCACGATGCCCTCGGCGTGGATGGCGCGCAGCGAGGCCGCGAGACCGTGGCCCAGTCCGGCGAGCTCGTCCAGGCTGAACGCCCCGCCGTCGTTGACGTCGTCCTCCAGGGTCGGCCCCTCGACCAGCTCGGTGACGACGAACGCCTCGGCGTCCTCGACCTCGGCATCCAGCACCCGAGCCACGCCGGCACCTTTGACGCGGTGCAGCAACGCGACCTCACGCGCAAGCCGCTGACGCGCCTGAGGATCCGTGGCGATATGTGGATGCAGCAGTTTCAGGGCCACCCGGTGACCATCGGCGTCGACGGCCTCGTGAACGGTGCCCATGCCGCCGGAGCCCAGCCGTCGCAGCAGCCGGTACCCACCGACCTCGCGCGAGGATTCCACCGGCTCCGTCATGCCCACAAACGTACCGAGCCGATGCGTGCCGGGCGGCCGGACGCGCCTCGACACGCGGTCCCGTGCCGGCGGCGCCGGAGCACCCCACCGCGTCGCCGCACGCCCGGGACCGGCAGGCACCGCCCGACGGCGGACAGTACGGTGGGCACGTCAGTGCCGGCCCGAGCCCTGAACGAGACGTCAGCGGCGGGCCGTGGTCGTGAAGGAGTTGGGAAGAGACGTGCCTGCGGGAGAACACGAGTTCGTCGTCGTCGCCAACCGACTTCCCGTCGACATCACCATCGAGGACGACGGCTCACTGAGCTGGGAACGTTCGCCGGGCGGACTGGTCACCGCACTGGCCCCGCTGATGCAGAAGAACGGCGGCGCCTGGGTGGGGTGGTTCGGCAAGGTGGGGTTCGAGCACGAGCCGTTCGACGCCGAGGGCATGCGGCTGTGCCCGGTCCCACTCAGCGAGGGCGAGATCGCCCGCTACTACGAGGGCTTCTCCAACGCCACGCTGTGGCCGCTGTACCACGACGTGATCGTCCCGCCGGAGTTCCACCGCGCCTGGTGGAACACCTACACCTCGGTCAACCGGCGGTTCGCCACCGCGGCCGCCGAGGCCGTCGCCCCCGGCGGCACCGTCTGGGTCCACGATTACCAGCTCCAGCTCGTCCCCTCGGTGCTGCGGATGCTACGCCCGGACGTGAAGATCGGATTCTTCAACCACATCCCGTTCCCGCCGGTCGAGATCTTCACCCAACTCCCGTGGCGCCACCAGGTGGTCGAGGGCCTGCTCGGTGCCGACCTGGTCGGCTTCCAGCGTCCCGGCGACGCGTCGAACTTCCTGCGCGCCGTCCGCCGCCTGACCGACCTGCAGGTCCGCGGTCCGCAGGTCACCGTTCCCGGCCGCTGGTCCCGGCCGGACCGTGCGGTGCGCGCCCAGGCGTTCCCGATCTCCATCGACTCGACAGCGTTCGAGGAACTCGCCCGCCGCCCCGACGTGCTCGAGCGTGCCAAGCAGATCCGCGTCGAGCTCGGCAGCCCGGACGTGCTGCTCCTCGGCGTCGACCGGCTGGACTACACCAAGGGCATCCGGCACCGGCTCAAGGCGTTCGGCGAGCTCCTCGAGGACGGTCAGCTCCGGGTGCCCGAGGCGTGCATGGTGCAGGTGGCCAGCCCATCCCGGGAGCGCGTCGAGCAGTACAAGACGCTGCGGGACGAGGTCGAGGTCACCGTCGGCCGCATCAACGGCGACTACGGCGCCCTGGGACGCGCCGCAGTGCACTACCTCCACCACTCCTACCCGGCGACCGAGATGGCGGCGCTCTACCGCGCCGCCGACGTGATGCTCGTCACCTCGTTGCGCGACGGGATGAACCTCGTCGCCAAGGAGTACGTGGCGGCCCGCTCCGACCTCGGCGGGGCGCTGGTCCTCTCAGAGTTCACCGGCGCCGCCGACGAGCTCACCCATGCCCTCACTATCAACCCGCACGACATCGACGGCACGAAGGCCACCGTGATGCGGGCGGTCAACATGGACCGCAAGGAGTCGCGGCGGCGGATGCGGGGTCTGCGACGACGCGTCATGCAGCACGACGTGCAGCGCTGGGCCGACGACTTCCTCGGTTACCTCGCGATGTCGGTGCCGCCGCCGCCCGACCTGCGACCACCGGAGACACCTCGGCTCGGCACTCAGCCTCCCGCGACCGACGAGAACCGTCCGGACCCGACCGACGAGCAACCGACCGACGAGCAGCCGACCTCGAAGGAGACCATGTGACCCAGCCGGCCGACGGCTCCCCCGGAGGCCTGCAGGACCAGCCCATCTTCCTCACCCACCTCGGGGGCGAGCTCGAGGACGCCCTCGAGCATTTCGCCGAGCGCGAAACCGTCGTCGTGGGTCTGGATTTCGACGGCGTCCTCGCACCGATCGTCCTCGATCCGACGACCGCCCACATGCTGCCCGCCACGGCCGAGGCCGTCGCCCGCCTCGCCGCCGCACCCGGCGTCGACGTCGCCGTGGTCACCGGCCGCAGCGCGCACGACGTCGTCGCCCTCGCCGCCCTGCCCACGGGCACCCGGGTCATCGGCTCGCACGGCGCCGAGTGGGGACGTTCCGTCGATACCGGTGACGGCCCGGTCCTGGAGTCGGAGCCGCTGGATCTCACC
>Ga0079224_100004766_pt1 | contig 17643 bp, 13 predicted proteins | sample Stecom2015_FD_80414 | JGI IMG/M metagenome (GOLD analysis project Ga0079224, IMG submission 80414) | Agricultural soil microbial communities from Utah to study Nitrogen management - Steer compost 2015 | ecosystem: Environmental > Terrestrial > Soil > Agricultural land | place: USA: Utah...
CCAGCGCTTGTTTAAATGCTCTAAGTGGCGTTCTTTTGGGTAAGGTAAAAACGTGTAAATAATAGGTATGGTAAGCAAGCAAAGTAAGAAAATACCCAAAATGCTCAACGAAGCCACAAGGCCAAATTCCTTTAACAGCTTACTTTCAGTTAAAATGAAGGTGGCAAAACCTGAAGCTGTTGTAACATTGGTCATTAACGTAGCATTGCCAATTTTAGTAATAACCCGCTGTAACGATTTTACCTTATTGCCATGACTTTTAACCTCATGTTGGTATTTATTGATAAGAAAAATACAGTTTGGGATACCAATGACGATAATCAATGGCGGAATAAGTGCCGTTAAAACCGTAATCTCATAATTGAGTAAACCTATAATGCCAAAGGTCCACATAACGCCCACCGAAACTACAATAAGCGAAATAAAAGTAGCCCTAAACGACCTAAAAAACATGAAGAAAATAAGCGAAGTTACCAGTAAAGCTGCAGCGATAAAAATGCCTATTTCATCTACAATGTTTTGAGAATTCAGGGTCCGTATGTAAGGCATCCCGGAAACCCTCACATCTAGTTTTGTAGTTTCTTCAAAGCGTTCAATGTCTTCTTTTAAAGTCTGTAAAATAAAGTCTTTACGGATAGAAGTGTTAACAATGTCTTTCTTTAAATAAACAGCCGTTCTAACCGTTTGGGATTGTTTGTTGAACAAAAAATTGTCATAAAACGGATATTGCTCAAATAATTCTTTTTGTAAAGTCTCAATTTGAGCAACGGAAACAAGAGAGTCCTTGATAAAGGGTTCAAGCTTGAACTTTTGGATAGAGTCTTCCTTGACCAATTTTTGCAAATCGGTTATGGAAAGCACAGTTTCTACTTCGGGATGACTTTTTAATTGTTTTGATAACTCATCCAAAGCCTTGAATTTTTCAACGGTAAACAAAGAAGAATCCTTGACGCCTAAAATGATAAGGTTCCCTTCTTCACCAAAAATATCCAAGAATCTATTGTAGGTTTGGTTAACCTCGTGATGATCAGGAAGTAAGTTGGCCTCGGTGTAGGTAAAGCGCATGTTCTTCCATTGCGTGCCAAATAATACCGTAACTATCAAAATGCCAATTAAAATAGCAATTTTGTTACGCAAAATTAGGCGCGCTACAACATCCCAAAATACCCGAGTAAAAAGTTTAAGCATAGTGTTTTTAAAACGCCCACAAAGGTAGAAAAAACAAAGAGATTAGTAAGTTAAAACAGAGTTATAATAAGCAGGGTTACTTTATCGAAAATTTAGAAATTTAGTTGGAAGCTATTATTATTATTATTATTATCTTCAAGTTTATTAATCAATTAACAATCAAACAGATGAAAGTTTTAAAAACAATTTTATTCGGTTTAATGTCTGTTGTTTTTATGTCCTGTAATGAAAACAAAAAGACCACTAGCTATGAAAATGAAGCTAGTGAAACGCTTGTTATGGCTAACAACTTGAAGAAAGAAGTTGTATTGGCTAGTTCTATTGGTTATCTAGACGAACGAGGAGAATTTCATTTTGCTTCTGAGACGGTAAAAAATGAGGTTGAGGTTGAATATGAAAATATTGTTCGAAGTCAGGGATTTATCGTCGATTTTGAGGATTTTACGTTTATTGATGCCTCGGACAACAATGGCTATTACATGCTATCAACAAGTGCACTAGATACTTCTGGTTCAACTGTTAATACGGCAAGGGTTGTAACGATTGATGCCGAAAGATTAGTTTTTATGGACCCAGAGCAATCAACAATAACTTGTTCAGGATGCCGAAGAGGTTGTAACCCAGGGAAGGATAGTGATGGTGACGGTATGTGTTCTGATTGCAAGATAACGAACAGTAACTGCACAAAAACAGAAACTTTGTAGTTTTATTTAACTTATTTATAGCTCGCTGTATGTTTTTTAAAATTTACAGCGGGTTACTTATAATGTAATGTTAAATGTAAACTTTAGGGCGATGTTATCTTCCAGTTTTGGCAAATGATACCCGCCATAGCGATAAGCTGCACTCAAACCAAAACCAAAGAAGAGTTTGTTAAGCTCCAGACCCGATTCGAAATAACCCTTATCAAGTGTGTTGAAATCAATGCCCAAATGCCTCTCGGTATTATCCATAGTGCCAACGGCAAATTTAGAAACCAGGACTAACTGTGGCTGGTAACGCGTAGAGATTTTAAATGGTTTTAAAAAGTGTTTGAACTGAACGGTGCTAAACTTATCTGAGAAAAATTCGTTAAAATACATGGTCTCAAAACTGGTAAGTCCCGCAACCGAGAAGCGCTGTAAGATGGTTTCTTTTGTAATGTTATTGGGGTAAGCGTGATACAAATGGGTCAAAGGCGCACTGCCATTAACAATTCCAGATGTTAGTGTTACTTCAGTTTTAGAATTGTTTTTCCATGGTTTTATATATTGAGTCTTAAAATCTACCTTGGTAAAACCATAATCGCTTTTTAAAACGTCTTTTAAGGCCTGTGAAATCTGTAAGGAAAAAATAGTGTGACCATCTTGCTCTTTACTATATGGATTCCATTGAAGTGCCAAGGTTGCCTTGCTCAGTTCAAACTCGGTAATAATACCTTCACTGGAAGCATAGACATAATTAAATGCTGGCTGAATATTGCTTACCGAAAGTTGGGTTTCTGTATGAAGTCTTGGTGTAATGTCGTGCTGTAAAGCAATACTTTGTGTTATGTGTTTATAAAACAAGTCGATGTTAAGTAAGCGAGGCTCAAAAAACTGAAAAACCCTACTATCGGTCAAAAAGACTGCGCTTCCTGTCTCCAGTAAATCATCTGTATAGCCAATTTTCAGCCAAGTGTTTGTAGCTTCGTGCAATCTGGCCCAAGCTCCCAAACCATATTTAAACCTATGGTCTTTAAAGCCGTAAACCACATAAGTATTGAATCTATATACTTCAGATAGGTTATTGTTTGTGGTGCCTCCAAGTCCTGTTCTTAAGCCTTCATACTGATTGTATTTGATTAAATAACGCAAATCAAAATCGAAGTATTTAGTAGGGAAAAAACCATTGCCCAAATGGTTTAGGAAGATTTCCTTCTTAATGGAATCCTGAGCTTTTGTAGAATCTCGTTCAGTAGTAATGGGTTGTTGCGCTTTACAGACAAGGAAGGCAAGAAAAAACAGTGCTGTAAAGCTTAATTTATGCATATTACCCTTATGTTGGTTGGGATACGTTTATAATAAAAGAGCGACTTAAAAGCCGCTCTTTTATGACGGTTTATACCGTCATGATTTCTTTTTCTTTTATGGCTAGAATCGCGTCTACTTTTTTAACGTAGTTATCTGTTAAATCTTGTACATCTACTTCTGCATTTTTTAAAAGGTCTTCAGAAACGTCTAATTTTTTTAGGTCGTTATTGGCATCTTTACGAGCATTTCTCACCCCTACTTTGGCATCTTCGGCTTCAGCTTTGGCTTGCTTTGCCAGTTCACGGCGACGCTCTTCGGTTAATGGTGGTACATTAATAATAATGGTTTCGCCATTGTTCATAGGGTTGAAACCTAAATTGGCTATCATTATACCACGCTCTATTTCTTGCAACATGTTTTTTTCCCAAGGCTGTACTGTAATGGTTCGGCCATCGGGCGTATTCACATTGGCAACTTGGTTTAAAGGGGTTTGCGAACCGTAATAGTCTACCATAACACTACCCAACATGGCAGGACTCGCTTTTCCAGCACGGATATTTACAAATTGCTTTTCCAAGTGCTTAATAGCCGAATCCATGGCTTCTTTGGTTGCGTCTAATATGAAAGTGATTTCTTCGTTCATGATGCGTTGTTTAAAATTGTTGTATGCTCCTCAAAAAACAGACCAAAAATTATAAGTTGACTTTTGTCCCAATATTTTCTCCCGAAACCACTTTAAGCAGGTTTCCTTTTTTGTTCATGTCAAATACAATAATGGGTAATTCGTTTTCCTGACTTAAGGTAAAGGCTGTGGTGTCCATAACTTTTAATCCTTTTCTTAAAACATCGTCAAAAGATATATAGTCAAACTTTACAGCTGTTTTATCTTTCTCTGGGTCGGCATTATAAATACCGTCTACACGCGTGCCTTTTAAAATTACATCGGCATTGACCTCAATGGCTCTTAGTACAGCTGCCGAATCGGTAGTGAAATAAGGATTTCCAGTACCACCGCCAAAAATCACGACACGCCCTTTTTCCAGATGACGAATGGCACGACGTCTAATAAACGGTTCGGCCACTTCGTTTATGGTAATGGCAGATTGTAAACGGGTAGCTACACCGGCATCTTCAAGAGCACTTTGAAGTGCGAGCCCATTAATTACCGTGGCCAGCATGCCCATATGGTCGCCTTGAACGCGATCCATACCATTGCTAGCACCAGCTACACCGCGAAAAATGTTACCGCCACCAATCACAATTGCAACTTGTACATCTTTTTCGGTTATGGTTTTAATATCTTGCGCATATTCGGCCAATCTTACAGGATCTATACCATATTGGCGACTTCCCATTAAGGCTTCGCCGGAAAGTTTTAACAGTATTCTTTTATACTTCATGGTTGTGTTGAAAGTTTAGCAAAACTACATAAAATTTTTTTTATTTGAATTCCCCCAAGGGCAATAAAAAACCCCACTCTATGGTGGGGTTTTTAAAAAATATTCTGAATGCTAATTAACCTAAAGCTACACGCTCAAAACCAGTTACTTTAACATCGCCAAATGTTTTAACATAAGCAGCAACGCTAAGTTTGCTGTCTTTAATAAAGTCTTGGTTTACTAAAGTATTGTCTTTGAAGAAACGGTTCAATTTACCTTTAGCAATGTTGTCTAACATAGCTTCTGGTTTTCCTTCAGCACGTAATTGGTCTTTAGCAATTTCAATTTCTTTTTCAATAGTAGCAGCATCAACATCAGCTTCGTCAAGAGCGATTGGGTTCATGGCTGCAGCTTGCATAGCAACATCTTTAGCAGCAGTTTCAGCACCTTCTACGTTTGCAGAAAGACCTACTAATGTAGCAATTTTGTTACCTGCGTGGATGTAAGAACCTACAAATGGAGCTTCTAGTTTCTTGAAACCACCTATTTCGATTTTTTCACCAATAACACCTGTTTGCTCGATTAGTTTATCAGCTACTTTAATACCGTTATAATCGGCATCAAGGAAAGAATCTAATGAAGTGTGGCTTAATGCCAATTCAGCTAAATCTTGAGCAAGGTTTACAAAGTTTTCGTTTTTGGCAACAAAGTCTGTTTCACAGTTTAGTGAGATAATCACACCAGCGTTGTTGTCAGTATTTACTTTTGCAATTACAGCACCTTCAGTTGACTCTCTGTCAGCTCTGTTTGCGGCAACTTTTTGGCCTTTTTTACGTAAAAGCTCGATAGCTTTGTCAAAATCTCCTTCAGCTTCAACCAATGCTTTTTTGCAATCCATCATTCCTGCACCGGTTACTTGTCTTAATTTGTTTACCTCTGCGGCTGTTATTTTTGTCATGATCTTTATGAAAATGGTTTTTAAAAAAAGTCGTTCAATTGCTTTCGGTAAAGAAAAGAACTAAACGACTTTAAAAGGTTATATAATTGTTATTATATGTTTTTATTCTTCTTCTTGAGACGCTTTTTTCTTCTTGCCTTCTCCTTTTTCAGCTTTAGTAGCATCTTTGTCTGCTTTTCTTTCAGCTAAACCTCCAGAGATTGCTAAAGCCACGTGAGAAAGTACTTTGTTGATTGATTTAGAAGCATCGTCGTTTGCAGGAATTACATAGTCTACTTCACGAGGATCAGAGTTGGTATCTACCATAGCAAAGATTGGAATGTTCAATTTTTGCGCTTCCTTAACGGCAATGTGCTCACGCTTAATATCTACTACAAACAAAGCACCTGGTAAACGGGTCATGTCTGCGATAGAACCTAAGTTCTTCTCTAACTTAGCTCTTAAACGGTCTACTTGTAAACGCTCTTTTTTAGAAAGTGTGTCGAACGTACCGTCTTTCTTCATTCTATCAATAGAAGCCATTTTTTTAACAGCTTTTCTGATAGTTACAAAGTTGGTAAGCATTCCACCTGGCCATCTTTCAGTAATGTAAGGCATGTTAATGCCGCCAGCTTGTTCAGCTACAATGTCTTTAGCTTGTTTTTTAGTCGCAACAAATAAAATTTTACGACCAGAAGCAGCGATTTTGCTTAAAGCTTCACCAGCTTCGTCAATTTTTGCTGCAGTCTTGTAAAGGTTGATAATATGGATCCCGTTACGTTCCATATAAATGTAAGGAGCCATGTTTGGATCCCACTTACGGGTAAGGTGTCCAAAGTGTACACCTGCTTCTAATAGATCTTTTACTTCTACTTTTGCCATTTTTTAATAGTTTACGTTCTGTTGAATTAGCAATGATTTGTTTATAAACCATTTAGATGCTAAACTACTTGGGTGTTTAAACCCTAACAACAATAACTTGATTAAATAAATAATTACTTGGTTTAACAAGACTGGAAAACACTTCTCGAAGCGTTTTCCAATCAAGTTTGAAAAATTAACGTTTAGAGAACTGGAATTTCTTACGCGCTTTCTTCTGTCCGAATTTCTTGCGCTCTACCATTCTTGGGTCTCTGGTTAATAATCCTTCTGGTTTAAGAATGCTTCTGTTTTCAGCGTCTACTTCGCACATTGCACGGGCAATAGCTAAGCGAACCGCTTCGGCTTGACCGGTGATGCCACCTCCATATACATTAACTGTAATATCAAAGTTGCCATCATTGTTAGTCATAGCCAAAGGTTGATTTACTTTGTACTGTAAGGTAGCAGTAGGAAAGTAAGAAGCCATGTCTTTTTTGTTAACCGTGATGTTCCCTTTACCTTTGGCAACATACACACGAGCAACAGCCGTCTTTCTACGGCCGATTTTGTGAATTACTTCCATTAATTGAATTCGTTTAAGTTGATTGCTTTTGGTTTTTGAGCCTCATGCTTGTGCTCTGTACCTGCAACAACGGTTAGGTTACGGAACAAATCTGCTCCTAATTTGTTTTTAGGCAACATGCCTTTTACTGATTTCTCTACAAGTCTCGCAGGATCTTTTGCGAACAACTCTGTAGCTGATAAACTTCTTTGACCACCCGGATAGCCAGTGTGACGAATGTAAGTCTTGTCATTCCATTTGTTTCCGGTCAAGTTGATTTTCTCTGCATTGATAATAACAACATTATCGCCACAGTCAACGTGTGGTGTGAAGTTTGGCTTGTGCTTACCTCTTAAAAGTTTTGCAACTTTAGATGCTAAGCGCCCTAAGTTTTGACCATCTGCATCAACCAAAACCCACTCTTTGTTTACAGTGGCTTTGTTTGCCGAAATGGTTTTGTAGCTTAATGTATCCACACTAATTAAATTTAAATTAAACATTCCTCTCCCAAAAAGAGTTTGCAAATTTACGATAAAGTATTGGATTAACAAATACTACGAAGCTTTTTTATTTGATTGATTTTGATGGGATTAAAAAAACAGGATTTAACAAGAGAACCAATTGTTAGAAACTTCAATTTATAATATAAAAAAGAAGGGCACTTTTTGGTGCCCTTCTACAAGATTTTAGTTTTTAACAATCTTGACAATTTTTGTACTGCCACTAATATTTACATTCACAAAATAAGTGCCCGATTGAAGTTGGGATACATCTATTGTTGTGGTCATGTTGTTAGGATTGTTTTCCATTACTTTTTGCCCTAGCATATTAAAAATGGTAATATGGTCTATTGCTTTTGTAGCATTAAAATGCACTAGGCTTTTAGTAGGGTTTGGATAGAAGTTGAATCCTTCAAAAGCAAGGTCTTTAATGCTTAGGGTAGATGGAGACCAAGCACATATATTAAATGGGCCTTTAAGATCATCATCATAACTGTGAACTCTTACCAATAATATATCACCTTCTGTAAGTCCGGTTAAATTTATAGTTGAGAATAATCCTGTGGTGTCATCATTACAGGCAATTTCGGTAACAATGTTTCCAGAACCATCTGTTGAATAGATTGATAAAACAGAATCTGTCATAGCATCATCTTCGGTAGACTCAAAAGTTTCTACAGTTACTTCTCCTGTAGAAGGTACAGTCACATAAAACCAAACATCACCACCATCATAAAGTCCGCAACCTGGATCTGGAATACCAGAGTCAGTAGCGCAAAGGTTAGAGCCTGCTACCATGTTTTCGCAAAGTGTATCGCCCATTACTAGTTCAATTGCATTTGCAGGGAAATCGTTTGGCATACAACCTTCATCTATTTGTCCGTCACAATTATTATCTATACCATCATAAATTTCAATAGCATCAGGATTTACAGCTGGGTCAGAGTCGTCGCAGTCAGTTCCTCCACAGGCAACATCAGTAAAGTTATCGCCATCAGCATCGGCACAAGGTATACAAATTCCCCAGCCCATATCTTCCATAAAAGCTAAAGCCAATGGCCCTGGATCGTGAATAGCTTCACCAGCACCAATTTGTGGTGTCATAAGGGCATTTACTGTACCATTAAAAGTCGATTCGTCCCAGTGTGAGTAGCTAGAACCGCCATTCCATGTGGACGGTGCATAGGTTGGTGGGTTAGAACCTCCATTTTCAGCTGTGGCTAAAGGACTGTTACAGTATAAATCATTACTGGTGAATTGGGTTAACAATGCGGCTGATGGATCTGCAAAAGTTAAAACAGACATACCAGTGCCGTTTTCTATAAAATTATCCCACATGCTTACATAGACCCCAGAAAGTCTAATTAAACCTTGGGTTGGGCTGTCATTGTCATCAACGCGTCCAAAACCAGCGAAACCTAAGCCGTGACCAAGTTCGTGTAACACTACAGAAACAAAATCATATTGTGAACCAGGTGTGTTTCCGTCCAATCCAAAATAAAAAGGGAAGGTGTTGCTGAAATTTGCATTGATATCAGTACCAGCGGGATCAATATCATACCCAACTATCTTGTCTGCAAGTGCCGCGGGAAAAGCCGTATTAGGAGGAATACTCCCACCGGATAGTGGGTAATAACCAGCGGCACCGGCACTTCCTAAAACATTGGATCCTAAAGCTGTAAATTGGGCATTTATTTTAATAGGAACTTCAGATTCTATTAAATAAGACCAAATGTCAACAGCATATTGAAAGGCAGCTTCGGCTTGTGTTGTAAACCCAGTATAAGTTACTTGGAATTCAGCACAAGGTGTTGAACTGTTAAGCATTTTTTGTTTTACCTTGGCAGGAATTTTTAAAGTTCGCTTTACAGGATTAGGATCTGGATGATATTGACAAATGTCCCAATCGAGTACAATTGGATGGTCAGTTGTTTTTTGAATTTGAGCTTAGGTGGTCAGACCAAAGCTTAATAAAATTGCAATGATAAATAAAGAATAGTTGTTTTTCATAAGCTTATAAGTTGGTTAAAGCAATATTGCTTACAGATTGTTAGGGCTTACAAGAAACGCATATCTTTTGTTTTATACAATAAGTAGGTATACGTAATTTTAACAGCTTTAATAAAAAAGAAAAACCCTTTTCTACAAAGGGTTTAATAATGTCAATGAGCCTCTAACCAGTCATTTCCTGTTCCCATGTCAACTTCTAAAGGCACTTCGAGAGTATAGGCGCTTTCCATTTCGGTCTTGATAAGGGCTTTTACTTGCTCCAATTCTGGTTTATAGGCGTCAAAAACCAATTCGTCATGCACCTGTAGCAGCATTTTGGTTTTAAAGTTTCCTTCATTTAATTTTTTATGGATGTTTATCATGGCCAATTTGATAATATCCGCAGCACTTCCCTGAATAGGCGCGTTCACGGCATTACGTTCGGCTGCACCACGTACCACGGCGTTGCCCGAGTTGATGTCCTTTAAATAACGGCGCCTTCCCAAAACGGTTTGCACATAGCCATGTTCTCTTGCAAAATCTACTTGATTGCTAATGAACTCCCGCAGTTTAGGATAGGTAGCATAATAAGTATCAATCAGCTCTTTGGCTTCACTTCTGGACAAATCGGTTTGATTGCTCAATCCAAAAGCCGAAACCCCATAAATAATGCCGAAGTTAACGGTTTTGGCATTGCTACGTTGCTCACGTGTCACTTCAGAAAGGGGCACATTAAACACCTTGGCAGCGGTAGAAGCGTGAATGTCTTCGCCATTTTTAAAGGCATTTATCATGGTTTCTTCTTCGCTTAAGGCTGCAATAATGCGCAATTCAATTTGCGAATAGTCGGCAGCTAATAACGTATAGTCTTCATTTCTTGGGATGAAAGCTTTTCTAACTTGTCGCCCTCTTTCGGTACGGATTGGTATATTCTGCAAGTTGGGATTGTTGCTGGCCAAACGTCCCGTTGCTGCAACGGTTTGCATATAGTCGGTATGCACACGTCCGGTTTGTTTCAAAACCTGGGTTGGTAGGGCATCTACATAGGTGCTTTTAAGTTTAGATAGCCCACGGAAATCTAAAATATGCTGAATAATACTATGGTCTTTAGCTAAATAGCTTAAAATATCTTCGGAAGTAGCATACTGTCCCGTTTTGGTCTTCTTGGGTTTATCTACCAGTTTCAGTTTTTCAAACAAAATATCGCCCAATTGCTTTGGCGAAGCAATGTTGAATTCTTCGCCTGCTTCTTGATAGATGTTTTGTTCCAAAGATTTGATTTCAGAATCCAATTCTACCGAAAGGTTTTTTAAGAATTCCTCATCCAGATTAATGCCTTCCAGTTCCATATCGGCCAGAACACGCAACAAAGGCACTTCTATGTCATCAAAAAGGGTTTGGGTATTGGCTTCGCCCAATTCGGTTTCAAAATGTTGTTTAAGCTGCAGCGTGATGTCAGCATCTTCAACGGCATATTCAGTTTGTTTTTCTAAGGGCACCTCACGCATAGTCAACTGATTCTTGCCTTTTTTGCCAATCAACTCTTCAATGGAAATAGGCGTGTAGTTCAAATAGGTTTCAGCCAGTACATCCATGTTGTGGCGCATATCGGGATTGATGAGGTAGTGAGCCAACATGGTGTCAAAGAGTTTTCCTCTGACTTCAATATTGTATTTTCTTAAAACCTTGATGTCATATTTCAGGTTTTGACCAATTTTTTCAATGGTTTCATTTTCAAAGAAAGGTCGTAATTGCTCAATCAGTTCTTGAGCTTCGTTTTGGTCTTCAGGAAACGGTAAGTAAAATCCTTTGCCAGCTTCCCAAGAAAAGGCAATACCCACTAATTCGGCGATAATAGGGTCAATATTGGTGGTTTCGGTGTCAAAACACACACTTTTTTGCTTCAATAAATTTTGAATGAACAACTTGGTGGCCATTCCTGAAGCGACACTCTGGTAAAAATGAGGTGCTGTTTTGGCAGTATTTCTTGTGTAAACAGTAACCTGCTCTAAGGCTGTGTCATCATTGTCAAACAAAGAAAATTGCCCTGCACCAGCGGTAGATTTTTTAGCTTTTGGGGCGACTTTTTGCTCGGTTTTCTCAATACTGTCAGTGCTGCTTTCAGGAGAAAACGTTTTCAGGAAGTTCTCTGTTAAACGTCTAAATTCCAGTTCTTGAAAAATCGCTTTCACAGCTTCAATGTCTGGCGGGCACATTTCAAAATCCTGTTCGTCAAAAACAACGGGAACATCCAGCATAATGCGCGCCAGTTTTTTGGAAAGTAAACCCAGTTCTTTGTTCGCCTCTACCTTTTCCTTCATTTTGCCTTTCAACTTATCGGTATTGGCGAGTAGATTTTCCATACTGCCAAATTCCTGAATGAATTTTTTGGCGGTTTTCTCACCTACTCCTGGTAATCCTGGAATGTTGTCTACAGAGTCACCCATCATGCCCAAAAAGTCAATAACTTGTAAAGGGTCTTCTACTTCAAATTTTTCTTTTACCTCTGGTATACCCCATACTTCATAGCCGCCACCAAAGGATTTAGGACGGTAAATAAAAATATTTTCAGAAACCAATTGCGCAAAATCCTTATCGGGTGTTACCATATAGGTTTCATAGCCTTGAGCCTCGGCTTGCTTGGAAAGTGTGCCTATAATGTCATCGGCTTCATACCCTGCCTTTTCCAAAATAGGAATTTTCATGGCTTTTAAAATCTCGTGTATATAAGGCACCGCTACTTTGATAGCTTCAGGTGTTTCATCTCTGTTGGCTTTGTAAGCCTCAAATAGTTCTACACGGTCTATACTACCGCCTTTGTCAAAACAAACCGCTAAATGATCGGGGTTTTCACGTTTGATAACGTCTATCAACGAATTCATAAATCCTAAAATAGCTGAGGTGTCTGTTCCTTTGGAGTTTATCCTGGGGTTCTTGATAAAAGCATAATAACCACGGAAAATCAAGGCATAGGCATCTACAAGAAAAAGGCGTTTTTTGGTCGACATGAATCTGATTTTATAAGATTTCCAAAGCTACAAAAAGTTGCTTCTTAATGGAAATATATTGAATTGCAATTTGTATTTTTCAGAAACCAAAAAACCGTATTGAATTTTGGAAAATCGCTTTCAGAACCTATTCAACACTTTAAAAAACAACCGTTACCAAGTAGCAAATTCGACCTATAAAGACCGAATAACAAAGCTTTTGACGCTTAAAAAAGCTATTGAAGTCACTTACAGACAAGACATTCGGGATGCCTTATTTAAAGATTTTGGCAAACCACAGTTAGAAGTAGATTTAACGGAGATATACCCCATTATAAGCGAAATAAAACATGCTAAAAAGCATCTTAAGTTTTGGATGGGAAAACAGCCTGTAAACACACCCTTGTCGCTACTTGGTGCGTCGTCTTATGTGCAGCATGAGTCCAAAGGGCTTTGCCTTATTATGGCACCTTGGAATTTTCCTCTCAATTTGTTGTTTTGCCCCTTGGTTTCGGCAATCGCTGCAGGTAATGTAGTGGTGTTAAAGCCCTCGGAAATGACACACCACATCTCGAAGGTCATGAAAACCCTTGTTGAACATGTGTTTTTACCCAATGAAGTTGTAGTGATTGAAGGTGACGTGACTGTGGCACAAGAGCTATTAAAATTGCCATTTGACCATATCTTTTTTACGGGTTCGCCACAAGTTGGAAAATTGGTGATGAAAGCAGCTTCACAACACCTCACATCTGTAACCTTGGAGTTAGGAGGGAAGTCGCCTTCTATCGTGGATGCATCTGCAAATGTAAAAGATGCTGTAAACAAAACGGTTTTTGGCAAGTTTCTGAATGCTGGTCAAACCTGTATTGCGCCCGATTATGTGCTGGTTCACAACAGCATTAAAACAAGGTTTATTGAAGCGTTTAAAACAACGGTTACCGAGTTTTATTCAACCGCTCCCGAATCTTCAACATCGTATTGTAGAATAGTAAACGAAAAACATTTTAATAGGTTGTTAAACCACTTGGAAGATGCTAAAAGTAAAGGCGCACAAATAGAATTTGGTGGCGAGTACAATCAAGAAAACTGTTTTTTGAGCCCAACCTTAGTAACTGATTTGCCTGAAAATGCAAGTTTGTTCAATGAAGAAATCTTTGGGCCTATTTTGCCAGTAATTGGTTTTGACTCCATAGAAGAAGCTGTGGCTATTATACAAGCGAAAGAAAAACCTTTGGCGCTTTACATATTTAGCAAGAACAGGAAGCATATTGATTTTATAATGAAGAATACAAGTGCTGGAGGTACTTGCATCAACCATAATTTGGCACATTTTTTAAATAACAATTTGCCTTTTGGCGGTGTGAATTTTAGTGGGTTGGGAAAAACCCATGGTGTTTATGGCTTTGAAGCTTTTTCAAACAAAAGAGCAGTTTTAAAGCAACATACAAAAGGCACGATAGATTTATTATATCCGCCTTATACAGGGTTTAAAGAAAAATTGGTTAAATGGACCGTGAAATGGTTTTAGACTAGCAAAGTTGAGTCTTCTTGGATTTTTTAGTTCTGAACAAGAAGATAGATTTATCAAAATCAGCTTCAATTAAAGCTTTTTTGCTAGTAACAAAAGTGACAGATGTAGAATCGGTTTCTGTCTTCACTTGTTTTATTTCAGTTTGTTTTACGGCTGTAGTGTCTACTGTAGAAGTGTTTTCTTGAGAAAATCCATTTACTGTGATGAACATTAAACCTATAAAAGCAACTAAATTTTTCATTTCTTCAGAGATTGATTTTAAATCTGATTCAAAGAAACATCGACGAACGGTAATATCTAAATAAAATAGAGCTATCGCATAAATTCTTGATTATGTGCAGTCCTTTACAAAAAACATCGACGAAATGCATTTTGACATATAAAATATTGAAAATGAAGTAATTGTGATTTGGTGAAATGATGAAAAACACAGTATTTTCGATAAAATGCAGGATTTCCGATAAAAATCACTGGCTGTTCTTCGATTATTGTTTTAGATAAAAATCAGCTTGAATAGTCTCGTTTTCTCCATTTTGGAACTTAGTCATACTAAAGTGCTCGTGTATGGAATAACTTCCGGTTTCTCCTTTTTTGTTCACGGCTATATAACCCACTTGAAAATCTTTAAAGTTGCTGTTCGGCTTCTTCACAATACGGCCAATGGCTTCTTCGCAAGCTTCTTGAGGCGATTTGCCCTGGCGCATCAATTCCACAACCAAAAAGCTGCCAACGGTTTTCACGACTTCTTCGCCTAAACCAGTAGCAACGCAAGCACCAATTTCATTATCTACAAATAATCCAGAACCGATGATTGGAGAATCTCCTACACGACCGTGCATTTTATAAGCCAATCCGCTGGTGGTACAAGCACCGGAAATGTCACCATTTTTATCAATCGCAAGCATACCAATGGTATCATGGTTTTCAATGTTGATGATTGGTTTGTACTCCGAAGTTTTTTTCCATTCTTCCCAAGCTTTTTTGGAAGCATCGGTCAACAAATTCTCTTTCGGAAAGCCTTTTTCATAAGCAAATTGTTCGGCACCTTTACCAGCTAGCATCACGTGTGGGGTTTCCTCCATCACTTTTCTAGCTACCGAAACGGCATGCACCACATTTTCCAAAAACACCACCGAGCCACAATTACCTTGTTTATCCATAATGCAAGCGTCAAGTGTGACGTGTCCATCTCTGTCGGGCAAACCGCCTTTGCCCACAGATTGTCCTGTTTCATCAGCTTCCTCTACCATACAGCCTTGCTCCACAGCATCTAAAGCGCTACCACCATTTTGTATCACTTCCCAAGCTTTGGCTGTAGCATTTTTTACATTCCAAGTGGCAATAACTAAAGGTAAGGAAGTTGTTGGAGCATTGCCTGTAATAATGGGCTCAGTAGTGATTTCTTTTTCAGAAGCTTTGTCTACGCAGCTGGCTAAAGTAGTTCCTAAGGCTAATCCAGCTCCTGATAAAGTAGCGTTTTTTATAAAGTTTCGACGTTTCATCTGTTGGTATTTTGTGTGTTTTTGCTTAATGAATAAGGGGTGTTTTCAGGGTTGCTTGCCCAATCTTTATTTGGTTCATTCCCCATTTCAAAAGTGAATGTACCACCTTTTTGAATAGTTTCATAGGTAATGAAACTGTTGTTACTTATACCACCGTTTAAAGTGGTGTTTTGAATGTAAGGGTTTGTCTTTGAGTTGTTTTTCGCTTCTATTGTGAAAGTTTTTCCATTCTCTAAATGCAAAGTAGCCTTGTCGAATAATGGACTTCCGATGATGTATTGGTCAGTTGCAGGTGTGACAGGATAAAACCCAAGGGCACTGAATACATACCACGCCGAAGTTTGTCCGTTATCTTCGTCTCCACAATAGCCGTCTGGTGTTGCTGAATATAATTTGGTCAAGACATCTCTTATTTTTTCTTGGGCTTTGTAAGACGCATTGGCATAATTATACAAGTATATCATATGCTGAATAGGCTGATTTCCATGGGCGTAATTTCCCATATTGACGATTTGCATCTCCCGAATTTCATGAATAGTCCCACCATAATAGGAATCATCAAAAAGTGGTGGCATTTCAAAAACGGTATCCAATTGTTTCACAAATGGCTCGGTTCCACCCATCAAATCAATTAAGCCCTGAACATCATGAAAAACGGACCACGTGTAGTGCAAACTATTGCCTTCGGTAAAGGCATCGCCCCATTTTAGAGGGTTAAATGGTGACTGAAAGGAGCCATCTTCGTTTTTACCACGCATCAAATTGGTCGAAGGGTCAAAGACATTTTTATAATTGAGAGATTGCTTATAAAATTTATCAGCAATGGAATCTTTACCTAGTTTGTTGGCCATTTCAGCAATTGTAAAATCGGCATAGGCATATTCCAGGGTTCGGGCTACATTTTCGTTAACATTCACATCATACGGCACATATCCAAGGCTGTTGTAGTAATTCAAACCTTCTCGCCCTACCGAGCTTGCGGGTCTTCCTTCTTCAACAGTGGCGTTTTTTAAAATGGCTTCAAACAAAATAGCAATATCCTTTTCGGCCATATTTCCTTTTAAATAAGCGTCTGCAATAATGGGAGCAGAGTTGGAGCCAATCATACAATCACGATGTCCAGGGCTTGCCCATTCGGGTAACCAACCTGATTCTTTATAAGTGTTTGCCAAACCTTCCATAATCTGGCTGTTGAGTTCGGGATACATCATATTAAAAAACGGATAGACTGCTCTAAAAGTGTCCCAAAACCCATTATCGGTAAACATATAACCTGCTTCAACCTTTCCGTTGTAAGGACTGTAGTGAACTACCTTGTTTTCTTTATCGAATTCATAGAATTTTCTTGGGAATAACAGCACCCGATACAAACAGGAATAAAAGGTTTTGATATGATCTATATTACCATCTTCCACCTGAATTTTTTGCAGTTCGGTTTCCCAAGCTTGTTTGGCTTTTTCCTTGGTGGTTTCAAAAGAATCATTGCCAAGTTCTCTATCTAAATTCAATTGCGCCTGTTCTGGACTGATGAATGACGATGCTATTTTTACATGAACGGCTTCGCCTTTTTTGGTTTTAAACCCAATAATGGCTCCTACATGCTCACCTTCACTTTCAATAGTGTTTTTTTGAAGTTTCCAATCATCTGTCCACGTGTGGGTGATGTCAAAATCTTTATCAAATTCGGCCACAAAATAATTGTGGAAATTATCAGGAACACCACCGCGATTGTTTCTGCAATAGCCAATAATCTTACGTTCTTCGGGAATGATTTTTACCATAGAACCCTTGTAAAAGGCATCCAACATAATATAGGAAGAATCGGCCTTTGGAAAGGTAAATTTGAATTGCGCCGCACGTTCCGTGGGAGCCACTTCAACCTTGGTGTCATAATCGGCCAAATAAACGCTGTAATAATAAGGTTTAGCAACTTCGGCTTTGTGCGAAAACCAAGATTGGCGGTCTTCTTCATTATATTTTAAATCACCCGTTACAGCCATCAGTGAAAAAGCCGCATAATCGTTAATCCAAGGGCTTGGTTGATGAGTTTGCTTGATGCCTCGTATTTTGTTTTCGTTGTATTTGTAGGTCCATCCATCACCCATTTTGGAAGTCATCGGTGTCCAAAAATTCATTCCCCAAGGTGTAGCAATGGCAGGATAGGTATTTCCGTTTGATAGGCTATACTTGGAATCTGTTCCCATAAGTGGATTGAC
>Ga0079224_100004767_pt1 | contig 17642 bp, 12 predicted proteins | sample Stecom2015_FD_80414 | JGI IMG/M metagenome (GOLD analysis project Ga0079224, IMG submission 80414) | Agricultural soil microbial communities from Utah to study Nitrogen management - Steer compost 2015 | ecosystem: Environmental > Terrestrial > Soil > Agricultural land | place: USA: Utah...
CTGGCGGGTGGTGCTGGTGGTCGGCGGGCTGGCCACGATGGTGGGCTGCGCGTTCGCGCTCACCGGCCAGATGGTCTCGATCGCGACGGTGGTCAACGTGGTCGGCATCGGTTTGGCGACCGCGCTGGCCAGCGTCGTCGCCGCGATCCGCCAGCGGCAGGCCGAACGTATCGCCGAACTCTCCAAGCTCGCGTCGGTCGCCCAGCAGGCGGTGCTGCGGCCGATCGGCCCGCGGGTGGGCTCCCTGGCGGTCGCGGGCCGCTACATCTCCGCCACCGCCGCCGCCGACATCGGCGGCGATCTCTACGAGGCGCTGGACACGCCCTACGGCGTGCGGATCATCATCGGCGATGTGCGTGGCAAGGGCCTCGACGCCGTGCGGCTGGCCAGCATCGTGCTCGGCTCGTACCGGCACGTGGCCTACGAGCGCGCGGACTTGCGGGCCGTCGTCGCGGACCTCGACCGGGCGGTGGCGCGCAGCGTGGGCGACGAGGATTTCGTCACGGCTGTGTTGGTCGAGGAGCGGGGCGGGATCTTGACGATTGTCAACTGCGGCCACCCCGCGCCGCTGCTGCTCCGGCGCGGCGAAGTGATCCCACTGGAGCCGCCGGCGCCCGCGCCGCCGCTGGGGTTCATGCCGGTGGTGCGCCCCCGGGTGGAGCGGTTGGAGCCGGGCGACCGCCTGCTGCTGTTCACCGACGGGCTCGGCGAGGCCCGGCGGGAAGGGGAGTTCTTCCCGACCGCGGACCGGGCATGGCGGCTGCTCGGCCACGGCACCGTCGCCGACGGGCTCGCGTCGTTGGAGACCGCGCTGATCGAGTGGGTCTACGGGCGGCTCGACGACGACATCGCGTTGGTGTTGATGGAGTACTCCGGCCCGCGTCCGGCGGTGACCGCGGCGGTGCCGAGCTGGGAGGTCGGCGCTTCGGAGATGTGAGGCGCCGGCCGGGACGATCGGCGTTCATCGCGGCGTCCGCATCGACGTTGAGGGATCAATACGCTGAGCGGGTTCGATGCGGTGACCCTTGCCGAAAGCTACTGGCCGGTAATATAGTGGTCGTTACTGACCAGTAACTTGTGCCAGAGCGGGGGCCCAGCGAGCATGAGCCACTACAAGAGCAACCTCCGTGACCTCGAGTTCAACCTGTTCGAGGTATTCCGGGCCGACGAGGTGTTCAACCGCGATCCGTACAGCGGATACGACGTGGACACCGCGCGCGCCATCCTCGCCGAGGTCGACCGGCTCGCCCGGGAAGACCTCGCGGCCAGCTACGTGGACGCCGACCGCAACCCGCCGGTCTTCGACCCGGCCACGCACACCGCCCCGCTTCCTGAGTCGTTCAAGAAGTCCTACCGCGCGTTCATGGACGCCGAGTTCTGGCGGATGGACCTCCCCGAGGAGCTGGGCGGCACGAACGCGCCGCGGACGCTGTGGTGGGCCGTGGCCGAGCTCGTGCTCGGCTCCAACGCTCCGGTCTGGATGTACGCCTCGGGGCCCTCGTTCGCGCACACCCTGCTGCGCGAGGGCACTGAACGGCAGAAGAAGTGGGCCAAGCTCTTCGTGGAGAAGCAGTGGGGCTCCACCATGGTGCTCACCGAGCCCGACGCGGGCTCCGATGTGGGCGCGGCTCGCACCCGGGCGATCCCCCAGCCTGACGGCTCCTGGCACATCGAAGGCGTCAAGCGGTTCATCACCTCGGGCGAGCACGACCTCGCCGAGAACATCATCCACTACGTGCTGGCCCGCCCGGTCGGCGTGCCGGGCGCGGGCGGCCCGGGCACCAAGGGCTTGTCCCTCTTCCTCGTGCCGAAGTACCTGTTCGACGAGGAGACCGGTGAGCTCCGGGAGCGCAACGGCGTCTTCGCCACCAACGTCGAGCAGAAGATGGGCTAGAAGGTCTCCAACACCTGCGAGCTGACCTTCGGCGGGCACGGCATCCCGGCGAAGGGGTGGCTCATGGGAGACGTGCACGACGGCATCCGGCAGATGTTCCTCATCATCGAGTACGCCCGGATGATGGTCGGCGCCAAGGCGATCGCCACCCTCTCCAGCGGCTACCTCCACGCCCTGGAGTACGCCAAGGAACGGATCCAGGGCGCGGATCTCACGCAGATGGCGGACAAGACCGCGCCGCGGGTCCCCATCACGCGGCACCCGGACGTGCGGCGGTCGCTGATGCTGCAGAAGGCGTACGCCGAAGGGCTGCGCGCGCTCGTCCTCTACACCGCGACCTGGCAGGACAAGGTCGCCATGGCCAAGGCGGCTGGGGACGAGGCGGCGGCGCAAACCGCCAAGCGTGTCAACGACCTGTTGCTGCCGCTGGTCAAGGGGGTCGGCTCGGAGCGGGCGTACGAGCTGCTCGGCCACGAGTCGCTGCAGACCCTCGGCGGCTCGGGTTTCCTGCAGGACTACCCGCTCGAGCAGTACATCCGGGACTCGAAGATCGACACCCTCTACGAGGGGACGACCGCGATCCAGAGCCTGGACCTGTTCTTCCGGAAGATCGTCCGCGACCACGGCAAGGCGCTGCTGACCCTCGCCGGCGAGATCCAGGCGTTCATCGCGGCGGGCAGCGACGGTCAGCTCAAGGAGGAGCGGGCGGCGCTGGCCAAGGCCCTGGCCGAGGTGAAGCTCATCATCGACGTGATGACCGGCTGGCTCGGCGAGGCCCAGGCCGGTGAGCCGCGCGCGGTGTACAAGGTGGGGCTGAACACCCGCCGGCTGCTGCTCGCCCTCGGCGACGTGATCGTGGCCTGGCTCTTGCAGCGGCAGGCCGAGGTGGCGCTGCGGGCGTTGGAGAACGGGCCATCGGAGGCGGATCGTCCCTTCTACCTCGGCAAGGTGGCCGCGGCCCGTTTCTTCGCGCACGAGGTGCTGCCGCGCATCGGCGCCGATCGGCGGATCATCCAGTCCACGACGCTGGACCTGATGGATCTTCCGGAGGAGGCCTTCTGAGCTCGGCACGCTGAGCCGGGTGTGCTGAGCCGGGTGTGCTGAGCCGGGCACGCTGAGCCGGCGGGGAGCGTCAGCGCGGACGCGTCAGTTCACCCCGCGTCGAGGTTTGGCGACCGGGGCCGATGGGCATGACTCGCCGATGTGCCCAGATCGGTAATCGTTTGGCCTTATATGGCGAGGGTAGGCCTATAGGGAACGCACAACTTGGAGCGACGGCGACAAGGAGTGCACCGAAATGGGCATCGGAAGTGGGATTTTCCTCATCGCGCTCGGTGCCATCCTCGCGTTCGCCGTACGAGCGGACGTTTGGTGGCTCGACGTGCACGCGGTCGGTTGGGTCCTGATCGCGGCAGGTGCGACGGTGATGCTCACCGTGCTGTGGTTCTGGAACGACCGCCGTCGGCGCGCACGTACCGTCGTCGTCGAGGAAAACAAACTGGCTCATCCGGCTCAGGTCTGCCCGCCTCCGGCGGAACCGCCCTCGCCACCCTGCTAAGGGCGGCGCCTGGCATACGGCAGCTTGTCCCCGGTCGGCACGAGATGTGCCGGCCGGGCCCTTTTGTGCGTCCCCGCGGATCAGAACACCGCGCGCGCGACGTGCGTGGTGAGCAGCGACGTGGTGCCCGGCCCGCAGTCCCGCCACGAGCCGGTCAGGCGGTGCACCGCCGCGGTGCTCGTCTGCAAGCCGTCGACGTCGACCGTCGGCGTCGCGTCGAGCAGCGCCGAGAGCTGGGAGATCGTGGGGTTGTGGCCGACGAGCAGCAGCACCGAAACGTCGTCGTCCACCGCGCGGATGAGCTGGAGCACGTCGTCTGTCGTCCCGTGGTAGATCGCCGGCTCGAAACGCACCTCGTGCTGGGCCGCGGCCCGCGCCGTTTCGGGATCGACCCCGGAGGCGATCGACGACTCGGGAACGCTGTCCGGCGCCGCCGCTCCGGCGGCCTCGGCGAGGGCGAGCGCCACCTGGTGCCAGGTTTGCCGGGTCCGCCGGGCGGGCGAGCACAGCACCACGTTGGGCACGTGGCCGTTCTGCGCCAGCCAGGCGCCAGCCGCCATGGCGTCCGCGTGCCCGCGAACCGTCAGCGGGCGGTCGAAGTCGGCGATGCCGTCCGGGCTGTCCGCCTTGGCGTGGCGCAGCAAGACGAGGGTCCGGTGGGACATACGGCCAGCTTGCCGGATGACCGCGCCGAAGCACCGGGCTTCCTCGAAAACCGGCAGCGACCAGAAAATCCGCGCGAACCCCGGCACCGGGAGCAGCCGGCGCGACGAAGCGACTACGGTGCCTTCGTGGATCTCAACGCGGATCTCGGCGAGGGTTTTGGCATTTGGCGCCTCGGTGACGACACCGCCCTCCTCGACGTCGTCACATCGGCCAATGTGGCCTGTGGCTTCCACGCCGGCGACCCCTCCACGATGCGGCGGATCTGCGCCGAGGCCGCCGAACGCGGGGTCGCCATCGGGGCCCAGGTCGGCTACCGCGACCTGGTCGGGTTCGGCCGCCGGCGTATCGACTACACCTTCGAAGAGCTGCGCGACGACGTGCTCTATCAGCTCGCCGCGCTCGACGGGTTCTGTCGGGTCGCCGGGACCCGTGTCCGCTACGTCAAACCGCACGGGGCGCTCTACAACACCGCGGCGGTCGACAAGCGGCAGGCCGCCGCCATCGTGGCGGCGATCGTCGACTATGACCGGTCGCTCCCCGTGCTCTGCCAGCCTGGCTCGGTCCTCGCGCAACTCGCGGTCGGCGCGGGGCTGCGCGCGGTCGCCGAAGGCTTCGCGGACCGCGGCTACCTGCCGGACGGTCGCCTGGTGCCGCGCACCATGCCGAACGCGTTGATCGTGGACCCGGACGAGGTGGTCCAGCGGGCGGTGCGGATGGCCGTGCGGCGCGAGGTCGTGGCGGTCGACGGCACCACCGTGCCGTGCCCGGTCGAGTCGATCTGCGTCCACGGGGACACCCCGGACGCGGTGACGCTTGCCCAGCGGGTGCGGGCCGCCCTCGTCGAGGCGGGGCAGGAGCCGCGACCCTTCACCTGACCGGCGTCCCGGCGATCCGCGTCCGCGGGTCGTCAGGCGTCGAGACCGCGCAGCACCAGCGGCAGCCGGTCGCCGCCCGCCTCGCTTACCCGTACCGGGATCCCCCAATCTTGCCGAGTGAGGTGGCAGGCCCTGTGCGCGGTGCCGGCATCACAGGTGGCCGCCTGGGCGGTCACCTGCAACACCCCGCTCGGCACCGCCGGGTTGAGCACGAGCCGGCGGGAGAACGCGGTGCCCGTCCCCGCGCCGTCGAGCAGGAGCTCCGGCGGGGAGGCGCTCACCGCCAACCGGGTCGGTGGGCCGAACGAGTCGTCAAACTCCTGCCCGGGCGCGGGAGTGAAGATGACCTCCACCGTGACCTCGCCGCCGGCCAGCTCCGTCGGCGGGCGTTCCACCCGATGACGGCCGCCGTTGACCGTCCGCGCCCCCGCCGCTGAGAGCGCGCCCGGTGCGAGCCGGGTCAACCGGTGCGCGGCCGACTCGACCACCACCACCGCGCCGTCCGGGGTGAGCACCAGGTCGCTCGGCTCCGCGAGACCGTCGGCCACGGTGGTGACCGTCTGGGTCTGCGGGTCGAACCGCCGGACCGCCCCGTTGTAGGTGTCCGCCACCAGCACCGAGCCGTCGGGCAGCGCGCAGACCCCGAGCGGATGCTGGAAGAGCGCCTCCTCGGCGGGACCGTCCACATAGCCGAAGTCGAACAAACCCTGCCCGACCGCGGTGTGCAGGACGCCGTCCTCCACGTAGCGCAGGGCGCTCGTCTCGCTGTCGGCCACCCAGAGCCGTCGTCCGTCCCGCGAGACCGACAGCCCGGACGGCTGGGCGAGCCACACGTCCGGAAGAGGCCCATCCCGCAGCGCCTCCACGGTGGTGCCGGCGTAGACCCCGGCCGTCCCGGTGGTCGGATCGAACCACCAGAGCTGATGGATTCCGGCCATCGCGACGATGACCCGGTCGTCGTACCAGGCGACGTCCCACGGCGAGGAGAGGTCCATCGAGGTGGCGTCGCGCGGATGGTTGTCGGCAGTGGACCTCCACGGCCGTCCGGTGCCGGCGACGGTGGTGACCTCGCCGGTGGCCAGCCGCACGCCGCGGAGCAGGTGGTTCGCGGTGTCGGCGACCACGAGGTCGTACCCGGCGATCGCCGCCGCCCGCGGCGGCAACCGACAGAGCCCTTGGGGTTCAGCGAACCGCGCCTCGGTGGGCGGGCCGTCCGCCCGGCCCCGCTCACTCGAGCCGATCCGGCGAATCACCGTCTCACCGTCGACGGCCAGCTCGACCAGGGAGTGCCGGGCGGTGTCCGCCACGAGGAAACCGCCCCCGTCGAGCGCCACCGCCTTGCTCGGGAAGCGGAGCGTCGTCGCTGGTGGGGCTGCGGGGACGTACGGGCCGGGGCCGCGGCGCAACGTCCCTTTCGCCTCGTGGATCGCCACCAGCTCGGCGATGAGCCGCGCCAGCCCGTCACCGTGCCCCTCCCCGGCCATGGCGGCGACCACGTACCCCTCGGGGTCGATCACCGTGAGCGTGGGCCACGCCTTGGCGGTGTACTGCTGCCACATCCGCAGCTCAGGATCGTCGAGCACGGGATGCGTCACGCCGTACCGCTCGACCGCCGCCGCCAGCGCCTCGGGGTCGCGTTCGTGGTCGAACTTCGGCGAATGCACGCCGATGACCACGAGGACATCGCTGAACTTCTCTTCGAGCGGACGCAGCTCGTCGAGCACGTGCAGGCAGTTGATGCAGCAGAACGTCCAAAAGTCGAGCAGGACGATCTTGCCGCGGAGGTCAGCGAGGGTGAGCGTGTGTCCGCCGGTGTTCAGCCAGGCGCGGCCGCGCAGCTCAGGGGCGCGGACGCGCGGTGTGGTCGCCATGGCGCTCAGCCTGCCACGGCGTCGGCGACCCCGGGAGCCGCCGGCTTCCCGTAGAGGGGAAAGCGGAGAGAAATAGGCAACCCCCGGCGCAGGCCGGGGGTTGCCTGTGGCTGGTCCGTCTGTCGAATCAGTCGCCGGAAACGGATTTCAAGCAGAGCACCTGCTTCCGGTCACCCCCGCCCGGCATGAGGACATGCGGCTGGTTCGGGTCAGGGCACTGCTCCTTGCTGTCCACTCGAGACACGATCGTGTACGCGTCCGGGTCGCTGCAGTCGGCCGCCAGAGCTTGGTTGCCCGACTGCTTCACGCAGTCACCGACCTTCGGGTTGAACGTACTGCCAGGCTGGGTGACCAGCCAGACGATGCCGAGCGGCACCACCAGCAGCAGCACCGCGACGGTCAACACGGCGAGGAGCACCCGGCCGTTGCGCACCTGCGGCGTCGGGTCCGGCGTCGATTCCTCGGCCGACTCCTCGGCTGACTTCTCCTCCGCCTCCGGCCCGAAGGCGTTGAACCGCTGCTGCTCCTCGTCCTGCTGCGGCGGCGACCACGTCGCCGTCGCCTGTGGCTGCGGCGGCGACGCCGGGGCGCTGGAGGCGTACGACGTGCCGAAGGCGCTGGGCGTGGTGGCCGACCCGCCGACCGCCGATCCGCCGGCGTACCCGACGCCGCTGGGCGCCTCGAACCGGCCCGTGGGCTCCGGCGTCGACCGCGGCGCGTGCACCGCGGGATCGAACGAGGGAAGCGCGGGGGCCGGCACCACCGGATCGAACTGCGTGGCCGCCGGCGGCTCGGACGCCGCGGCGCCCGGCGGGTCGAACAGCCCCGAGGACGGCGCGGCGGTCGGCACCCGGGCGGTGCCGGTCGGACGTTGGCCCGAGTCGCCGAAGAACGGCGACGGGCTCACCGGAGAGGCGCCCGACCCCTGCGGCTTGTGCGCTGAGCCGCCGTAGAAGCCGCTCCCACCGACGCCGGCGGGCGCAGCGGAAGCCGAGGAGGCGCCGACTGACCCCGGTGTCTGCTCCTCCGCCGTCGGTGTCGTCGGCCGGCCATAGACCCGCGGCTGCGGCGCCGGAATCATCCCCGCCAAGGCGGCGGGGTCGGCCGGCGGGGCGATCCGGTTGGCGGCCGGGACCGCCGCGCTCGCCGACACCGGGCCCGACGGCACCGATTGGTCATGGCCAGGCGCGTCGCTGAGCCCGGACGAGCTGACCGGCGACTCAGCCGCGTCGCGCGGATGCGGAACCGCCTGCCCCAGTGACGCGCGCCCCGCGTCGATCTCCGCCGACGGCGTGGACCAGTCCCGCTGGGGGGCCGGGTCGAACCCGGACGAGGCCGAGCCGCCCACGGCGTCCTCGGCCGACATCTGCGCTTCCCCGGAGAGCACCGCGGCGAGCGCGGCCCCGGGAACCCGGACCTCCTGCTGGGGCGGCAACGGGACAGGGGTGGCTTCGAACGGAGCGGGCGCCGGCTGGTAGAGCGGGGCGCCCTCCTGGCGCTCCGCCGGCCGCTCGGGCTCGGCCGCCGCCTGAGCCCTCTCCTGGGACTCCTCCTCAGCCGGGGACGCGTGCGACGACACGTAGGACGCCGCGTCCGAGACCGCCTCAGCCTGGGCCGAAGACGTCGACGGGGACGCCTCCGCCGCTGGCGAGGACGCCGAGGACGACCCGGGCTGCGCGCCCGACCACTCGGCGTGCGCCCCGAAGCTGGAGTGCTCGTCGACGGAGCGGTCCCGCTCAGCGGCATACCCAGCGGCGTGGTCAGCGCCGTACTCCGATCGGTACGGGGAGCCGTACTCGGAGCTGTGCTCGGACGCGTACTCAGAGGTGTACGTCGACGGGGTGGCGGTCGCCCGGACCGATCCCTGCTGCCAGATCGACTGGTGCGAGGCGGATGCGCTCGCCGAACCAGACGCCGAACCAGACACCGAAGCCGAACCCGACACTGACGCGGACGCGGAGACAGACGACCCGGCAGACCCCGCGCCGGACGCCCCAGCGGACCACGGGGTGTCGGCGGAGGTGTCGGGGCGGTCCGGGGAGCTGTCGCCACCGCCCTCGGCCGAGGAGGACGCCGAAGCGCTCGCCTTGGCGGCGCCCCAGATGTCGTCCGCGGACCAGCTCGGCTGGGCGGGCGACGCGGTGGCCGACCAACTGTCGGCCCGGATGCCCGGCACCGAGGCGCTGCCGCGCGCCACCGTCTCCGACGGCCGCTCCTCCTGCGGCGACCACGCGTCGTCGCGCCGCGGCTCGGTCGCCGGGGACGCCGCGCCCCAGGCGTCGTCGCGGCGCTCGTCAGCCGCCGTGCCGTCGCCATGCGCGTCGCCGCTGGCTGACGCGGTGGCCGAGGCGGGGGCCGAGGATGCGGGGGCCGAGGATGCGGGGGCCGAAGAGGGGTTTGCCGAAGGCGCGCCCGCGGCCGATCCGCTGACCGACGAGTCAGTGTCGGCGGGCGCCGGCGTCTCCGGCGCGGGCGACGGAGCGGGCACGCTCACGCTCGCGACCGGCGGCGGGTAGGGATTCGACGGGGTTCCCCAGTCCGGGGGGAAGTCCGCGCTCGCCGGGGTCTCGCTAGGGGAAGTCTCGGCGGATGAGGGGGATGGCGGTGTGGACGGGGTGGGAGCGGGCCACGACGTCGCGGTCGAGGCCACTGAGGCGGCCCCAACAGCCGGGGCGGGCTCCCATCCGCTGGAGGTTGTCGCCGTGGAAGGCCACATGTCGGTGGATCCGTCGGCCTTCTGGGCTGGGGACGGGTCGGTCGCGCGTGTGGCGGGCCCGTCGTATGGCGTCCCGCCGACACCCGGCGCGGCCTGGTCCGGCTCCTGATCCGGGTGCCGCAGGCCCTCGGACGTCATGTGCGCCTCCTCCATGACTTGGGTGGCCGTGCCGCGCTATTGCTCCGGCGTGCTTGGCCCGGTTGCCGGCGGTGCCCGGCTGGCCGGGCACGCCCCCGAACGTATCCGGTTCACGACCGAGTCGTCCGGACGGCGGGTGCCGCGCAGGCGCCTCCCGTGCATCTAACCAGTTCGATCGTCTCTGGTTGACACGGGACCCGACGGCGACCGACGCCCACCGTACCGGGCGGGGATCGTGTCGAGGAATCCCGGTGTCCGAGGTGAGAGGAAAACGGTGAACCCGCCCGGGTAGTGGCCTGGGCGGGTTCACCGGATGTGGGGAAATTCGCAGTTGTCAGGCCCACGCGAGCAGGGCCAACTCCGGGTCGGTCAGGAATTCACCGACGTCGCGCAAGAATTTCGCGCCCAACTCGCCATCGACGATCCGGTGGTCGAAGGAGAGTCCCAGAGTGGTGACCTGCCGCGGGCGGATCTTGCCCCGGTGGACCCAGGGCATCTCCCGCACCGCACCGAAGGCGAGGATGGCGGCCTGGCCGGGCGGGAGGATCGGGGTGCCGGTGTCGATGCCGAACACCCCCACGTTGGTGATGGTGAAGGTGCCGCCCGCCATCTCCGCCGGCGTGGTGCGCCCGGCCCGCGCGGTCTGCACCAGCTCCGTCATCGTGTCGGCGAGCTCGCGCAGCGTGAGCCGCCCGGCGTCCTTGATGTTCGGGACGATCAACCCGCGCTCGGTGGCCACCGCGATGCCCAGGTTGACGTACTCCTTGACGATGATCTCGTCGCCGGCCCAGGTCGAGTTGATCATCGGGTGGCGCTGGATGGCCAGCAGCACGGCCTTGGCCACGAGGAGCAGCGGGGAGATCCGCACGTCCCGCCACTCGGGCAGCTTCCGCAGGCGGTTGATCGCCCTCATCGATCGCGTCATGTCGATCGTGAGGAACGTGGTGGCGTGGGGTGCGGTGAACGCCGAGGCGACCATGTTCTCCGCGGTGAGCTTCCGCACACCCCGGACCGGAATCCGCTTCTCGCGGTTCGCGTCGAACGGCGCGGTCGCCGCCGTGGCGTCCGCGGCACCCGCCGCCGCCTGCTGCACGTCCTCCCGCGTGATCGAGCCGTGCGGGCCGGTCCCGGTCACCGTCGCGAGATCGATGCCGAGATCCTTGGCGAGCTTGCGCACGGGCGGCTTGGCCAGCACCGCCACCCGGTCGGTGCCCCGCTGCGGCGGCACCGCGCCCGGCGGCGTCGGCGAGGCCGCCGGCTGAGCTGCGGGCTGAGCTGCGGGCTGTGGGGTGGGCTGTGGGGTGGGCTGTGGGGCGGGCGCGGCAGTGGGCTGAGCCGCGGGTGCGGGCGAGGTCGGGCTCGCGGAGGTCGGGCTCGCGAGTGATCCGGCCGCCGTGGCCTTGCGCGGCCGGCGGCGCACGGGGGTCGTCCGCGGCCCGTAGCCGACCAGCACCGGGTCGCGGCGCGCCTCGGCGGCGCTGGTCTGGCCGACGGGTTCGTCCGCGCTCGACGCGTCAGCCGACCCCGCGGGGTCGGAAGCCTCGGTGGGGGTGGATGCGGGGGACGTCGATGAGGAGGCGGGGCCGGTGTCGATCGCGATGATCGGTGTCCCGACCGCGACGACCGCGCCCTCCTCCTGGAAGATCGCGTGGACGCGGCCGGCCCACTTCGACGGGATCTCGACGGCGGCCTTCGCCGTCTCCACTTCGACGATGGGCTGGTTGAGCTCGACGGTGTCGCCGACTTTGACCAGCCAGCTGAGAATCTCGCCTTCGGTCAACCCTTCGCCCAGGTCGGGGAGGGGGAATTCCTTGATCTGGGACATGGCGCTCACCACCCGAAGGTGCGGTCGACAGCGTCGAGCACTCGGTCGAGATCGGGCAGGTAGTCATCCTCCAGCCGGGCCGCAGGGTAGGGGGTGTTGAAGCCGGTCACCCGCAGCACAGGCGCCTCCAGTGAGTAGAAGCACTCTTCGGTGATCCGGGCGGCCAGCTCCGCGCCGAGACCCACGTTAGACGGAGCCTCGTGCACCACCACGCAGCGTCCGGTCTTGCGCACCGATTCGAAGACGACGCCCAGATCGAGGGGGGAGAGCGAGCGAAGGTCGATGACCTCGAGTTCGCGGCCTTCCGCGGCGGCCGCGTCGGCTGCGTCGAGCGCGGTGCGCACCATCGGCCCGTACGCCAGCACGGTCACGTCGGTCCCGGGGCGCACCAGTCGAGACGCGTGCAGCGGGTACGCGGTGCCGAGCGGAATGTCCAGCTCGACCGGTCCCTTCTCCCAGTAGCGCCGCTTGGGCTCCAGGAAGATGATCGGATCGTCCGACATGATCGCCTGCTGGATCATGACGTACGCGTCCTGCGGCGTCGCGCAGGCGACGACCTTGAGCCCGGCGGTGTGCGCGAAGTACGCCTCGGGGGATTCGGAGTGGTGTTCGACCGCGCCGATGCCGCCGCCGAACGGGATCCGGATCACGATGGGGAGCTTGATCTGCCCTTGTGACCGGTAGTGCATCTTGGCGACCTGCGACACGATCTGGTCGTACGCGGGGTAGACGAAGCCGTCGAACTGGATCTCACAGACCGGCCGGTACCCGCGTAGCGCCAAGCCGATCGCCGTGCCGATGATGCCCGACTCGGCGAGCGGGGTGTCGATCACCCGGTTCTCGCCGAAGTCCTTCTGCAGACCGTCGGTGATGCGGAAGACGCCGCCGAGCTTGCCGACGTCCTCGCCCATGATCACGACTTTGGGGTCGTTGTCGAGTGCCCGGCGTAGCCCTTCGTTGAGCGCCTTGCCCAGGGTGAGAGTCTCCGTGGCCATCAGCGGGCGCTCCCCTCGAACGAGTCCAGGTACTGGCGGAACTGCTCGCGCTCCGCGTCGAGCACGGGCGACCCGTGGGGATAGACGTGGTCGAACATGGTGAGCGGCTCCGGGTCGGGCATGGCGAGCACCCGCTCCCGCAGGCGCATCGCCTCCCGCCGGGCCTGCTCGTCGACCTCGGCGAAGAAGTCCGCGTCGGCGATGCCGTGCTTTTCCAGGAAGGCGCGCACCCGAGCGATCGGGTCCTTTGCCTGCCACGCTTCGACCTCGCTGGGGAGGCGGTAGCGGGTCGGGTCATCGGAGGTGGTGTGCGCGCCCATTCGGTAGGTGTACGCCTCGATGAACGTGGGACCCTGGCCGTGGCGGGCGTTGTCGAGCGCGGTGCGGGTGACCGCGTAGGTGGCGAGGACGTCGTTGCCGTCGACGCGGACGCCCGGGAAACCGAAGCCCTGCGCGCGCTGGTAGAGCGGGATGCGGGTCTGCCGTTCCCAGGGTTCGGAGATGGCGTACTGGTTGTTCTGGCAGAAGAAGACCACCGGGGCGTTGAAGACGCTCGCCCAGACGAACGCTTCGTTGACGTCGCCCTGCGCGGTGGCGCCGTCGCCGAGGTACGCGATGACCGCCTCGCCGTCGTCGCCGCCGGTCTTGCCGTCCATCGCGACGCCCATGGCGTAGCCGGTGGCGTGCAGCGTCTGGGCGCCGATCACGATCGTGTAGAGATGGAACTTGTATTTGTTCGGATCCCATCCACCGTGATTGACGCCGCGGAACAAGCTCAGCGGCAGAATCGGGTCGATCCCCCGGCAGTAGAGCACTCCGTGCTCGCGGTAGGTCGGGAAGGCCATGTCTTGTGGCCGTAGCGCGCGCCCGGAGCCGACCTGGGCCGCTTCCTGGCCGAGCAGGCTCGCCCAGAGGCCGAGTTCGCCTTGGCGTTGCAGCGCTGTCGCTTCGGCGTCGAGCCTGCGCACGGTGACTAGGTCTCGGTAGAGGCTCCGGTATTCCTCGTCGGTGAAGTCGACGCGGTACTCGACGCCGTCCGCCCCAATGGATTTCTCGATTCGTTCACCCTCTGGGGTGAGCAGCTGAACGAGTTCTCGTTCCGCTGCCTCTGTCGTCCGCTGCCGTCGTCGTGTTCGGGTTGGCACGTGCCTGCCGCGGGGTGTCCCGCTGCCCTTCGCCATCCGTCCTCCCTGTCGTCCGTGCGTGGCCCGGAGGTCGTCCCGGCCGCGCAACTCGTCTCGTCCGCCGGCTCGCGCCGGACCGGACTCGTGTCTGCCACGCCTAGCCCGGGTTGCGGGTTGCCGCGCGACAGAGATCCGGGTTCTGTCCGAACCCGATCTGACAGCGCCGACCCCCGTGCCCGCATCACCCCGCTAATCAAGCAGGAGGCCACGGCAGCGTTGCTGTCGGGTCCATATTCGCAGAGGAGGTTAGGGTCCCCACAGTACGGTCGGGATCAACCGTGCAATCTAGCCGAGTTGCGCTATTTGCGCGAATTTGAGTGGGTGAAGCGGTAAAGTCCACAAACTTCAGGGCGTTGACACGGTGTTGGAGGCTGGTCAACGCTGAGTGACTAGGCCAATCTTTGTGGGACGAAGACGGCTCGGCCGCGACTGACCGTCCGGGTCGCGGTTGCGTGACGATGAGGAGTCTTCACCGTGCCGCACCACGGGGACGATCCCTTGCCCCCGGCGCCCCAACAGCATCGCCGATTAACACGTCGATCCATACGCCGATTCGCACGCGGCTCCTGGCCGTGGCGGCAGGCCAGCCGCCGCGCTGATGGACTGGCCGGCCCCACTGGGCGCTACGCGTTCATCGTGGCCGTGCTCGTCACCATGACCACGCTGCCGGTCTACACGGCGGTCAGCGCGGGTTCGTCGACCATCAGGGCCGCCGCCCTGCCCGAGGTCGCCACCTCGTTCATGACTCAGCCGTCCGACGGGCCGGTGGTCGTGCCCGTGACGTCGTCGACCCTCGCCCCAGCCGACGGTCGGCCGGCGGCCGCCCGGCCGGCATCGGCCGGCCGAGCGAGCGGAGACACCGACCGAGCCACCGAGAAGGCGTCGCGGTCCGGCCGACGGAAGCCGGTTGGACGCGACCGCGGCCGCGGCGCGGACCACCAGCGCGCCGGGGCGAGCCGTGACCGGGCACGCCCGTCTCCCCAGCGGTTCTCCGGATGCGCCGCCGGGCAGTGGTGCCGCTCGGCCGGGCCGCGGGACACCGGCGGACCGCGCCCCACGGGCTCCAGCGGCGGGTGGCCGCAGCGCCCGAGCCACCTCCGCGGGCAGCCGAAGACCGCCACCCCGCGTGGCCACACCGCGCCGCAGCGCCGCGTCACCCAGACTCCGCAGCGGACAGTGCGTACGCCCTCGCGAGCCGCCACCCAGGGGACGCGCGTCACGAACGCGCGGGTGGTCGTCGCCGCGCCGGGACAGCTGAGCCCTCAGTCAGCAGCCAAGCAGTCTCCGCTGTCCGCGGCGCGCCGGTGACCCCCTGAATCCCCACCAGGCTGAAGCCCGCCAGACCGCGGCAGGCCACGGCGTCTGTCGCCATGGGACATACGCGCGGACGCGCACTCGCGCGGCTGCCACGGCCCGCCGCCGCTCGGGTGGATGTCCGAAGCAGACACAGCTTCGGGCGGAGCTGCGGACACGCGCATCGGGCGGAAATGTCAGCGCCGCGCCCTACGGTGTGGCCATGACGCACACAAGCACGCCGAGCACGTCCGAGCCTGACACCGCGCACGGACCCGGCGCGGACAAAGTCGCGTACAAAGTGGTGTTCGACGCTGAGGACCCGCACCGGCTCGCCGCGTTTTGGGCCGAGGCGCTCGGCTACGTAGTGGAGGACAATTCGGCCCTGATCCGGGATCTCCTCGCCGCGGGCGCCGCCAGCGACGGCGATGTGATCACAGTGGAGGGACAGCTTCGGTGGCGGGACGCGGCCGCCATCCGCGATCCGTCCGCGCCGTTCGACGAGCACTCCGGCGTGGGCCAGGGCGGTCGGGTGCTCTTCCAGCGCGTGCCGGAGCCGAAGACAGCCAAGAACCGCGTCCACCTCGACCTGCACGTCGGCGCCGACCGGCGGGAGGCGTGTGTGGCGCGGCTCGTCGAGCTGGGCGCGCGCCGGATCGGCCAGCATCAGCAGGGGGCGTTCACCTGGGTCGTCCTGGCCGACCCCGAAGGCAACGAGTTCTGCGTCGCCTGACCACGCGCCCCGAACGACGCGCGATCAATTCGACTCGTCGAAGAGACGCTGGCGGTTCGCCTCGATCCACGCGCCCAGCGCCTCCGGGTCCTGCGGGTCGACGCCATCGCTGAGCAGCCGAGTGATCGCCGCTGTGGTGGGGCTGCGCCGCTCGCCGGTCGCGTAGAGCCGGGCGAACTCGGGAATCATGTGCTCGATCGCCGCGTCGGTCTGCTGCGCGGCCGGCTCCGGCAGGCCACGCTGGCGGCTCGCGTGCGCGGCCCACGCGCGCACCACCCGCGGCAGCATCGCCGCGTCATCCATGTCGAGCACCGCGCGCCGGTGCACCCAGTCGAGGAGGAACAGCTCCGCCACGGCCGGGCTCCACCGCATCGGGTCGGCGTCCGGCAGGCTCGCCGCGTGGTCGAACACCAGGCTGAGGCAAAAGTGCAGAGACGCGAGATCAGCCTCAGGCACGTCGTGCAGACGGAACCGCATCGCCGCGGGCGAGGCGAGAAACTCCCGCACCAAGGCGGTGCGCTGCTCGGCCGGGATCGGGTCGGCGGCCTTCTCGACCGGCGCGACAGGGGTGTCGGGCAGCAACGCCAACCGGGCGCCCACCAACGCGCGGTCGGTCGCGAGCGCGCCGCGCCCCGGCAGCTCCCGCAGCTCGTCGGTGACGCTCAGGTGACGCGATACCTCCGCGCGCAGCCGCGCCGGATCCTCCTCGCGGAACCAGGTGAACTCGTCGGCGGCGCACATCTCGCGTATCCGATCCAAGATCAGTTCGGCGGGGCCGCCGACGAACGCGTCCTTGGTGATCCCGATGTTGTGGTCAATCAGCGCCACCACCGCGTGCTCCGGCCCGCCCGCCTCGCTGTCCTCATACGCGAAGGTGGCCAGGTAGGAGGTCTGGTCGCCGTAGATGTCGCCGTACGCGTAGCTGCCGGTCGGCCGTACCCGCCCGAGCTGCGCGGACCAGGACGGCGCGTGCGCGCCCGCGCGGACGGCGTCCGCCCCGGGAGCGTCCGGGACGAGTGAGGCGAAGACCTTGCGGATCGTGGTCGTCGCCGCCGCCCGCCGACGGGCGGTCGCGCCGAGGAAGCCGCCGACGAACTCGCGCACCGCACCGGCGCGATCGTGATCGGCGATCGCGTACACGCTGCCCAACAGCGCCGCGCCGAGCAGCTCGGCGTCGAGCGCGCAGTCGAGCTTGGTGACGTCACGTGCCGCTGCCAGGACTGCGTCGTAGGGCGTCCGGGGAGCCGCCATGCGTCGACCCTACGCCCGCCAGGTCCCGCCCGGAGGGTGGGCCGGCGCCGACCACCCTACGCGCGGCTGAGATTCACCGTCCGATTCACCGTCCGGCTTACCGCTCTGGCTCACGGCTCTGGTGGCGGCTCCGCTCGCGCCGCGAGGAACGCGTCGCGGGCCTCCGCGTACGCCCGCAGCACGGCCCGGACCGGCGCGACCACGTGCTCCCGGCCGACCTCGTCCACAGCGGCCCGCAAACGCGCCTCGGCCCGGCGGCGCGTCCGCCGCGCCGCCCGATTGACGATCGGCTTGGTCAGGAGGGCGATGAGCGCGCCGAGCAGCAGCCCGCCGGCCAGCAGCGCCGTCGGCACCGGCACCGGGCCGAGCGCCGGGTACGTGAGCTCCCGGACCTCCAGCGCCCGCAGGGCATAGCCGGTGACGAGCCAACCGAGACCGGCCACCGCGGCCAACGTGACCAGCCACTGGAGCGCGCCGATCAGCCGCCACCAGAGCGGCTTGCGGTCGAGCCCGAGGTCGGCGCTGGCCACCGCCCGGTCAAGGGCGTCGGGCAGCTCGTCGAGCCGCGAGCGGGCCGCCGCGGCGGCCGCGTTCGGCCAGGCGGCGGGCAGGGGTTCGGCGGCCCGGTCGGCGACCACCCGGA
>Ga0079224_100004768_pt1 | contig 17640 bp, 18 predicted proteins | sample Stecom2015_FD_80414 | JGI IMG/M metagenome (GOLD analysis project Ga0079224, IMG submission 80414) | Agricultural soil microbial communities from Utah to study Nitrogen management - Steer compost 2015 | ecosystem: Environmental > Terrestrial > Soil > Agricultural land | place: USA: Utah...
CCGACGGAGAAGAACTTCGCCCCGGCGAGGCCCGCTGCCCAACTCGAGAGGCCGTGCGGTGGGCGAGGGACCGGCGAGGGGCGTCGAGGAGGGCCAGCGAGCAGGGGCATGGGGGCCGGCGCGGCCGCGCTCAGGCGAAGCGCTGCACGGCCACGGGATGGGCCGCGACGAGCTCGCGGATCTCCTCGTCCTCGGGATCGGCGAGCACCTCGGCCAGTGGGCCACGGGCGAGGATCCGGCCCCGGCCGAGCACGGCGATCTCGGGGCAAAGCCGCTGCAGGAGCTCGATGTCGTGGGAGGCGATGAGCGCGCCGATGCCGAGTCGCTCGATGGTCGCGCCGAGGGAGCGGGCGAGGCGGGCGCGGGTGTTGGGGTCCACGGCGGTCAGCGGCTCGTCCAGCACCAGCAACTCGGGCCGGGTCGACAGCGCGGTCGCGAGGGCGACGCGCTGGATCTCGCCGCCGGAGAGGGTGCGCATGGTGCGGGGCAGGAAGCGCTCCTCGAGCCCGACGCTCTCCAGCATCTCGACGGGAGAGACGGAGTGGGTGCGGCCGCCCTTGCGGGCCTCCTTCGCGGCAAGCTGGAGGCGGGAGCCGACGGTCTCGCGCGGGTCCGTGATCGTCATCGCGTACTGGGAGACGAAGCGGACGGCGGCGCGGAAGCGGCGCCTGTCCTTCCCCCGCAGCTTCGCGACGTCCCGCCCTTCCCACTGGACCCGGCCGGAGCTGGGACGGTGCTCCCCGGCGAGGGCCGCCAGCAGCGTGGTCTTGCCGGCGCCGGAGGCGCCCAGCAGGCCCAGCGGACCCTGCCCGGCGCGCAGCTCGAGGTCCACCCCTTCGAGCACGACCTCACCGGGATATCCGGCGTGCAGGGCGGTGGCGGTGAGGGCGGTGGGTGCAGGCATCGGTGACTTTCTCGCGGAGTGTGCGGCCTCGGTCACTCTAGCCAGCCCGGCTGGGCCGCGCCGGGGAGCACCCTCGGAGTGGACCACCCGGGCGGGCGACCAGACGGCTCCCGACGAGGCCCGGCGCGGCACCTCCGGGTCAGCCCACGGCGTCCTGCGAGAGGAACGAGCGCATCATCCGGGCGAGCTCCTGGACGGGACCGTCGTCATGGGTCGGACCCTGCATCGCCCGCACCGTCTTCTCGCGGACGGCTAGGTTCAGCACGAGTCCGAGCAGCGCCCTGCCGGCGAAGCCGGGATTGACGCCCCTGCGCAGCATCCCCCGCTCGCCGTAGGCGGTGAAGCACTGCTCGAAGATGTTCTCGTGGACGCGTCGCAGCCGCGCCATGCGGAAGCGTCCCGGGTGATCGCCGCTGACCGATTCGGCGGCGAGCGTGGCCAGCAGCCGCACGTGCAGGGCCCCCGGGTGCCAGGTCGCCGCGAGCTCCTGCATGAGCGCCTCCGGCTCGACGCTCAGCCGCTCGACCTCCTCGAGGGTCCGCTGCGTGCGGTCCTCGAGGGCGTCGATGACCGTGTGGAGCAGGCTGTCCTTCGAGGGGAAGTGGTGCATGAGCCCCGGATGGGAGATCCCGATGTGGCCGGCGATGTCACGCAGGCTCGCTCCGTGGTAGCCGTGCTCGGCGAACATCTCGCCGGCCCCGGCGAGGATCTCCTCCCGCCTGCTGCGAGGTGCGATGCCACGACGGGCTCGCTCGGTGAGGATCGTCGGGCTCGCCGCGGCGGACGCGAGCCGTCGGGAATCGTCGGATCCCTCGGTCGCCGGGGCATCGGCCCGCCGGTGGAGCCGCAGCGGCGGCGAGTCCGAACCGTCGGCCCTCGGCGTGGCGGCGCTGAGCGGGCACAGCGGGAGCGTCTCGGGTGCCTTGATGCTCAGGGGCACCTTCTGTTCGGGGTCGGCGAGCTCGATCGCCTGACGCAGGGGGAGGAGCCCGTCGACGTCGATGTGCTGCATGTCCAGGAGGTCCAGGGTGACGCGCGGAGCAGGTTCGAGGCCCCGGGCCTGGGCCACGACGGGGAGCACGGAGTCGTAGGTCCGGGCGGTGAGGCATCCGGCGATGGAGAGGACGACCTCGTGGAGGTCCAGATCGACATGGACCGTCACGGAGAGGGAGTGGGGCATGAGTGGAGGCCGTTTCGTGGACGCTGGCGGAGAGGCCTCCTGCTAGACCTCACCCGGAGCCTAGCCCACCCGGGGACGAACCGCGCTCCTGCGTCTCGAACGACGTGGTCGAGGGCGCGGAACTCACCGAGGCGACGAGCTGGACCGCCAGCTCGCTCCACGTGACGTCGCGGTGTTCGAGGCCGTCGTGGGAGCTCGACGGCCTCCTCCCGGCTGCATCGGTGGCGGCCCGTGAGGATCCCTACCGCATGGTCGGTCTCCGTGCGGGACGCCGACGCGGCCCGGACCCGGCACCGCTCGTCCGGGAGCGCTGCCGGGACCGGCCCGGTCGGCGCGCGAGGACAGGAGCCGGGCGCGCCGACGCGGGTGGGTGGGTCAGCGGGCGCCGAGACGCCGTGCGAGCAGGTCCTTGGCGAGCTCCGCACCCTTCGTGCTGTCGCTCTGCGCCTTGCCGAACAGGTCGGCGAGCTCGGTGTCGCCGGCCTCCTCCGCGTCGGCGCGGTAGGTCTCCAGTCGCAGGGCGTTGGACAGGCACTGCTCCGCGAACCAGATCAGGTCGTAGTTCTTGTCCTTCGTCCCGGTGATCCGTCCACCGTCGTCGGCGTGGTTCATCATCGTCCCTCTCTCCGGTCGTCCGTCGATGGCCGTGCGGCACCGTCGTCAGGACGGCGTCGGCACGTCCCATCCCATGCCCCGTCGTCATGACGGTCAACCGGGCGCGGCGCCCCTGCAGGCAGGAGGCCTGGACCGATCGGACGGCCCGGCGCGGCCCGCGCTGAGTAGGGTCGAGCTCATTAGGGTCGTGCCCATGAGGCAGGTGAGACAGGACAGCGGTGCGGAGACGAGCGGTGCGCGGCGACGCGCACTGAGGTCACGAGGAGACGGAGGTGCGGGCATGACCATTCCCCGATGGCCCACGGCGCTGCTGCTCGTCGCGGCGGCGACGATCCTCCTGGCCGGCTGCCAGGGCGGCTTCCCCGCGGACCCCCAGGGCACCCTCGACCGGGCCCGAGAAGGCGTGCTCCGGGTCGGTGTCAGCGAGAACCCGCCCTGGACCGACGTGGCCGCCGACGGCGCCGTCAGCGGGTCCGAGGTCGAACTGCTCACCGACTATGCCGAGACGATCGACGCCGAGGTCGAGTGGGTGCCGGCAGGGGAGAACACCCTGGCGGCGATGATGCGGGAGGGACAGCTCGACGTGGTCGTCGGCGGGCTCGCCTCCGACGTCCCCTGGACCTCCGAGATCGCCACGACGCGCCCCTACACCACGACGACCGGGCCCGACGGCGCCGAGGTGAAGATCGTCGTCGGAGTCCAGCCGGGCGAGAACGCGCTGATGACCGACATCGAACGGTTCCTCGCCGAGCGCGGGGGCGAGCTGTGAACGGCTCCGAGGGCGAGGGCGGCGAGGAGGCGACGGGGTCGGGCCACGACGCCTTCGGCGAGGAGCAGCGCGAGACGCTACGCCGGGCCCGACGCCTCGAGTGGATCACGCTGGCCTGGATGTCGGCGACAGTCGCGCTGGTCGCGCTGGTCGCGGGGCAGTCCCAGGCGATGCGGGCCGCCTGGGCGGAGGACATGCTCTCGCTGCTGCCCCCGATCGCCTTCCTCGTCGCGGCGCGCCGGATCCGCAAGAGGCCCGACCGCCTGCACCCCTACGGCTTCCACCGTTCGATCGGGGTCGCCCATCTGGTCGCCGCGATCGCGCTGCTCACGATGGGCGGCTATCTCGCGATCGACTCGGTGATGACCCTGGTGACCGTCGAGAGGCCGCCGATCGGACTGACCGTCCTCTTCGGCCACGCGATCTGGTCCGGCTGGCTGATGGTCGCCGTGATGGTGGTGACCAGCATCGGCCCGGTGATCCTGGGGTACAAGAAGCTCGCGCTCTCCGAGACGCTGCACGACAAGGTGCTGTTCGCCGATGCCGACATGAGCAAGGCCGACTGGTCCACCGCGGTCGCCACTATCGCCGGTGTGATCGGGGTGGGGCTCGGGCTCTGGTGGGCGGATGCGACCGCCGCGCTGCTGGTGTCCGTCTCGATCCTGCGTGACGGTGTGAAGAACCTTCGCAGCTCGATCGGCGGGCTCACCGACGCCGAGGCGCGGACCTTCGACGACTCCGCACCGCATCCGCTGACGCGACGGATCGAGGAGCGGGCGGAGGAGGAGTCCTGGGTGGGGGAGGCCTCGGCCCGGGTCCGCGACGAGGGGCACGTCTTCCACGCCGAGGTGTTCGTGGTCCCCGCCGCGGGGACCGAGCCGACCCTCGACCGGATCGCCACGCTGCGCGACCGGATCGACGAGCTCGACTGGAAGGTGCACGACGTCGTCATCGCCCCGGTCCCCGAGCTGCCGCCGACGCAGACCTTTCGGTCGACACTGCGGACGGGGGCCGACGGCGCCCCCTAGCGTGGAACGACACCCCCGAGATCACCACCGGAAGGCGGGATCATGAGAGCAGTGACCTGGCAGGGCACCGAGCGCGTGAGCGTCGAGACCGTGCCCGACCCGATCCTCCAGCAGCCCACCGACGCGATCGTCCGCATCACCTCGACCGCGATCTGCGGCTCCGACCTCCACCTGTACTCGGTGCTCGGACCGTTCATGACACCCGGCGACATCATCGGCCACGAGCCGATGGGGATCGTCGAGGAGGTCGGCTCCGAGGTGACCGGGGTGCGCCCCGGGGACCGGGTCGTCGTCCCCTTTACGATCTCCTGCGGGCACTGCGCCATGTGCGGGCAGGGGCTCCCCTCCCAGTGCGAGACCACCCAGGTGACCGAGCGCGGCACGGGAGCCGCGCTGCTGGGCTACTCGAAGCTCTACGGCCAGGTCCCCGGGGGTCAGGCCGAGCACCTCCGGGTGCCGCACGCCGACTACGGTCTGATGAAGGTCGGCACTGAGCTGCCCGACGACAACTACCTCTTCCTCAGCGACATCCTCCCCACCGCGTGGCAGGCCGTGCAGTACGCCGGCGTTCCGGCGCACCGCACCCTCGCGGTGATCGGCCTGGGACCTGTCGGCCAGCTGTCGGCCCGGATCGGGCGCCACCTGGGGGCGCGCGTGTTCGGCATCGATCCCGTCCCCGAGCGCCGGGCCATGGCCGAGCGTCACGGGATCGAGGTGCTGGACCTGAACGAGGACGCCGTGGGCGAGATCCGCGAGCGCACCCAGGGGCGCGGGCCCGACGCCGTCGTCGACGCCGTGGGCATGGAGGCCGAGGGCAGCCCGGTCGCCGGTCTCGCCCAGACCCTCGCCGGCAAGCTTCCTGACGCGGTCGCGCAGCCGCTCATGGAGCGCGCCGGGGTGGACCGGCTCGCTGCCCTGCACACCGCCATCGACCTCGTGCGCCGCGGCGGGACCGTGTCCCTCTCGGGCGTCTACGGCGGCGCGGCCAGCCCCATGCCGCTGCTGACGATGTTCGACAAGCAGCTCCAGCTGCGCATGGGCCAGTGCAACGTGCGGGTCTGGACCGACGCGCTGCTGCCGCTGGTTGAGGACCCCGCGGATCCCCTGGGCGTCGGAGACCTGGTCACCCACCGGCTCCCGCTGGAGGAGGCGGCCGTGGGCTACGACCTCTTCCAGCGCAAGCACGACGGCTGCATCAAGGTCGTCCTCGACCCGACGATCGCCTCCGCCCCGACGACCCCCTGAACCGCTCCCGGCGCACCGCCGCGAACACCTGCCACCGAGACCGAGGAGGACACATGTCCGATCAGCTCACCTTCACGAACCCCGTCACGCGCTTCCCCGAGATCACCCCGCCGAAGCAGGACCAGCCGGAGCCCGGACTGGATGCCGAGCTCATCCCCGGCACCGACCGGGGCGAGGAGTCCTACCGCGGCACCGGCCGCCTCGAGGGCCGCCGCGCGCTGATCACCGGCGCCGACTCCGGCATCGGCGCAGCGGTCGCGATCGCCTTCGCCCGCGAGGGCGCGGACGTCGCGCTGAACTACCTCCCCCAGGAGGAGGAGGACGCCCAGCACATCGCGGGCGTGATCCGGGAGGCGGGGCGCACCGCCGTGCTGCTGCCCGGCGACCTCACCGACGCGGACTTCTGCCGCCGACTCGTCGAGGACGCCGTGGAAGGGCTCGGCGGTCTCGATGCGCTGGTGAACAACGCGGGCCGACAGATCGCGGTCGAATCCCTCGAGGAGATCGACGAGCAGCAGTGGGAGGACACCTATGCGGTGAACATCCACGCGATGTTCCGCATCACCCAGGCCGCGCTGAAGCACCTACCCGCCGGCTCCACGATCGTGAACTCCACCTCGATCCAGGCCTATCAGCCCTCGCCCACGCTCGTGGACTACGCCTCCACCAAGGCGGCGATCAACAACTTCACCAAGGGGCTCGCCCAGCAGCTCGCTCCGCGCGGGATCCGCGTCAACGCGGTCGCAGCGGGACCGATCTGGACCCCTCTGCAGGTCTCCGACGGCCAGCCCAAGGAGGCGCTGCCCGAGTTCGGCAAGGACACGCCGCTGGGGCGTGCCGGCCAGCCCACCGAGCTCGCCCCGGCCTATGTGTTCCTCACCTCCTCCGAGTCCAGCTACGTGCTCGGGGAGACCCTCGCCGTGACGGGAGGGAGCCCGACCCCGTGAGCGCGGACCACACGATGCGCACCGCGGAACCCGGAACGGCGCCGCGCACCGCGCTGCTGCTCGTCGACCTGCAGGAGGCCTTCTTCGAGGACCCCGCCCTCGCGGCCGCCCGCGCCGACGTGCTCACGGCGGTACGGGCGCTCGCGACAGGAGCCCGCGAGGCCGGGGCACCGATCCTGCTGATCACGACCGAGCACAGCCGCGATCGCTCCACCTGGACCCTGAGCATGCTCGACGACGACCAGGGCTACCTGTTCCACGGTGATCCCGGCACCGCGGTGATCCACGAACTCGACACGACCGGGATGACGCGGATCGAGAAGACCCGCGACAGCGCCTGGTTCGGCACCGACCTGCCCCTGCGGCTGCGGAACCTGGGCGTGGACCGGGTGCTGATCGCCGGCGTCTCGACCCATGCCTGCATCGCCCAGACCGCCCGGGACGCCTACGCCCACAACGTCCGCGCCGCAGTGGTCGAGGATGCGGTCGCCGACGAGCGGACCGAGCACATGCGCGCCGTCCTCGACCTCCTGGTCGAGGACCGGCAGGCCGAGCTCGTCACGGTCCAGGAGGCTCTCGCGCGTCGGTGGGCCTGACGGCCGCGGCTCTCAGGAGGCGCGGGGCGGCTCGCGATCGGGGCGGCCGGCCCCCTGCCCGGGGCGCGGGGCGACGTCGTCGGGCCGATCGGCCTCGGCGCCGAGCAGGGCGTCGACCTGGCGGGCCAGGTCGACGAGAGGGGCGTCGTCCCGGCTCGGGCGCTGGTAGGGCCGGACCGTCTTCTCGCGCACGGCGAGGTTCAGCACCATGGCCAGCAGGGCCCGGCCCGCGAAGGCCGGATCCGTCTCCTCGCGCAGGAGTCCCTGTTCGTCGAGGGAGGTGAAGCAGGTCTCGAGCATGTGCTCGTGGACCTTGCGCAGTCGCGCCACCCGGTAGCGGCCGGGATGGTCCTCGCCGACGGTCTCCGCATCGAGCGTGGCCAGCAGCCGGATCGGCAGGGAGGCGGGGTGCCAGACCTCGGCGAGTGCCCGGAGCAGGTCCTCGCGGCCGCTGCGGAACTCGTCGAGGCGCTCGAGGGCGGACTGGGCGTGGTCCTCCAACCGGTCGATCACGCCGTCGAGGAGGACGTCCTTGGCCTCGAAGTGGTGCAGCATCCCCGAGTGGGAGATGCCGATGTGGGCGGAGATGTCGCGCAGGCTGGACCCGTGGTACCCGTGCTCGGCGAACATCTCCGACGCGCCGTCGAGGATCTCCTCCCGGCGCCCTCGGGGTGGTGTGCGCAGGCTATCGCCGTCGGGCTCTCTCTGTGGGGATGACTGTCGACGGTCCCCGTCCGTCGCGTCGTGGCTGTGAGACGGCTCAGCGGCGGCTCCATGCATCGGGGTGCTCCTCGTCCCTCGTGGTGCGTCGGTCAGAGGCGGTATTTCGCGTCTGCTCCGTCCGACCATGTGGTCGGCGCCACGTCGTCATCAGCGTAGACGATGCCCGGCTCCGCCGACGCCGAAGCAGTCCTGTCAGGAGCGCACGAGACGGGCGATCGCGGCGGAGGCCTCCTTGAGCTTCTCCTTGCCCTCGGGGCCGCCGGAGCGGGCCGCGTCCAGGACGCAGTGCTGCATGTGGTCGTCCAGCAGGCCCATCGCCACGCCGTCCAGGGCGCTCTTCAGCGCGGAGATCTGCGTGAGGATGTCGATGCAGTACTTCTCCTCGTCGACCATCCGGTGCAGGCCCCGTGCCTGGCCCTCGATCCGCTTCAGGCGCGCGAGATAGCGGGACTTGTCGGTGATGTAGCCGTGGTGGTGCTCGTGGTCCTCGGCGGCACCGGCCTCCGCGGCGCCCGCCACGGGGGCCTCCGCCTCGGTGGGGGCGTCGACGGCGGCCGTGGGATCGATGGTGGTCACGGGGTCCTCCTGGGGTGGGCGGTCGGGGTGAGCGGAGCGGGCGGTCAGGCCGCGGCCGCGGCCTTCTGACGGTTCTCGGGCGCGGCGGAGGCCGACGCCTGCGGGGTCTCCGGCGCAGGGCTGCGGAAGGACCGCAGGCGCAGGCTGTTGCCGACCACGAACACGCTGGAGAACGCCATCGCGGCTCCGGCGAGCATCGGGTTCAGCAGACCCAGCGCCGCCAGCGGGATGGCCGCGACGTTGTACGCGAAGGCCCAGAACAGGTTGCCCTTGATGGTGGAGAGGGTACGACGTGACAGGCGGATCGCGTCGGCCGCGGAGCGCAGGTCGCCGCGCACCAGGGTGATGTCCCCGGCCTCGATCGCGACGTCGGTCCCGGTGCCCATCGCGAGTCCGAGGTCGGCCTGGGCGAGCGCCGGGGCGTCGTTCACGCCGTCGCCGACCATCGCGACGATCCTGCCCTGCTCCTGGAGCCGGGTGACCTCGGCGATCTTGTCCTCGGGCATGACCTCGGCGATGACCTCGTCGATCCCGACCTCGGCCGCGATGTGCTCGGCGACGGCGCGGTTGTCGCCGGTGAGCAGCACGGGGGTGAGGCCGAGGCCCTTCAGCTGGGTGATGGCCTCGCGGCTGGTGGGCTTGACGGTGTCGGCGACGACGAGCACGCCGCGCGCCTCGCCGCCCCAGACCACGACCACGGCGGTCTCGCCGCGGGCCTCCGCGGACGCCTTCGCGGTGGCGAGCTCGGCGGGCATCGCGGCGCCGTCCAGCAGGTTCTCCCGTCCGACGAGGACCCGGGCGCCCTCGACGGTGCCGCGCACTCCGCGACCGGCGAGGTTCTCGAAGTCGGTCACCTCGGGCAGGGTGCCGTCGGCCCTCGCCGCCCCCCGGGCGGCAGCGCCCTGCGCGATGGCCTGGGCGATCGGGTGCTCGGAGGCGTTCTCGACGGCGCCGGCGCGGCGCAGCAGCTCTGCCGGGTCGGTGTCGGGGGCGGCGACCGCCTCGGTGAGGGTCATCCTCCCGGTGGTGACGGTGCCGGTCTTGTCCAGCAGCACGGTGTCGACGCGGCGGGTGGACTCGAGCACCTCGGGCCCCTTGAGCAGGATGCCCATCTGGGCGCCGCGGCCGGTGCCGACCAGCAGGGCGGTGGGGGTGGCGAGGCCGAGCGCGCAGGGGCAGGCGATGATCAGCACCGCGACGGCCGCGGTGAAGGCGGCCTCGGCGCCGTTCCCGGTCAGCAGCCAGGCGGCGAGGACGACGATCGCGATGACGAGGACGATCGGCACGAAGATGCCCGAGACCCTGTCGGCGAGGCGCTGGATCTCGGCCTTGCCGGACTGGGCGTCCTCCACCATCTGCGCCATGCGGGCGAGCTGGGTGTCGGCGCCGACGCGGGTCGCGCGGACCACGAGGCGGCCGCCGGCGTTGACGGTCGCGCCGGTGACGGCGTCGCCCTCGCCCACCTCGACGGGCACGGACTCGCCGGTGAGCATCGAGGCGTCCACGGCGGAGCTGCCCTGCTCGACGACGCCGTCGGTGGCGATCTTCTCGCCGGGTCGGACCACGAAGAGGTCTCCCTCGGCGAGCTCGCCGACGGGCACGCGCACCTCGGCGCCGTCCTTCAGCACGGCGACGTCCTTCGCGCCCATGTCCAGCAGGGCGCGCAGCGCGGCGCCGGCCTGGCGCTTCGAGCGCTTCTCGAGATAGCGGCCCAGCAGGATGAACATGGTCACGCCCGCGGCGACCTCGAGGTAGATGTTCGCCGCGCCGTCGGTCCGGCCGATCGTCAGCGAGAACTCATGGGGCATCCCCGGCATCCCCGCGCTGCCGAGGAACAGGGCGTACAGCGACCAGAGATAGGCGGCGGTCACGCCGACGGAGATGAGCGTGTCCATGGTCGTGGCGCCGTGGCGGAGGTTGATCGCGGCGGCGCGGTGGAAGGGCCAGGCCGCCCACACCACGACGGGGGAGGTGAGCGTCAGGACGAGCCACTGCCAGTTCGTGAACTGCAGCGCCGGCACCATCGACAGCACGATCACCGGGATCGTGAGGAGCGCCGCGCCGATCAGGCGCTGGCGCAGGGAGCGCAGCTCGGGATCCTCCGACTCCTCGGCGTCCTCCCCCTCGGAGCGCTCCTTCGGCGGGGCGGGGAGGGCGGCGGTGTAGCCGGCCTTCTCGACCGTGGTCACGAGCTGCTGGGGGTCGTAGCCCTCCGGCGCCATGACCCGCGCCTTCTCGGTCGCGTAGTTCACCGACGCGCTGATGCCGTCGAGCTTGTTGAGCTTGCGCTCGATGCGGTTCGCGCACGAGGCGCAGGTCATGCCGCCGATCTCGAGCTCGATGCCGACGTCGAGCGGCCGCGGGGCCTCTCTGGTGCTCATCCGGGGGCTTCTTCCTCGCGGGCTGCGACCGCGTCGTATGAGGGGCTGGGGCGGGTCCGCGGCGGCCGGTGGGGACCGGCCGCCGCGGGAGGGGAGGGCCGCGCAGGGCGACGTCTCTGCCGCGGGGCGACCCTCGGAGGTCTCAGGCGCGGACGGCGGAGTAGCCGGCCTCCTCGACGGCGGCGAGCACGGCGGCCTCGTCGACCGCGGCGTCGGAGCCGACGCGGAGCAGGCCGGTCTCGTGGCTGACCTCGACGCCGGTGACGCCGGGGACCTCGCCGACCTCCTCGCGGACGGACGTCTCGCAGTGGCCGCAGGTCATGCCGGTGACCTGGAAGTCGATCGTGGTCGCGCTCATGGAACTCTCCTCGTGATGATCCGGGTATACCCTCAGGGGGTATCGAACTGCCCCCATTTATACCCCCAAGGGGTATGTGAGTTCAAGGTCCCTGCGGGGGAACGGGGTGTCGTCCGTCACCCCGGGGTGCTTCGATGGGGCCATGAGCATCGATGCCGTCGCCCATATCCGCGAGGAGACCGAGCGGTCCGTCGCCGCCCTCACCTCCGTCGACCCCGAGCAGAGCGTTCCCACCTGCCCCGACTGGACCGCCGACGACCTGCTGTGGCACCTCGCCGAGGTCCACGAGTTCTGGGCGGCGATCCTCGAGTCCGGGGCGACCGCCGAGGAGCAGGTCATGGCGATCGAGGAGGGCAAGGACGCGCGGCCCGCCGAGCGCGACGCCCTCCTCGCCCGCCGCGCGAGTGCGACCGAGGCGCTGCTGTCCCAGCTCGTCGCCCGCGCCGACGACGAGTCCGCCTGGTTCTGGTACTCCGCCGTCCAGGGCGTGGGGATCACCCGCCGCATGCAGACCCACGAGGCGACGATCCATCGCGTCGACGCCGAGCTCACCGCCGGCCGCTCCGTCACCCCGATCCCGCGGCAGATCGCGGCCGACGGGCTCGCTCACGTGCTCGAGGTGATGTGGCCCGCCGGCTTCGAGTGGATCCCCGACTGGGCCGAGACGCGTCCCGTCGCCGTCGTCGAGATCGCCCCCGAGGGCGGCACCGCCCGGTTGCTGGAGATCAGCCGCTGGAGCGGGACCCGGCCCCGTGACGGGAAGGAGTTCGACGCCCCCGTCGGTCGCCTCCTGGCCGAGGGGCAGGCTCCCGGCGACCTGCCTCGGGCCCGCGCCGCCGGCACCGCGCAGGCGCTGGACCTGTGGGCCTGGGGGCGCGATCAGGCCCTCGCGCACCTGGAGGGCGAGGAGCAGCGCGTGGCCGTCCAGGGAGACTCCGCCGGCATTGCCCAGCTCGCCTCGCTCATCGCCGAGGGGCACGACTGACCTCTCGATCTCGTGGTGCGCCGGCGCCGGCCGTCGGCCGCGCAGGGCCCGCGCGCAGGTGCGGAGCACCCCCGCCCTGCCGCGCGGCGACGGCGCTCAGCCCCGCGGCACCAGCACCACCGGGACATGTGCCCAGCCGCCCACCGGCGCGATCTCCCGCTCGCCGGGCGTCTCGCCGGGGCGCACGTCCGCCGCGGAGAGCAGCGCCTTCAGCAGGGTGAGCAGCTCGAGCGTCGCGAGAGGACGGCCCGGGCAGACGTGGGGGCCGGCGCCGTAGACCAGGTTCCGCTCCGCGTTCCCCGCGGGGTCCAGCGCCTCCGGATCGGGGAAGACCCGCCCGTCACGATTGGCCGAGGTCCAGTGCACCAGCACCCGCTCGCCCGCACCGATCTCGTGACCGGCGAGGGACACGGGGCAGGTCGTGACCCGCCTGTTGGAGACGAAGGGGTCGTCGATGCGCAGCAGCTCGTCGATGATCGCGGTCGCCTCCTCGTCCGAGCCGTCCCGCACCCGGTCCGCGAGAGCGGGGGCATGGGCGAGGGCGTGGAGCAGCACCCCGGTGCACAGCGCGATCGAGCCGAGGTCCCCGCCGGTCCAGTTGCGCAGGATCGAGACGATCTCCTCCTTGTGCAGCGCCCGCTCCGTCGAGCCCTGCACCTCGGGATCCGGCAGCGGCACCCGCAGCCTCAGCAGCGCGGTGGTCGGATCCTCCGGTGCGTCCTGCTCGGCGGCCCGACGGGGTGCGAGCACCGAGCGGATGATCGCGTCGAAGTGCTCGGCGACCTCGCGGGTCCGCTCCAGCTCTCCCGAGCGCGAGGCCTCGTGGTTGTCGGACATCCACTGCAGCAGCTCGGGCTCGAGCACGGCGGGCCAGCCCAGTCACGCGGTCTGCCCGCGCACCGCGAACACCGCGCCGAGCGCCGCGACCGCGTCGATCTCCGTGCCGGCCGCTCCCACCCCGTCCAGCAGCTCCTCCACGAGGCCCCCGGCGACCTCGCGCAGCACGGGGGCGAGGCGGGCCATCTCCTCGGTACCGAAGAACGGATCGGTCGCCGCGCGCATCGCGGCGTGCTCGGCGCCGTCGAGGCCGTTCGGCACCTGGAGGAAGCGGGAGACCTCGGAGGAGAAGCTCTCCGCGTCCTCGACGACCGCGAGCGCCTCGGCGTGGCCGAGCACCACCCAGGTCCCGTCGGGCGTGCGCGCCAGCGGCGAGCGCTCGCGCAGCTCGTCGGTCGCGGAGCGGGGTTCGAGTCCGGCGGGGTCGAAGGTCGGCAGGCTCATGGCCTCACCCTAGGGAGCGCTCCAGGGCCCCGGCCGGGCCCTCCTTCCTGCGCAGCCGACCCTCCGCCAGGTGCACGAGCGCCGCGAACAGGAGGAAGGCGAGCAGCACCACGCCGGTCGTCGCCAGCACCTGCGGCCAGGACGAGGCGGTCGGGTCGAGGAAGGCGTAGGGGTACCAGCCGGTCACGCCCCCGCGCAGCCAGGTCGCGACGAGATACACGATCGGATACGCCAGCCATGCCAGGACCCGCCGGGCCGACGGGGTGCGGCGCCGCGGGGTCAGGAGCCAGTCCAGCAGCGCCGCGCCCGGGGCGAGACGGTGGAGCACGATCCCCGTCCAGCCGATGTCCCAGCGCAGCAGCTCGTCCAGCGGCGCGACCAGCAGCGCGTAGATGGTCCCGGTCATCACGAGATAGAACGCGACCGCGCCGCGCAGGTCGTCCCACCAGAGCGGCCGGCGCCGGTGGGGCAGCGCCGTCCCCGCCAGCAGCAGGAGGGCGAAGGCGAGGTTGGACTGGTTCGTGAAGAAGGAGAGGTGCTGGGCGAGCGAGCCGTCCCGGACCGCGGTGAGGGTGCTGGTGAGCAGGGCCGCCAGGACGAGGATCGCGACGGCGACCCGTGCGCCGCAGGCCGCGCGGACGGCGGTCGCCGAGCGGCCCGACGGCGTCGGCGGCGGCATCGCCGATGACGACATCGCCGATGGCTCCGTCGCCGACGACTCCGACGCGGATGATTCCGACGTCGACGGCATCGCCGTGGGTGCTGCCGACGCGGCCTGCGGGGGAGAGGGACGAGGGGCGGGGGAGGAGCGCGGCTCCTGGGCGCCGCTCATGAACCGCGCGGCCAGGAGTCCCGCACCGGGGCACCTCCCTCGACGACGTGCTCTCTCGCGCCGGGCAAGGACGTCCAGGCGTCGCGGGGACGGTAGCCGAGCTCGAGATGGGTGTTCGTCATGGACCAGCGTCGGTCGGGGTTGTCGGAGATGGCGTAGTACAGCCCGAAGCGGACCTCCGCCTCGATCGCGCACCGCACCACCTCGGTGCAGTCCCTGGGGCTGAGCCACATGGCGCGCAGGATCTCCTCCTCCGCCTCGAGCGGGTCCTCGCTGAACCAGCCGATGCGGAGGCAGATCACGTCCAGGCCGTGCTCGTCGTGGTAGAAGCGGCCGAGGGTCTCGCCGAAGACCTTCGAGACCCCGTACAGGGAGTCCGCCCGCGGCGGCTGATCGGGGTAGACAGGCCACAGCTCGTGGCGGTCGTACATCCCGAAGGCATGGTTCGAGGAGGCCAGCACCACGCGCCGCACGCCGGCCCGGTGCGCCGTCTCGAGCACGTTGCGCACGCCGACGATGTTGGCCTCGAGCACCGCCTCCCAGCTCGACTCCGGTGAGGAGGCCCCGGCCATGTGCACGACGGTGTCGACGCCGTCCATGAGCGCGGCCACCTCCTCGAGGTCCGCGAGGTCGGCGAGGCGCAGCTGCCTCCCCGGCGGCGCCTCGTCCGGATCGCGGCCGTGGAGGACGAGCTCGTAGTCCTCCGTCAGCGTGCGGGCCAGGTGGGAGCCGATCCCCCCGGTCGCTCCGGTGATCAGGACTCGTCGTCGAGCGGTGTTCCCCGTCATGCCCCCAGTATGGGCCTCGTGGTCCCGGTCACGCAGGCGCGAGGCGAGGATGCTCCGCCGTCCGAGCCGCCTCCAGCAGCGCCTCCGCCACCTGCCCCGTCGCGGAGTTCTGCTCGGCGCCGGGGCGCTGCACCAGCATCAGCGTCGTGGTGCGCGGGCGCTCGGGCTCCTCGAGCTGCACGAGGGCGCCCGAGGCGAGGTCCGCCGCGCACAGCGAGCGCGGCAGCACCGAGTAGCCGGCCCCGGCCCTCACCGCGGCGATCACGGCGTGGAGGGACGGCACCGTCAGCGCCGGGCCCACCGCGGGATGCTGCTTGCCGTACTGGGTGCGCCAGTAGCGGCGCACCACGGGCATGTCGTCGGCCGTGGAGACCAGCGGCACCGCCTCGAGGGCCGCGCATACCGCCACGCCCTCCCTGCGCGCCTCGACGCGGCCGGCCCAGGCCGGGGCGGCGACCAGCAGGTGCTCCTCCTCCGCGAGCTTCGTGACCGAGAGCGCCCGGCCGCGCGGCCGCTGGGCGGTGATCAGCAGGTCGTGCCGGCCCTCCCGCAGCTGCTCGAGCAGCTCCTCGTCCTCCCCGGTCGCCACGTGCACGCGCACCCCGCCCGCCACCAGCGGGGCGAGCGCGGGCAGCACGTGCGAGCACAGCAGCTCCGGGGGGCCTGCCAGGTGCACCGGCGCGGTGCGCCCGTCGAGCTCGCAGTTCCCGCCCGCGACCACGTCGAGATCGTCCAGCGGCCCGGAGATCCGCTCGGCGAGCTCACGGGCGAAAGCGGTGGGCTCCACCCCGCGCGGCAGACGCTGGAAGAGCTGGCGCCCCAGCTGCTCCTCGAGGCTGCGTATCTGCGCCGTGACGGTGGGCTGGGTGAGCCCGAGCGCGGGGGCCGCCGCGGTGAAGGAGCCCGCCCGATGCACGGTGAGGAAGGTGCGCAGCAGGTTGAGGTCCTGGACGGGGGCGAGAGTGGAGGTCGTCACAGCGCCGAGGCTAGCCGCGCCGATGACCTCACGCCATAGGAAGAGGGATACCTCCCATAGGGCCTGCTATTGGCGTGCGCATGTCGGGCCGCACTAGCGTCCCGGCCATCGCCGCGCTCGGCGTCCCGCACGGAGCGCCGCCGGCCCGACCGTCCCCGACCCACGGAGGTCCCTCCATGTCCCAGCACCTGCTCGCCCCGATCACCCTGCGCGACCTCACCGTCCGCAACCGCATCTGGGTGCCGCCCATGTGCCAGTACTCCGTCGCCGCCGGCGACGGCGCCGCCACCGACTACCACCTCATGCACTACGGCTCCTTCGCCCGCGGCGGCGCCGGCGCCGTGATCCTCGAGGCCACCGGCGTGGTCCCCGAGGGGCGCATCTCCCCGCAGGACCTCGGCCTGTGGGACGACGCCCAGCGCGAGGCGTTGCGCCCGATCGTCGACCTGATCCACTCCTTCGGCGCGGCGGCCGGGATCCAGCTCGCCCACGCCGGGCGCAAGGCCTCCACCGAGCCCGAGTGGGGCACTCCGCACCCCGGCGCCTCCCTCGCAGGCGCCGACGGGGGCTGGGAGACCGTGGCCCCCTCCGCGATCGCCTACGACCAGCTCACGGAGCCCACCGCCCTGGACGAGGCGGGGATCGACGAGGTCGTCGAGGCCTTCGCCGCCTCCGCCGTGCGCGCCGTCGAGGCGGGCTTCGACATGATCGAGATCCACGCCGCCCACGGCTACCTGCTGCACGAGTTCCTCTCGCCGCTGAGCAACCAGCGCACCGACTCCTACGGCGGCGAGCTCGCCGGCCGTGCCCGCCTCCTGCTGCGCGTCGTGGACGCGGTGCGCGGCGCTGTCCCCGCCGGCATGCCGGTGCTGGTGCGCATCTCGGCGACCGAGTGGGTCGAGGGCGGCTTCGGCCTCGACCAGGCGACCCAGGTCGTCACCTGGCTCGGCGAGCACGGCGTGGACATGGTCGACGTCTCCTCCGGCGGCAACGCCGTGCTGCCGGAGGGGTCGAGGATCCCCGTCGGACCCGGCTACCAGACGCCGCTGGCCGCGCACCTGCGCGAGCACACCGAGGTGCCGGTCTCCGCGGTCGGCATGCTCGATACGCCCTTCCAGGCCGAGCACGTCCTCGCCACCGGGCAGGCCGACGTGGTGCGCGTGGGCCGCGCCTTCCTGCGCGAGCCGAACTGGGGCCTGGACGCCGCCCTCGCCCTGCGCGGCGACGGCGAGATCATCCCGCCGCAGTACCGGCGCGCCTTCCGCCAGGCCCTGCACCGCGGCTGAGCGGCTCAGCCTGCCGCGCTGCCCGTCGGCGGCGCGGCAGGCCCTGGCCTGCCCGGGAACAGGCCGCTGCCCCCGCCGGGCGCGGTCTGCGGACGGATCTCCCCGCGCAGCCGCTCCATCCGCTGGTCGAGCTCGTCGGCGACCCGGGCCGCATCGTCGAGCTCGGCCCG
>Ga0079224_100004769_pt1 | contig 17640 bp, 19 predicted proteins | sample Stecom2015_FD_80414 | JGI IMG/M metagenome (GOLD analysis project Ga0079224, IMG submission 80414) | Agricultural soil microbial communities from Utah to study Nitrogen management - Steer compost 2015 | ecosystem: Environmental > Terrestrial > Soil > Agricultural land | place: USA: Utah...
AGACGACATGACGAAGATTGCGAAAGTCCACGCCCGCGAGATCCTCGACAGCCGCGGCAATCCCACGCTCGAGGCCGAGGTCACCCTGGCCGACGGCAGCTTCGGCCGCGCGATGGTGCCCTCGGGCGCCTCGACCGGCTCGCGCGAGGCGGTGGAGCTTCGCGACGGTGACAAGACCCGCTATCTCGGCAAGGGTGTCCGGCAGGCGGTCGAGAACGTCAACACCACCATTGCCGGGGCCGTCACCGGGATGGACGCGGCGGACCAGGCCGGGCTCGACCGCCGCCTGATCGACCTGGACGGGACCGAGAACAAGGGCCGGCTGGGCGCCAATGCGCTGCTCGGCGTCTCCATGGCCAATGCGCATGCCGTCGCGATGTCGAAGAAGCTGCCGTTGTGGCAGCACCTGGCGCAGGGAACCGGCGTCGCCCCGGTCCTCCCGGTGCCGATGATGAACATCATCAACGGCGGTGCCCACGCCGACAACAACGTCGACCTGCAGGAATTCATGGTCCTGCCGGTGGGCTTCGACAGCTTCTCCGAGAGCCTGCGGGCCGGCACCGAGATCTTCCACGCGCTCAAGTCCGTCCTGCGTGGCCGTGGGCTGTCGACCGCGGTGGGTGACGAAGGCGGTTTCGCCCCGGACCTGCGCAGCAACGAAGAAGCACTGGAAACCATCCTGGAGGCGATCGCCCGGGCCGGCTACCACGCCGGCGAGGACGTGCTGCTGGGGCTGGACGTCGCCTCCAGCGAGTTCTACGACAACGGCCGCTACCACCTCACCGGCGAGGGCAAGCGGCTGAGCGCCGAGCAGTTCACCGAGTTCCTGGCCGGCTGGTGCGACCAGTACCCGATCATCACCATCGAGGACGGCATGGACGAGGGCGACCGCGAGGGCTGGAAGCTGCTCACCGCGCGCCTTGGAGACCGGGTCCAGCTGGTCGGCGATGACCTGTTCGTGACCAACCCGCGGATCTTCGCCGAAGGCATCGAGCAGGGCCTGGGCAACTCGATCCTGATCAAGGTCAACCAGGTCGGCACCCTGACCGAGACCCTGGAGGCGATCGAAATGGCCGACCGGGCCGGCTATTCCGCGGTCGTGTCGCACCGCTCGGGCGAGACCGAGGACACCACCATCGCCGACATCGCTGTCGCCACCACGGCCACCCAGATCAAGACCGGCTCGCTGTGCCGCAGCGACCGGGTGGCCAAGTACAACCAGTTGCTGCGCATCGAGGAGCAGCTGGGCGCCGCGGCGAAGTACGCCGGCCGCGACGCGTTCGCCTCGCTGCGCCGCTGAGGCCGCGCCCATGCGCCGGACCGGGGTCCTGGTACTGCTGCTGGTTGCCTTGCTGGCGGCCCTGCAGTACCGCCTCTGGTCGGGCGAAGGCGGCCGTCCCTCGGTGGACGCGCTGCAACAGCAGGTCGAGGCGCAGCGGCGGGAGAACGCCGGGCTGCAGCAGCGCAACGACGCCCTGGCCGCCGAGGTCGAGGACCTGAAGTCCGGCGAGGCGGCGGTGGAGGAGCGTGCGCGGAGCGAGCTGGGCATGATCCGCCCCGGCGAGACCTTTTACCGGGTCATCGAGAGCGGGGCACCGCAGGCACCGGAGCCCGTCGAATGAGCCGCGGGGGCCTGCAGTGACCGGGGCGCAGCCCGCGGTCTGGGCGGTGGTGCCCGCGGCTGGCAAGGGATCCCGCTTCGGCGGCGGGACGCCCAAGCAGTACCTGGCCCTTGCCGGGAAGCCACTGGTGCAGCACGCGTTGGAGGCGGTGCTCGACCATCCGCGGGTCGCCGGCGTGGTGGTCGCGCTGGCGGCCGACGACCTGCACTGGCCAGGCTGGGACACGCTTCGCGGCAAGCCGGTGCTGAGCTGCACCGGGGGCGCCGAGCGCGCCGATTCGGTGCTCGCGGCCCTGCGCGCTATCCCGGTCGCCATGGCGGACGGACTGGTGCTGGTGCATGACGCGGCGCGGCCCAACCTCGCCCGCGCTGACCTGGAAAGGCTGGTCAAGGTGGCCGATGCCCACCCGGACGGTGCGGTCCTCGGCGCACCGGTGCGGGATACCCTCAAGCGCGCCTCGGATGCTGCGACCATCCTCGGCACCGAGCCGCGCGAGCAATTGTGGCGGGTGTTCACCCCGCAGGCATTCCGCTGGCGCGTGCTGCTGCAGGCGTTGGAGCGCGCCCGCGACGACGGCATCACGGTGACCGACGAAGCGATGGCGGTCGAGCGCACCGGCGCGCAGCCCCGGCTGGTCGAGGGGCGCGAGGACAACCTGAAGGTGACCACCCCGGCGGACCTGCGGCTGATGGAGGCCTTGCTGCAATGAACATCAGGATCGGGCAGGGCTTCGATGTCCATGCCTTTGGTGACGGCGACCACGTGGTGGTCGGCGGGGTGCGGGTGCCGCACGAGCGCGGCGTGCTCGCGCACTCGGATGGCGACGTGGCGATCCATGCCTTGTGCGATGCCATCCTCGGTGCCCTGGCAATGGGCGACATCGGGCGACATTTCCCCCCCACCGACCCCAGGTGGGCCGGGGCGGACAGCCGCACTTTCCTGCGCCACTGCCGCAGCCTGGCGGCGGAGCAGGGGTGGCGACCGGGCAACGTGGACATCACCGTCATCTGTGAGCGGCCGCGGATCGGGCCGCACGTCGAGGCCATGCGCCAGACGCTCGCGGCCGACCTGGAGCTGGACGTGGAGGCGGTGAGCGTGAAGGCCACCACCAGCGAAACGCTCGGTTTTACCGGCCGCGGCGAGGGCATTGCGGCGATGGCGGTGTGCCTGATGCTGCGCGGATGAGCGGCGACCCGACGCCCGCCGCGCACGGGCCGGGCGTCCTGCATGCACGCTACCGGTCAACCCCGGAGGACTTCCGCGTCGAGGAGTTGCCGGCCTTCGAAGCCGATGGACGCGGTGAGCACCTGCTGCTGACGGTGGCCAAGCGCGGCATGAACAGCGCGCACGTGGCACGCCTGATCGCCGAGTGGGCCGGAGTGGCGGAACGGGACGTCGGGTTTGCCGGCCTCAAGGACCGCCATGCGGTCACGCTCCAGCGCTTCAGCGTGTGGCTTCCTGGTCGCCCGGACCCCGATACCAGGGACTTGCGGGCCGGGCACGACGGCGAGTCCCTGCAGGTGCTCGATGCATGCCGCCACTCACGCAAGCTGGCGCGTGGCGCCCTGGCGGGCAACCGGTTCGTGCTGGTCCTGCGCGAGGTCGAAGGGGACCCCGGGAAGGTCGAGGGGAGGCTGCAGGCGATCGCGCGCGAGGGCGTACCCAACTACTTCGGCGGCCAGCGCTTCGGCCACGGTGGGGGCAACCTGGACCGGGCACTGGCGATGTTCGCCGGCCGGCGGGTGGGCCGCGAACAGCGCTCGATGCTGCTTTCGGCGGCGCGTTCGCAGCTGTTCAACCAGGTGCTGGCGGCACGGGTGCGCGATGGCAGCTGGGCCACCGGACTGCCCGACGGCGAGATATGGATGCTGGACGGCAGCCGCAGCGTGTTCGGCCCGCAGTCGCGGGACGCGGAGCTGGAGCAGCGGCTGCGGCGCTTCGACCTCCATCCCACCGGGCCACTGTGGGGGCGCGGCGAGCTGCGCAGCACGGGGACCACCCTGGCGCTGGAGTCGGGCGCGTTGGCCGACCCGGTGTCGATGCGCCTGCGGGCGGGGCTGGAAGCGGCCGGGCTGAAGCAGGAACGCCGGGCCTTGCGCGTGCGCCCGGTGGACCTGGCCTGGCGCTGGCTGGAGGAGGGCGTGCTTGAACTCGCCTTCGCCCTGCCGCCGGGCACCTACGCCACCTCGGTGCTGGTAGAGCTCGGAACGCTGGAAGAAGGCACGGCCGGCGGCTGAAACCGCGCGGCCGGCACGGACTCAGTGGGGCGCGAAGCGGATCTTCAACTCGACCCGCCGGTTGGGTGCCAGGCAATCGACCAGTGCCTGGGCGCGCTCGCCTTCGCAGTCGACCAGCGGTGACTCGCTGCCCCAGCCGGCGACGGTCAACTGGTCCTCGTCGATCCCTTCGGCGACGAGGTAGTCCCGCACCGCCTCGGCGCGGCGCAGCGACAGGCGTCGGTTGGCCTCGGCATTGCCGATCCGGTCGCTGTGGCCGATCACGTTGATCTCGGCCACTGGCCGCTGGCGCAGGCGCTCGACCAGTGCGTCCAGCGCCTGCAGGCCCTCGGGGCTGAAATCCTCGAGGCTGGACTTGCCGAACGGGAACAGGCCGTCGCCGGAAAGCACCTCGACCAGGCGGCTGGGCAGTGGCGGCGACGCGGAGTCGTGCGCGGGTTCCGGTGCGGGTGCGCGGGTGCTGCAGGCCGACGACAGCAGGACGGTCGCGGCCAGTGCCGCGACGGCGATACGGTGCTTCATGCTCATCCCCCAATCCATTGATGACCCCCCCCTTCGCCGGAGCATAGCAACGCCGGGTGGCAGGGGAAGGGGTCAGCCGCGGCGGCGCGGGGACAGCAGGACCAGCACCGCCCCGGTCCCGCCCTGGGCGGGTGGCGCGGAGTGGAATGCCAGCACCCCGGAGCGCTGGCGCAGCATGCGGTCGACCAGGTTCTTCAGCACCGGGACCCCGCTGCGCGCGATGTCCTGGCTGCCGCGGCCCTTGCCATGGATCACGCGCACGCAACCCAACCCGTGTTCCCGGGCATCGGCCAGGAAGCGGCGCAGCAGCGCCTCGGCGGTCCGCGCGTCCAGTCCGTGCAGGTCGAGCTCCTCCTGGGCCGAGATCTCGCCCCGCCGCAGCCGCTGCCAGGCGCGTGCCGGCAGGCTGTCCTGGCGGTAGGCCAGCACGTCGCCGGACTCCACCGGGAGTTCGTCGAGGCCGTGGCGGAACTCGTCGCGCGCGGCCAGTTCGTCCAGCTCGGCCATGCGTGCACGGGGGCGGGGGCGTGGCCGCTCGGGCGGGGCCGGGCGCTCGGGCAGCGGACGCACCGCGCCGATGGCGGCGCGGAACAGCTCGCTGTCGTCGTCGGGGTCGGTGTCCATGGCGGCTGGTGAGGGGGGAAGGCACAAGGTTAACCGCCCTCCGGTTCGGCCGGGGCCGGTGGCGTCGGCTATCATGCCTGCCTGCCGATCGCGCCCGCCACGGCCGGCGGGGCAACGGCCGCAACGCGGCCGTCCGGCCCTCTTTCCATATCCAGCAATGCGCCGCCCGGCGCCTGCCAAGGGAGACCATGCGAGTTCTGGTCAGCAACGACGACGGCGTCGACGCGCCGGGTATCCGGCATCTTGCCGAGGGACTGCGGGCCGCCGGCCACCAGGTACTGGTGGTGGCGCCCGACCGCGACCGCTCCGGCGCCAGCAATTCGCTGACCCTGGACATGCCGGTGCGCGTGGTCCAGCAGGACGAGGCCACCTGGCGCGTGTTCGGCACTCCCACCGACGCGGTCCACGTGGCCATCACCGGCATGCTGGAGCAAGAGCCGGACATCGTCGTCTCGGGCATCAACAACGTCGCCAACCTGGGCGATGACGTGATCTATTCCGGTACCGTCGCGGCCGCGATGGAAGGCCGGTTCCTCGGATTTCCCGCGGTTGCCGTGTCACTGGCGACCCGCGACGGCACGGGCCGCCATTTCGAGGCGGCCGCGCGCGCCGCCGCCGAGATCATCGCCCGGCTGAAAGTCGATCCGCTGCCCGCCGACACCATCCTCAACGTCAACGTGCCGGACCTGCCGTGGGAGGAGATCCGCGGCTTCGAGGTCGGGCGCCTGGGCAGTCGCCACCGGGCCGAGGCCTGCATCCCCCAGGTCGATCCGCGTGGCCGCCAGTGGTGGTGGATCGGGCCGGCCGGCGCGGAAGAGGACGCCGGGCCCGGCACCGACTTCCACTCGGTCCGCACCGGCCACATCTCGATCACCCCGATCAAGGTCGACCTCACCCGCTACCAGGCCCTGGAGCAGGTGGCCAGCTGGGTCGCCGCACTGGAGGCCGACCTGGTGAAGGCGGACGGCCCATGACCCCGCGCATGCGCCTGCAGCCCGAGGCGATGGGCAGTGGCCTGACCTCGCAGCGCGTCCGCGACCGGCTGGTCGAGCGACTGCGCGGCAACGGCATTGCCGACGAGCGGGTGCTGGAAGCGGTCCGGCTGGTCCCGCGGCACCTGTTCGTCGACGAGGCGCTGGCCACCCGCGCCTACGAAGACACCGCCTTGCCGATCGGCCATGGCCAGACGATCTCCCAGCCATGGGTGGTCGCGCGCATGACCGAGCTGTTGCTGCAGGCCGGCCCGGAGCGGGTGCTGGAAGTCGGCACCGGGTCGGGATACCAGGCCGCGATCCTGGCCGCGCTCGGGCTCGAGGTGCACACCGTCGAGCGCATCGGCGACCTGCTGCGCAGCGCCCGCAAGCGCTTCCGCCAGCTCGGGCTCAACGTGCGCAGCAAGCACGATGACGGACGCCTCGGCTGGCCGGAGAACGGCCCCTATGACGCGATCATGGTCACCGCCGGCGCGCCGGCACTGGTCGAGGGACTGGCTGGCCAGCTGGCGCCGGGCGGCCTGCTGCTGGCGCCGGTGGGCGCGGCGAATGCCCAACGGCTGGTGATGCTGGAGCGCGATGCGGACGGACGGTTCGTGCAGCGCGAGCTTGACCCGGTCACGTTCGTTCCCCTGTTGGCGGGGCTGGTGGACTGATGGCGCGGGATGCGGCGACGTCGGCCCACGGCCCGCGGGGCGAGGCTTCGCTCGGCGAACAGCTCGACCTCATCATCCAGGCCTTGCCGCCCGACCGGATCACCCTGGGCGAGCTGCTGGAGGTGTTCGGTGACGAAGGCCTGCTGCTGCTGACGATGTTGTTGACCCTGGTGTTCCTGATCCCGGTTTCGATCCCGGGGGTGAGCACCGTGTTCGGCGCGGCGATCCTGCTGGTCGGCGTCAGCCGGGTGGCCGGCCGGCCGCTGTGGCTGCCCGCGCGCCTGCGCGAGAAGCCGCTGCCCGCCGACCGGCTCAAGCCGGGGCTGGTGCGTGGCATGTCATGGGTCCGGCGGATGGAACGGATCAGCCGCCCGCACCGCTTGCCGGCCCTGGTGCGCAGCCGGCCTGCGCAGCTCGCCAACAACCTCGCCTTCGTGCTCGCGGCGCTGCTGCTGATGGCGCCGTTCGGGTTCATTCCCTTCAGCAACACGATTCCGGCCCTGGCGCTGCTGTTCTACGCGGCAGGGTTGATCCAGCGCGACGGCGGCGCGGTGCTGCTCGGGCACCTCGCCAATATCGGTACGATGATCTACTTCGGCATCCTGATCGGTGGCGGCGGCATGGTGGCCCACGGGCTCTGGCAGCGGTTTACCGGTTGAGGCGCAAACCGGTCGCCACCAGGCGGCCATGAGGACAGACGAGGCGCATGAGCAACAGGCAATCCCCCGCGGCCCGCTGGCCGCACCTGGTCCGTACGGTCTCGGCGACACTTGCGCTGGCAGTGCTGGCCGCCTGCGCCAGCAGCACCGTGACGCGCATGCCCGCAACCGGTGGCTCCACGCCCAAGTACGGCGCCACGACGGTCGTCCGGCGTGGCGACAACCTGTACCGGATCGCGACCAGCAACGGCATCAGCACGCTGGACCTCGCGGCGTGGAACAACATTCCGCCCCCGTACACCATCTACCCGGGCCAGCGGCTGAAGCTGTATCCGGATTCAACGGCCGGGCGCATGCCGCCGCGCAGCATCGCATCGAGCCAAGGGACGCCGCCCGCCACCAGCACCCCGGCGCCGGCTTCGCGGCCGGCACCGCCGGCGACCCCCGCGGGGAAGGCGATCTCGAACAACATCCAGTGGCGCTGGCCGGTGGACGGCAACCTGCTAAGCAGTTACAAGGAGGGCGATCCCACCCGCCAGGGCATCGACATCGCGGCCACCGGCGGGGCGCCGGTGCGCGCCACTGCCGATGGCACCGTGGTGTATTCCGGCTCCGGCCTGGTCGGCTATGGCGAGCTGATCATCCTCAAGCACAGCGACCAGTGGTTGTCGGCGTACGGCCACAACCGCAACCGGATGGTCAACGAGGGTGAACTGGTCAAGGCCGGGCAGCAGATCGCCGAGGTGGGCCGCAGTGGCGCCTCGCGCGACATGCTGCATTTCGAGATCCGCCACAACGGCAAGCCGGTCGATCCGTTGCTCTACCTGCCGAAGCGGTAGCGGCCATCAAGGGCGGCGATGCGCCGCCCGCGATCCCCGGGAGCCCGGTCAGCCCGGCAGGATGAACGCGGCAACCACGCGCCGCTGTTCACTGGCCATGACCGTGTAGGTGCGCGCCACGGCGGCGTTGGTCATCACCTCCAGGCCGACGCCGCGCTGCAGGCAGGCGGCCATCACCGCCGGCGGCGGGAACACCTGGGCGGCACCGCTGCCGAGCAGGATCGCCTCGGGTTCCAGCGCCAGCGCCGCGTCCAGGTCGGCCGGCTGCATCGCGCCGGCGTCCCGAACCGGCCAGTCCTCGACCAGCCGGTCGGGTGCGACCAGGAAACTGCGGGTCAGGCGGCGGTCGTTGACCAAGCCCTCCCAGGCGTTGGCACCGCGCAGGAAGTACTCGTAGTCGGGCTTTTCCAGGATCAGGTCCATCGGGGCATCCTAGCGCGGCAGTACGATTTCCCGGTGCTCGCGGCTCTGCCGGTAGAACACGGCGGTGTGGCCGATGCGCTGCACCAGGGCGGCGCCGGTGCGCCCTGCAAGCTCGGCGATCATCGCGTCGCGCTCTTCACGCTCCGCACCGGACACCTTGACCTTGACCAGTTCATGGTGCTCCAGCGCCAGGTCCAGCTCGGCCACCAGGTTGTCGGTCACGCCCTTGCCGCCCACCTGGATCATCGCCCGCAGGCCGTGGGCCATTCCGCGCAGGAAGCGGGTCTGGGCTGAAGTCAGGGCGGTCGACATGGCGGCTGGGGTACGGTCCGTAAAGGGCGCGCAGGGTATCATGCAAGGCCCTGCTTTCCCGCGATCGTCGATGGCTTCCCGCAGCAAGAGCAGCCAGCGCTGGCTCAAGGAACACCACTCCGACCCGTTCGTGAAGCGGGCGCGGGCCGAGGGCATGCGCTCGCGCGCGGTCTACAAGCTCGAGGAACTGGTCGAGCGCGACCGGCTGCTCAAGCCCGGCATGACCGTGGTCGACCTCGGCGCCGCCCCAGGGGGCTGGTCGCAATGGGTTCGCCGCGAACTGGGCGACAGCGGCCGGGTCATCGCGCTGGACATCCTGGACATGCCGCCATTGGCCGGGGTCGAGTTCCTTCATGGGGATTTCAGGGAGGATGACGTCCTATCCCGCCTGGAAGCCATGCTTGGCGGAAAGCCCGTCGACCTTGTGCTGTCGGACATGGCCCCCAATAAGAGTGGCATGGATGCAGTCGACATGCCGCGCGCGATGTACCTGGCCGAGCTGGCCCGGGACTTCGCCGAGCGCCACCTGAAGGTGGGCGGCACGTTCCTGATCAAGCTGTTCCAGGGCGTGGGCTTCGACGATTACGTGCGCGATCTTCGCCGCGGTTATGAGAAGGTGGTGATCCGCAAGCCGGAGGCCTCGCGCAAGCGTTCTCCGGAGGTGTACGCACTGGCGCGCGGCAGGCGCACCGGAACGAATTGAACATGCCCGCGGGCAAGAGGTGTAGCGGTAGATGAACGATCTGGCCAAGAACTTGCTGATGTGGGTGGTGGTCGCCGTCGTCCTGATGGTGGTGTTCCAGTCTTTCGGTCCGCGGACTGCCGGGCAGGGCGTGCCGCAGGAGGTGACCTACTCCCAGTTCCTGAATGACGTCGAGGCGGGCAGGGTCAAGGCCGTCACCTATACCGAGGACAGCGGGCTGGCCGGCAACGCGCTGCGCTTCGAGCGCAAGGATGGCAGCACCGGCACCACCAACGGCCCGCCCGATGACGCGCTGGTCAACGTGCTGGTGCGCGAGAACGTCGAGATCACCCGCGTGCCGCCCGACAACGGGCCCTCGTTGCTCTACATCCTGATCAACATCCTGCCCTGGGTGCTGTTCATCGGCATCTGGGTCTATTTCATGCGCCAGATGCAACAGGGCGGCAGCAAGGGGGCGATGAGCTTCGGCAAGTCGCGCGCCAAGCTGCAGGGCGAGAACGAGGTCAAGGTCACCCTGGCCGACGTCGCCGGCTGCGAGGAGGCGAAGGAGGAGGTCGGCGAGCTGGTCGAGTTCCTGCGCGACCCCACCCGTTTCCAGAAGCTGGGCGGCAAGATCCCGCGCGGCGTGCTGATGGTCGGGCCGCCCGGTACCGGCAAGACGCTCCTGGCGCGTGCCATCGCCGGCGAGGCCAAGGTGCCGTTCTTCAGCATCTCGGGTTCCGACTTCGTCGAGATGTTCGTCGGCGTGGGCGCGAGCCGCGTGCGCGACATGTTCGAGCAGGCCAAGAAGCATGCGCCGTGCATCATCTTCATCGACGAGATCGACGCCGTGGGTCGCCATCGTGGCGCCGGCCTGGGCGGCGGGCACGACGAGCGCGAGCAGACCCTGAACCAGCTGCTGGTGGAGATGGACGGCTTCGAGGGCGGGGAGGGCGTGATCGTGATCGCGGCGACCAACCGTCCCGACGTGCTGGACCCGGCGCTGCTGCGCCCCGGGCGCTTCGACCGCCAGGTGGTGGTCGGCCTTCCCGACGTCAAGGGCCGCGAGGAGATCCTGCGCGTACACATGCGCAAGGTGCCGGTGGCCGACGACGTCGACCCGATGATCGTGGCCCGCGGGACCCCGGGCTTCTCCGGTGCGGACCTGGCCAACCTGGTCAACGAGGCCGCCCTGTTCGCCGCCCGCGGCAAGGACAGCGAGGTGCGGATGGAGCACTTCGACAAGGCCCGCGACAAGATCATGATGGGGGCCGAGCGCCGCTCCATGGCCATGAGCGAGGACGAGAAGAAGCTGACCGCCTACCACGAGGCGGGCCACGCCATCGTCGGCCGACTGGTGCCGGAGCACGACCCGGTCTACAAGGTCACCATCATCCCGCGGGGCCGCGCACTGGGCGTGACCATGTACCTGCCCGAGGGCGACAAGTACTCGCTGAACAAGGTGGCCATCGAGTCGCAGCTGTGTTCGCTGTACGGCGGCCGCGTCGCCGAGGAGCTGATCTTCGGCCACGACAAGGTCACCACGGGGGCCTCCAACGACATCGAGCGTGCCACCAAGATGGCCCGCAACATGGTCACCAAGTGGGGCCTGAGCGACGAGCTGGGGCCGATCGCCTATTCCGATGACGAGGACGAGGTGTTCCTGGGCCGCTCGGTGACGCAGCACAAGAGCGTGTCCGATGACACGGCGCGCAAGATCGACGAGGTGGTCCGCGGCATCCTGGACAAGGCCTACCACCGGACCACGGCGATCCTGAAGGACAACCTGGACAAGCTGCACGTGATGGCCGATGCGCTGCTGCAGTACGAAACCATCGACGCCAGCCAGATCGACGACATCATGAACGGCCGCACGCCCGGGCCGCCCCGGGACTGGAGCAAGGGCGACACGCCTCCGGTCGACGAGCCGCCGCCGTCCGGGACCGTGGTCGGGCCGGTTGCCCAGACCTGACAGTGCTTGCCGCGTAGACCCGAAGGGGCCAGAGTCCGCTCTGGCCCTTTTCTTTCGTGCGCATGTTCGACACTGCCCCGACCCTTGACTGCAACGGCCGCCCACTGGTGCTCGACCGCGCCCGGGTAATGGGCATCGTCAACGTCACCCCGGATTCGTTTTCCGATGGCGGCGCGCACGACACGCCCGCCGCCGCGTTCGCCCATGCGATGCGTCTGCTCGAGGAAGGCGCGGACATACTCGACGTGGGGGGCGAGTCGACGCGCCCGGGGTCGGCCGAGGTGCCGGTCGAGGAGGAGCTGCGGCGCGTGGTGCCGCTGGTCGAGCGGCTGGCGCGCGAGACCGGCGCCCCGATCAGCGTCGATACCTCCAAGCCCGAGGTGATGCGCGCGGCGGTGGAGGCCGGCGCCGGAATGATCAACGACGTCTATGCGCTGCGCCGCGAAGGCGCACTGGAAGCCGCTGCCGCGGCGCGGGTGCCCGTGGTGCTGATGCACATGCTCGGCGAGCCACGCTCGATGCAGGAGTCGCCGCGCTACGAAGACGTCACCGCGGAGGTCCAGCGTTTCCTGGCGGAGCGCATCTTCGCCGCCGAGATGGCCGGGATCGCCAAGCGCAACATCGTGGTCGACCCCGGCTTCGGGTTTGGCAAGACCACCGCGCACAACGTCGAATTGCTTGGCCGGATGCAGGGTCTTGCCGAGCTTGGCGTTCCAGTGCTGGCCGGCCTGTCGCGCAAGCGCAGCATCGGCGAACTCACCGGCCGGGCCGGGCCGCTGGAGCGGGTCCACGGTTCGGTTGCCGCGCACCTGGTGGCGGTACAGCGCGGGGCCCGCATCGTGCGCGTCCACGACGTCGCAGCCACGGTGGACGCGCTCCGGGTCTGGCGCGCGGTGGAGTCCGTTCCGCAGCCACGCAAGGGTCCCTCGCGGCGTGCGCCGGCCTGGCCGGACGAGGACTGACGCAAGGCGGGACGGGCTGAAAGCGGTGGCGGGTTCGCGTTAGGCTGCGCGACTTGTGCCGCCCCGGGGCGGTCGATGCACTGCAAGAAATCGGGGGATCCCGCATGAATGATGGCTCGTCGATGATCGCCGCCAACACGCCGCTGATCGTCACCTTCCTCGTCTACCTCGCCGCCATGGTCGTCATCGGGCTGGTCGCTTGGCGCCGGACGCAGAACTTCGATGACTACATCCTCGGCGGACGCAAGCTCGGCCCGACCGTGACCGCACTCTCCGCGGGTGCCTCGGACATGAGCGGCTGGCTGCTGATGGGCCTGCCGGGTGCGATGTACCTGGGCGGCGTGTCCGAGGCCTGGATCGGCATCGGCCTGATCATCGGCGCCTGGGTGAATTGGCGCATCGTAGCCGGGCCGCTCCGGGTGTACACCGAGCACACTGGCAACGCACTGACGCTGCCGGACTATTTCACCAACCGGTTCGAGGACCACTCCCGGGTCCTGCGGATCTTCTCCGCGCTGGTGATCCTGGTCTTCTTCGCGGTGTACTGCGCCTCCGGCATGGTCGCCGGGGCCCGCCTGTTCGAGAGCGTGTTCGGCATGAGCTACGGCAGCGCGTTGTTCTGGGGCGCCTCGGTGACCGTGCTGTACACCTTCGTCGGTGGCTTCCTTGCAGTGAGCTGGACCGATGTCGCGCAGGGCACCCTGATGCTGTTCGCACTGTTGCTCGCGCCGGTGCTGACCATCATGCATACCGGCGGCTGGGAGCTGACGGTCGAGACGGTCCGCTCGGTCGATCCTTCGCTGCTCGAGTGGACCCGCACCGCCAGCGGCCCGATGAGCGTGATGGCACTGGCCTCGCTGATCTGCTGGGGCCTGGGCTACTTCGGCCAGCCACACATCCTCGCCCGGTTCATGGCGGCGGACTCGGTGAGGACCATTCCGACCGCCCGCAAGATCGGCATGACCTGGATGATCCTGTGCCTGGCCGGGTCGCTGTCGATCGGGTTCTTCGGCATTGCCTACTTCGCCGTCCACCCCGAGGTGGCCGGGCCGGTGGAGGCCAACTCCGAGCGGGTGTTCATCACCCTGGTGGAGCTGCTGTTCAACCCATGGGTCGCGGGCATCCTGCTGTCGGCGATCCTGGCCGCGGTGATGAGCACCCTGTCGAGCCAGCTGCTGGTGTGCTCCAGCGTGCTGTCGGAAGACTTCTACCGCGGCTTCGTCCGCAAGCAGGCCGGCCAGCGCGAGCTGGTGTGGATCGGCCGGCTGGCGGTGTTGCTGGTCTCGCTGGTGGCGATCGGGATCGGCTGGGATCCGGAGAGCCGGGTACTGGGCCTGGTCGCGTATGCCTGGGCCGGGTTCGGGGCGGCGTTCGGGCCGGTCGTGCTGCTGTCGCTGTTCTGGAAGCGGATGACCCGGAACGGCGCGCTGGCCGGCATGTTGCTGGGTGCAGGCACCGTGCTGTTCTGGAAGGAGGTGGTGGTCAACCGCATGGGCTCGGAGGTCTACGAGATCATCCCCGGCTTCATCGTTGCCACGATCGCCATTGTCGCGGTGAGCCTGCTTGGCCGGCCGGCGTCTCCGGCGATGCAGGCCCGGCACGACCAGGTCCAAGCCGCGCTGGGCGAGCACGGCTACTGAGCGCGATGGGGGACCGCCGGCCATCCGCGATCGCACTGATGGGCCCGACCGCTTCGGGCAAGACCGCCCTCGCGCTGGAATGGGCCGAGCGCGTTGGCGGGGAGATCATCAGCGTCGACTCGGCGCTGGTCTACCGGGGGCTGGACATCGGCTCGGCCAAGCCCGACGCCAGGGAGCTGGCACGGGTCCGCCACCACCTGGTCGACATCCGCGAGCCCTGGCAACCGTACTCGGCGGCCGAGTTCGCCACCGATGCGCGCCAGGCCATGAGCGAGGTCGCGGCCCGGGGGCGGGTGCCGATACTTGCCGGCGGGACCGGCTTGTACTTCCAGGCACTGCTGCACGGCCTGTCGGCGATGCCGGCGGCCGACCCGGAAGTGCGCGCCATGCTCGCCGCGGAAGCCGTGGAGCGGGGCGGGTGGGCGGCGATGCATGCCGAGTTGGCACGGATCGACCCGGAGGCCGCGGCCCGGATCAAGCCGGGGGATCCGCAGCGGATCCAGCGTGCGCTGGAGGTCTGGCACCTTTCCGGCCGGACCATGAGCCAGTGGCACGAGGCGCCGCCACCGCCGCGACTGCCGTTCCGGGTGCTGGGGCTGGTCCTGGCCCCGGCCGATCGCGCCGTGCTGCACGAGCGGATCAGCCGCCGCTTCGACCAGATGCTGGACGCCGGCTTCCTGGAAGAGGTGCGGCGGCTGCGTACCCTGCCGCAGCTGGCCGGCCACCCGGCACCGCTGGACCTCCCTGCATTGCGGGCGGTCGGGTACCGGCAAGCCTGGGAGCACCTGGGCGGCCGGTACGGCATCGACGAGTTCCGCGAGCGGGCGATCGCCGCCACCCGCCAGCTGGCCAAGCGCCAGCTCACCTGGCTCCGCGGCCGGCTCGAGTTGCGCTGGTTCGACCCGTCCAGCGACCGGCCGCGCCTGGAGCAGGCCCTGCAACTGTTCCTTTGATGGCACGGATCATCCGCGGCCACTCCCGCCACGGGTGCGCTACCATCCCCCGCAGCCCTGCCGCAGGATGGCAGCGGGGCGCTGGCCCGAAGCGGCCGGTCTTACAACAATTACAAATCCAGTCAGCTTTTCTAGGGGAACTCGATGTCCAAGGGGCAATCCTTGCAGGATCCTTTCCTGAACGCGCTGCGCCGCGAGCGCATTCCGGTTTCCGTGTACCTGGTCAACGGCATCAAGTTGCAGGGGACGATCGAGTCGTTCGACCAGTTTGTCGTCCTGCTGCGCAATACCGTCAGCCAGATGGTCTACAAGCACGCGATCTCCACCGTCGTGCCGGCGCGCAACGTGCGCGTGGGGCCGGGTGGTGGCCACGTGCAGGCCGGCGAGGGCAGCAGCAACGGCAATGCCGCTGCGGGCGTGCGGGAAGAGGAAGACTGAGAAGCGGGCTGTCTTCCGGTGCGCCGGTCCGGCTCGCTGATGGAGCGGGGCTTGCGTTCGGCACAGCGGGCACCCATGTAGTGGGCACGCCCTGCCGGCGACCGGAGAAGACCCCGCTTGTTTGAACGTTCCCGCAAGGGCGAGCACGCCCTGCTGATCCAGCCGCATGCCGGTGGCCCGCCGGACGAGGACGTGCTGGAAGAGTTTGCCGAACTGGCCCGCTCGGCCGGTGCGACCGTGGCTGCGGTGATCCCGGCCCGTATCGACCGGCCCAATGCCGCGACCCTGATCGGCAGCGGCAAGCTGGAGGAAGTCCAGGCCGCGGCCGAGGCAACCGGAGCGGACCTGATCCTGGTCAACCATCCATTGAGCCCGGTCCAGGAACGCAACCTGGAGCGGGTGCTGGAGCGGCGGGTGGTGGACCGCACCGGGCTGATCCTCGACATTTTCGCCCAGCGGGCCCGCAGCCACGAGGGCAAGCTGCAGGTCGAGCTGGCCCAGCTGCGCCACCTGGCGACCCGGCTGGTCCGTGGCTGGACCCACCTGGAGCGCCAGCGTGGCGGCTCCATCGGACTGCGCGGACCCGGCGAGACCCAGCTGGAAACCGACCGCCGGCTGCTGCAGAAGCGCCTCGAGCAACTGCAGAAGCGCCTCGACAAGGTGCAGGTGCAACGTGCCCAGATGCGTCGCGCCCGGGTCCGCAGCGAGCTTCCCCGGGTCGCGCTGGTCGGCTATACAAACGCCGGCAAGTCCACGCTGTTCAATGCCTTGACCGGCGCCGGCGCCTACGCTGCCGACCAGCTGTTCGCGACCCTGGACCCGACCGTGCGCCGCATCGAGCTGCCCGGCGGGCCGGTCGCGCTGGCCGACACGGTCGGGTTCGTCCGTGACCTGCCGCACGAGCTGGTCGCCGCGTTCCGCTCCACGCTCAGCGAGGCCCGCGAAGCCGTCCTGCTGCTGCACGTGATCGATGCTTCGGACCCGCACCGCGAGGATCGCGTCGCCCAGGTCGACGAGGTGCTGGCGGAGATCGGTGCCAGTGACCTGCCGCAGCTGCTGGTGATGAACAAGATCGACCGCCTTGAGGGCGCGGCGCCCCGCATCGACCACCCGGCCGAAGGCCACCCCCGGGTCTGGATCTCGGCCCGTGACGGAGAAGGGCTCGGCCTGCTGGCCGAGGCCATGGGCGAGGCACTCCAGCTGCGCCATGTGAGCGGCACCATCGAGCTGCCTTCACGGGCCGGCCGCCTGCGCGCGCGCCTGCACGAACTGGGCGCGGTACGCGCGGAACATCCGGGCGAGGACGGCTGGCGCTTGCAGGTCGATCTCGCCGAAGCGGAAGCACGGCGGCTGGCGGCAGGTCCGGAGGGACATGTGCTGGCGCCCTTGCTGCCCGCCCCATAGAATCATCGGTCGCATTTTTTCGGAGCTCGCATGGCCTGGAACTCTCCCGGCAGCAACAATTCAGGCGGCAGGGGACCGCGGCAGCGCGGCAATGGCGGGCTGGACCAGATCCTTGATCCGCTGCGCAACCTGTTCGGCGGCGGTGGCATCGGTCGCTGGGTGTTGCTGGTGCTGGCCCTGTGGCTGGCGGCCAACTGCTTCGTGCTCGTCGCCGAACAGCAGCGTGGCGTGGTGCTGCGCTTCGGGGAGTACGCACGCCTGCTGCAGCCGGGCCCGCACTTCAAGCTGCCCTGGCCGGTCGAGCGCGTGATCAAGGTCGATGCCACGTCGATCAAGAACTTCGGCACGACAGTGCCGGTGCTGACCTCCGACGAGAACATCGTCCAGGTCGAGATCAACGTGCAGTACCGGGTCAGTGACCCGTACATGTACCTGTTCGGGACCCGTGATGCCGACGCGATGTTGACCCAGGCGGCGCTGAGCACGGTGCGCGAGCAGGTCGGCCGCTCGCCGCTCGACACCGTGCTTGGCGCCCGCAGCGCGCTGGCGGTGTCGGCCCGCACGCAGCTCCAGGCGTCGCTGGATGCCTATCGCACCGGACTGGTGGTCACCGAGCTCAACCTGCCCAATGCCCGTCCGCCGGAGGAGGTCAAGCCCGCGTTCGACGACGTCAACAGTGCGCAGCAGGACCAGGACCGCCTGA
>Ga0079224_100004770_pt1 | contig 17640 bp, 15 predicted proteins | sample Stecom2015_FD_80414 | JGI IMG/M metagenome (GOLD analysis project Ga0079224, IMG submission 80414) | Agricultural soil microbial communities from Utah to study Nitrogen management - Steer compost 2015 | ecosystem: Environmental > Terrestrial > Soil > Agricultural land | place: USA: Utah...
AGTATCAGGTGGTGCATATCAAGGGAATGGACGGGCAACACGTGAATCAGGGAGACCTGTTATTTATCGTCAAACCTGTAGTGAAAGTCGCGGTGGCTGTTTAGTCCCGCAGTTGATTCTTGTCATACAACGTTAAATTAGGAGTATTAAAATGTCCGATATCGAACAGCGCGTTATCAAAGTAATCAGTGAGCAACTGGGTGTTGAGAAAGAGAAAGTTCAACTGAACTCCCAACTGATTGCTGACCTGGGAGCCGACTCCCTGGATAACGTGGAATTGATCATGGCGATCGAAGAAGAGTTCGACGTGGAAATTCCCGATGATGTGGCTGAAAACATTGTGACGGTCAGAGATGTGATCAAGCAGATCGAAGCCGCCTCCGACGCCGCTGCCTGATCCGGCAGCCCGTCCCTGAACCTATAAAAGCACAGAAGGCGGACGTTGGTATTGTGCCTTCGTCCGCCACCCCTCGCCTTTTCGAATTCCTCCTTGGCCAAGGATGCCAAAGGCCTTGGAACAGGCCATGTAAAGCGGTAGCAACGGATGCTGTCTCTCGGGTTAGTATCAGGGCATGGAGCCGTAAACCCGTGATCTCCAAAGGCTCTTATTTGATAACGGCCAGGATGCATTCTACAGTACATTTAAGGGAGTCGTTCGCATGGGCCCTTGGAGTCTATTTCACTAGGGGGCTGGATCTGCCGGTCCAGACTCTATTGGAATGGGCTGTGAGGGTGCCTGTTCCACGTATCGTCGAACGCCACGCTATAGGTAGCTACAACATCTGAATCATTGATAAGCAACGGCAGCGTGGTCATTCGTAATCGTTCATCGATGAGAACTCACTGGAGTGATCCATGCTGGAAGATGTTGATCCCGTTGAAACCCAGGAATGGCTAGAAGCCCTGGAATCGGTTCTGGAACACGAAGGACCCGAAAGGGCCAGTTACCTGCTCTCCCGACTTGCCGAACGCGCAACCCGAGAAGGGACTCAGCTTCCCTATTCCATCACAACGCCGCACCGCAATACGATCCCAGCTATCCAAGAAGCCCGCATGCCCGGCGACCTGTTCATGGAGCGGCGTATCCGTTCCCTGATCCGCTGGAATGCCATTGCCATGGTGGTACGGGCCAACAAGACCGGCGATGATCTGGGTGGGCATCTTTCCACCTTCTCGTCGATCGCCACCCTGTACGACGTGGGGTTCAACTACTTTTTCCGGGCGGGCACTGAAAAGCAGAATGCGGACCTGATCTATTTCCAGGGACACTCTTCTCCGGGAATCTATGCCCGCTCCTTCCTGGAAGGACGGCTGACCGAGGAGCAGCTGGACAACTACCGGCGCGAGGTGGATGGCAACGGGCTATCTTCCTATCCCCACCCCTGGCTGATGCCGGAATACTGGCAATTCCCCACCGTGTCCATGGGGCTTGGGCCGATCCAGGCCATCTACCAGGCCCATGTGATGAAGTATCTGGAAAACCGGGAGCTGACCTCCCAGGGGGATCGCAAGGTTTGGTGCTTTGTGGGGGACGGCGAGTGTGATGAGCCGGAAACCCTGGGCGCCATTTCCAAGGCGGGCCGGGAGAAGCTCGACAACCTGATCTTCGTGGTGAACTGTAACCTGCAACGGCTGGACGGGCCGGTACGGGGGAATGGCCGTATTATCGAGGAGCTGGAAGGGATTTTCCGGGGGGCTGGCTGGAATGTGATCAAGGTGGTGTGGGGACGCCTGTGGGACACCCTGTTCGAGAAGGATGTCAACGGCATCATGCAGCAGGTGATGGACGAAACCGTCGACGGCGAGATGCAAAACTACGTCAGCAACGGGGGCGCCTATACCCGCAAGCACTTCTTCGGGAAGCACCCGGAACTGCTCAAGATGGTGGAGGATCTGAGCGACGAGGACATCATGCAGCTCAACCGGGGCGGCCACGACCCCTACAAGGTCTATGCGGCCTACCATGCGGCGGTCAACCATAAGGGCCAGCCCACGGTGATCCTGGCCCATACCATCAAGGGCTACGGGTTTGGGGCTGCGGGCGAGGCCCAGAACACCACCCATAACCTGAAAAAGCTGGATGTCGAAGCTCTCAAGAAATTCCGGGATCGCTTCGGAGTGCCCCTGACCGATGAGCAGGTGGAACAGGTCAACTACTACCGGCCGCTGCCCGACAGCCCGGAAGTGCTCTATATGAAGAAGCGGCGGGAAAGCCTGGGCGGTTACCTGCCCAGCCGCCTGGCCAAGTCCCAGCCCTTGCAGATTCCGGAACTGGATGTCTTCAAAAATGTGTTGGGAGGCTCTGAAGGCCGGGAAATCTCGTCCACCATGGCCTTTGTGCGGATCATGTCGAGCCTCACCAAGGACAAGCAGGTGGGCAAGCGCATCGTGCCCATTGTACCTGACGAGGCGCGTACCTTCGGGATGGAAGGCATGTTCCGCCAGTTGGGGATCTATACCTCGGAAGGCCAGAAGTACGTCCCCCACGACCGGGATCAGGTCATGTATTACCGGGAAGACAAGAAGGGCCAGATCCTGGAAGAAGGCATTACCGAGGCCGGCTCCATGGCCGCCTGGATGGCCTGTGCCACATCTTACAGCAACAATGACTACCCGCTGATTCCGTTTTATATCTTCTATTCCATGTTCGGCTTCCAGCGGATCGGTGACCTGGCCTGGGCTGCCGGTGACATGCGTGCCCGGGGCTTCTTGATGGGGGGCACGGCCGGGCGCACCACCCTCAATGGGGAAGGCCTGCAACACCAGGACGGGCATGGCTTGGTGCTGGCGGCAACCATTCCCAACTGCATTGCCTATGACCCGACCTTTGGCTATGAGCTGGCCGTGATTATCCAAAATGGCATGAAGCGGATGTACCAGGATAACGAAAGCGTTTTCTACTACATCACCCTGATGAATGAGAACTACGAGCATCCGCCGATGCCGGAAGGGGTCGAGGAGGGCATCATCCGGGGGATGTACTTGCTGGAGTCGGGCTCCGGCCAAGGGCCTCGGGTGCAGTTGCTGGGCAGTGGCACCATTCTCAATGAGGTTCGGGCGGCAGCACAATTGCTGCAGGAAGACTTCGGGGTGGTGGCGGATGTCTGGAGCGTGACCAGCTTTAACGAGCTGGCCCGGGATGGCCAGCATATCCAGCGCTGGAATATGCTACACCCCAATGAAAAGCCCCAGGCCAGTTATGTGGCCCGTTGCCTGGAGGGGATGCCCGGGCCGGTGGTGGCCTCTACCGACTACATCAGACTGTATGCGGAGCAGATCCGTCCCTACCTGAACCGGACGTACCGGGTGCTGGGCACCGATGGCTTCGGTCGCAGCGATACCCGTCAGAAGCTGAGATCCTTCTTTGAGGTGGATCGCTACTATGTGACGGTGGCTGCCCTGGATGCCTTGGCGGAAGACGGCAAGATCGACCGCTCCAAGGTGGCCGAGGCGCTGACCAAGTATGGGATCGATGCCGACAAGCCAGATCCGGCGCGCAGCTAAGGAGGAGACGGTCGTGAGTATTCAGGAAGTCCGTGTCCCCGATCTTGGCGGGGCAGATGAAGTAGAAGTGATCGAGGTTTCGGTCAGTCCGGGCGACTCGGTGGAAGAGGAGCAGTCCCTGATTGTGGTGGAGTCGGATAAGGCAACGGTGGAATTGCCTTCTCCCGCAGCGGGAACCGTCCAGGAAATCAAGGTCTCCGTGGGGGATAAGGTGAAGCAGGGGGACCTGGTGGCCCTGCTGGAAAGGTCCCAGGCTCCGGAGGCTGAAGAGAAAGGGCAGTCGGTTGAGGCCAAGCAGGAGGCGCCGCCAGTTGCGCCCGAGTCCGGGGAGCCTGCCCAAGCTGAGCCAGAACCCGAACAGACAGCGGCACGGGAAGAAGTGGTGACTGTTCCGGATATTGGTGAAGCCAAGGGAGTGACGGTTATTGAAGTTGCGGTGCAACCGGGCGACCGGGTTGAGGCCGAAGGTACCCTGATTGTGCTGGAGTCTGACAAGGCGACCATGGAAATTCCTGCGCCAGCGGCCGGCACCGTGCAGGAAGTCCTGGTCAAGGTGAATGATACGGTAGATGAGGGCACGCCAATTGCCCGAATGCTTTTGGAAGAGGCTGCCCCTCGTAAAGAAGCCCCCCCATCTCAGCCCGCTAAAGCGGAGTCCGCCAAGCCCGAACCTGAACCTGCCAAGCCGTCACCCAAGCCCGAGCCGGCCAAGCCCAGCCAGGCACCGGCGCCCCGCCTGGATGAGCAGAGGGTGGAGCAATCGGCCCGTAAGGTCCATGCGGGGCCGGCGGTCCGTAAGTTGGCCCGGGAGTTCGGGGTCGACTTGGGGTTGGTGAAAGGGACCGGGCCCAAGCAGCGGATTCTCAAAGACGACGTGCAGGCGTTCGTTAAGGAAAGCCTGAAGCAGGTCGGTGGCGGCGGCTTGGGAGTGGGGCTGCCAGGAGTGAAACTGCCGGATTTCAGCCAGTTCGGCAAGATCGAACGGCGTCCGATGAGCAAGATCCATCGGGCCACGGCTGAAAATATGTCGCGCAGCTGGCTGAATGTCCCCCATGTGACTCAGTTCGACGAGGCCGATATCACCGAACTGGAAGCCTTTCGCAAAGCCCAGAAGCAGGCGGGCGAGCAGCTTGGTCTGAAACTGACCCTGCTGCCGTTCCTGTTGAAAGCCTGCGCCTATGCCTTGCGGAGCTATCCGCAGTTCAACGTGTCTTTGGACACCCAGACCTGGGAGGTGATCCAGAAGGAGTACCTGAACATTGGCCTGGCCGTGGATACGCCCGCTGGGTTAATGGTGCCGGTGATCCGGGATGTGGAGCAAAAGAGCCTGTGGGATCTGGCTCGGGAAACCGCGGACTTGGCTGCCCGGGCGAGAGACCGCAAGCTGACGCCCGGGGAAATGCAGGGGGGCTGCTTCACTATTTCCAGCCTGGGGGGGATTGGCGGCACGGCCTTTACGCCCATCGTCAACACACCGGAAGTGGCGATTCTGGGCGTTTCCCGGGCGCAGACCAAACCTGTCTACCAGGACGGCCAGTTTGTGCCACGACTGATGCTGCCCTTATCGCTGTCCTACGATCACCGGGCCATCAACGGGGCGGATGCGGCCCGTTTCACCACCTTACTGGGAGAGCTTCTGGGGGATATCCGCCGGTTACTGCTGTAAAGGGGCGGTGAGAGCCTGTTCCAGGGCGGATGCATAAGAAATCGGCACTGGATCACAGGTTCTCCAGCCTGGCTTTGGCATTCTAGTGCACAGGGCCAATTCATAATGCCCAGTCTTCAGGTCGAATCTTGCGATGGATTAGGGTTCCTGGTGTTGCTCATCATGGCCTGCTGTGGCCACTCGCCCGTTGACTCGTCAAGGAATCCTATAGTCTGGAGCAGGCGTGGCTTTTATAGAGTGGTTTGCGCTTTGGCTTTTGTGTAATACCCAATCGAGGTAGAAGGATGCTCAATAACAAGAAATTCTGGATAGCGGGAGCTCTCTCCCTGGTTTTGAACGGCACCGCCTTGGCGGCAACCATGGAAGAAGTGACAGCAGCGATTAAGGAAGAGAAGTTCGGAAGGGCCGCTCGTCTATTGACAGAAATGGCCAATACCGGGGACGCAGAAGCCCAGTTTCTGTTAGCACTCATGTTTGAAAACGGGCGGGGTGTGACCCAGAACTACCGGGAAGCCTTCCAATGGTATAAAAAAGCCGCGGACCAAGGGCTTGCAAGTGCCCAGAACAACCTGGCCCAGCTCTATAGCCAAGGCAAGGGTGTGAAGCAGGACTTCCAGGAGGCATTCAGGCTGTATCGCCGTGCGGCCGAGGCGGGGAGCCCCATTGCCCAATACAACCTGGGGGTTCGCTATATGAAAGGCGAGGGTGTGGAGCAGAACTTCCAGGAAGGTGCCAAGTGGTACCACAAGGCTGCGGAAGCCGGCAACGTGCATGGCCAGTTCAGCCTGGCTTATTCCTATGCTACAGGCGAAGGGCTAGAGAAAAGTATGCCGGATGCCTTTGCTTGGGCGAAAGCAGCATCCGCGAAACGCTTCCAGAGGGCACAACAGTTTGTGGGGTATCTGATGAGTCAAATGAGTGAGGAAGAGCTGGAGGCTGGTGAGAAACTATTCCAGGAGCTCAAAGCTAAAATGAATCTGTCGGAGCCCCCGCCTCCTGCCGGGCCGATCGGCTATTCTGATGGAGCAGGATTGCAACAGGAAGAATAGCTAGGGGTTGGGCTGAACTAACAATGGGGCTTGGTGCCCCATTGTTGTTTGTGCCGTCTTTGGAGGCAGCTATTAATCCAGCTGGAAACGGACCAGGACTTCCTGCACTAAGCGGGTTTCACCTGCCGCCCAGCTATCATTGGCTGCTTCACTGGCGGCCATTTTCATCACCGGGTAGGGAGTGATTGGGCTGCTACCCTGGACCTGGATGCTCAGGACTGGCCCCAGCTCCCTGCCGGCTGCGGTAGCCAGCGCCTGGGCCCGTGCTCTGGCATTGTCAACTGCGGCGGCCATGGCTTGTTGGCGCAGCTCTTCTTCGTTGCTGATCTCGCTGCCGGCAGGGTGGACTTCACTCAAGCCAATGCGGGTCATGCCTTCCAGAAGCTGGGCATAGGTTTCCAGCCCCTGAGTGGTAATGTTGATATCGCGCCACACCCGGTAGCCGACCATTTTCCGCTTGGGCTGCCATTCCCATTGGGGCTGGACGGACATATTGGTTGCTTGCAGGTGTTTGTCCTCTACGCCCAACTGGCGAGCCAGGGCCAGCGTTTCGGCAACTTCCCGGTCCACTCCCTGCTTCATCTGGTTGATATCGTTCCCTTCGCGGCTGGCCACTGCCCGAACCAAAAAGCGATCGGGAGTTGCTTTGATCTCCCCTTGGCCGGTTACGGTAATGCTGTTGGCATCAAGGCCCTGGGGTGTCATGAATTGGTTATAGCCACAGGCTGTGAGTAGGGTGGTCAGTGCCAGAATGGCAAGTTTGAAAGAAATTTTAGGGGACATTCCTGAGTCTCCATTAGACAAGCATGGTGCTGACAGCTTACCCCAAAATGGGGCTGACAGTGAGCCTCAAGGGGCGGACGACTTCCTACTTGCAAGGATTGGAGGAAAGGATCGGGGATGAAGCCACCAAGCGGTAAGTACGGAAGGCGCCGGTCGAAGATGGGGCCGGCGCCTGGCTTTCCACCGGAGCAGAAGGCTACTCGATGGGAATGGAGTGTCGCTGGGACTTCTCGATCTTGGGCAGGATCAGCTCCAGAATGCCGTTCTTAAAGCTGGCCTTGGCCTGGCTGCCATCTACGTTGCAGGGAAGGGCGAGGGTGCGGGAAAAGGAGCCTCGTGTGAGCTCCTGGCGATAGTACTCTCCCTCGTGAACCTTCTCTTCATGCCGGCTTTCCCCGTGGATGGTCAGGCTGTTTTCAGTCACGGACACATGCAGGTCCTCTTTCTCAATGCCCGGCAGCTCCGCTCTGACCAGGAGATCGTCATCCCGGTTAAGGACATCCACTTTGGGAGTCTGCCAGTTGAAGGATTGGGGCAGGCTCGACAGGGACGGGCGCTCCAGTCCAAGGCTGAATGGGTTCATCCAGCCGCGGGGGAGCATGCCTTCGAAGATCCGGTCCATCATCCGGTTCATTTCTTCGAAGGGTGTCAGGGCAGGTGAGGTAGGTTGGCGTAGCTGCGTAGCGGTGTTCCGGGCTTGCTCCTGAACTTGCTGCCCTTTGGATTGGGTTTGCTGCCCTTGCTGGGGATCTTTGACTTCGGCCATGGCTTACCCTCCGGATAGACGTTGATCATTAGATCCGTAGCGGAATATTAGAGACAACCAGGTTCAGGCACAAACGGGACAGTTTGTTAATATTTTTCAATAAAAACAAGAGATTATGATGGGTTGACCCCTGGCGGAAAAGCTGCTTTTTACACCAGCTGTTCGGCCGTTTCCAACTCTTCCTCGGATACGCCTTCGCTTTGCACCTCCAGGATCCGGTAAGGACGTTCGGGATGGAGGCGGCGCATGAGGGGCAGGGCCACGTTATAGACGGGCTGGCCACTGACCAGGTGCCCTTCCGGACTACCCCGGTGGGCATGACCATGGAAAACGGCAGTGACCGGATAGCGCGACAGGGGCTCTTCCAGGCGACTGCTGCCCAGGAACGGGAAAATCTCCGTCGGCTCCCCCTGGACCGTATGCAGGACTGGCGAGTAGTGCAACAGGGCGATGCGTTGGGACGTGCGTAAGCGGGACAGGGCCGACTCCAGCTTCAGGGCTTCGTCCAGGGCTTCCTGGACAAAGGATTTGATGGCCTGCTCCCCCCAGGCACCGAGTGTATAGCGGCCAAAACCGCCGGCAAAGCCCTTGGCCCCCGCAAAGCCGATCCCCTGGATCTCGCAGGCCTCGCCGTCGAGCACGTTGACCCCTACTTCCTGCAAGCTGTCGATGACAACTTCCGGGGTGCCGTTCTCGTAATCATGGTTGCCCAGGACTGCCAGAATGGGAGTCCGGGTGCCGCTGAGTTCCCGGGCCAGGATATGGGCCTCCTCGGCGGTGCCGTGATCGGTGAGATCGCCACAGAGCACAATGACATCCGACTCATGGGCTGCCTGCATGAACAGGGGCTGGAGGGTTCCCTGGGAGTTCTTGGTGCAGTGCAGGTCGCCGACGGCGGCAATTCTTACAGTCTCGTTGGTCATGGTCTACTCCTTGTGAGTTACTCAATCGACTCGGTCCACTCCTTGATCTCACGGGCGCTCATATGGCCCGTTTCCAGGCGCGCATCGGCGTAGCCCCAGAGGCTGACATCCACCAGATATTGCTGGCGGGAGAGGACGGTACCGTGGCAGATCTTTTCCGTGGGAGGCTCCATGTGGTGCTCCTGGCTGAGCCGTTCCAGCAAGTCCTGTAGCACGGTAGCCGGAATGCGGTTGCGTTCGCTGGGATAGATAAATCCGAAAAGAATGAGATGGCTCAACAGGACGCGCCAGTAGCGCTCGAAGCGCTCCAGAAGTCGCGGCCATTCCAGGGTTTCCGCCAGGGAATGGATGAGGTGGGCGACGTCGGCGCCGTCATAGCGTTCCCGTTCCAGGATCAGGGCTTTTTGCCAGATCATTTCTTCCGGGGGCATCAACAGCACGGGAACCCCAAAGACATCCGAGCGTCTGGCATACCGGAACCAGTCGTCGTCTACCGGACAGGCACCATTGCCGCTGCTGAAAATCACATCCACAAAATCGTCGCCACAATGGGCCTTGCCCAGCCAATGGGAGAAGGTGAGTTGGGTTTGATAGCCCGCGGCCTGGAGGACATCCAGGGTACGTTGGGCGTCCCGGGGCCGCACAAAGATATCCAAGTCCTTGGTGTGGCGCTCGATTCCGGTGTATTGGGCCAGGGCATAGGCTCCGCCCAACATGAAGGGAATCTGCGCCTCATTGAGCAGTTGCAGGGTGTGGATATAAAAGTCCCGGGAGGCGGGATCAAGAACGCCCTGGACATACCGGTTGGGAGAATTGCGAGGCTGGACTGGCATGGACAGGCCCTCTGTGCTGAGTCGCTCCCCGGTTGAAGACCGGACGCTCTGGAAGGAAAAATCCCAGGCTGGGGAACCCTCCTGAGACTTCGGGATGGCCGGAGGTCTTCTGGCGACTGATCCAATACCTCAAGCAAAGACTGAACCAAGCTGAAGGGGCCGCTCCCGACTGGCCCTTTGGAAGGTAGGACAGCCCCTTGAAACGGGTTTGGAACGGAGGAAAGTGGGCGCTGGTTACCCAGCGCCCTGTTAGGAAGTGCAGATTTTACGCAAACTTGTAAAAGCTGCTCGGCCCTATGGCTATTGAGAACGGGTTAGAGTTGTACCAGGGGTCAGGAAGGGTTGAACTCCTGCATGAAAATTTGCCAGAAGGCCAGGAAAAGGGCGGCGATTACCGGGCCGACCACAAAGCCATTGAGGCCAAACAGGGCAATGCCGCCCAGGGTGGACAGCAGCACCAAATAGTCGGGCAGCTTAGTATCCCGTCCCACCAGGATTGGACGCAGGATGTTATCGACCAGGCCGATGACGAAGGTTCCGAACAAGATCAGAATGATCCCTTGCCACATATGCCCCATCACGAGCAGGTAGATGGCCGCCGGCACCCACACCAGGGCAGAACCCACCGCCGGCAGGAGCGACAGGATGGTCATGACCACTGCCCAGAGAACCACGCCCTGGATCCCCAGCACCCAAAAGATAAACCCACCCAGGCTGCCCTGGGCGATGGCGACCAGGAGGTTGCCTTTGACCGTCGCCCGGGCGACTTCGGCAAACTTTCTGAAGAGCAGGAGTTCCCGCTCGTTGCCCAGGGGCAGGGCGTGGATGATCAGTTGGGTCAACTTGCGGCCATCCCGTAGGAAGAAAAAGGTCAGATACAGCATGATCACAAAGCTCAGGGCAAACTGGACATAGCCCTGGCCGATGGAAAAGGCCTGGGTCGCCAGGTACTTGCTGGCGGCGACCGCAGCCGTGGAAAGCTGCTGCTTGAGGTCGGCCAGGTCGATATTGAAGCGTTCCGCCAGCTTGGTGATGAACGGTTGGGATTCACGGGCTTTGTCGATCCACAGCTGGACGTTGATTTCCCCGGAGCTGACCCGCTGATACAGGAGGGCTCCTTCCTTGGCGAGCATGCTGGCGATGATGCTCAGGGGAATGATCACTATCAGGACAATGCTGATCAGGGTGAGCAGTGCGGTCAGGTTGGAGCGTTTGGGAAAGCTGCGCTCCAGGCGTTGCTGGATCGGAGCAAAGATGATGGCCAGCAGGACCGCCCAGAGGATGGCGCTGAAGAAGGGCTTCATCAAGAGCCCAAAGGCAATGGTCACCAGAAGCAAAAGAAAGAGAAACGAACGGTCTTCAAACTTCTTGCTGATCACGAATATCTGCTCCTTAACTTGCCACAGAGGGTTAGTGTAGCGGCGAAGTGAAGGCCTGCATACCAATCCATCAAGGGCAAACTTCATCTAGTCTTAAAACTGTGCTGTGATAGCTTGGTTTCATTTGGCTTGGAAGGAGAGTCCTGATGCCCGTGATCTTATCTGTCCTGTTTATCATGGCCTTGATGCCCATCGCCGTGGCCTGGATCGGCGGCTATTACCGCAAGCGCCAGTTTGGCCATTTCGACAATCAGCACCCCCGCCTGCAGCAGAGCCAGTTGACCGGAATCGGTGCCCGGGCCGTGGCAGCCCAGGCCAATTGCTGGGAAAGCCTGCAGGTGTTTACGGTGGTGGTATTGATCGCCATTGGAGCCGGATTCGACCTTGCCCGCCTGGAGGTGGTCAGCCTGGTGTTTCTGGTCTTGCGGGTACTCTATGTGGCGTTCTACCTGGCCAACCTGTCAACCCTGCGCTCTCTCACCTATGGCCTTGGGCTTTTGTGTTGCATTTATATGTTTGGGGTCACCGCGATGGCGACTATGGCCTAGGGACGGCCCCAGGAGATCGGCTGTTTTTTGACCTGGGTCAAGGTCGCTGTTCTGGACTTGCGCCAGGATGGCGCCATGAAGTATACGTATGTATACTTTGGTCAAAGCTAACAACAAGAGGTGAACCATGGCCAGCCGTGTTCCTGTTCAATCCGAGCTTCCGCTTCTGGATGTGGTTATTGTCGGAGCGGGTTTTGGGGGCCTTTGCATGGCCATCAAGCTGCGCGAGGCCGGAATCGAAAACTTCCTGATTCTGGAAAAGGACACAGAAGTCGGCGGCACCTGGCGCGACAACAACTACCCGGGGTGTGCCTGCGACGTGCAGTCCCATATGTATTCCTACTCCTTTGCGCCAAAGGCGGACTGGAGCAAGCGTTATGCGCCCTGGGACGAAATTCAGCAGTACATTCTGGATACCACCGAAAAATATGGCCTGCGTCCCTTTATCCGCTTCCGCCAGGAGGTGAACTCCGCCCATTTCGATAAGGATTGCGGTGAATGGACGGTTGGTACGGCCACCGGGGAATTCTACCGCTGCAAACATTTTGTGCTGGCCAGCGGGCCGCTGCATGTGCCCGCCATACCCAACATTCCGGGACTGGACAAGTTCAAGGGCAAGGTGTTCCACTCCGCTCGCTGGGATCATGACTATGACCTGACCAACAAGAAGGTGGTGTCCATCGGCACTGGAGGCAGCGCGATCCAGTATGTACCGGAAATTGCCCCGAAAGTGGACAAGCTCTATGTGTTCCAGCGTACCCCCGCCTGGGTCATTCCCCGGGACGAGCGTCGTTACCTGGGGATTGAGAAAAAGCTCTTTGAGCGGTTCCCTGTGCTGCGTAAGCTGCACCGCACCCGTCTGTATTGGAGCAATGAGGCCCGGGTTTGGCCGGTATTCAACCCGATGCTGGCCCGTACCCTGCAACAATTGCCCAAAGCCTTTATCCGTCTGCAGGTGAAAGACCCGGAGACTGCCCGCAAGCTGACCCCCGACTACACCATCGGCTGTAAACGGGTGCTGATCTCCAACAAGTACTATCCCACCTTTAACCGGCCCAATGTTGAACTGGTCACCGAAGGTATCCAGGAGATCCGCGAGCACAGTATCGTCACTAAAGATGGGGTGGAGCGTCCCGCCGACTGCATCATTCTCGGTACGGGCTTTGTGGTGGATCCGCGCATCTACATGAAGGATTTCCCCCTGACCGGCCTGCCCGGACACGAGCTTCAGCGTGACTGGAAGGATGGCGCTGAAAGCTATCTCGGCGTGACCACCAGTGGCTATCCCAACCTGTATCAGCTGGTGGGCCCCAATAGTGGACTGGGGCATAACTCCATTATCTTCATGATCGAAGCCCAGGCGGACTACATCGTGCAGTGCATCCAGACTCTGCGGAAGAAGGGGGCGGACTATCTGAACCTGAAGCAGGAAGTGCAGCGCAAGTTTAACGAGGAAGTCCAGAAAGCAATCCAGGGCACTGTCTGGACCACGGGGTGTACCAGTTGGTATCAGCAGGATGATGGCAAGAACGTGGCGATCTGGCCCTGGTCGACCTGGCGCTACTGGCTACGCACCCGCAAGGTCAACGAAAGTGAATACCAGTGGGTGACCTGCCACAAGAAAGCCAGCAAGCCGCTGCCGGAAGGGCAGAAAACGGCGGCTGCATCGGCCTGAATCTCCTCAAGCCAATGACCCCAAGCCGGCGAGAGGCTGGCTTGGGGAATATGCCTGGAGGCTGCATTGCTGGGCAGCCTCTCACACCTCAGCTATCAGGGGTCGGTGCGCAGTCCTGAATAAAGCGAATGGTGCGCTTGATATCCTCCCGAGCCTCCGGAATCAAGGGATAAAAGACCGGCCAGACGTGCAACAAGCCCTCCCGGGAGATAAACGTCACCTCGACTCCCGCTTCCTGCGCCCGAGCAGCGACCTGATAGGCATCGTCTCGCAGGCACTCTCCTTCATCCACCGTCACCATCAGGGGCGGCAAGCCGTGATAATCACCAAACACTGGTGAGGCATAGGGGTGGCGCCGCTCTTCTTCAGTGCGGGCGTAGAGGGCCAGGTCGACCACATAGGTGTTGGGAGTGAACATATCACAGCTATGGGCGTTGGTTTGGCGGCTTCCCGCGGGGGCTGTCATGTCTGCAAAGGGGGAGTAGGCGACGGCACAGCGAGGCATGGGCAGACCGGCATCCCGGGCCGCCAGCAGGGTGGCCAGGCTCAGGGCGCCACCGGCGGAATCCCCCACAACCGCAATCTGGCGGGGCTCAAAGCGCTCCAACAGCAGGCGATAACTGGCCACGGCATCCTCCACGGCCGCCGGGAACGGGTGTTCCGGCGCCAGACGGTAATCCGGCAGGAATACATCAGCGTGCAGCTCCTTGGCAAAGGCACCGCACAGGGTGAGATAGGTACGGGGATTGCCGGCGATATAGCCACCTCCATGGAGGTACAGGACGGCCATGCTGGGGTTTTTCACGCGCAGCCATTCCCCCTGGATTCCGTTTCCTTGAAAACTGTGGCGTGTGACAGTGCGGGGTAATAAAGGCGGCAGCGGCGAACTGAGGGCGCGGCGAAAATGCTTCACCAGCTGGGCAGAAGACGTGGGATCTTTCTTGATGACCAGGCGGCTGTAGGCTTTTACGGCTCGGGTAGCGAAACTGACCATGGCTAATCTTCGTCTGTTGTTAATTGTTTTGTATCGAAAATTGTTTCGAGTGGAAACTAAGCAATCCTGAAGGGGGCGTCAACACCTGTCTTGCCTTATTGTGGTGGGCTGGCCGGCAGAGCCTGGCCTGCTCTTCGGAAAGAACCGGGTGGGGCAGGCGTTCGGATCATGCTCTGGTGGATGCCTGGGCGACTTGTCTTGGCCTGCTCCCAGCCAGTAAAGTCTGGTCCACAGAATAACCAAGTGAGTTTAGGAGAGGGGTGTGGACTCGGTTAGCCAGTTTGTCTTGGGAGCCGCTGTTGGTGGAGCGCTGTTAGGGCCCAAAATTGGCCGCAAGGCCTTGCTCTGGGGAGGCGTGATTGCCACGGTACCGGATCTGGATGTACTGGTGCCCTTGGGCGATCCGGTCAGCAACTTTACCTATCACCGTAGTGCCAGTCACTCCCTCTTGGTACTGAGCTTGGTGACCCCCCTATTGGCCTGGCTGATGCGGCGTCTCCACCCGGCGGCGCCGGTGTCTTTCAAGGCCTGGGCGGGGTTTGTCTGGCTGGTGCTGGTCACCCATGTGCTGCTGGATTGTTTTACCGTCTACGGCACCCAGATTTTCTGGCCCCTGGCTGTCGAGCCCGTGGGTTGGGGAACCATATTTATCGTTGACCCGCTGTATACCGTTCCTTTGCTGCTGGCGGTTGTAGTCGGGCTCTGCCTGCGTGAGCCGAGGCGCTTGCGGCCCTGGGCCAACGTTGGGCTGGCCTTGAGCAGCCTCTATCTGGCCTTCACCTTGGGCGCGAAGCTCCATGTAGATCGAGTGGTGGCAGACTCCCTGGCCAAGCAAGGCGTTTCCTACCGCCAATTCATGACGGTGCCGACCTATTTCAATACGGTTCTCTGGCGTACGGTGGTGATGACGGATGAGGGCTATCTGGAGGGGTTTTATTCTTTGACTGATCCCGAACCCCAGGTTCGTTTTCGCCTTTATCCGAACCAGCCGCAGTGGCTGGCGGAGATTGAAGAGAGCTGGGCTGTCCAGCGTTTGGCCTGGTTTACCAAGGGCTTTTATCGGGTGCTTCAGGAGGATGACTGGATTACCGTGACCGACCTGCGGATGGGACAGGAGCCTTATTATGTCTTTTCCTTCCGGGTAGGTCGCCTGCAGGACGACCAGGTGACAGTGATCGCCAATGAGCGCCACCCACAGCCGGGGCCTTCGCCCCGGGCCCTCTCCCAGGTTTGGGAAAGGATCTTTACAGGGCCGGAAATAGAGGTTTGCTCATCGGACGGAGCTGCACTGACCTGTTGAGCTCTTGCTGCAAAATTGGGGTTTGGCACCCAGCCTTTCCGGTGATCGGGAAGGCCTCTGTATTTTAATTACATCTTCGGCGCAAGTTGGTTAAAATAATGGCACTTTGCGCCTGTTGTGCCAGAGTTCCTCCAATGCCTCCCAGTGCGCCACTCTCGAGTAACCATGATGCAGAAGTTTTCACAGGAACAGCTTGCCAGGGAGTGGGCAAGTCAACTGAATCGCTTTTCGCCTGAAATCAAGCAATACATCAAGGAAGTAGCCGAGCGGAATCAAAGCCTGCTGGCGGATCATTTCTATTCGCACATGCTTGAAGACCCCCAGGCCTCTTCATTCTTATCCCATGAGCAGGTCAAAACGCGTCTGAGCGCCTCCATGCAACGCTGGATCACCGGGATTTTCTCCTTGGACCTGGAGCAGAACCTGGATGCCGTTGTCGCCCAGCAAGTCAAAATTGGTGAAGTGCATGCCCGGGTATCCATTCCCGTGCACTTGGTGTTACGGGGTGCCCGTCACTTGAAGGAGCGCATGGCGGACCTGGTACACCAGGACAGCATCTCAGACCTGCAGATCCGCATTGCCACCTCTTTGATCTCCGTCAATATCGATATGGCGATGGAAATTATGAGCTACGCCTATGCGGCGTCCACCGAACGCAACTCACGGGCGGAAGAAGCCTACCGTCTCTTTGCGGTGGCCCAGGATATTGGCAGCGAAAAGGAACGCCAGCGGGGAGCCTTGCTGGACTGGGAAAACCAACTGATGTTCGGGCTTGCGGTTGGCCTGCCGGCGGATCAGCTGCCCCGGATCGAACCCTCGGAATTCGGGTTGTGGTTTCGCCATAAAGGCGCCCATGCCTTCGAAGGCGCTACCGAAACGGGACTGATTCTCGAGGCTATGAGTTATATCGACTCTGTGTTGTTGCCCACCTTCCGTTTCAGTCAGGATCAGGAGCAGGTTCAGCATTTGCGGGAGATGCGGGAGCAGACCAAGTCGATTCGCTACCATCTGGACCGGCTGTTTGAGCAAAGCAATGAGCTGGAGTCGGGCCGGGATGTGCTGACCCGGTTGCTGAACCGCAAGTTCTTGCCGGTGGTCATGTCCCGCCAGCTCAACCAGGCTCGTAATGAAGGCAAACCCTTTGCCGTGCTGCTGGTCGATATCGACCACTTCAAAAAGATCAATGATACCTATGGCCATGAGGCGGGAGACCATGTCCTGCAGCAACTGTCGAGCTTCCTGGTCAACACCAGCCGCGCCGGGGACTATCTGTTCAGGCTGGGAGGCGAGGAGTTCCTGATGCTGTTGGTGGACGTGGACGAGAAAGGCGCGTTACGCACGGCTGAGAAACTCTGTGCAGCGGTGGCGGGGGAAGACTTGAAACTGCCCCATTCCAAGTCGATCCGGGTGACGCTGAGCATCGGCTTGGCCATGTTCAACGGCCATCCTGACTATCAACACCTGCTGCGCCGGGCAGACGATGCCCTGTACCAGGCCAAGCAAAATGGCCGCAACCGGGTGGTGATTGCCAAAGACTGATCGGCGGCCCCGTCGGCTCTCTTTATCATTGCCTATAGGCATTATCATTCGCTGTCGGCAGGTAAGGGGAGAGGTAAATGGCCTTAAGCAGCACTTATGAGAAAGCAGAGCCGACCCGGGCTGAGGTCGATGCTTTGGTGGGGGCCACGCTTATCGAGTTTGGCGCCCCCTGGTGCGGCCATTGCCTAGCGGTCCAGCCGTTGCTGGAGCAGGCCTTTGCAGACCATTCCCTAGTGCGCCACCTGAAGATCGAAGACGGTCGGGGTCGGCCACTGGGGCGCTCCTTTCGGGTGAAGCTCTGGCCCACCCTGATTTTTATGCGTGATGGTGAGGAAGTTGATCGTCTGGTGCGGCCGGGGGATCTCAGCGCCATTCGCCAAGCCTTTGCCAAGATCAACGCCTGATGCTGGCAGACATCGCCAAAACCTTCTTACACCAAGGTGGCCAGCTCTGGTAGCACCTGCTCCGTGGGCGCACAAACCTTAAGAGTCAGTAAATCATCGGCGCGGGTTTTGCCCAAATTGATGGCCGCGATGGGCTTGCCAGCCGCTGCGGCCATCTTACACAGGCGGTAGCCGGAATAAACCATCAGGGAGGAGCCAGCAACCAGCAGGGCATCGGCCTCCTGGGTGGCCTGCAAAATAGCCTGGGTGCGAGCAGCTGGTAGATTGTCACCGAAGA
>Ga0079224_100004771_pt1 | contig 17633 bp, 8 predicted proteins | sample Stecom2015_FD_80414 | JGI IMG/M metagenome (GOLD analysis project Ga0079224, IMG submission 80414) | Agricultural soil microbial communities from Utah to study Nitrogen management - Steer compost 2015 | ecosystem: Environmental > Terrestrial > Soil > Agricultural land | place: USA: Utah...
AGCGGACCGCCTTCTGGAACTGGTCGCCGAACGGACCGGCTATCCGGTTGAGATGCTGGACCTGAAGCTGGGAATTGAAGCTGATCTGGGGATTGACTCGATCAAACGAGTGGAGATTCTCAACAGCTTTCAGCAGCGTTGCAGCGCTGAAGAACAGGCGAAGTTGCAGGAGTCGATGGAGCGCCTGACCGGAGCCAGAACCCTGGGCGAGATGGTAGCTGAGTTGGAAGAGGCACTCGGCTCCCGCCAATCAGCCCCTCCGACAGCCCAGCCCGGCCAGCCGGCCGAAGAAAGTCACCGGGTGAGCGATAACCTGAAAAGCAGCCTTTTAGAACTGGTCGCCGAGCGGACCGGCTATCCGGTTGAGATGCTCGACCTGAAGCTGGGGATCGAAGCTGATCTGGGGATTGACTCGATCAAACGAGTGGAGATTCTCAACAGCTTTCAGCAGCGTTGCAGCGCTGAAGAACAGGCTCAACTGCAGGAGTCGATGGAGCGCTTGACCGGAGCCAGAACCCTGGGCGAGATGGTAACGGAGTTGGAAAGCGTGCTTGCCCCTCCTCAGCATTCTACGGCTTCCTCCAACGTGTCTGAGCCTTTCAGACGGACGGAAAACGGGCGAGGCAATGGACGAGAGGAGGGTTCTTTTGTGCCTCGCTTTTATCTGATCCCGGCAGAGGCTCCGGCGAGGATAACGAAAGAACGAGATTTAGCCGGGCAGGTTATCGTTATTACGGATGATGAAAAGGGAATTGCCCTTGACCTCGCGTCCCGCCTCCGAAGCTACGGAGCAAAACCGTTTGTCCTGACTCACACCTGTGAAAGCAGCGCAAATCCCCTATCTCTAGACCTGACCGATTCAAAGGCTGTCGAGAAAGCACTCAACCTGATTCGACAGCAACACGGGCCGATCGAACACCTGATTCATCTCTTGCCCCTGCGATCCGACCGAAGTTTTTCTGAGCTTGATCTGGCGAGTTGGCGAAAGCTGCTGCAAAGAGATCTGAAGAGCATTTACAACCTGGCGCGGTTGGCTCAAGGAGATCTCCAGGCCTCGACTAATCGCTCGACTTTTCTGACCGTCACGGCCGGAAAAGGAGGACCGTTGGCTCAAACGTCTCCGGTGAGTGGTGGCGTCTCGGCATTCACCAATACGCTTGCGGCAGAGTGGCCCGAGGTCTTCTGCCGATCAGTGGAGGTGGAGCTGGATGATGTCGATACTTCGCGAACCTTCCAGCAGATTTGGACAGAACTTCACCTGGACGACGAATTGGTGCTGGTGGTCTACTCGGGAGGCCGAAGGGCTACGCTGGTCGCTGAGCCCGCTCCCCTCGAAAAGCCTCCTCTGGAAAGTGAGGCTCTGAAGCCTGACTCAAACTGGGTGTTCCTCTTAACGGGCGGGGCGCGCGGCATTACGGCGACGATTGCGCGGCAACTGGCATCCTCCTGTCAGCCAACTCTTATCCTGGTAGGTCTTTCGCCGGCGCCTGCCGAGGAGGAGGCATCGGATACGGCCGGCACAATTGAACCGTTCGAGTTGAAAAAGGCCCTTAGAAACAAGCTCGGGCCAAAAGCGACTGTGGCGGAAGTGGAAAGAAGCTATTGGGCGCTATTGAGAGAGAGGGAAATTCGTCACAACATTCGAGAACTCAGGCGCTTGGGTGCACGCGTCGAGTACCATCAGGTGGACGTTAGGGACGAAGACTCCTTTGGTGCCTTGATTAAGAGTATCTATGAACGTTACGGACGTCTGGATGGTGTCATACATGGCGCTGGCCTGATCGAGGATAAGCTCCTGAAAGACAAGACGCCCGAATCGTTTGATCGTGTGCTTCATACCAAGGCAGATAGTGCCTTTATTTTGATCCGTCACCTGCAGCCGGAGACTCTGAAGTTGCTGGTTCTGATGTCATCGGTGACTGCAGTCTTCGGAAATAGAGGACAGAGCGACTACGCTGCTGCCAACGGTATTCTCAATAGCCTGGCCGTTACTTTGTCTAAAGATTGGCCCGCCAGAGTGCTGGCGGCAAACTGGGGCCCATGGGATCAAACTGGTATGGTTACGGATGAAGTGCGAGCTCAGTTCCTACGGCGAGGGGTACAATTGATTCCCCCTGATCAGGGCTCTGAGCTCATTCAAAGGGAGATGTTCGGAGCGAAGAACGGTCATGCCGTCGTGGTCTATGGTGATGGACCCTGGGCTTCAGCAAAAACACTCGTTAACGTCCTCGCAGAAGGAAACTATGTCTCGGTAGATTAGGCAGTGATTGGAAATGGAGAAAATCAAGAGGAAGTTTCCTCACCAATAGAAGAATTTCGTCGAAGGAACGCCGGCGGAATCGCCATTATTGGAATGGCCGGGGTCTTCCCAGGTGCGAAGGATGTCCAGTCCTTCTGGGAGAACATAACTCACAAAGTCGATGCAGTCAGTGATCCTGATCCAGACTGGGAAGGATACCGTTATCTGGACCCGAACAGTGAGGAAAATGATCGGATCTATTGCCCGCGCGGTGGCTTTCTAAAAGAACTGGCTGAGTTTGACCCCGTAGAACATGGTGTCGTACCAACCTCTGTCGACGGGACAGAGCCAGATCATTTTCTGGCGCTGCGGGCCGCACGGGAGGCCCTGGGTGATGCCGGTTATCTGGATCGGCGGCCTAATCCCGAAACCACGGAAGTGATCGTCGGGAGAGGCACCTATGTGAACCGGGGGAACTCCACCGTTATCCAGCATGGAATTGTCGTCGATCAGGTTCTGCAGATTCTCCGACAATTGCATCCCGAGCATTCGGAAGAAGAACTCCAGCAGATCAAACGCGAACTCAAAGCCAGTCTTCCTCCGTTTAATGCTGAGACGTCGCCTGGGCTGGTTCCCAATATCATCAGCGGGCGAATTGCGAACCGTCTCGATTTTATGGGGCCAAACTTCATTGTGGATGCGGCGTGCGCTTCTTCCCTTGTCGCCGTAGACATCGGAATGCGCGACTTGCTAAGCGGGCGCTGTGATCTGGCCATTGCAGGTGGAGTTCACGCCTCCACTCCGCCCCCCATCATGATGATTTTTTGTCAGTTGAAGGCTATTTCCCGGCGCGGGGAAATTCGACCTTTTGACGCCCTGGCGGATGGGACTCTGCTCGGGGAAGGGGTGGGTATGGTGGTTCTCAAGCGGCTGGAGGATGCTGAGCGGGACGGGGACCGCATATACGCCGTTCTCAGGGGCATCGGCACAGCCAGTGACGGGAAAGCGCTGGGCCTCCTGGCCCCCAGAGTGGAAGGCGAAGAGCTTGCCCTTCGACGCGCCTACGAGGCAGCCGGAGTCTCCCCTTCCACTATCGGTCTCATAGAGGCACACGGTACTGGAACTCCCGTGGGGGACGCAGTTGAGCTGGAGTCTTTAAACCGAGTATTTGGTGAAAGAAGGACCGGAGCTCCGACCTGTGCTCTCGGCACGGTCAAATCTATGATCAGTCACCTTCTTCCGGCATCCGGCATTGCCGGACTGATCAAAACGGCTCTTGCGCTTTATCACAAGGTACTGCCTCCGACGCTGCATTGTGAGAAGCCCAATCCGAAGCTCAATCTGGAAAAAAGTGTCTTCTACCTCAACACTGAGACCCGACCCTGGATTCATGGAGATCCTTCTGCGCCTCGAAGGGCGGGTGTCAACGCCTTCGGATTTGGCGGTATCAATGCACACGCCATTCTGGAAGAATATCGTTCTGAGGACGAGGCTCAAGCGCCGACTTTACAGAAGCGCTGGGACACTGAAGCAATCATCGTTTCAGCGGTGAACCTCGAGCAACTGATCCAGAACCTGAACCAGGTTCGAGAGTTTATTAGTAGGCAACCCGACACGCCTCTTGCTGATTTGGCATTCACTCTCAATGGCAGGCGTGGCGATGTCACGATCGCTTTCGTAGCATCGAGTCTGGACAATCTGACGGATAAGATCGACCGGGCTCTTGAAAAGTTGAAGGACCCGTCTTGCAGTAGAATTCGTGAAATAGACGGCATCTACTATTTCAAGGAGCCGCTCGGGCACCAGGGAAAACTGGCTTTTGTCTTTCCCGGAGAGGGCTCACAGTATCCCAACATGCTCGGTGACCTTTGTCGATACTTCCCTCAGGTGCGACGAGTATTCGATTTAATGGACCGCGCGTTCTTGGATCATCCACGGCGCTTTCTACCCAGCCAGATCATCTTCCCCCCGCCGCTTTTCGATCAGAGTGGTAAGGACAGCCCCCTTCATAAAGCAATCTGGGAAATGGATTTCGGTGCCGAGGCCGTATTTGTCGCCAACCAGGCACTAACAGCCTTGATGGAAACAATCGGACTTCGGCCTCATGCCATGGTCGGACACAGCACGGGAGAACATTCGGCGCTACTCGCCTCCAGAACCGTTCAGCCTGAACGTGAAGAGGATTTCATTCGCCATGTTCTAGGTGTCAATGCCGTTTTTGAAGATTTGAATTCAAGAGGGCAAATACCACAGGGGACGTTGATCGCAGCCGGAGGTGGGGACCTGAAGCGGCTGTACGAAATGGTACAACAATCAAAGGGTAAGCTCTTCGTAGCAATGGATAATTGTCCCCACCAGGTGGTGCTGTGTTGTATTTCGAATGACGTTGAGCAGGTGGTTAAGGAACTGGAGAAAAGTCGAGTTATTTGCCAGATCCTTCCGTTCGATCGGGCTTACCACACTCCCCACTTTGAAGTCTTCGCCCGACCTCTAAGGGACTACTTCGCAAAGGTCGAAATTCACCCACCGGCGGTTGATCTTTATTCTTGTGTTACAGCCGACCGTTTTCCTGAAGATCGGGAAGGAATCCGAGAGCTCTGTTCGATCCAGTGGGCACGGCCCGTTCGTTTCCGACAAACAATTCAGAAGATGTACGACGATGGTATTCGCCTGTTTGTAGAGGTGGGGCCCAAAGCGAATTTGACAGGTTTCATCAATGACAGTCTCAGAGGCAAGAAGTTTGCGGCAATCCCTTCGAATGTCTCCCACCATTCGGGAGTCACTCAGTTGAATCACCTTGTGGCCCAGTTGGCCGCACACAAGGTCGAGTTTGATCCGGCCCCTCTCTACCTGAGACGGAATCTTCGTAAGTTGAACATGGATAGTCTTGAGTCTCCGCCCGCTCGCAGGTCAATAAAGCTCAGGACAAACTTGCAACCGTTGACTCTCCGCGAGGATTTTCGTCTCCGGGGGGCAGGCTTGACCGCCAGCCCTCCAAGAAAGGCAGTGACGGTGAAGCTGGAATCCCCGGCACCAGGCGAAGTTGTACCACAAGGACAAGTGGAAAGACAGTCGGCCATACAGTCGAAGCGTATGCCGGTTATGGCCATGGCTCACTCGCAGGAAACCACTTCTAATCCGTCCGGTGCAGGAACGATTCGTTCTCGCGTGATGGAGTCACATCTAAAGGTGATGGAGGAGTTTCTCCAGAGCCAGTCGGCAGTCATGAACGACTATCTGTTTCGTCGTCATGCCTTGCGGCACACGACTCAACAGCAGAGAGCGAGCAAGTCTATTGTAGCAGCAGGGCGTTCACACAATCGAAGACCTCTGATAGGACAGATTCAGGAGTTCATTCCGGCAGAGCGGGTGAAGGCCACGCGCCAATTCGATCTATCAGAGGACCTGCTCTTTGACGACCACACGCTGGGCCGATCGATCTCAGCACTTGCACCGGAACGCAACGGGCTGCCGGTTGTGCCTCTGACAATTAGCATGGAGCTACTGGCGGAAGTCGCGTCAACCCTGTTCCCTGGTCAGGTTCTGGTTGCGATGAAGGATGTTCGGGCGTATCGCTGGATTAGTTTGGAGGAACCTCTTCCCGAATTGGAGATCTTTGCTGAGGTCGTTTCCGGGCATCCGGGCGAAGTTCGGGTTTTTGCTAGAAAAGTTCCTCCTTCTCAGGGGACTCCAAGTCCAGTACTGCTCGAAGGTACCATGGTGTTTGCCGACCAGTACCCGGACCCGCCTGAACCCGGTAGCTTTCATCTCAGGGCTGAGACATCATCATCCTGGACTCCGGAACGCCTGTACCGGGAAGGTATGTTTCACGGGCCTGCATTCCAAGCTGTGAAGGAAATTGTTCGGACGGGAGAAGATGGTAATGTTGCCTTGCTTGAGGTGCTATCGAGAAAAGGTCTGTTTGCTTCTAATCCGGAACCTGACTTTCTCACGGATGCCGTGATTCTCGATGCCGCCGGGCAGGTGGTCGCCTTCTGGACCAGAGATTCCCTTGTTCGAGGGTTTGACATATTCCCGTATCGTCTCCGACGGTTGGACCTATACGGCCCCCTGTTGCCGGCTGGGTCGAGACTGGAATGCAGGGTTCGGGCTGAGCTTCGCGGCGAGAATCAGATGAGTTCCGACATCGACATTCTTGACCAGGAGGGACGTCTATACTACCGGTTGACCGGCTGGGAAGACCGTCGATTCGATCTGCCTTCGAACTTCCTTCAAGCTCGAATCTCACCCTGTAAAGGGTGGCTAAGTCGAATGCTGGAATGGCCAGACTCAATGTCTGAAAAGCACCAGGGGTTGGTACTGTTTGAACTGGAAGGGCTCACTGAAGCCTTTCTTCAGGCTCATCAGGGTATCTGGCTGAAGGTCCTGGCCCACCTCGTTTTAAGTTCGCAAGAGCTGACTCTTTGGACTCAACTAGGGAGTTCGGAGAAGCGAATCACTGAATGGCTGTTGGGAAGGGTTGTTGCAAAGGATGCCATTCGCCATCTGTTAAAGACGCGAGGAATTAACCTGTGTCCGGCAGATATTCCTATTCTCCCAGACAGTTACGGGAAGCCCTGCGTTGATGATAAATGGGCCATGTTGAACGGTATTCAGCCTCAAGTGAGCATTTCTCATAGCCATGGCCGGGTTATTGCGATGGCTACCCTCGGAGAAATACAAATAGGTGTCGATACTGAGCATATCGATCAAAGTCAGCGTAACTTTGACAGGATAGCATTCACCGATTCGGAAAGGAGCCTTTTTTCAAAAGTCAGTGAAGCAGAAAAACGGTTGTGGTACCTTCGTCTCTGGAGCGCAAAGGAATCAATCAGTAAGGCACTAGGCCAGGGATTTAATAACGGCATAAGAAGTATCGAAGCTCGCCAGGTTGACTTCAATACCGGGGCGATTACATTCACACTCGGACAGCAAATCCTGGAAAAACATCCCAGTTTACGAGGTCAAGAACTAATCAGTCACACCTGGGTGGATAAAGATTACGTGACAGCAGTTGCCATGTCTTCCGAGGAGTAGTGGACTTGAATAAGAGTAGAGAAGAAATATTAAAGGATGTACTGAATCTCTTAGAGCAGCTGGCACAGGATTGGGATTATCAAGCCACCGTCAATGAAGGGACTCGAATATTCGGAGATCTAGGATTTGAGTCATTGGATGCCGTTGTCTTGGGGACTGCGATCCAGGAGCATTACAAGCAACAGATGCCCTTTGCAGGTCTCCTGGCCGAAATCGGACAGCGGGAAGTGAGAGATCTTTCGGTGGCCGAACTGGTTGACTTTATCCACAGCCATCTGGACAGACAGGGAATTTCTTGATGAGAACACTGCTGATTGGAATAGACGGAGCGACGTTTCATGTCATCGATTCGCTGATTGACCAGGGGATTATGCCTTTCCTCGGTGAATTCTGCCGACGAGGCACCCGATCAACGCTGAGGACGATCATCCCTGCCCTGACACCTCCCGCGTGGACGTCCTTGATGACCGGACGGCCTCCGGGCCACCATGGCGTTTTCGACTTTTTTCGGTTGGAATCACCTGAGAGCCGGCAGATCCGGTTCGCCACCTCTCACGATGTAGGGTGTGAAACCATCTGGTCGCTGGCATCCCGGCATGGAAAGCGTGTATTCACGCTGAATTTTCCATTGATGTATCCGGCTCCTGAGATCAACGGCTGTGTTATTCCCGGCTGGGTGCCCTGGAAGTTGCTCCGTTTCGCCTGTTATCCCAGTAATCTTTTCGATCGCCTCAAGGAAGTCTCGGGTTTGAATCCCAGAGAACTGGCGATGGACATCAAGCTGGAGGAGAAGGCTACAGAAGGCTGTCGGGACGATGAATACGACGACTGGATTCGCCTGCACATCAGGCGCGAAGAAAATTGGCTTCGGGCGTTCCGCTATCTAATGGATCAGGAGCCTTTTGATTTCGGAGCGATTCTTTTCGATGGCGTGGATAAGCTTCAGCATCTCTGCTGGCGGTTTATCGACCCTGACCTCGCCGGTAATTTGAACGACTGGGAGAAGCGGATTCGGGATCTCTGTCTCGACTACTTTCGCCGACTGGATCAGATCCTCGAGGAGCTCTGTCAATATGTCGACTCTGATGGCCAAACATACATCGCATCCGATCACGGATTTGGACCGACTCAAGACCTTTTCCATATCAATACCTGGCTTGAGAAAAATAGATACTTGAAATGGGCGGATACTGGTTCCGGGGGTCACGACACACAACCGGCTCTTCTTGGAGTCGGACAGGTAGCACGCCACACTTATCTGATGGACTGGGATAAAACGAGGGCTTTTGCTACGACTCCTACCAGTAATGGTGTCTATCTTGTAGCGGAAAAGGAAGATCGCAACGGCTCCAGGTATGCGTCACTTCTGTCGCAGATCAGGGAAGGACTTCTGGATGTACGGGATACCGCAGGTGAGCGAGTTGTCACCGAAGTCTGGAGCCGCGACGAGATTTTTTCCGGTCCTTTTGAAAACCTGGCTCCTGACCTAACGCTGGTTCTCAGAGACGGCGGGCTGGTTTCCATTCTTCGATCTGACCAGATATTGAGTAAGCGGCCGAACGTGGCGGGCGCTCACCGCCCGGAGGGCATTTTCCTAGCTCAGGGCAAAGGTATCCGGGAGAACACCCGTTTAAACGAGCGGTCGATTCTCGATATAGCTCCCCTCGTTCTCCATAGTCTCGGACTCGATATTCCGTCGGATCTAGAGGGTGAGGTTCCAGTGGGCTTATTTGGAGAGCAATGGCTGCAGTCGCATCCAGTGAAGATGGGAGGGACAACGGTCGCTCAAGAGTCTCGACAACAGTCAGAACCGGTGATGAACCAAGAAGAGGAAGAAGCCGTGATGGAGCGGCTCAGAGAATTGGGTTACATCGAGTGAACGGAGAAGGCTAGAAGGAAGTGCTAAGAGAAAAGGGATAAGAGTCCGTAGTGAAGGCTTTTCGTAGTTTGCAAGGGCTTAAAGTCAGGCTCTAAGCACACGGTTGCTGGACAAAACCTTCGATTCATTTCTTTAGATTGGTTTCCGTTTTGTATACTTGCACGATCGAATCAACAGCTAATATTCAAGTGGAATCTCATTATGCCGAAAATTCGAGCTAACGGAATTGAAACGCACTACATTACCCTCGGCGAGGGACCAGACGTCACAATGCTACATGGCTTCCTAGGCAACCTGGCAGTCTGGCACTTAAATATCGTTCCGGAATTGCGAAAGCAATTTAGAGTTACAACCTATGACCTCCGCGGACACGGTTACTCACAGGTTACACCCAGCGGCTATTCTTCAGAGGAACTCGCGGCTGATCTGAAGGCACTTCTGGATGAGCTCGGAATCGAAAGAACTCATCTCGTTGGGCATAGCTATGGAGCAGACGTATGTCTCCACTTTTCGCTGCTCTACCCGGAACGAGTCGGACGGCTGATTGCTCTTGAGCCTGGACTCGCTGCTCTGGTCCACCAGCGAAAAGCAAAAGACTGGGAAGGTTGGAGCTACTGGGTTTCGAAGCTTGAAGAAGTTGGGGTCAAGGTTCCTGAGGGCAAGAGGTCTGACCTGAATTACCTTTTAAACCTGAGCTTGGAGACACCGAAGTTTTATGGGCCGGCAAGGGGACTCCCGCGGAAACGAGAGCCTCTGATCAACCTAATTAACAATACGACCCTGATCAGCGATTACGAAAAGGTCGGCAGTATGACGCTCGATGCCATACGGACCATTTCGGTGCCCGTCCTCCTTGCGTACGGGGAGAACTCGCACTTTCTGGGTTCTTTTGAAGTGCTCCGGGAGATCTTGCCCAATGTGTATCCCGTTCTTTTACCTGGTGGCGAGCATTTTGGCCCTCTCGAGATGCCCGAACTGCTCACCGAACATATTCGAGACTTTCTGGCAGACGAACTGGATTCCAAAGAGCTGGCGGCTACCTGCAGTCAGAGTCGCTAATTTGTTCGCATTGCTGTCGATCTTTCGAGGGCGCACGCGCTCATGGGTACCTCGGTACTCCTTTTCCAGCAGTAAACGAAAGATTCTTTCCGTCCAGCCCGAGAGGTAACGATGGTAAGGCTTGCCACTCAACAACCATCCTCTCCCAGGGGGACGGCATCAGAAGATTCTCCAGAAGAACAAATCCCTCGGGATGGTTACGAAGTTTCTTTCGCTGTGCGAATCTCATACGGGATAGGAGAGGTTGCGATCACCTCCAGCATGATCCTGTTTGGGCTTTTTGTCCTCTTCTTTTATAACTCCGTGATGGAACTCCCTGGTACCCTCGTCGGAATCGGTTCCGCCTTGGGATTGGTATGGGACGCCATGGTGGATCCTTATATCGGTCACCGTTCCGACCGGCTATCGCATTGGATGGGACGCCGTCATTTGTTTATGCTGATCGGCAGCCTGACTATGGGGATCAGTTTCTGGTTGCTTCTCAGTCCTCCTGTAGGTCTCGGAACTCTCACTCTATTTCTCTGGCTGCTGGGTACGACGTTCCTCTTTCGAACCACTAGCGCCCTGTTTCGTATTCCGTACCTCAGTCTCGGAGCAGAACTCACCAGCGATTACCATGAACGAACCAGGATCGTCGGGTATCGTTCCTTTTTTGGGCTGATTGGTACGCTTGGAGGCGCTACCCTTTCTTTTGTTTTATTTTTTCCAGATACCGGCAGTCCGGGTGTTGATCCCAAGTTGAATTATCAGGGATACCCCACTATGGGGCTAGCGTTTGGGCTCGTCATGACAGTCACCGGTCTGGTCAGTGTGATTGGAACTTGGAACCATCGATACTGTTCACCAACCGTGGCTTCCATGGTCAAATCCGGAGCGCGCAACTTCATTCAGGGCTTTCTCCTGGCTCTCAAGAATCCTCCTTTCCGAAAGGTCTGGTTTTCTTTTTCGCTGTTCTTTCTCGCGGTGGTGATGACCAGCGTGACTTCTATCCATTTTTACAACTGGTTTGTCGAAGTTCGAGAGAGCGAAACCATAAGCCGGTTACAGATGGTCCTTTACCTCGGTGCTCTTGTGGGGGTTCCTTTGTGGGTCTGGATCGCCCGTTATTTTGAAAAGTCTCGTCTTTATCTGGTCTCCATCGGTGGAACGATCGTGCTGCTGATCTGCGCGACTTTTCTCTTTGGTGAAGGAAGCTTCTTCGGAACCGGTAACGCTACACCTTTATTGATCGGTAATTTCGTCGCAGGCATGTTTGTCAGTGCCGTATGGATTCTCCCGGGATCGATGCTGGCCGATATTGGCGACCTCGACGAACTCGAAACCGGTTTCCGGCGAGAAGGTCTGTTTTTCGGTATTTTAAACTTCGGAGAAAAGATGGCCGCGGGTTTTTCGATCCTGCTCGGGGGTATTCTTCTGGACTATTTTGTCGGACTCGTACCAGGTCAGTTGGAACAGGCGCTTGTCGCACGGAGTCGTGTCGGATTGATCTACGGACTTGTGCCTGCGTTTCTACTGCTGATTTCCGCTCTGTCCTTGCGGGGGTATTCGCTGGATCGAGGCAGGCTGAAGTCAATCCAAGCGACACTTCGTCAAAGAAGGCTAGAACCGGAGAGATAAATGGAAAAGGCTGCTTTCGAAGCTCCTGAATATCAGCCTGATGGTTCATTTGCCGTCCGAAGATTCGAGTTCTCCGGCGATGAACAAGGGGGATGGCGTATTCAGCGCGAAGGGAAGCAGTGGTTAAAGTTGCCGGCCGGGTATCGGTTACTCGAAACGCGCGCCTGTGGTATCTGTGCCACCGATCTTGCCCGTCGCTTTTTGCCCTTTCCATTACCCCAGATCACGGGACATGAAGTTCTTGCTCAGGACCAACATGGTCGGAGATGTTGTGTGGAAATCAATGCTTCCCACGCTACTCGGATGCGAGGAATAGAGGGCTGCCCATTCTGCAGCCGCGGTCTGGGTAACCATTGCCCCGAGAGGCTGGTTCTGGGGATCCACGACCTACCGGGTGGTTTTGGCCCGTACATTTTGGCTCCCGTTGGCGCGCTCAAACGTCTGCCTGATGAGATTCCCGACTCGACCGCTGTGCTTGTCGAGCCGCTGGCAGCCGCTCTTCACGCAGTGGATACTGTTTCCCTCCAGCCGGACGACCGAATCGCCGTACTTGGCCCCCGACGACTCGGGATGCTGGTCATCGCCGCATTGAGGGCAAGGCGCGCCGAGTTGAACAGAAAATGGAAAATCATTGCTCTTTCGAGGCACGGGCATTTGCTTGATCTCGCGAGCCGGCTGGGAGCCGACGAAGGAATGCTGGTGGAGGAGAACGGTCAGAATGTTCCCGACCAATCCTTCGACGTATTGATCGATACAACTGGATCACCGGCCGCGCTGGAGCAGGCTCTCCGAATGACCCGAAGGGAGCTGCATTTAAAATCGACTCACGGGAGACCAGCTTCTGGGCTGCGCCACCTGACCGAATTCGTAGTCGACGAACTGAGTCTGCAAAGGTGGGACCCATCGACCTTTAAGCTTCCAGAGTCCGAACAGCCCTTTTCCGTGGCCTGGCTGGCCCATTCGTCGCCTCCACGTGACGTGCCCGCAGTACTTCAAGGTCATGACGCTGCGGAGCTGTTACGGGTTCTCGAGTCAGGAACGGCACCCGACGCTTTGCCTCGGACCCGGTATGCGGTTATCGATTCCCTGAATGACATCGACAGCGTCATTCGTCCGACCTCAGAACGCGAAGTATCGATTTTGGAGCCTCGGGGCACTATTTTTGTTTCCTCAGACGATGCCACGGAGTTGGATAATTCAGCTTTGCTAGACGCCATTGTAAAGCGTGGCCTGAAACTTTCGAGTTCCCGCTGCGGCGATTTCGACGAAGCTCTTAAGTTGTTGATGAAAGACGGTCAACTGCAGCAGATTGGCAGGGACTTCGTCAGCGAGGTGCTCTCTCCTTCACAGATAGAGGAAGCCTTCCGGAAGGCTGCATCTCCTGAATTCGTAAAGATAGTGGTGTCTCACACATAGATGGGGAACGGACTGACCTGACTCGCGGTTAGCGCAGTGTTTTGTGAAGGAGAGGAAGCTACGAATCGTCTGTTTCGCGTCGTTTGCGAAGCCAAACTCCCATCCACGCTGCCTGTGAGCGGGCGATCTCCTTTACCAGATGGAGACGACCCTGTTGAGGAGCCTTCAGTTGTTCTTGCTGAAACATTCGCAGGGCTTCTGACCGCCGCATTTTTCCGGATGAAGTGCGGGGCAGTGTCCCCGGCTCGAGTATCCTGACGTGTGCGGGAATGAGCGAGATGCCTTTCAGGATTGCGTCACGAATTGCTTCGGCCAGTGACTCATCGGTCAAATCGGTGTCTACTTTTCGTTCTGCCAGGATCACCAGTTCCTCACCACTGTCTCCGGGTGTACTAACGGCCACGGCGCAGCCTGTCCGCAGACCGGGGACATCCAGCAGCAGTTCTTCGATCTCCTGAGGAGTGTAGTTGCGGCCTCGGATGATAATCAGGTCTTTGACGCGTCCAGAAATATATAGTTCACCCTGATAGAGGAAGCCGAGATCGCCAGTGTCCAGCCAGCCGTCTTTGAAGGTTTGTGCGGTCATATCAGGAGAGCGATAGTAGCCTCGAGCAACGGAGGGACCCTTAATAAAGATGCGACCTATGATTCCTTCCTCAACCGGCCGACCCTGGGGGTCACGGATCTCCAGTGACAAGCCGGGCACGGGTTTTCCCACCGAAGGGATGCGCCGCCCCTTTCCCGGTATGGCTTTCCCCAGTCCCAGTTCCTGGCTGGAGAACTCGGTCACGCGTGGGGGTTTTTCGGGATCCGAAAAGCTGACTCCCAAAACTGCCTCGGCCAACCCGTAGACTGGTGTCAGGGCATTTTTTCGAAAGCCCCACTTCGAGAATCTTTCGGCAAACTGTTCCATGACGTTGGTATTAATCGGTTCAGCACCGTTCAGAGCGTACCTCCAGCTGGAGAGGTCAGCGCCCTCCATATCCTCGTCTTTGATCCGGGAGAGGCAGAGGCCGTAAGCAAAGTCCGGGGCTGGGGAAATGACCGCTTTGTACTCGGAAAGGCTCTGGAGCCAGATGTGGGGCCGGGCAATGAAGGTGTCCGGTCCGATATAGCTGACAGTCCCCGGGCGGTAAAGTCCCATGTACATGCAGCCGACCAGACCCATATCATGATACAGGGGGAGCCAGCACACTGCCCCATTCCTCGCCTCCTCACGAGTAATACCGGCCAAAAAGCTGTTCATCATATCCAGGTTAGCCAGCAGATTTCGATGCGTGATCTCAACTGCCTTCGGTTCTACTGTCGTTCCCGAGGAGAACTGGAGAAACGCGATATCGTCCGGGGAGGCTTCAACTGGGGACCAGTCAGCCGAGTGTTTTCCCAGCTCTGCGACATCAACAACATCCCGCAGCGAAGAGGTTTGGTGTACTACAGGTCCCAGTAAAGTACGAGTGCGGCGGTCGCTGATCAGCAGGGGCGACTCGACCCGTCGTAACATTCGAGAGGTGCGGCCAAAGTATTCGTCGAGCTTTCCAAGACGGAAGGGAGGATAGAGTGCAGTAGGTATTCCACCAGCTAGCTGCACTCCTAAGAAAGCTCGCAGAAAATCAATCGAGGTGGGAAGAATGATCCCGATGACCTGTCCACGGCGGAGACCTCGTTGCCGCAGGTCCGCCGCTACTTTGAGAGATTCTTCAAGAACTGCGGAATAAGTGAAGTAGGTTGCATCGCCGTTTCGGGAAATAAAGCGCGCACCGAAGTCGGTACACTTCTCAAGGCCAAGTAGTACGTCCAGGATTGTCGCGCGGGAAATTGAAGATGAGGTCATGAGCTTCTTTGCACTGCTGTGAGTATGATTTCAACAAAGTCTCCGACAGTTTCAGCTTGCTGAAGTTGGGTTCTTTCTTCCAGCTCGAACCAGAAACCGTATTTTTCTTCCACCTCGGCAATCAATACCGCCTGAGCCAGCGAGTCTAGTTGCAGTCCTCCGACGAGGTTGGTGCTCATCGAGATGGTCTCGACCTTTTCTTTCGGCATCTGCAGTTCTTCTCGTGCCAGCTTTCGCAAATAGTTCAAGACCGAGTCTGCATCGAGAGGGGCTTGTTCCTTAATTTCCGGCATCTATTTTCTATCCTTATACTGCAGCAATGATGAAGTCCCGTCGCGCACGGGGGTTCTTGCTCCTCAGGGTTGTCAGGATAGTAAAGCCGTCTGGCAAAGGAAAGACTTTTTCTCAGGAAGGGTGAATACCGCTATTCGACTCCTGAGAGGGCGGGTATCCTGCCCGCCGTTGCACCATCGTAACCACAGAGGCACCAAGGACACAGAAAAGACTGGTAACGGAGCAGAGGAAGAGTTGTGCTGAAAACACACAATAGTTGGTAACCCGGGGTCAAGTCGAAGCCGGACCCCGGGAATTCCGGTGCCGGTGAATTGTGCTCTGCTCTAAGGAGAGCACAATTCTGGGCACAAATTGTACAGCTCTAGGCGGGCATGCCTGTCTCAACCGAACCTGGACATCCGAACGCGGCTAGAAAGCAGTCGGAAGCACCAGGACTCCTTCTGAAATCAGCCAAATATTCCTGGTGAGACGCTTGGCATGCACCAGAAGTTCCTGGCTGACTTCCTTCTCGATGATGACTCCAGAAGCACCTTCAATCGAGGTCTCGATCTGTCCGGCCAGAGTCAACGCTGCCTGGATATCATTGTCGTCAACAGCAGCCTTGATCTGGGTAAGAAGCAGGACTAGAGAATCACCATAATCTCCCGGGATTCGCCCGCGGGACACAAGTGAAGCGACACGCTGGCCGAAAGAGCTGAGTGTCTCGGGTGCACTCTTGGAAGGACCTCCAACAATATTGGACGCGGTCGACAGCCTGCCATCGCTGTCTTCCGCTTGGACAAAATAGACCGACTGCATTCCGGTCGGTACTGGTTCTTCAAAGAAGAGTTCGGTAGTTTCGCCGATCCACTTGAATTGCTCTGCCAGGCCGAAATTAAGCTGCAGGGCTTGAATGACGCTGCAATCGGCCACTGTCGGTGCGTCACCGCTACAAAGCCCGTCAAGAGCGCCATTGATGATCTCCTGGATGGTGATCGTCTGGTCGGTTCCCGGAATCGGTACTTCAGTCGTCGGCAGGAAGTAATCCAATATTGGACGAACTGTAGCCCGGTAGATGTGGTATTTGACCGCTCCCGGAGTGGGTTCCCACGACAGAGTCACCTTGCTGGGATTCACCAGGAAGCTCACCGACTCTACATTTTTCGGTGCTGGAAGCTCCGGAGTAGAATTGATGGCTGCGCACTGCGGCTTAGTACACATCAGCATGAGCTTGCGTACATCAAGCACTGTGATCGTTCCATCCCGATCAATGTCTCGAGGATCCTCTTCCCCGTCCGCAGGCTGATTTCTAGCAGCCATTAGAACGTTGACATCGTTCATATCGATATCCCCGTCTTCGTCGAAATCGAGAATGGAAGAATCCTGGAATAGCGGAGCTCCGCCTGTCAGTCTGGCTGCACCCATAAAAATACCGAATGGGGTGGACTTCAGGCTTCGAACGCCGTAGTTGATTGGATCGTTGAAGCCGTTGCGGCTGAGAAAGCTCCAGTGTACGCCGTCAGGCGTGTTGTAAAAATCGAAGCCACCCGGCGGAATCAGGGCAACTGCACTGGGTCGATTGAAGAGACGACCCAGGTTGACGCTCCAGTTCCATGTGCCGACAAACAAGTGGTCATCGTGACTGGCCATTCTCCAGAAATGGCCGTTAAAGAAGTTCGCGAAACCATTACCCAGACCACTCAAAGGAGTCTTTAGCCCCTCGGGTGTCACGCGGGGTTCGCCGACGACGACTTCCCAATGATCATCTTTGTCGATTCGGATCATTTCGATCGGACGATTCGTTCCTACATAAAGCTTTCCCTGGAACTCCCAGAGACTCAATCCATTCGGACTCTTCAATCCATCTGGACGAAACGCTCCTGCAGTGACGATGGGGATCCAACTATATGGAAGCGACCCCTGAGCATCGGTCTTGTATACGCCGTAACCGATCGGGTTCAGCGAATCTCCGGTGGTCGCGTAGAGGTAGCCGTTAAAGGTTTTCAGTGTCCAAACGGGAAAGTCCAGTGCCGATGGAGAGGCCTGCTGCCACGCATCGTTTCCGGCCGCCGGATTGTCCGATACGATAACGAAGCCGACACCGCGGAAGTCGCTAGCTGTGGCGAACAATTTGCCATCCAGAGCCTGCAATGAGCGGAAACCACGGACCCGCAACTCCGAAGGAGAGTTCTTCACGATATCTCCCAGGAATGTTCCCGGGTCCTGAGGGATAGCTGTCCAGTTGACGCCGTCTTCCGAACGAAGAATTCGAGGTGGCGGGA
>Ga0079224_100004773_pt1 | contig 17633 bp, 16 predicted proteins | sample Stecom2015_FD_80414 | JGI IMG/M metagenome (GOLD analysis project Ga0079224, IMG submission 80414) | Agricultural soil microbial communities from Utah to study Nitrogen management - Steer compost 2015 | ecosystem: Environmental > Terrestrial > Soil > Agricultural land | place: USA: Utah...
CAGCAGGTGCAGCAACTGGATGATTTTCTGGAACAGGCCTATTTGCCGGCCCTACACCGCGCGGGAATTCCCAAAGTGGGAGTCTTTAAGCCGATTGCCAACGGGGAAGCCGACGGCAAGCTGCAGGTGTACGTATTCACCCCCTTTAAGTCGTACAAACAATTTGCAAAGCTCGACGCCGTATTGGCCAAGGATCAAGCTTTTCAAACCGCCGGTAAGGTCTACTTGGAGGCCTCTTACGACCGCCCACCTTATGACCGTATAGAAACCATACTTCTAAATGCATTTGTCAACAGCCCACACGCTGAACTGCCCAAGCTGACATCGCCGCGCTCCGAGCGGGTGTATGAGTTACGGAGCTATGAAGGGCCTACCGAGGCCTACTACCGCAACAAAGTGGATATGTTCAACAGGGGCGATGAAATCGGCCTCTTCAAACGGCTGGGTTTTAATGCCGTATTTTACGGGGAGGTGGTGGCCGGAAGCCGTATGCCCAATCTGATGTACCTCACTGCGTTCGCCAATAAGCAGGCCCGGGACCAGCATTGGCAAGCATTCAGTAACGATGCCTACTGGAAGGAGCTATCTGCCAAGCCCGAATACCAAAACAACGTTTCGCGCAACCAACAAATTTTTTTATATCCCACAGACTACTCGGATATATAGTATCCCCAGCTCGCGCTTTTTTGCCTTCCCCGGGCTGTAACATTTCGTACAGCCCGTTGGTCTTACTGGCGGAATAGCTTGAAAGCGATGGACAACGTAACCCTTTTTTTTTGGTGGTGCAGCGGCGTACACCAAGCAACGCTGACTCAGTATCCTGCCGAGCGCAACAAATACGTGGGCATTGGGGCTACGGTTTTCTTTACCGGATTGTTCGCCGCGCTTTCCGGCGGGTATGCCATCTATTTCGTCTTTAGCGGCACACCTTTTTCAGGTGTTTCCGCTGTTCTTTTCGGGCTCCTGTGGGGATTGGCGATCTTCAACATGGATCGATACATCGTGGCTAGCATCAATAAAAATGCTTCCGGAGCCAGGCAGTTCCTGCAGGCTGCGCCCCGCATTCTCCTTGCCGTCCTCATCGGTATCGTTATTGCCCGGCCGTTAGAGCTGAAGGTGTTTGACAAAGAAATCCGCGAGCAATTGAGCGCCAACTACCTCAAGCGCCAGCGGGCGCATATCGACACCCTCAACAAGGCCTTTGAGACCAAATACGCGATCGAGTTGGCAACGCTGACCGAACGGAAAACCGAAAGGGATTCGTTGGAGGCCACCATTAAATCGGACCGCATGAAGCTGAAAATGGAAACCTTCGGCGAAAAAACGGTTGAAACATCCGGAATCGTTGGCTATGGCCCGTATGCGAAACAACGGGAAGCCGAACTCGCCAAACAGGAACAATATCTTGACACACTCCGTGCACGGATCGCCCGGCATGAAAGATACATCCAGCAACGAAAGCAGTTTGAAGGGCTGCTGGACCAGCGATTACTAACAGGTGCCTCGCTGGACAGCGCCGTGCGCGTAGCGGGATTCGCCGACCGCAACGCAGCCCTTGGTGACTTGAAATACCATGCCGATGGAACGCGTAACGATGCCAACTATGGGGCTATCGTCTTTATCATGCTCCTTTTTATTTTCTTCGAATGCCTCCCGGTCTTCGTGAAACTGATGAGTGCGCGGGATGCATACGACATAGCCCTGAACGACCGGCAACGGGTCGACATCCATCGCTCTGCCAAAAACCGTGACGCAGCAATTGCGGCACTTGACCAGACACAGGAACAGCACATCCGGGATCTGGTGCAGCGCGGTATCCGCGAAACCACGCTCGACACGCCATAGACACAACTGTACGTTTCCGAACACCCGATGCACGATATCGGACAAGCCGGCACTCAAAAAATATTGCAATTCTCTTAAAATCTTACGGTTAGGTTTTTGGCGCAACCTATGCTCGGTATGATGCCAAAACAATATCATACAATGCTCGGTCGTATCCGTTATTTCGTTTTGTGTGGATTTGGGGTCGCGCTGACCGCGCCGGTATACGCTCAACATTCCCTGACCCTCGAACAATCCATCGAACTCGCCCTGGAGCGGAACCTTGACGCCCAGCAGAGTCGCATACGTACGCAATATCAGGCCCTGGAATTACGGCAGGCGAAACAGAGCCTGCTTCCTGACTTAAATGCACGCTTAGACCACTCGTTTGAAATAGGGCGGGCCATTGACCCCGAGACCAACCAATACCTGACCAATGTTACCAACCGGTATGGTAATCAGAGTTTAAGCAGCTCCGTCGTCCTCTTCGACGGACTACGCATGTTTTATAACATTACCCAACAGGCGTATGCATACCGCGCCGCTCAACTCGATGAGCAGTACACCCGGGAGCAGGTCTCGCTGAACGTCACCCGTGCTTATATCCAGGCACTGGCCGCCCGGGATGTGGCTGCACAGGCCGACAGCCTCGCCCTCGTCACCCAACGGCAGGTGGAGCGAAGTACTGTACTCTTCCATCAGGGAGCCATGAACCCGGGCGATTACTACGACCTCAAAGGCCAGTACGCGAACGACCTGAACAATCTCAACGAGGCTAAGACACAGTATAACGAAACCCGGGTAGCCCTCTTCCAGCTGATCAATCAGCCCTACAACGCCAAAACCCAGCTTGTATCCCTACAGGAGCTACCTATGGCCTCTTCGGCTTCGCTGACCGATGCTATGCTGTATCAAACGGCAGCCGAACGGTTAAGCGTGCTGAAAGCGGCTGAAAATTGGAAAAAACAAGCGTTGGTCGGGGTCAAAGCCGCGCGTTCATCCTTCTTTCCGTCTTTATCCGCAGGCGCAGGATTGTCCAGTAGTTACATCCATGGAAACGGGGTATATCTTGACCAAGTGCGGGACCGTATCGGCCAAAACCTCGGGTTCACGCTCTCGATTCCCATCCTCAACAGGCTACAGGTCCGGAACCAGTTGGCCCGTGCCAAGTTAGACCTGTTGGACGCGGAAAACAGGGAACAGACACGCCGGAATGAGCTTCAGCAAGCCACCAGCCAAGCTCTGTTCTTACTCGATGCCGCGCAGGAACAATATAAAAACCTATTGGATCAGGTCGCCAACTATGCGGAGTCCTTCCGTATAGCGGAGGTACGATTCAATGCCGGTACCATCAATTCCGTAGAATACCTTGTGGCAAAAAATAAGCTGGACAACGCTACCGCCAGCCTGGTGATCGCACGATACCAATGGCACCTCCGCCAACGAATGGTAGATTACTACCAGGGGATATGGGCGCTTCCGTCGGCCGACTAGTCCTAGCCGAGAAATTCCAAGTAAGTTAAAACGTTAACATCCACCCGGCTGCCGACGGGAGTCCGACCCGGATCAGTACTGATGACATTCAGGGTGAGCTGCTCTCCACGGACCGTAAGCTCCTCATAAAAGCCTTTGAAATGTGCCGCCGTCACGATAAAAACGGAATCAGGATTAGCCTGCAGCGATATCCAATCAGGGTGGATGGCAACGGCGGATTTGTTGGAAATCCCCAACGGCATTGCCTCGTACGGAGCCAGCACGTTGCTCCTTGCCAGTAATCGCGCGATATAGGCGTTAGGCGGACGATGATACAGGTCCGCAGGCCGACCTGCGGCGATCAGTCGTCCGCCTTTTAACACGATCAGTGCGTCAGCCAGGGACAGCACTTCCGCCGGATCATGAGATACCAGTACCACGGTCAGCCCCGATTCGGCAACGATCCTGCGGATATCTGCCTGTAGGGTTTCCCGCAGGGAGGCGTCCACCTGGTTAAAGGGCTCATCCATCAACAGAACTTCCGGGTCGTTGATCAACGCCCGGGCTATCGCCACGCGTTGCTTCTCGCCGCCGCTCAGGTCAGCAATACGCTGCTTTGCCAGATGCGAAATCCGGAGCCGGTCCAGCATCAGGCCGGTACGACGGAATTTACTCTCTAAATCGGTATTTGACAATTGAGACGCTACGTTGTCCCACACATTGGCATATGTGTTCAGATCGTCAAACCCCTGCGATACCATCCGCATGGCGTCATGACCGGGAATCAGTTTCTCACGGGGCCCGGGCACCCGCCAACCCCGGTACCGCACCTCGCCCTCATCGGGCTCCAGCAGTCCGTAAATAAGCTTCAACAGCGTGCTTTTTCCGCTGCCGCTCTCGCCGATGACCGCCGTAATCTGGCCTTCGGCGATGCCGAATGACATGTCCCAAATAGCCGTAACCTCTTCTTTCCCCGGAAACTTCCGGCCAACCTTTTCGCCATGAATCAGCGGAAGGCCGTCTCGCCGGATATCATGGGGCACAGAACAGGAGGGGGGAGGTACGTGGATGACTGCCATAAAAAAAACCGTCCCGGAACATACCGGGACGGCACAAAAGTACGAATTAATTCGGTAACGGGCTAAAAGCCAAGCATCAGACCAAACGTGAAATTCTGGAGACCTGCCTGCTTGGGGCTGTTCTCAAAAAGATCATTAAAGTAGTATTTGCCGTAGATACCGAATGAGCCCACCCCAAAGCGGGCAAAAGCACCATAGCGGAACTGCGTGAAATTGTAGTCATCCTTAAACTTCTGCTTACCCAACTCCTCGCTTTTAAACCGTTGCGTGCCCTTCAGCAAAAATCCCCCTTCCGGTCCGAAGGCAAACCGAAGCCGTCCCAATCCACTGTAGTTCTTGGTCCGGAATTCAAACGTAAGCGGCAACCGCAGGTACGTCGATGTGAGGCGGTTTTTGGAGTAGTCGATATCCGAATATTCCCAATCCAGCGGGGTGGTGTTTTCCAGAAAGTCGATATCTTCCCGCAACCGAAGGTACGTCCAGTCGAATCCGCCCGATAAAAAGATGCGGAAGCGGTCACTGAAGCGGTATCCCGCCTGCAGCAGGTCGAAACCGAAATTGACTGTTTTTCCCGGACGGTATCGGAAAACGCGGTTATCATCTGACAAGGTAAAACTTCCGTTGTCCATCAGCTTCACCAACCCCAGATCGATCCGTGAAAACGTTACCCCGTAAATAGGACGGGACTTCCGGGAATGGCCCTCCGTGTCTTCGTCCGTTGGTTCACTGCTGCCATCGGGATGCTGAGATTTCTCAATAGTGATGACGCCGTCGTCGTTCGGCGCGACGATACGGAACGTGCGCTTTTCACCGGTGTTAACATCTTCCATGACAACCGTATCAATAGGGGTTCCCTTGCTCTTGCGGGGGGCGTCAAGCCGTTTTTTTTCTTGGGCAAAGGATGCCGTAACAATCGAGCAAAACAAAAGGATAAGGCTAATGTGTTTCATCGTATTCTATTTTAAGCGTGTGACTATTTAATCCTTTTCTTTTTATTTCTGGCCAGGCTGAAGTTGAAGTCCAGTTTCAACGATCCTTCTTCGTCGTTGGAAAACGTTACCAGCTTTTCGTCGCGCTGGTCAACCGTTCCCACCACATAGTTGAGAATACTGCTGACGCCAAACGGTTGTTTCGCCGGATCGGAAGATGCCAGCATAGTCTCCTCCTCTTCCAACACCACCGGCGGTTCTATCGGAGGTACCGCCGTAATCGCAGTGTTTACCTTCTTCAGCGTATCCCCGGGCCGCAGTGAACGGTCAGCAGGGGCGACCTCCGTTTCGTGGGAGGCCAGTTGTGGGGAAGCGTCGCTGTCCAAGAAAACGGCCCCCTTCGGTTGCTCCACGGGCTCTTGTACACGCAAGCGCTTTTTATCCGAAATATTTCGCTCCCTTTTAGCAAATACGTGCCGGAGCTTTTCCAGATCCAGCGGCTCTGCGGGTAGTTCAGCGGTATCCACGGGGGCGGCAGACGCAACGGCTCCTGTCGCCTTTTGAGCCGGAATAACCGGTTCCTCTGCCTGTGCATGCAGGTATGTTACAGACACGGGCCTGTTCTGCCAGTAGACGATGCCGGACACCACCACGATGGTAGCTGCTACCGCCATCCACCATGTCGGGACCCTCCGCCGCCTGGGATGCTGCTCATCCAGCTCCGCAGCTATCTTCTCCCACAAACCAATCGGGGCGTCCGGCCGGAAGCCTTCAAACTTCTCCCGCAGCTGCTCATCAAACTCATTATTCTTATCTGGATTCATAGTTCCCTCCTTCCAATTGTTTTATTTTCTCCTTAAGCCAAGTACGCGCCCTTGACAGTTGCGACTTGGATGCCCCTTCACTGATGTTCAGGGTCTCGGCGATCTCCCTGTGGGAAAATCCCTCCAGGGCGTACATATTAAAAACCATACGGTATCCATCGGGCAGCGTTTGGATAAGCTTTAACAGATCTTCGCATTCCAGCTCATCCATGGAAAAGGTCTGCTGCCCATCCTCCGTTACGGCATTCATCTCAACGGTCAGCCCGCCCCGCTGATTCGCCCGGTACATTTCAATGGCCGTGTTCACCATGATTCTGCGGATCCACCCTTCAAACGAGCCTACTCCCCTGTAGCTGTCGATGTGGCGGAACACCTTAATAAATCCTGTTTGAAGCATGTCTTCGGCCTCAAACGTACTGCGCGCGTAACGCAGGCAAACACCCAGCATCTTGGAGGCCAGCGAACGGTAAAGCCTTTCCTGTGCTCCGCGGTTGCCGGCCTTACAGCCTTCATACAAACTTTCAATCGTAACCGTTTGCTTCAATTTGCCAATATTTATCAGTAAGATGACAGGAGACGGAAAAAGGTTGCACGGGAAAGAAGATTTTTATTTTTATTTCCTTTATTCCGTCACTTCCACGCCCCTGCCGCCATCTGGGAGAACGGCGATCCGGACAGAAACTGCGTCATTGGGTAACAGGCCCGAAATTTTTTCCGGCCATTCTACCAAGCAATAACTCCCGGAATAAAAATAGTCTTCATACCCCAGGTCGAAGGCCTCCTGTTCGGATTTAAGGCGGTAAAAGTCGAAATGGTACACCGGCCCGTTCGCAGAGCCGTACTCGTTGACAATGGAAAAGGTCGGGCTTGACGTAGCCTCCTCCACGCCCAGGTGCTCACACAGGGCTTTGACGAGTGTCGTTTTTCCCGCCCCCATGTCGCCGTAGAAAAGGATAACGCGTTTATTTCCCGCAGCCGCCAGAATACGTTGTGCGGCATAGGGGAGATCCTGTAGTGTAGGCACCGTGAAAACCATCCTGCAAAAGTACGCTTTTTGCTTACTTGGTGGTATACGTCACAAACGGAATGATCATTTCCTCTAACGAGATGCCGCCGTGCTGGAACGTCTCGTTGAAATAATTGACGAAATGGTTGTAATTATTGGGATATACAAAGTAAATATCCTCCTTCGCAAAGATAAAGCTGGAACTGACATGCAGCTTCGGAAGCATAGCGTCGTGCGGATTCTTCACATGGAAAACGTCCTTGCCTATGTAATTCAGGTTTTTGCCCTGTTTGTAGCGAAGGTTCGTGTTGGTGTTACGGTCGCCGATGACTTTACTCGCCCGCTTCACCCGGATGGTGCCGTGGTCGGTCGTGATAATCACCCGTACCTGCTTTTGGGCAAGCCATTTCAACGCATCCAAAAGAGGGGAGTGTTCGAACCACGACAGCGTGAGCGACCGATAGGCCGCTTCATCGTTCGCCAGTTCCCGGATCATGGCCATATCCGTCCGTGCGTGCGAAAGCATGTCAACAAAGTTATATACCAACACATTCAGGTCATTCCCCATCAGGTTACTCAGATTGTCGGCCACGTCGCGCCCCTGCTCCAGCGTCAGGATTTTATGATAGGAATGTTTACACTCCTTCCGGTACATCCGCCTGATCTGATCAGCAAGAAACTTATCCTCATGCAGGTTCTTGCCCCCTTCGTCCTCATCGTTCTGCCATAAACCAGGATATTGCCGTTCCATTTCCAGGGGCATCAGCCCGCTGAAAATAGCATTTCTCGCATACTGGGTGGCGGTAGGGAGGATGCTGTAGTAACTGTCTTCTTCCTCCAGCCGGAAATGATGACTGATCACCTCATTGATAACCCGCCACTGATCATAACGTAGGTTGTCAATCAAAAAGAAGAACGTCGGCCGGTTGTCCTGTAAGGCAGGAAACACCTTTTTCCGAAACAACTGATGCGACATAATGGGACCTGCTTCCGGATTCTTTACCCATTCCAGGTAGTTCTTCTCCACAAACTTGAAAAACTGCATGTTCGCTTCTGCTTTCTGAAGCGTTAGCACCTCGTGCATCCCCGCGTCCTCCAGTTTTTCCAGGGAGAGCTCCCAGTAAACCAGCTTTTTGTAAACGTCCATCCATTGTTCAAAGTCCAGGTTGTCGTTCAAAATCATTCCCAGGTTCCGGAAATCCTGCTGATAAGCCATAGAGGTTTTCTCACTGATCAGACGCTTATTTTCCGTAAGCTTTTTAATGGTCAGCAAAATTTGTTTCGGATTGACCGGCTTGATCAGGTAGTCGTCTATTTTGGAGCCGATGGCATCCTCCATCAAATGCTCTTCCTCGTTTTTGGTGACCAGCACCATCGGCACGCCGGGGTTGATGTTTTTTAATGCCGAAAGGGTTTCCAGGCCCGTAAGACCGGGCATATTTTCATCCAGAAACACCAAATCATAAAATCCCTTTTTGAATGCATCCACTGCATCATTGCCGTTGGTAACGGTTTTGACCCCGTAACCTTTTTCATTAAGCAGCATGATGTGCGGTTTTAACAAATCTATCTCATCATCGGCCCAAAGTATATTTGTTTCTTGCATTCTTGGTTTGCTAGCTTTTTATTTACGTCTTATCTACCTGCGAACATAAGGAAAAGTTTGCCGCTATATGCATTTTTAACATAAATTAACAGGCAGGTACCGTATCTTTGCTGCGTATAACAGGCTTTGAATAAGAAGAAGATTATAAACGATCCCGTTTATGGATTTATATCCATCCCATCCGGTTTTATATTCGACCTGATACAGCACCCCTACTTTCAGCGCCTTCGTTACATCAAGCAGGTCAGCATGACGCATCTGGTATATCCCGGAGCCCTTCACACCCGCTTTCAGCATGCCCTTGGCGCTATGCATCTTATGTCTTTGGCCGTGGAAACCCTTCGCAGCAAGGGCACCCCCATTTCGGAAGAGGAAGAAGAAGCGGCGCTGGCAGCCATCCTGCTACACGATATCGGCCATGGCCCTTTTTCGCATTCCCTTGAACACACGCTGGTGGAGGGGGTGTCTCACGAGCTGCTTTCGGCCCTCATGATGAAAGAACTTAATGATGTGTTTCACGGACGGCTTCAACTTGCTATCGAAATTTTTAACAACCGTCACCCCAGGAAATTCCTTCATCAGCTGGTTTCCGGTCAGCTCGACCTTGACCGGATGGACTACCTCAGTCGCGACAGCTTTTTCACTGGCGTTGCGGAAGGCGTCATCAGCTTCGATCGGATCATCAAAATGATGGCCGTCGTTGACAATGAGCTTGTTATCGAGCATAAAGGAATCTATTCGGTCGAAAAGTTCCTGATTGCCCGCCGGCTGATGTATTGGCAGGTGTACCTGCACAAGACTGTCCTCGGGGCGGAACAGATGCTCCTGAAAATACTTCAACGTGCTAAAGAATTGTACGGAAATGGCACGTTGCTGTTCGCTTCCCCGTCCTTGGAACATTTTTTGCGCAACAAGATTACCCGAGATAATTTCACCGAAAATGCGTCACATTTGGTTCATTTTTCACGTCTCGACGACACAGACATCTTGTCTGCGGTGAAGACTTGGGCGTATCACGACGACCCCATTTTGCAAATGTTATGTTCGCGGCTGATGGCACGCACCCTCTATCATACTGAGCTGCATAGCAGTGAGCCAAACGGTCGGTTTGTCGACGAATTGAAGGAACGGGCAAAAGCGCATTTTGGCGTCAGGGCGTCCGAGGTGGATTACTACGTGTGGACACTCTTCATCGAAAACAGCGCGTATGAATTGAATAACAGCACCATTAAGATCCTGATGAAAGACGGTAGTATCAAGGACATTGCAGAAGCATCCGATTTGTCAAATCTGGAAACATTGTCGCGAAAAGTACGGAAATTTGCGATCTCGTTTCCGAAGGAGTTGTTGGATAACACATTAACTATAAGTTGATCACCCGTAAATTGTAATATATATCGTTTAAACTTATACATTTGCAGATGCAATTTTCCGCACATCAAATAGCAACCCTCGTGAATGGTTCCCTTGAAGGGAATCCGGATGTGATGGTGGAGCAACTGGCCAAAATCGAAGATGCCACCGCCGGCAGCCTCTCCTTTTTGTCCAATCCAAAATACGAACAGTACCTGTATACAACCAAGGCCTCAATCGTCATTGTCAATCAGGACCTGAAGCTGGATAAGCCCGTGGCGAGCACGCTCATCCGGGTGAAGAATGCTTACACCGCCTTTTCCTCACTCCTACAGATTTACAACAAAATGCGCTTGGATAAAACCGGAGTCGAACAGCCCGTTTTCATCCATCCGTCTGCCAAAATCGGCAAGAATGTATACATAGGGGCCTTCACGTATATCGACAAAGATGTTGTCATTCAGGACAACAGCAAAATATATCCACACGTATATATCGGGGAAAACGTAAACATCGGTGCCGATACCACCCTGTTTCCCGGTGTATCCGTGTACTTTGATTGTGTGATCGGCGAACGGGTGATAATTCATTCCGGAACAGTCATTGGAAGCGACGGGTTCGGCTTTGCCCCGCAGGACGACGGCACGTACAAAAAGATCAATCAAATAGGGAATGTCGTCATTGAAAACGATGTAGAGATAGGTGCGAACACCGTGATCGATAGGGCCACCATGGGGTCCACCATTATCCGCCAGGGCGTGAAACTGGACAACCTCATTCAGGTGGCACATAATGTTGAAATCGGTAAGAATACGGTTATCGCTGCCCAATCGGGCATTTCCGGAAGCACCAAGATCGGGGAAAACGCCGTAATAGGAGGGCAAGTAGGTATTGTTGGGCACATCAACATTGCCAGCGGTACACAGATACAGGCCCAATCCGGCGTTAACCGTACCATTGCCGACGAGGGCAAAAAGTGGTCAGGAACACCCGCCGCTCCGTACAACGCGCAAATGCGTTCACAGGTTGTCTATTCGAGACTGCCCGAATTGGAACGCCGTCTGGAAGAACTGGAACAATTGCTATTAACGAAAGAACTATCAAAATAAACGAAGTGCTTTTCTGGCCCCCCGAGGCGGAAAAGCCAATTGAAAGCGATGAACGTAAAACAACGAACAATCAAATCTGAAATCAGCATCTCAGGTGTGGGGCTTCACACCGGAAAACCCGTCACCATCACCCTGAAACCGGCCCCCGAGCATCATTGGTACCGATTCAGGCGTATCGATCTTGAAAATCAGCCGACAGTGGTTGTCGATGCCGACAACGTGTCGGACACATCGCGGGGTACCACCATCTCCCAGAACGGAGCCAGCGTGAGCACGATTGAACACCTGATGGCTGCGCTGGTGGGCCTGCAAATAGACAATGTCCTTATTGACATCGACGGCCCCGAAGTACCCATAATGGATGGCAGCTCCGCTCCGTTCGTCAAAGCCATCGAGCAAATCGGTTATGTCGACCAACTGGCGGATCGTGACTACTATGAGATTCCGCACAACATCCACCATACCGAGTCCGACCGGAAGGTGGAAATGGTAGCGATGCCGCTTGACGGCTACCGCTTTACCTGTATGATCGATTTCAACTCACCGGTATTGGGCAGTCAGCACGCTTCCATCAGCAACATTGATGAGTTTTCCAAGGATATTGCCTCCTCGCGGACATTCTGCTTTCTGCACGAACTGGAAATGCTGTTGAAAAATAACCTGATCAAAGGAGGCGATCTCAACAATGCCATTGTAGTTGTTGACAAGGAAGTAAGCAAAGATGAACTGCGCCACCTGGCAAAACTGTTCAACCGTGAAGATATCGATGTGGCGAAGGAGGGAATTCTCGATAACATCGAATTACGGCACCAAAACGAACCCGCCCGCCACAAGCTGCTGGATATGATCGGCGACCTTGCGCTCGTTGGCCGTCCCATTAAGGGGCACATCATGGCCGCCCGGCCCGGGCATGCCGCCAACGTGGCCTTCGCCAAAAAAATTAAAGCACAGATCAGGAAGGATAAGGGTCGCAAATACATCAAAATCTACGATCCCAATATGCCGCCGCTGTACGATACGGTACAGATTATGAAGATCCTTCCGCACCGGCAGCCAATGCTGCTGGTGGATAAAATCCTAGAGCTGACAAAGACACACGTAGTGGGCCTGAAAAATGTCACCATGAACGAAGAGCTGTTCCGTGGACATTTCCCCAGCGCGCCGATTTTCCCCGGCGTTCTACAGATTGAGGCCATGGCACAAACCGGCGGTATCCTGGTGCTCAGCACCGTGCCTGACCCGGAAAACTACCTTACGCTGTTCCTCAAAATCGAAAACTGCCGCTTCAAAGCCCAGGTGAATCCGGGCGACACCATCATTTTCCGCTGCGACCTGCTGGAGCCCATCCGGAGAGGCATCGCGCAAATGAAGGGCATCGGCATGGTAGGCGAAAAAGTGGTGATCGAAGCCGAACTGATGGCTCAGATTGTAAAAGTAAAAGAGAGCCAAGCGTCATGATACAACCCCTAGCATATATACACCCGCAGGCTAAAATCGCCGGCAACGTGGTTATTGAACCGTTTGTCACCATCCATAAAGACGTGGTCATCGAAGAAGGGACCTGGATCGGCTCCAATGTGACCATCATGGACGGTGCACGTATCGGCAAAAACTGCCGCATATTTCCCGGCGCCGTCATTTCAGGTATTCCGCAGGATCTGAAGTTTGAAGGGGAGGAAACCACGGCCGAAATCGGTGATAACACCACCATCCGCGAATGCGTTACCGTAAATCGCGGGACGAAGGACAAATGGAAGACGGTGATCGGAAAAAACTGCCTTATCCAAGCCTACAGCCACATTGCGCACGACTGCATCGTGGGGGATAACTGTATTTTCTCCAACAGCAGCACGCTCGCCGGTCACATCACCGTGGGCGATTACGTGGTCCTGGCGGGCATGGTTGCCGTGCACCAGTTCTGTCACATCGGGTCCCACGCTTTCATCGCAGGCGGATCCCTCGTCCGGAAAGATGTGCCGCCCTTCGTTAAGGCCGCCCGTGAACCACTCGCCTACGTGGGTATCAATTCCGTTGGTCTCCGGAGAAGAGGCTTTTCCTCCAACCAGATCAATGAGATACAGGACATCTACCGGGTATTGTTTGTCAAAAACAACAACCTTACCAAAGCCTTGGACATTATTGAGGCAGAGTACAAGCCGACGGAAATACGTGACGAAATACTCGACTTTATACGGAATTCCAACAGGGGCGTCATGAAAGGGTTCGGCCAGAGCAAAGGATTGCTTTAACGATGGTCGTTTCGCTGGAAGATATCGGTCGGCGTTTCAATCGCGAATGGGTTTTCCGGCATATCGATTACCGTTTTGAGGCCGGCCAAAGCTATGCCGTACTCGGGCCGAACGGGTCGGGCAAATCGACATTCCTGCAGGTGGTCGCGGGCAATCTGATCCCTTCCGCCGGCAGGATTCACTACGCCGGCGCCGACAGCTCCATCGAACCGGAATCAGCTTACCGTTACCTTTCTTTGGCTGCACCCTATATGGATCTGATTGAAGAATTCAGCCTCACCGAACAGATCCGTTTTCACTTTCGCCTGAGGAACTATCGGAGGGGCTTCAACGAGGAGGCGATCATTGAACGGCTGGAAATGGCCGCTGTTAAAGACCGCGAGATACGTCATTTCTCGTCCGGCATGAAACAACGGGTGAAGCTCGCGCTGGCTTGTTGCGCCGACGTCCCCATGGTCTTGCTGGACGAACCGACGAGTAACCTCGATCAGCAAGGAGTGGATTGGTATCTACGTCTGGTAGAGGAGACACGCGCGGGGCGCCTATTGATTATCTGTTCCAACCAACCCAAAGAATACGGCTTCTGTGACCACCGTATCCAGATCGTAGACTACAAATAATTGTAAAAAGGAAGCCGGTTTTGTATCTTTGACCCCACATTTTTATATACCGTAATAACTATTAGTATGGCCAAAGCTTCAGAAGTAAAAACCGGCAACATCCTACGCTTCAATGGCGAGCTGGTGTCCGTTGAAGAGTACATCCATAGGACACCCGGCAACCTTCGGGCATTCTATCAAGCCAAGATGCGTAATGTTAAAACCGGAAAATTGGTAGAATACCGTTTCCGTACCGATGAGGAAGTGGAAATCGCCCGCGTAGAAACCAACGATTATCAATACCTGTACGAAGACGGAGACACCTTCGTTGTCATGGATAACAACTCCTTTGAGCAGTTCAATGTCCCGAAACACCTTTTCGGTAGTTCGGCACGTTTTTTGAAAGAAGGTATGCAGGTTTTGGTAGCCATGGAGAGTGACGAGCCCATCATGGCGCAGGCGCCAACCACCGTGGAATTGGAGGTTACGTATACTGAACCGGCCGTGAAAGGAGACACTTCTACCAACGCACTGAAAAGTGCAACCGTAGAGACAGGCGTAGAAATACGGGTGCCCCTTTTCGTGAACCAGGGGGATAAAGTGAAAGTGGATACCCGCTCCGGTGATTATATTGAGCGTGTAAAATAGATATTAAATTTTTAGGTTTAGGTTGATTAGTCGGTCTTGGGGCACCCCGCTTCAAGGCCGATATTTTTTTAAAAAGCCCAGCCGAGCTCATTCGAACTGACCGGGCTTCAAAAACACCATGAACGGTTAAAGGGTGAACTAAGTATCAATATCCACTATTCTGGACCATTTCTGGATGGTTGTCGATGATCACTTGCGGGATAGGCAATACATGGCTCTTATTCTGCACATAGCCTCTGGCAGCCAACGCTTCAGCGGCTTTGCCCCAACGCACTAAATTCACGAATCTGTGTCCTTCCCTTGGCATCTCACTTCCCCAAAAGTCCATCAGCCGTTCCAGAAACTCCGCCGTTGTCAACGGCTCGGCGATCAACGGGGCGCCGCTCCGTGAGGCAACCATATTATATAGCATCTGGGCCTCGGTCAGCTCGCCTATTCTGGCACTGGCCTCTGCGGCGATAAGAAGTACTTCCGTATAACGTATAAAGGGAAAAATGCTGCGGTTGAAAAAGAATTGCTTTATGTCGCCCTGCATCGAAGAGGAACGGTCCCAGAGGATTTCCGGGCTTCCTGCTTTAAATATTTCCGACGCATCCGCTGCCAGGTTATACACGCCGGATCCGATGATCTGCCCCGTAAAATTAGCGGCGGCGTTAACGTCTAGCACGATCATAGCGAGCCTTGCAAGCAGTGCCTGCGCAGCACCTTTTGACGGACCGCCGTTTGCCTGGAGCGGAAGTTCATCCGCTGCCCGTTTTAGTTCGTTTTCGATCACTTTGTATACTTGGCTCAAATCGGAATTACTCAGGTTGCCGGCCCCCGCCGTAGCCAGCGGAATATTTCCGAAATACTGCATAAGTTGTAAATAGACGTATCCCCTGATCAGCCGTAAGGTTCCCAAAGACGCAGGCTGGAGAGCCCGGCTTTCCAATTTGGTTAGGGCATCAATGATCGAATAACCCCCCTGCCAAAGCTGATAAATGGCCGGATGGTTGGGTGTGAATGAGAAATCACCCAAGGAACCAAATTGATTGGCCAATGCTGGACTCAGTGACTCCCGTACCACTTCGCCGCTCAATACCGCATCTACTACCGAAAGGTTCCTTTGCCAAGCGCCCAGATCGTCCTGAACGTCAAGTAGGGCTGCGGCAAGCTGATCCTGGGTCAGCGGCTTATGTGCAGTGTTGTCTTCATACCCCACCATCACGTCGAGGGCTCTCACACTTCCGTCCCGCACCTGCGCATGTTCAAACGGCAATGCTATTTTATCGCTGTTATTTATGATACCATCCCCGTTGGAATCCTGCCACCTGAAGTTGCCCAACGCCGCATCAGGTTGAGCGGGGGAATCACTGATTTCTGCTTCTGTCTGGAAAATTCCCACAGCAGCCATCCCGTAATAAAGGTTTCCGTCACGGCTTTGATAGAAGATATTGCCCTTATCCCCGTACTCAGCTTTGATGTAATAACGCCCCGGACGTATATCACTGAATACCGCTTTCCCGTTCTCGATTACTTGCTCATACGCAGCAACATCGTTCGCATAGTCCTCCTGAGTTGCATAAAGCCATACCGTGCCGCTTTCCGCCGGAACCCCCCTGGGATTTCCCTGCGCCCAGGCGGTTGCGTCCCATACCGACACTTCCAGTGATGTCGTCTGGAGCTCGTCTTCAACGGTAGTGCCCGACAGCAGGGCCTTGACCGAGTAAACCACACGGCCGTCTGTCGCTGTGGCCACCGCACTCCCAATCTGTATCCCGTTTAACCAGATTTTGTTCCCGATACGGCTGACCTTTAGCTCCTTACCGCTCAGACTGATCAGTATCCGGCCGTCCGTCAAGTCGTCCAACGTTAAGACTCCCTTCACGATATGGTCTTTCAGCACGGTAGGAGTCAAATCCTCGTTATTCAGCGCCTGAATGGAGGCCCGGGTTCCCATCACCAGTGCCTGCTGTGGTTGTACTTCCTCGTCGTCCAGCGGGGCGAACACCGTAATACCTTCTTCCACCTCGTCGGCCGACAGCGTCAGCTCCTTCAGCGCCTCGACGAATACGCTCAGGGTGTCTGCCGTTTCCAGGTCATCGACCAGGCTACCGATTATCGCCTCCGGCTCCCGCGGCTCCTCAGGAGTTTTCACCGGATCCTTTTTGCACGCCGTAACCCACAGAATGACCGCCGCAATCGTTATGAGATTAAAAACTTTCACGGATAGATTGTGTTTAGATGTACCTGTTTTTTTGACATTGCTAAGTTAGGGAGACCAAAAAGCAAAAAAATACCCACAAGTGAGTATTTTTGAGCCATGCAATCCCAAAACAAACAGGATCTCCGGAAAATCTATCGTGAAAAAAGGCTGAACCTCTCGCCGGCACAATTCCAAACGTTGAATCATGAGTTGTTAGACCAGGTGCAGAAAGTCGATTTTTCAGCCTTTTCAACGGTGCACCTATTTCTTCCCATACAAGGTAACCGGGAGCCGGACACCTACGCCATCGCTGAATGGCTGAGGCAACACAACAAGCACCCACAACTGATACTATCCCGTACCAACCCAACCCTCCGCCGCATGGAGCACGTAATTTGGGACGAAACGACGCTCCTCAAGGAAAACAAATGGGGCATTCCGGAGCCGCAAAACGGCACCCCGATCCCATCGCTGGCCATAGATGCCGTACTTGTACCCCTGCTTGCGTTTGATATCCACGGAAACCGTGTTGGCTATGGAAAAGGCTTTTACGACAGGTTTCTAGCCGAATGCCCACCTACCACCGTGAAAATAGGCCTATCTTTATTCGACGCCGGACCGGCCATTGCCGATGTGGATCCTTTTGATATTGCGCTCGATCAATGCATTACGCCCCACCGCATCTGGCATTTTAATACAGCACCCTGAATTTGACCGTGTTTTCAATCTGCCTCAGTTGCTTGAGCAGC
>Ga0079224_100004774_pt1 | contig 17631 bp, 19 predicted proteins | sample Stecom2015_FD_80414 | JGI IMG/M metagenome (GOLD analysis project Ga0079224, IMG submission 80414) | Agricultural soil microbial communities from Utah to study Nitrogen management - Steer compost 2015 | ecosystem: Environmental > Terrestrial > Soil > Agricultural land | place: USA: Utah...
CGGAGTCGATTAAAAAAAGGACTTTACTGCCGCTTCATTCGGGGCTGTCCTTAGGAATGGTCTTCGAATGATTCGGCCCAAGTTCTTTTATTTTATCTAATAAATTGATTCCATCTTCCTTTTTAATTTCTTTGACGGGCCGGATTTTGGTCAGAGAGGCTTCCACATCGGCTCCCTGTTCTATTTCGATTTGAGCCGAAATGATGCTGCCATTAAATTTGCCGGTTGCACCCACCTTCGCCAAGCCTTTGGCGTAAAGATCTCCTTTCATTTCTCCCATTACATGTACCTCCTCAGCTCTTATGTTTCCCTTAAGTTGTCCGGAGGCGCCTATCATTACTTTTCTGCCCGAAGATATATTTCCTTCCATGAATCCGTCTATCCGGATATCATTGGGGGCATCGACATCACCCTTTAGCTTTAAACCCGCTGCAAACACTGATATGGAGCTGGCCAAGATATGTTCTTCCTGATTTTTTTTATCGCTGTTCCACATTTTTTTAGTATTAAAAGTTGTCGGTAGATACATTACGGTTTAAACGTTTATCGATTAATAAAGGGTTTTAAGTGGTCTATCCAGCCCAGCCTTCGCGGTCCAAACTTCTATATTGAATGGCTTCGGCCAAATGCTCAACCTTTATATCCTTACTTTCTGCAAGGTCGGCTATTGTTCGGGAAACTTTTAAAATCCGGTCATAGGCTCTGGCAGATAGGCCTAATCTTTCCATGGCTGTTTTAAGTAAAGCCTTGCCTGCTTCACTGATCTGGCACACTTCCTTTACCATGTGGGAAGGCATCATGGCATTGCAGTAGATGGTCGGGGTTTCCTTGAACCGCTCGGTTTGTAATTGTCTTCCGGTAATCACCCTTTCCCTGATCGATTTGCTTGATTCTGACTTCCGTGTAGAGGTCATTTCATCAAACTTGACTGGGGTCACCTCTACATGTAGGTCGATCCTGTCCAACAGCGGCCCGCTGACCTTGTTTAGGTATTTCTGAACCACTCCCGGACCACAAACACATTCTTTCTCTGGGTGGTTGTAGTATCCGCAGGGGCAAGGGTTCATGCTGGCGATAAGCATAAAGTTCGCAGGAAAATCTACAGAAACTTTGGCCCTGCTTACAGTGACTTTCCGATCCTCTAAAGGTTGACGCATCACCTCTAAAACCGTTCTCTTGAACTCCGGAAGTTCATCCAGAAATAGCACGCCATTGTGCGAGAGGGAGATTTCTCCGGGTTGGGGATTGCCCCCTCCCCCTACTAGTGCCACATCACTAATGGTATGATGAGGCGAGCGGAAGGGACGCCGGGCTATCAAAGAGGCCTCCCTTCCAAGTTTGCCGGCTACCGAATGAATTTTAGTTGTCTCTAGAGCCTCCTGAAGACTTAATGGAGGAAGGATAGAAGGAAGTCTCTTGGCCAACATGGTTTTTCCTGCTCCAGGCGGGCCGATCATAATCACGTTATGGCTACCCGCGGCGGCAATTTCCATGGCCCTTTTGATGTTTTCCTGACCTTGTACGTCTGCAAAATCAAAGGCATAATCGTCTACCGATTGAAAAAAAAGGTCCCGGGTATCTGTGACCAGCGGGGTGATCTCTAGACTCTCTTCCAAAAACTTAATGGCTTCATCCACCGTCCCTACGCCGATGATGTCAAGGTTGTTGACGATAGAAGCTTCCATGGCGTTTTCTTTGGGTAGGATAAACCCCTTAAAACCTCGTTTCCTGGCCTCGATTGCAATGGGCAAGACGCCTTTGATCGGACGAAGTAGGCCGTCCAATGAAAGTTCTCCCATGATCAGGTATTCTTCAAGGGCCGGAAATGCACATTGCTCAGAAGCTTTTAAGATGCCAAGTGCAATGGGGAGATCATAGGCTGAGCCCTCTTTGCGGATATCCGCCGGTGCAAGATTAATCACTACCTTTTGTCGCGGCATCCTGTATCCGAAATACTTCAAAGCAGATTCCACGCGCTGCTGACTTTCCTTGACTGCACTGTCGGGCAAGCCGACCATGTAGAAGCTGGTGCCTTGGCCGACATTTACTTCTATGGTAATCTGTTTAGCATCCACTCCAGCTACTGCGCTCCCAAAAGTCTTAGCTACCATGTGACCGAATTTTGTGATAAAAAAAGAAACTCCCATAGGGAGTTCTAATATAATGATTTTAAGGCTAAGGCTTGAGCACCTATTTGAAATTTTCCCTGGGCCTAATACCGGACCCGTCTTTTTCCTCTTCAATGACGTCGGCGCGCTTTTGGACCACCGTTGGGCCAACTTTCGCTGACCTTTCGAAATCGTAAAGCTCGGCTTTTAGTTGGTTTTTCTCCAATTCTAATTTCTTAATCGTGCTGCTTAGGTTTCTCTGGTACATAGAAACCGTTGCCCAAGAGATAAGAAATAAAATGAGGCCGACTAATAACCAAATGACCACTGTACCTGCTGTGAGTTCTTGGATGTTAAAGCCGTTCCGCACACTATCGAACATGAGGAAGTAAACCAAAGCTACTCCAAAAAATAATGCCACCAAAAGCTGAAATATTCCACTTACTTTTTTCATATCATTTTCTTGTTTGGTTTCATGTTTCACTAAATATACTAAAACTATCCGCTCAGTTGTGTTTTCTGGTCTTTGAGGCCGTAAGCACTGCGGGACCAAGGCCGCGAAATGTCTAGACTTTTTGTGTCCCCGAATTGGGGATTAATACCCCCAACTAACACTTTCAGGATGTTATGCATGCTTACTTTTACCCGGCAGACACGGTACAGCGTTGAAAAAAGGGTTGTACTTGTGTCTTTTCGTTCGGATGTGAAGCCGTTAACCATTTCCATACCTATTTACTCCAAAATTCTTGCCACTGCCTGACGGCATTGGGTACAGATTGTGCAACTATTACTTCTATGAAGTGAGTCCATTGAAGTTCTTTAATAATTGAAATCCTGTCGGCTGATATTCATTCTAAGTGATAACTGCGGATAATGTTGGGATTCAATCCGGGATTCAATTGAATGCCGTCTGTAGGAGTGGCTAAGGTCCACAAATAGTTGGTGTTTCAGCATATAGGAAGCATTTAAAGAAGCCATGTACACCTTGTTTTCGAGACCTTGTCCAATTGTATTGCCAAACAAGCCCGTGCTTTGAGCCACCCGGTTTTTCAAGATGTCTCCTCCAAAATTGCTGCTTTCGTTTGGGTCGGATCCGTAGTACTGATATACGCCGGTCAAGTTAAAGCGCAGTCGGGGCAGGGGCTGATATCTCAAGATGGCAACAGCTTCCTTGAAGTTGGCGCCTAGAGGATGCGTCAGCGGTGTACGGTAATGGGAGAATGATTGATATTGGAATTTCTCTTGATAAGTATAAGGCCTCGCTTGGTTATACTCCAGCTGCAGGTCCAGGTTGGAGAGCTTAAACGCATTGATGTATTTATAGCCTAGCTGTAGCCCGTGTTTGTTTCTACTCGAGTTTTTCCCGTCGATCTCAAAAAACTCCTTGAAGACAAACTCATCTAGCGCCAATTGCCCATACAGCTGCATAGAAGGGTAGAGGTTCCATTTGAAGTCCGCCCCTAGCATAACCTTGTCGGGGGTTCCAAGTTGATGTTCTACCCAGCGGTAGAAAATAATAGGGTTCAGGTAATTCCAATCCATCTGACTGGACATCACCGATTCAAATACGCCTAAATTTAGTCGTTTTCCGAGGTTTACTCCTAAACGGTGGTGGGAAAACCACTTTTTGGGGTATCTGCCATCGGTGGGCCTGCTTCGGTTGTAGAGGACATCGGCATTCATTTGGGCCCAGAGGTTGGTAAGGTTAAATTTCCAGATTCTCGTATTGAGTTTGAGGAACATGTACGGACTGGAAAAGTCTGATAGGATCATAGACCGATAACCTTCCCCTACAAAATTTCTGTCCTGCCCCATTTGCGCTTCGATATGCTTAGTCACCTGAAAGGAGAGGTAGCCGGTTGCCGAGAAATAACTATACCCGCTGTCCCTGTACGGTTTCCAAAATCCCTCTCCCGGAACTGCCCCGTTGTGTCTGGCATAGTCATCAATCCAGGTAGGCAGAAATGTTTCTGTGGTCATGAGTGAAGTGTAAAATCCTATTTTCCTGTCGATGCTGCCTCTCAGTGAGATGCCCCGGGTATTTCTCAATTGGTAATCGCCTTCTGCCAAAACTTTGCCGCCACTGAAATAGAGTACGGGATTTATATGTAAGTCAAACACACTGTCTCGGTGATGAAAAAAGGCGGCAGGCTTGCGGTACAATCCTTTCCAGGGACGAGCAGAATTTTCACCAGGAGCGGCGGAAAATTCCCAATTATCGTTTTTCAAGAATAACAAATTAAACTGATCCACGCGGTTGCGGGCCACCGTATCCATTCCCAAGTTATTGACCCAATTGGAAATAATGTCTCTCCGGTAGGGCTTAAAGGTGCTGTGGAAGCGGTCGTCAATTGGGCCTTCTATGACGGCATACCTGTCGATCAGGTGATAATAATCCCTGTCAGTAGGGGCATAGGCACTTTGTGCCATCAACTCCCCCAAGACCAGATTGAAAAATGCAGTAAGAAATGTGACTCGCTTTATCATTAATTGAAGTAGCTTAGAGAGATAGCCGAAAGAATTCAAATCTATTAATAATCCAGAATAAATTCTCGGATGTGAAACAATAGCTTATTCATCTACTAATTTTCCCAGAATAGCGGCTTTTGATAAATATTTCATTGACAAACGTTTGGAGTGGCTTGTAAAAAAGAATAACTTTGTGCCTCAATTTGAGTAAGCGGCAAAATATAGATCATACAATGAAAAAAGACATTCATCCAAACTACAGAGAAGTTGTGTTTCACGATACCTCTAGCGAGTTTAAGTTTTTGACGAAATCAACGATAGACACAAACGAAACCATCACTTGGGAAGATGGTAAGGAATATCCTCTTGTAAAAGTGGAAGTAAGCTCTGCTTCGCATCCGTTTTATACCGGCAAGAAAATGCTGTTGGATACTACCGGTAGGGTAGAGAAGTTTAACAGAAGATACAAAAAGAACTAAATTTTCCGAAGTGTTCATAAGTAAAGTCTCTTGGAAGCTATTTTCCGGGAGACTTTTTTATTTTTGTGATATGCATCAGGTGATATTATTCGATGACCCCGCCATCAGGGGCTCACTCCTTCCCTTTACCTTTACCCGCCCGGTAGGAGAGATCAGGGTTGGGATTTTGACCATCAAGGAGAAATGGGAGCGACACCTTAAGGTACCAATGGGGTATTTTACCCAAGAATACCTGAAAGAGAAGTTCGGACATGCGGATGTTCCCTCCCTGTTTATCAATGGCGCCCTCTGTCCTAACCCTGATCTGCTCTCAGCTATCAAGCATCTGGAGCCTGGACAGGCCTTATGGCATGGTGCAACACTGCTCGCGCTTCCCTTGGATCAACCACAGGAGTTTTCGATAGACTTAGCAAGGACGCGACAAGCTGTCCGCTATGACGCTGATCTCACCTTGGTACAGAAAAGCTGGCACATCTTTCATTCTAATGGTAAGGAACTGAGGTCTGACTTCGACCTGATCACCGCTGGAAGGGCCTCGAAGGGAATTAGCGACCCTGCTACGGTTACCTATAATGCTCCTGCAATCTTTGTTGAAGAGGGTGCTCATGTACGGGCTGCGGTCCTTAATGCCGAAAATGGACCTATTTATATCGGCAAAAATGCAAGGATTGAGGAAGGGGCTTTGATAAGAGGTCCCTTTGCGCTTTGTGAGGGCTCTACAGTCAATATGGGAGCCAAAATGAGAGGTGACACAACAGTAGGCCCCTTCTCTAAAATTGGTGGAGAGGTATCCAATAGCGTGATCTTTGGCTATAGCAACAAAGGTCACGAAGGCTTCCTGGGAAATAGCGTCATCGGCGAGTGGTGCAATTTTGGAGCCGACTCCAACACTTCTAATCTAAAAAACAATTACGCCTCGGTAAAGCTTTGGGATTATATTAAAGGCTCCTATGTTGATACAGGTCTGCAATTTTGCGGATTGATGATGGGTGACCATTCCAAATGCGGGATTAACACCATGTTCAATACCGGAACGGTGGTGGGAGTGGCTGCCAATATCTTCGGAGCAGGCTATCCTAGAAATTTTATAACATCCTTTGCTTGGGGCGGACCTATGGGTTTTAGTACCCACAATTATAAAAAGTTTGAAGAAACTGCTGCTAAAGTCATGGAGCGACGGGGTCTTCAATTAGATGATGTAGAAAAGAAAATCTATCGGCGTGTATTTGAATTGACCCAAGCCTATAGGATCTGGGACAAGGATATTTAAACTATCGATCTTTCTGTATGCTATTTTCTGATATTCCTGGATTAGATGAAATCAAGGAAAAACTAATTACCGCCGTAAGGACCAATCATTTGGCTCATGCCTTGTTAGTTCATGGACCCGAAGGATCGGCAAACCTGAAGGTCGCGCTGGCCTTGGCTACGTATTTGTTCTGCAAAAACCGGGGAGAACAGGATGCCTGTGGTACCTGCGATTCCTGCCAAAAAATGTCCAAGCTGGTCCATCCTGATTTGAGCTTTACCTTTCCAGTCCCCGGCCGACTTAAAGAAGACGACAAGGATGAAGAAGGAAAAAACGGCGACATACTTGCTTCCTGGCGGAGGTTTGTTTTGGATACCGGTTATGGAAATCTTCAAGATTGGGTTGCTCACAATGCCTTTACAAAGCAACTCAACATTTCCAAAAATGCTGCGAAAAACATCATACAAACGGTTTCCCTGAAATCATTTGAAGGAGGATATAAAATTATATTTGTTTGGTGCCCTGAGCTGATGCACGTCACGGCAGCTAACGCCTTATTAAAGGTGCTGGAGGAGCCGCCCGCTCAGACCTTGTTCCTTTTAGTAGCCCACCAGCCGGATCAGCTCTTAAACACCATCCTTTCCAGAACGCAAAAAGTGCTGGTGAGAAGCTTTAACGACGACGAAATTCGTGAGCATCTACTCCACGGGGGATTTTGCGGGCAGGAGGCTGCTGTACAAATAGCACCCTTGGCAGACGGCAGCATGCGGGAGGCATTTAGATTGGTGGATCAGGTAGCAGATGAAAACACAGCCAGGTTTAGGGATTGGATGAGGGTCTGCTACAACCTTGACATCAATGCGATCGTTTCTCAAGTTGATGCATTTGCGGAGCAAGACAAAGAAACACAAAAGGTGCTGTTTCTCACTGGGTTGAATACCTTGAGGGAGAGCCTTTTGAACAAGAGCCAGTTGGATCATCTAATGCGGACAGCCCCCTCAGACAGAAAATTTATAGAAGATTTTGGGAAAAATGTCCTTACCGAGGAGAAAATTGTCGCCTTGTACCAATTACTGACTGATTCGCATTATTATTTGGAAAGAAATGCTAATGTCAAAATTCTTTTTGCAGATGTCTCTTTTAATGCAGCGAGGATACTTAGAAAAAAAGGATAGTAATGAAGCAGATTATCGGCAGAAAGGAAAAAATAACATTAGAGGAATGGGGCCTGAAAAACATTACCGCCAAAATTGATACCGGAGCCTATACTAGCGCCATACACTGCGAGTATACCCAGGTGAAAATGCTTGGAGGGAAGGAGGTGCTTGAATTCATCGTATTGTCCCCGTCCCATAAGCTCTATAAACACCAGTTAATTAGTACCGAGCGCTTTAGCCGAAAGAAAGTGAAGAATTCCTTTGGTCAAGTTGAAATAAGGTATAAAGTCAGCACAAAGATCCGTATTTTTGACCAAGCGTTCGAAGCGGAGTTCACCCTCTCCGAAAGATCGAAGATGAAGAATCCGATTCTATTGGGGCGTAAACTGCTCAAAGGCCGGTTCTTAATAGATGTGGATAAAGTCCATCTGTCAAGCTAAAAAGACATTCATGAAAATTGCGATTTTGTCCAGAAACCCCACCCTGTATTCTACCAAGAGGTTGTATAAAACCATTCAGGAAAGAGGGCACGAGGCGGTTGTCGTAGATCACTCCTTATGCGATCTCATTATTGAACAGGAAGGGCCGTCTATCATCTATAAGGGAGATAAGCTAACCAATATTGACGCCATTATTCCGAGAATAGGGGCTTCAGTGACCTTTTATGGGACAGCTGTGGTTAGACAGTTTGAGTTGATGGGCGTGTTTTCGGCCATTGAGTCGCAGGCGATCGTACGCAGCCGCGATAAGCTACGGTGTCTGCAGATCCTTTCAAAGGAAGGATTGGGGATGCCTAAAACTGCCTTTACCAATTTCTCCAAAGGAGGGGAAAAGCAACTGGTCGAACATGTGGGTGGCGCGCCTCTGATTATAAAATTGCTGGAAGGCACCCAAGGATTGGGGGTTGTGCTAGCGGAGACTAAAAAAGCCGGACAATCCGTAATTGAGGCATTTCATGGGCTAAAGGCCAGGATTATTGTGCAGGAGTTTATCAAGGAAGCAAGAGGTGCGGATATAAGGGCGTTTATTGTCAACGGCAAAGTGGTGGGGGCGATGAAGCGCCAGGGAGCAGAGGGTGAATTTAGGTCTAACCTGCATAGGGGGGGGAAGGCAGAAGTGATCAAGCTGAGCCGGTTAGAAAAAACGGCCGCCCTCAATGCCGCTAAAGCTTTGGGCTTGGATATAGCGGGCGTCGATATGCTTCAGTCAGACAGAGGTCCTTTAATCTTAGAGGTTAACAGTTCGCCAGGACTAGAGGGGATTGAGAAGGCGACGGGCGTCAACATTGCAGGTAAAATAGTAGAGTATATAGAGGACTCTGTTGTAAAGAAGACCTCGAAGAGAAAAATAAAAGAATAATGAAGCGTATTAGAATCGGAACCAGAGGCAGTAAGTTGGCCCTCTTTCAAGCCAACCATGTCGCCGGACTTTTGAAATTGAAAGGATTGGACAGCGAAATCGTTCCTATCGAAACGAAAGGTGACAGAATCCTAGACGTCTCCATCTCGAAGATAGGAAGTAAGGGAGTTTTTACAGAAGAGATCGAGGAGCAACTACACGCGGGAACCATAGATATAGCTGTCCATAGTGCTAAAGATATGCAGTCTGTCCTACCAGAAGGTTTCGAGCTAATTGCATTTACAGAAAGGGAAAAAGTCAATGATATCATTCTAAGTCATAGTGAGCATATCGACTATCAGAACCCCGATGTGCCGCTCATACTAGGCACCTCAGCATCCAGACGGGTGGCTACTTTAAAGCATTTTTATCCGCATATCAAGACAGTAGAGGTGCGGGGCAATCTGCAAACCCGCATTGCCAAAATGGAAAGCGGGATTTGTCATGCTTTGCTCCTGGCATATGCCGGAGCGCACCGGATGGAATACGATCACTTGATCCGGCACGAGCTTCCCTTGGATAAGTTCACACCCGCTGTTGGCCAAGGAAGCATCACCGTGGAGTCTCACGTGAGCCTTGACCCGAAAATCAGGCAGCTGGTTATCGACGCTGCCCACCATGTCGATACCGGCTATAGATTGGAGGCAGAAAGAAGTTACCTGAGGGTGTTGGAGGGTGGCTGTAGTATCCCTGTCTTTGCCTTGGCAACAATAGAGGGGAGTCGTCTCCACATTCAAGGTGGCATTGTCAGTCTTGACGGCCAAGAAAGGATAACCCATGAGATGTCAGGTGAGGTAACCGAAGCTGTGGAATTAGGACAACAACTTGCCCATAAAGTCCTTAATTCAGGAGGTGACACCATCCTCCAAGACATTAAAAAAGCCCTCAAAAGATGAGTGTGCGGTTACTTTTGTGTGTGCTGGTCCCGGGCATTTTTTTTGCGTGTTCTGCTGAAAAGGATCACCTTATCAAGATAGAGACCCGTTATGGAGATATGTATGCTATCCTGTACGACGAGACACCGGAGCATAAGAGGAACTTTATCCGGCTGGTGGAACAACAAAGATATGACTCCACCATGTTTCATCGGGTAATAAAGGATTTTATGATTCAGGCTGGGGACGTGTTTACGAAAGAAGGCATTCCTCCCGAAGAGTGGTATACCATTCCAGCGGAAATAGACGAACGGCTTATCCATGAACGAGGAAGCATTGCCGCGGCTCGCCAAGGGGATGGTGTCAATCCCGGGAAACGCTCCAGCGGCTCTCAGTTTTATATTGTGCAGGGAGTGGTTTATGATGAACTCGAGTTAACTACGGATATGCGCCGCCTTCAACAGACCTTTCTGAAATTCGTAGAGGTTCTCAGTAACCGGCACCTGATGGAAGAATATACGAGACGCTATCAAGAAGGGGACTTCAGAGGAATGAATAGACTTATGTTAAGTCAGCGGGACGAAATGGAACGCTTTTTTAATACATCGTTACGTAAGAAGGTTTCATCCGAGCAATTACAAGCTTATACGTCAATAGGGGGAACCCCCCATTTAGATGGAGAATATACCGTATTCGGCAGAGTCATCCGGGGGCTGGAGGTGGTAGAGGAGATTGCTTCAGTAACTACGTCCGGCTTGGATGTCCCTTTGGATCCGATTTATATGACTGTAACAGTGGAAGAGAAACTAAAGAAGGAGATTACCGACGAATTTGGATACATTTATCCCATGGAAAATGAGTAAACCAACTATATTAATTACTGGCGCAAATGGTTTGCTGGGCCAGAAGCTGGTGGAGCAATTGATTCACAGAGGTACATTTGATGTCTTGGCCACGGGCCGCGGAAAGTGCAGGTTGCCGAGGGATTGGAAGGGCTACATCTATAGCCAGATGGACATTACTGATCAGGATCAAGTAAATCGGGTAATTGATAATTCCCGACCCGCTGTGTTCATTCATTGTGCTTCTATGACCAATGTCGACCAATGCGAGACCGATCGGGACGCATGTTTTAGCCAGAATGTGGAGGCGGTCGATTTTATCGTACAAGCTTGCAAAAGGCATAACAGTCATCTCATCCACCTGTCTACTGATTTTATCTTTGATGGTAAGACGGGACCTTATGATGAGCTGGATGCAGCCAATCCTATCAACTTCTACGGGCTAACGAAGCTGGAGTCTGAGAATATGGTGCGACAAAGCGGGATTGACTGGACTATCGTTAGAACAGGGCTTGTGTATGGGATCTCTTACGACATGTCCAGGTCTAACATTGTGTTGTGGGTAAAAGGTGCCCTTGAAAATGGTAAAGATCTGACTTTAGTCACCGATCAGTTTAGAACGCCCACTCTAGCAGAGGACTTGGCCGAAGGCTGCATCCTCATCGCGGAACAAAAGGCTACAGGGATCTATAACATATCAGGGAACGATTATCTGACACCTTATGATATGGCCATTGAAACCGCAAGGTTTTTTGGCCTAGATGCTTCAAAAATTCATAAATCTGATTCCACCCAGTTTTCCCAAACCGCTAAACGACCCTTGAAAACCGGTTTTATCATCGATAAAGCTGTGGCTAACTTGGGCTATTCCCCTCATAGTTTCAAGGAGGGGATCGAATTACTCTCAAAGCAAATAAACTATAGCCTGACGGTTTAAGTCAGGCTATAGTTTTTTACCAACTTCTAAAGTTCGTCCCAGGGATATTAGGAGTGATTTCCTCTTCATTTTCTCTCCTCACCTCATCTTTCTTTGCTGCCTGCACCACCCGCTGAACCGGTTCTGGCTTACGTTCCACCTGTTCAGGTTGCGGGGCTGCCGCCGGGAATTTCTTCTCTAGTTTAGGAGTTGCTGCAGGCAATGCTTCCTTTTCCTTCTGAATAGCTGCAGGATCGGCCGTACGGATACAGGAATTGATTTCTGCGCCTGTCTGAATAGTAATTTTTTGGGTGAGGATGTTTCCGGATACTTTAGCGGTGGAATGTATGGTGGTTTCTCCGTTGATGTACAGATCGCCAGTTACCTCACCGCTGATGCTGATTTCATCAGCAAAGATATCGCCTGTTATGGAAGCTTTTTCCCCTACCACCACCTTCTTATCTGTTCGGATATGACCCCGTAATATGCCGTCTGCCCTTATGTCATTTTTTGAAATTACATCCCCGGTCAGTTCAAAACCTAAGGACAGAACAGTTACCTTCTGGGCATGTGTGATGTCATTGTCTTTCTTGCTCGATCCAAACTTCATTTTTTAAATCCCCTTTTCTTGCTTAAATGTCGTTAAAATGGTGGAGCTGTTACCGAGATCCAAGCCTACCGCTTTGTCTTTAGCGCCGCCATTCATTGCTAAACTATTGTAACAATAGCCGATGGATGCCAATTGCTCTGGATTCTGTGGCACATGTACGTTAAGTATACCATCAAACTCTTCCTTGATCAGGTTGACTAAATCCACATAATTGGCGCCGCCTCCAGCCAAGTACAAGTCTTCTGTTTTCGCAAAGTCGGTATCGGTAAAGGCCTTTCTCAGGGAAGGTGAAATAACGTCTCTGAAATATTGCGTTAATACCTGCTTCCTGAGTTCTCTCAGGTCCAGTCGTTTTCTGTTGAGGAAGATGGTGCCATCGCTAAAATACTGGTCAATCTGATGCTCGGTTTTAAGGTCCAGGTAATGGTCTTTTTGGAGTTCCCGTGTCAGTGCATTTACAGCATACCTTAGGCCGAAAGTGGAGACGCTGGATCGCTGGACCAAACCACCTTCGGTACTCAAAATGGCTTCCATAGTACCGTAGCCTAGACTGATAACAAAAAAGTTACGAGCAGCGTTATGTTCAAGCTGTCGTACGGCGATACTGCAACCGACTACTTCTGGGAGGACCGCAGCCCGGTCTACTTCTACGGCCAGCTTCTTCTTGCCGCCGCCTCCGAAAGTGTGGGTGTCGAACTCGATCAAATGTTCCTTTTCCAATAACTGATAAGCCTTCTCCTTAAATACCTGAAAAGTTGAAAAAGGGAATCCAGTGGTCACCGTGATGGGACTACCGAGCCTTTGGGAGGCTAATAACAACCCCGCCTGCAAAAATATCCTGTAATCATCCTCATCAGGTGAACTGTTAATGTTCCTGTGCGGAGAGGTTCCTTCTGACAGCGCCAGATCCCCTACCAGATAGCCTACATCATTATGAAAAATTTTCAGACCGGACACTAGGTCTCGCGCTACGTTTCTTAGTTCAAGGTTAGTGCTCTCAAAAACGCTGGGGTACTTTATTACTTCTATCATCTGGACGTGTTTAATACAATTAAAATTTTTTGAAGTTTGTCATTTGTGCTCCGACAGGGTCCTGTGTCGAAAGTCAAACCCTTACAAAAGTAAATTTTTCATTTATCTTTTACCATCTCTTCTAGGAAATTCTTCCTAATGATAAATAAATCCTAAAATATAGGCGTTATTTACTTGCGAACAAATTTCTGGGGTAAGCTATAAAGCTAAAAAGTTTTCTAAACTTCATGAAGGGGGAGTTAATGGTTGAAATCGCCGGACTCCATAAACGGGAGATACTCTGGTAAAAAAAAGAGCGAGGGGCCTTTGCGGTTTGCCCGGTATCACTCCTTCGGGTTTTTTGATCTTTTTAGAAGCCGAATGGCTGGCAGGGAATTTGTCGTGAATCGTTGTCTTTAATATTAAGTTGTATGAAAATCAAAAATTTATTCATCATCGCATCGATGTTCTTTATCGTGGGAACTGTTAGCGCTCAGGAGTTTTCAATTGGTCCAAAGGTCGGGCTTTCACAGGGAAACGTGGAAGTGAACGGGAATGGATTTTCCAAAGGAAACAGCAAGATGGGGTATCATGTCGGTCTTTTTGCCCGATTAGGAGGGAACGCCCTCTATCTGCAGCCAGAGGTACTGTACACCAATACAGGGGGGGAATTTAAAGAGGTACAAGGCACTGATGAGGTGAACTATGAAGTTACTTTTAACCGATTAGATGTGCCGGTGTTGGTGGGTTTGAAGTTGGGTAACACTTTCCGTATTCAAGCTGGTCCGGTGGCTAGCTTTGTGGTAAATTCAGATGTAACCCGGGATGTGGGGAATGCAGCTTTGCCTGATTATAAGAAATCAACACTCGCCTATCAAGTGGGTGTAGGCTTGGATATCGGGAATATGATTTTAGACTTAAAGTACGAAGGCCCTTTGGGCAATGTTTCTGATAAAGTGGCCGGTTTTTCTACCGATCAACGACAAAACCAGCTCATCTTGTCGTTGGGGATCAGGCTCTTTTAAGGCGTAGTGGCTACGTATTGAGGTAGCCAAAGTTAAATGAATGAAGGCGGGCCCACTGGCCTGCCTTCACATTGGTCTTTACTTGATCTTCGTCGGGTGAACATATTTGGACCTTCCTTGAGCATCTTTAAGGTGGAAGTAAACGTCGTTGGCACGGGCGCCGATAAATTTGTAGTCTTTAGAGAAGCCTTCAGGTTGGTCGATGTATTCAGAAGATATCTTCTGATTGAGATGGTTGTAAACATCCACTTGCACGCCAGGTTTTTCTAATCCAACTACTAACAAGTTCACTGTGTTTCTGTCTTTAAGTTTACCGTAAGCCAGTAACGGATATTCCACTTTTTTTCTCTCTACGGTTTTGATGTCGTACACTGCAATTTCATCCTCGGTTTCTATTTTGACTTGATAGTTGCCTTCGGGCAAATCCGAAAGGTTGTAAGGAACACTGACAGCTTCTTTGGTTTTGTATTTTTTCTTAACAATCAAATCTCCTTCGGAGTCCAGAATGGAAATAAAAACTTTTTCCATGGGTTCTTTAAAAGTGATAATCACTTTTTCATGATTGGTGCGCACTGAGGTCACCTCCATTAAAGTTTCGTCGTTTGGCTCGGCGAAGGAAAAGAAGGAAAGACCAAGTACAAAAGCGGAAGTTAATAACATTTTCATGGTTTTATTGTTTAAGATTTTTAAGATTCGTATTGTTTTGATGGCATTCATACGAATCGTGTACCATGAAAATCGAACCGAGGAATGGCGGTTCAGTGGTTTTGCGCCTGGCGCTGTTTCGTTAAAATTGGCAAGGGGTCTTAAAGGGGCAGGTGTTCGCAATTTGGTGCGGTGCCCGCCTCTTTTGTATAGGAACCGGACAGATTCTTCCGCTTTGGTTCCAAAAAACTAATGATCTCGTTGAATTCGCCAATATCTTTCAGGAAAAAAAAATATTTTTTATAAATCGTAGTATACTGATATTCTTAGGTTTAAGTACAATCTGATGTACGTGTTCGTACAGTGCTTGTCCCTTAATAATACAAAAAAAGGGTTCCAGCCGCTGCTGGAACCCTATAGAGTCTGATCGATCTGATACCGAAATGGAGGCGAATAATTATTTTGCTGACACGTATTTGCCAAACCCGTTTTTGTCGGACACTTCAAACGAGATGTCTTTTAAAGAACGTACTCTTTCAAATTTAAATACTTTACCGAAAGTGTCGCCATTGAAGGCTTCTTCATGAACAAGGTGACCGTTGTGAAAGATGCGGATATTTTTCTCGGCATCGTCTTGCGTTTTTACTAACAACGCCACGTTGTTCTCATCGATGACTTTTGTTTTGGCAAAGTATTGCTTGTTAGTGGCAGCGCTTCCAAGAGCTAGGTCAAAGTTTTCTAGTACACCATGCTCCTTGCTAGAGATCTCTACGGAATAGTCACCATTAGCCAGGTAATTCAAATCATAGTTTTTCTTGGTGAATTGACCACTTTCGATTACATCTTTAAAAATAACCCGGTGGTTGTTGTTTTTGAAAGTCACCAAGATTTTTCCTTCTGGAATCTCAAATAGCTTAAGCTGGATTTTTTTATCACCTAGTTTTTCTACCGCAACATTTGGATTATCCACGTTGGCGGTAATGGGGTTGGCCTGAGCGCCAACGGCAAGGCATAGTGCAGTTAAAGTAACAATAATTAATCTCATCGTTTAAATTTTTAAAAGGTTTTGAAATACTAATGGTAAACCCCTTGACAATTTTTTTGAAATAGTTTGTTGAGGCTAATTATTTTGGGTGGGAAAGCTGGATAGGTCATCTATCCTCAGCTACAAATGTATCCCTTTTAGTTTTGATTTGCAAATAATGCAATTAAAATAACAATTCATTAACGATATCATTACAGAATCGGTATAAAATTTAACATTGTGTAATTGGTAAATTCAGTCTTTTGTGGCTTGACGTCTGTGTATATTGAAATATAATTCCGTATATAGTTAATCCAATCCGACTTTGTTCAATTTATCTTATTGTTTTTACATGTTAACAAATTTTCGTTTGATTACGCTTTCGGCGATGTGCAGTCGACAGAATCTGGCAAAGAATTGGTAGTTTTGTGGTATATCATTAAAAGACGTTTGATTTGGCTGGGATTTATATCCATATACCTTTCTGTAAACAAGCATGCCATTACTGTGACTTTCATTTCAGCACCGATACGGGCTTGAAAAGCCAAATGGTCGAGATGATCTGTAAAGAACTGGATCTGCAGAAGGACTATTTAGGAGGGGAAAGTATTATTCATACCGTTTATTTTGGCGGTGGAACCCCATCCTTGCTGGAAGAAGCAGAGATCGAACAGATTTTAAACATGGTGCGCAAACACTATCGGCTAGAATTGGAGGAGCTGACGATCGAGGCCAATCCAGATGACCTTCACCCACATAAATTGCGTGAATTGAAAAAGATGGGTTTTGATCGGCTGAGTATCGGTATCCAGAGCTTTGATGATAGGGTATTGCGTTTTTACAACCGTGCCCATAGCGCACAGGAATCTTTAACAGCTATTGACAAAGCACAACAAGCCGGTTTTAGAAAACTATCGATTGACTTGATGTACGGCTTTCCGCAGGAAGACCATGCGCTGTGGATAAGCGATTTGGCGACGGCCATTCGGTTGGATCCCGGCCACATCAGTAGCTATGCGCTTACTATAGAACCGGACACCGCGCTCGGCCGATGGGTGACAAAGGGGAAGTTTGTGCCCGCTTCCGAAGATTTTATTGCCGAACAGTTCGAGATGATGCAGGCCGAATTGGGGCAGGCGGGGTATGTCCAATATGAAATCTCCAACTTTGGCCGTCCGGGCGCTTTTGCCATCCACAATACCAACTACTGGATGGGCATTCCCTACCTTGGCATCGGACCCAGCGCGCACTCTTTTGACGGGAAGAATAGACAGCACAATCCGCCCAACAATATAAAATACATCAAGGCCTTAGAGAAAGGACAACTCCACGTGGAGGTAGAGGAGTTAGAACCCGTTGATGCGCTCAATGAATATTTGTTGACTTCCCTGCGAACGATGTGGGGGGCTGACCTGGACTTTATTAAGGGGAAATATGAGGTGGATGTCATGAAAGAAAAGGCAGAAGTCATTCATCGCTTAGTGACGCAAGGATGGCTCGATCTGAAGCAGGGGCGGCTTATCCTGACAGATAAAGGAAAGTTGCTCGCAGATGCCTTGGCCCTTCAACTTTTTCTTTAGATAAAAGCCTTACCTTTGAATGATGAACAAGTACAGGTATAAGGATACTTCCGGAAGAAAAAGCGACATCTCCCCCTTACAAGATGTGTTTGAGGAACTGTTGCGGGCTTATGCACTTAAAGATCGGTTTAACGAGAGAAAGGTCGTCAGCTCCTGGGGAGAAATTATGGGGAATACAGTAGCTAAGCGGACCTCCGAACTCTCTGTTAAAAATAAAAAGCTGTATGTGAAATTGAGCTCTGC
>Ga0079224_100004775_pt1 | contig 17630 bp, 20 predicted proteins | sample Stecom2015_FD_80414 | JGI IMG/M metagenome (GOLD analysis project Ga0079224, IMG submission 80414) | Agricultural soil microbial communities from Utah to study Nitrogen management - Steer compost 2015 | ecosystem: Environmental > Terrestrial > Soil > Agricultural land | place: USA: Utah...
AAAATCTTTAGACTCAGAATGGACGAACCAACGTTGATTTCCCAAAACAATTCCCGTAAAAACGTATTCAAAACAATACTGGGTGTATTGTTGATTGCCATCGGATTATTTTTACTTATATCCTTTGTATCTTATTTACTCAACTATGAAAACGACCAAAGTCAGTTAAGCGATTTTTGGAATCGTGAAATTGTTGCAGAAAATATCATGGGCAAAGTCGGTGCATTTTTGGGCGAATTATTTATTTACCACGGCATCGGGATCGTTTCTTTTTTTCTCCCTGTATTTTTAATTCTCATCGGGGTGAAAATTTTATTTCGTTTCAAACAAATCAAGCCTTTTAAATTATTATACAATTGTATTTTCTTTTTAATTTGGTTTCCCATCGCATTGGGATTTCTTACTAAAATTGGAATTCTGCATGGTGTAATGGGATTTGAAATAAATGATTTCCTGAATATGCTCATTGGGAAGATCGGAACCGGAATCGCTCTTTTGGTCAGCCTGATTCTTTATTTGGTCATCAATTGGAAAATTACACCCGACAAAATTTCTTCTATGCTGGAAAGAAAATCAAAAGATCTGGACAAAGAAGTTACTGAAGCGGATGAATTTGAAATCCGGAAAGACGATCCATTTATGGATGTCCATGAGCCGGAAATCGTTAAGCCTTCTACAGATGAAAAGAAAACGGAAAGCCTACTGAATGAAAACTTCAAACCTAATTTGAAAACAGATTCGGAAGAAAAAAAAACGACCTTAGTTAACAAAGAGCTCGTTCCCGAAATCATTCCTGCCAAAGATGAGAATGATGTAGCACTTACAATCGAAAAAGCACACGAAGAAGATACGGTTGAAAAATTAGCTTCGGATTTGGTTGAAAAACACGGCGAATACGACCATCGGCTTGATTTACCCAAATACAAATTCCCAACCCTCGATCTATTGCGTAAATACGAAACAGGGGACAATGTGACCGTCAACCAGCAGGAATTAGAACAAAACAAAAACCGAATCGTGGAAACCCTGGCCAATTATGGAATCGGGATTTCCCAAATCAAGGCGACGATAGGTCCAACAGTTACTTTATATGAAATTGTTCCGGAAGCCGGTGTCAGAATTTCTAAGATCAAAAACCTGGAAGACGACATCGCGCTCAGTTTAAGTGCATTGGGAATCCGCATCATCGCGCCGATTCCTGGAAAAGGAACCATCGGGATTGAAGTTCCAAACAGCCATCCGACCATGGTTTCCATGCGTTCGGTCATTGCTTCCCAAAAATTTCAACAAGCCAAAATGGATTTGCCGATTGCATTTGGAAAAACCATTGAAAATGAAACTTTCGTAGCCGATTTAGCCAAAATGCCTCACTTATTGATGGCAGGCGCAACCGGACAGGGAAAATCAGTCGGACTAAATGCCATTATCGCTTCGCTTTTGTATAAAAAACATCCGACCGAACTGAAATTTGTAATGGTCGATCCCAAAAAAGTGGAATTAACCCTTTATTCTAAAATCGAACGTCATTATTTAGCCAAATTACCGGATAGCGAAGATGCTATCATTACAGATAACACCAAAGTAATTCATACCTTAAATTCACTTTGTATCGAAATGGATGAACGTTATGAATTATTGAAGAATGCATACGTCCGTAACCTGAAAGAATACAACGAAAAATTTAAACAAAGAAAATTAAATCCCGAACACGGTCATCGTTTTCTTCCTTACATCGTTTTGATTGTGGATGAATTTGCGGACTTGATTATGACGGCAGGAAAAGAAGTCGAAACGCCCATTGCGCGCTTGGCACAGTTGGCACGAGCGGTAGGCATTCATTTGATTATAGCGACCCAAAGACCCTCTGTTAATGTCATCACCGGTATTATAAAAGCGAATTTCCCGGCAAGGGTAGCTTTTAGGGTAACTTCAAAAATTGATTCCAGAACGATTTTGGACTCTTCTGGTGCTGACCAATTAATCGGTAAAGGAGATATGCTTTTTACAACCGGAAATGAGTTGGTTCGTTTGCAATGTGCTTTTGTAGATACTCCTGAAGTAGATGATATAACCGAATACATTGGAGCTCAGGCCGGTTTTGCTGACGCATTTCTTTTACCTGAATATGTGGGTGAAGAAGGTAGTTCGCTGGACATAGATTTAAGTGAGCGTGACAGTTTGTTTGAAGATGCGGCAAGGGTTATTGTAATCGCGCAACAAGGTTCTGCTTCTCTTTTACAAAGAAAATTAAAACTGGGGTATAACCGCGCCGGACGTTTAATTGATCAATTGGAAGCTGCCGGTGTTGTAGGGCCGTTTGAAGGCAGTAAAGCCCGCCAAGTCTTGATTCAGGATGAGATGAGTTTGGAACAGTTGTTGAATAATCTGAATCAAAATTAACCTGATGAAAAAAAATGTATTTTTCCTGTTGGCTTTTTTATTTTTAACAACTCTTTTACCCGCCCAAACAGCACAACAATGGATGGATAAAGTCAGTGAGAATTATAAGAAAATCCCTACTTATTATATCAAATTTGACTTAAAAGAGAGCGGAAACCCAAAAACCTTTACAGGTGAATTATTTGCCGCAAGAGAAAGATACAGTCTTGATGTGATGGACATCAAACAAATGTATGACGGAAAAACTTTGTATACTGTTTCAAAAGAAGACAAAGAAGTCACTGTCTCAAATCCAACACCTGAAAGCGATGATTTATTAACACCTACCAAAATTCTCAATATGTATAAATCGGGTTTTCAAATGGCTTTAGGAAAAACCGAAACAATTGGGGGTGAAAAAATCCAATTTATAAAGTTGACACCCACCGGAAATTCAGAAATTGAATCTGTGCTCGTAGGTGTAAATGTCAAAAACAATTCACTTCAGCAATACAAAGAATTTTACAAAAACGGAAGTTCAAGACTCATCACCGTAAAAGAATACCTCGAAAATTTAATTATTCCACGCGCTTTGTTTAAATTTGACCAGTCAAAATATGAAAAAGACGGCTACATTGTAACCTCTATCTAATGTTCAGAAAGCTTGATTGGTACACCGTTAAAACATTTTTAGGCCCTTTTTTCTTTATTTTCAGTATACTGTTTTTCATTTTCATCGTTCAGTTTGCCTGGCAGGAAATGGAAAAGTTTGCGGGTAAAGGATTAAGCTGGCTGACGATAGGTGAATTATTACTTTATCTGGGAATCAATGTAATTCAACTTGTACTCCCACTTTCCATACTTCTGGGCTCCATCATGACTTTCGGCGGTTTTGGCGAACGTTACGAACTTGCGGCTATGAAAGCTTCGGGAATTTCTCTGGCAAGAATTCTTTTGCCCATGTTTACCGTCGTCAGTTTATTGTCTGTGGGCTTGTATTTTTTTGGGGATCATGTTATGCCTTACTCGCAACGAAAAGCAAAAAATTTAGCTTATAATATTGTAAAAGCCAATCCTACACTGCAATTAGTGGAAGGCGTTTTTATTGAAAATATCCCCGGATTCAGCATGAAAATAAGTGAAGTTTCAGGGGAAGAAAAAGACCATTTAAAAGATGTCTTTATTTTTCAGGACGGTAAATATGATGAAGATAAACGCACGATTATTGCCGATCATGGAACACTTAACCGGGATAAAGAGGACATTCGTCTGTTAAAAATGGTATTATATGACGGAAATATTTATGTAGATCAAATCAAGGGGAAGTCGGGACAAGAAAGAAAAAACCAACCCAATCAATCCATTAAATTCGATACGCTTATCCAGTTTATTGACATTTCTGAAATCCTTCAAAAAGCAATGGACGAAGAAAATATTCAGGATCATTATAAATTTCTAAATGCAAAAGCACTCAAGCATCGGATTGATTCTATGCAGCTTGATTATGAAAAATATTACGACCGAATTTATTCGACCAATTTGAGTAAGACCATCTATGGTTCCGCCGGAATGGATTCAGTAAAACTTAGTGAAACCGATAAATTACCCCAATCCATAGATAAAATGGAGCAACCTAAACAAAACAAGATCTTAAATGAAGCATTACAGATGCTGGACAGGGAAATTGAGAATTATCATTGGCAGGGCGAAGAAATAATAGGAAAAGTAAAATTACAGGCCAAACAAAAACTTCATTTTCACCGAAATTTCTCGTATGCTTTCACCTGCATTGTATTTTTTCTGATTGGCGCACCATTGGGGGCCATTGTAAAAAAGGGTGGAATCGGGATGCCGGTAGTGATTTCTATCGTCATTTTTGTCCTTTATTACATCATCAATTTTTCTTCTGAAAATATGACCAAAAATGGAATATTAGACCCTACCTTTGCGGCGTGGTCGGCAAATTTGATTTTTTTTCCTATTGCACTGATTTTGTTTTACAAAGCCAACAATGACTCCGGATTATTTAATTTGGGGAATTATTTGGATCCTATAGTGAAATTCTTTTCAAAATTCAGACGACAAAAAAATACTGAACATACCCGTTATCAATAATGGAAACAATCACAAACAAAATTACACTGAATACAATTTCTGAAGCTTTGGATGACCTTCGAAACGGCAAAGTAATCATAGTGGTGGACGATGAAGATCGTGAAAATGAAGGCGATTTTATAGCAGCAGCGGAATCTGTCACACCAGAAATGATCAATTTCATGGCGAAGCATGGGCGCGGATTGATTTGTGCGCCGCTCACCATTGACCGTTGCAAAGAATTGGATTTACAATTAATGGTAACCCATAATACGGTTTTACACGAAACCCAGTTTACGGTTTCCGTGGACTTCAAAGGAAAGGGTAATACAACCGGAATTTCTGTTCAGGACAGAGCCAATACCATTGAAGCCCTGATCGACCCGAATACAAAACCCGAAGATTTAGGTCGTCCCGGTCATATATTTCCACTTCAGGCAAAAAATGGAGGCGTTCTCAGAAGAGCCGGACATACAGAAGCAGCGGTTGACCTTGCTCGTCTTGCCGGATTTCAGCCCGCCGGTATTTTGGTGGAAATCCTAAATGAAGACGGAAGCATGGCGCGTTTGCCCCAATTGGTGAAAATCGCCGAAAAATTCGATCTGAAAATTATTTCGATTCAAGATTTGATTGCTTACCGTTTACAATATGATTCCCTTATTGAGCGAATTGACGAATTTCCGGTCAAAACGGTTTATGGTGACTTCCAACTGATTGCCTACAAACAAACTACCAATAACCAAATTCATTTCGTATTAAAAAAAGGTGAATGGTCAAAAGAAGAAACCGTTCCTTTGCGTGTGATTTCTTCCAATAGTTATTATGATTTATTTTCGGCATTGGAATTTGGCGAAACTCCCCAATTGCAAATCACGAGCGATATCATCAATAAATACGAAAAAGGAGCGATGATTTTCATCAATAATGTATCGGAATCCGATTTACTTTTAAGTAAAATGAAACAATTCCAGCAATTTGTGGAAGGAAAGTCTGAAATCGGAATCATTCCAAATGATATGAAGGATTATGGAATCGGAGCGCAGATAATTCAGGATTTAGATATTCAGAAAGTCAACCTTATAACCCGAACACCAAAAGACAAACACCAGACCGTAGGCGGATTTGATATAGAAATCGTTGAATACACCCAAGTCTGAAGTTGTCCGGGTTTTTAATTTAATTGAACAACGGAAATCTGCTTCATAAGGTTGAATTTTTATAAACTTCATCTCAAAATAAGTAAGTGCAGACTTTCGGTTTTTATTTAACGGATGCTTTGTTCAATTTTCCAGATAAAATTACCTTTGCAGTCCAAAAAAGCAGAAAATGGCAGATAGCGGATTACTTGAAAAATTAAGAGCAATTAAACAAAGATTTGATGAAGTTTCAGATCTCATCATCCAACCGGATGTGATTTCTGACCAAAACCGTTATGCTAAATTGAATAAGGAGTATTCAGATTTAAAAGACATCGTTGCCAAACAACAAGAATACGAATCCCTAATCAATGTTATTGCCGAAGCGGACGAAATCATTGCCGATGATTCAGACCCTGAGATGACGGAATTGGCAAAACTCGAAAAGGACGAGGCCATTCACAAAATCCCGGAAATAGAAGAGGAAGTCAAATTTATGTTGATTCCGAAAGACCCGGAAGACGAGAAGAACATTATCGTTGAACTCCGTGCCGGAACAGGTGGTGACGAAGCAGCGATTTTTGTGGAAGACGTTTTCCGTATGTATTCCATGTATTTCAAAAACCGAGGTTGGAAATTTGAAATCCTGAATACAAGCGAAGGCGCAGTGAAAGGTTACAAAGAGTTGATTATGGAAGTTCAGGGTGCGTCGGTTTTCGGAACCATGAAATACGAAAGTGGCGTTCACCGTGTGCAACGCGTTCCCGAAACCGAATCCCAAGGTCGCGTGCATACTTCGGCGATTACGGTTGCTGTTTTGCCGGAAGCGGAGGAGGTTGATGTGGAAATCAATCCGGCAGATTTGGAATACCAAACTGCGCGTTCGAGTGGAGCAGGGGGGCAGAATGTCAATAAAGTGGAAACAAAAGTTCAACTGACACACAAACCTTCCGGTATCGTGATTGTTTGTCAGGAAGCGCGTTCTCAGCACGCAAACCGCGAAAGAGCTTTGCAATTGTTGCGCACCAAATTATACGAAATTGAATACGAGAAAGCACATTCGGAGCGTTCTGCACAACGCAAATCATTGGTTTCGACTGGTGACCGTTCTGCGAAAATCCGGACGTATAATTATCCGCAAGGGCGTGTGACCGACCACCGAATCAATAAATCCATTTATAATCTCGATAATTTTATGAACGGCGACATTCAGGAAATGATTGATGCTTTGAAACTTGCCGAAAACGCCGAAAAGCTGAAAGGTTCAGAGGATATTTAATAAGTGCAGAGTTTAACGCTTCGTGTTTTGTGTTGGGATTTTCTTTGGGGGTTCTCCGTGTGTGAAATTGTAAATTTTAACTGTGATTTACTAAATTCTTTTCAATTAAATTTCTAACCGACCTCCTATTTTTAATTCAAATTTTCTTTTTAACTTGCTCAGCATTAGAAACTAAAGCGCACAATAGAATTTGATTCTGCTGAAATAGTTTCCTAACCCAGTCCACAACCTATGAAAGAAAAATTCCTTCATTTCATCTGGAAATTTCAGTTATTGAATCATTCCGGACTATATACAACCGACGGAAATCTTGTTGAAATTTTGGAGCGAGGTCTGTGGAATGACAAAGATTCGGGGCCGGATTTTGGAATGGCGAAAATCAAAATCGAAAATGAAATTTGGGCAGGAAATATAGAAATCCACGTCAAATCTTCCGATTGGGATTTGCACAAACATTCGTCCAACAAAGCATACTCAAACGTTATTCTTCACGTTGTTTTTGCACACGATTCCGAAATTGAATTTCTTCAAAAAAGACGAATTCCGACTTTGGAACTGCAAAATTTCATTCCCAAAGAAATCCTGTTCAATTACCAAAAACTGATGGCGAACGAAGAAAATTTCATCGCTTGCGAAAAAAACATTTCGACCATTAAAAAAGAAATACTCGATTTATGGTTGGAACGATTACTCATAGAAAGATTGGAACGCCGAAGCGAAGAATTTGAAAAAGAATTCCGGCAAAACGGCAAAAACTGGGAACAACTTTTATTCAAAAAACTGGCTTATACTTTCGGATTAAAAATCAATGCGGAAGCTTTTTCTTTATGGGCAGATTCTTTCGATTTCAAAATTTTGCAGAAAATCCAGAAAAATCCCGATTCGGTTTACGCACTGTTTTTGGGGCAGGCAGGATTTTTAGTTGAACCAAATCCGAACGAATACATCCAAAAACTGCAAAATGAATATGCATTTTTGCAAAATAAATTTGGACTGACGCCGCTGAATGCCGCTTTGTTCAAATTTTTCCGTTTGCGCCCAGTGAGTTTCCCGACCATTCGGCTGATGCAGCTTGCGACGGTTTACATTCATTACCAAAATCTTTTTACTTTTTTGATGGGAACGAAATCTGCAGAGAAAATTTATCCGGTTTTTCTGGATTTGAATTATCCGCCGTTTTGGGAAGACCATTATACGCTCAGCAAAGAAAGTCCTAGAAAAGTCGTCAAAAAAATCACGCCCGATTTGGTCGAACGAATCATGATTAACGTTTTGGTTACGATGAAATTCGTTTACGCAAAATCCGTCGGAAAAGAAGTTTCGGACGAATTGCTGGATTTGCTTCAATCTTTGCCTGCTGAAGAAAATACGATTATCAAAAGATTCTCCGAAATGGGTTGGAAAGCCGAAAATGCACTGCAATCACAGGCATATTTGGAACTGAAGAAATTTTATTGTGACGAGAAAAAATGTTTAAATTGCAGCATCGGACTACAAATTTTGAAAAATGTTTGACAAACTCAGAAACTTCCTTGAATTCAACGGATTTAATGTGATTTCCAGAATTGCTGACCGCTTTGGCGTTCGGGCTTCTAAACTACGTTTGCTTTATATTTATCTTTCTTTCGTGACTTTAGGAATCACCTTTGCTTTCTATTTGATTATGGCGTTTTTTTTATGGGTAAAAGATGGCATTGTCATCAGAAGAAAATCCGTTTTTGATTTATAATTAAGAAAAAGTTATGATAATTGTCAGAAAATTTATAATTTAGTTAAATATTTTCAAAAAACATGAAAACGATTTAGCTTAAAAAGCTTTTAAAATAAAACACATGAGGACTTTTGCAAAATCCCGGATTCGTTACAGCAAAACGCAACGAATCGGGATTTTTGCTTTTATAATCATTGTTTTTGGATTTCAGTTATTCAGTTTTTTATCTAACAAGGTTGAGCCGGAGTATGAAGTTGAAGAGATTCCGGAAAAAGTACTTGTACTTGATCAACAATTGGAAAATTTTGAAAATGAAGCAGGAGAGATGGGGAATTCAATTGAGAAATTTGACCCCAATAAATTGTCTGAGGAAGGTTGGCGCGGTTTAGGTTTTTCAGAAAAACAGGTAAAAACTATCCTTAAATATAAATATTCCCTTGGCGGTCATTTTTCCTCTAAAGACCAGCTAAAAAATTGCTTTGTAATTAGTGAAAAGAAATTCGCAGAAATTGAGCCTTATATTGTTGTTGGGAAACTTGAACAGAAAAGTTTCGATCATTTGGATTTTTATAGCCGGAAAAATTCCCCTTCTAAATTTCGATATGAAAAATTTAATCCCAATGAATATTCACAAGAAGACTGGCAACGCATAGGTTTTTCAGAGAAACAAGCCGCTACTATTTTGAAGTACAAGAAATTAAAAGGAGGGAAATTTATTTCATTGGAACAAATCAGAAATTGTTATGTCATCAGTGAAGAGAAATTTAAAGAAATGAAGTCCTATATGATTTTGCCTGTTGTGAAAAGTAAAGGCGAAATAAGATTATTGGATGTATCGACTGATTCTGCTCAAACCAAAACATCATCTCAACTAGAAAAATTTACCCCCAATAATTTAACCTTTCAAGAATGGGTAAATTTAGGTTTTACAGAAAAACAAGCCCAAACCATTCTGAATTATAAAAAATCACTGGGAGGGAAATTCAAAGATGCTGAGACTTTCAAAAAATGCTATGCCGTAAGTGAAGGAAAATTCAAGGAATTAGAACCTTACCTTGTGTTTGATGAATGAGTAGTTTTTATTCTGTCAAATTTTCTTAATTTTGGGCTTTTAAAAATTAAGGTAGAACCGGTCCGGTTAATCTAAAAACAATATTTATGAACTTTGAAATATCCGAAAATCAGAAAATTATAGCTGAATCGGCAAGAGAATTTGCCAAACAAAACATAGCGCCACAGATGATGGAATGGGATGAATCACAGTATTTTCCGGTAGAAGTCTTTAAAAAAGCAGGAGAAATGGGGTTTATGGGTATTTTGGTTCCGGAAGAGTTAGGTGGGAGCGGACTTTCCTATCATGAATATGTAGCAATTGTGGATGAGATTTCTCAAATTGATCCTTCCATAGGATTGTCGATAGCGGCACATAATTCATTATGTACCAATCATATTCTGACGTTTGGGAACGATGAACAAAAAAAACGTTGGATACCTAAATTAGCAACCGGAGAAACAATTGGTGCTTGGGGATTAACGGAACACAATACGGGTTCAGATGCTGGAGGAATGAATACGACCGCACGGAAAGATGGAAATGAATGGATTATAAACGGAGCGAAAAACTTTATTACGCACGCCATCAGTGGAGACATTGCCGTTGTGATGACAAGAACCGGAGAGAAAGGAGCTTCTAATAATGCTACGGCTTTTGTTCTTGAAAAAGGAATGCGGGGATTTACGTCAGGAAAAAAAGAAAATAAATTGGGAATGCGTGCCTCTGAAACAGCCGAATTAATTTTTGATAATGTTCGGGTTCCGGACAGTCATCGGTTAGGAGAAGTGGGAGAAGGGTTTAAACAAGCCTTGAAAATTTTGGATGGAGGAAGAATCTCCATTGCAGCTTTAAGTTTAGGAATCGCAAAAGGAGCCTATAAATCTGCGCTTAAATATGCAAAAGAACGTCATCAGTTTGGACAGGCGATTGCCAATTTTCAAGCAATTAATTTCAAATTGGCCGAAATGGCGACCGAAATTGAAGCTTCTGAACTCTTGATTCAAAAAGCGTCTCATTTAAAAAATAATAATTTACCGATGACCACAGAAGGTGCAATGGCAAAATATTATGCGTCTGAAGCTTGTGTACGAATTGCCAACGAGGCTGTTCAAATATTTGGCGGATATGGGTATACCAAAGATTTTCCAGTAGAAAAGTATTACCGCGATTCCAAATTGTGTACCATCGGAGAAGGAACTACTGAAATTCAAAAATTGGTCATTGGAAGAAATATTTTAAAAGATTAAATAATTTTTTGCAGGATATCCAAAATTTTTTATCTTTGCAACCTCAAAAATAAGAGTAAATATGTTAATTATACCAGTAAAAGACGGAGAATCAATCGACAAAGCGTTGAAAAAATACAAACGTAAATTTGACAAAACCGGTGTGGTTCGTGAATTGAGAAGCCGTCAACAGTTTATCAAGCCTTCTGTGTCTGAAAGACAGCAACGTCTTCGTGCTGCTTACAAACAAAAAATGCAAAGCAAAGAAGAAGCTTAATATTTTTACTGAAATCATATAGACCTGTTCATGAAAGTTTTTTAACTTTGATGAACAGGTTTTTTTATGTCTATACCCAAATTTTTACAATACCTGAAGGTGGAAAAAAATTATTCGAGTCACACAGTCATAAGCTATGAAAAGGACTTGAGTGAATTTTTGGCGTTTTTTAAAAATGAATTGAATTCTGAAAAGATTGAAGGTGCCCAGAAAACCGAAATCCGAAACTATTTGGTTCAGCTCACCCAAAGGTCTTTGTCAGAAAGAACAATCAACCGTAAAATAAGTACATTAAAAAGTTATTACAAATATTTGTTGAGAATCGGTGAAATTACAAATTCGCCTGTTTCGCAAATAAAAATACTGAAGCAATATAATAAGATACAAATTCCTTTTTCAGAAACCGAAATCGAAAATTTATTTGAAATAGAGGGCATTTTTGAAGAGGGATATAAAGGCATGCGGGACAAACTGGTGCTGGAATTACTATACCAAACCGGAATGCGTAGAAGTGAATTGATTCAGTTAAAAACTTCAGACATTGATTTTTTTCAAAAAAACTTAAAAGTATTGGGGAAACGAAATAAGGAAAGACTTATTCCTTTGAGTGATTCACTTCTGAATGAACTGAAAGCCTTTATAGAAGAGAGAGACTTGATTTTCAAAGAGATGGGGTCATTTCTATTTCTCACTGATAAAGGGAAACCTTTTTACGATAAACTTGTTTATAATATGGTAAATTCTTACCTTAGTTGTATTAGTACGAAGCGGAAAAAAAGTCCTCATATATTGAGGCACAGTTTTGCTACACATATGTTGAGCCGTGGAGCAGAGTTGAATGCGGTCAAGGAGCTTTTGGGGCATTCAAGTTTGTCAGCCACCCAGGTTTATACACATGGTAGCGTGGAACAATTAAAAAAAGTGTTTAATCAAGCTCACCCAAGGAGCGAAAAATTAACGAATTATGACAATTAACCTTCAGACAGTAAATTTCAACGCGAAAGACGGATTAGAACAATATGTTGAAAGAAAATTAAGCAAATTAGAACAATATTATGATAAGATCATTGCGGTTCAAGTGGCAATGCGGGTAGAGAACATCCCAGAGAAGGACAATAAATTTGTAGATATAAAATTGGAAGTTCCGGGAGACGACATAATGGTCAAAAAATCGGGGCAGTCATTTGAGGAATGTATTGATTTATCGGTAGATACTTTAAAGAAATTAATCATCAGAAAAAAGGAGAAAATAGCAGACAGATAAAGCGCTAAAATATTTTTTTCCAAAAATTTGGAGAATTGGTAAAACTTCGTACATTTGCAGTCCGTTATACAAAAACGGACTGTTCTTTTACATAAAATGAAAGATTTAAAGCCGGCATAGCTCAGTTGGCCAGAGCACGTGATTTGTAATCTCGGGGTCGTGGGTTCGAATCCCTCTGCCGGCTCGATTTAAATATTAGGACGGGGAGATACTCAAGCGGCCAACGAGGGCAGACTGTAAATCTGCTGACTATGTCTTCGCAGGTTCGAATCCTGCTCTCCCCACAATTTCATTTGAATTGAACAAAGCCAACAAGTTGGTTATTTAAGTATAAGCGGGAGTAGCTCAATTGGTAGAGCTTCAGCCTTCCAAGCTGAATGTTGCGGGTTCGAGTCCCGTCTCCCGCTCAAACTTTGGCCGATGTAGCTCAGGGGTAGAGCGCTTCCTTGGTAAGGACGAGGTCACGGGTTCAAATCCCGTCATTGGCTCTAAGGAGAGTGTTAAAACTCGGAAAAATGGTGTTTGGATTTTTATGCAGAGAGATTTTACAGGTGTTGGGCAGTGAAGCTCACCACTTTTTGTGTTGAAATTATTTAGAATTAGTATAACATAGAAATTATTTAAAATGGCAAAGGAAACCTTTAATCGTAATAAGCCGCATTTGAATATTGGAACTATCGGTCACGTTGACCATGGTAAAACAACTTTGACTGCAGCTATTACAAAAGTATTAGCTGATGCTGGGTTCTCAGAAGCAAAAGCTTTCGATCAAATTGATAACGCTCCAGAAGAAAAAGAAAGAGGTATTACCATCAACACCTCACACGTGGAGTATGAAACAGCAAACCGTCACTATGCGCACGTTGACTGTCCAGGTCACGCGGATTACGTTAAAAACATGGTTACGGGTGCTGCACAAATGGATGGTGCCATCTTGGTTGTTGCTGCAACAGATGGACCTATGCCCCAAACGCGTGAGCACATCTTGCTTTGTCGTCAGGTAAACGTTCCTCGTATCGTTGTTTTCTTGAACAAAGTTGACATGGTAGATGACGCTGAGTTGTTGGAATTGGTGGAAATGGAAGTTAGAGACTTATTGTCTTCTTACGAATATGACGGAGACAATACGCCTGTAATTCAAGGTTCTGCTTTAGGAGCATTGAACGGTGAGCCAAAATGGGCTGAAACTGTATTGAGCCTTATGGCTGCAGTTGATGAGTGGATCGAGCAACCGGTTCGTGAGCAAGATAAACCGTTCTTGATGCCGATTGAAGACGTTTTCTCTATCACAGGTCGTGGTACAGTAGCAACAGGACGTATCGAAGCTGGGGTAATCAACTCAGGTGATCCTGTGGACATCGTAGGTATGGGTGAAGAAAAATTGACTTCAACTGTAACAGGTGTTGAAATGTTCCGTAAGATCCTTGACAGAGGTGAAGCGGGAGATAACGTTGGTTTGTTGTTGAGAGGTATTGAAAAATCCGACATCCGTCGTGGTATGGTTATCGCGAAACAAGGTTCAGTAAAACCTCACAAAAAATTCAAAGCAGAGGTTTATATCTTGACTAAAGAAGAAGGTGGACGTCACACTCCATTCCATAACAAATACCGTCCTCAGTTCTACGTACGTACAACTGACGTGACAGGAGAAATCCAATTACCTGAAGGTGTTGAGATGGTATTACCGGGTGATAACTTAACAATTACTGTTGAGTTGATCCAGCCAATCGCATTGAACGAAGGTCTTCGTTTCGCTATCCGTGAAGGTGGTAGAACAGTAGGAGCTGGTCAGGTAACTGAAATCCTTGATTAATCTCAAAGATTAAATAAATAAAGAAAGGTGTTTTCGGTTTTCGAATTCGAAAGCACCTTCTCTCAATACGGGCATAGTATAATGGTTAGTATCGCGGTCTCCAAAACCGCTGGTCAGGGTTCGAATCCTTGTGCCCGTGCAGACGAAAAAATATATGAAAGCTATAGACTATATAAAAGATTCTTTTTACGAATTCAAAGATCATGTGACCTGGCCTTCATGGGCAAGCCTTCAGCAAGATACAATTGTCGTAGCCATTGCTACTGCAATTCTTGCTTTGTTCCTTTATGCCGTGGATTCATTATTTGGTAATTTTATTATCAAAAATATATTTGAATTACTAAGATAAGATTCACGAATCTGATAAGAAGATAGAATTATGAGTGATAAAAAATGGTACGTATTGAAAACCGTAAGTGGCCAAGAGATTAAGGTCAAAACTTACATTGAAAATGAAATTCAGTACCATAAATTACAAGATTTCATAGGTCAAATAGTTGTGCCTATGGAAAAGGTGATCCAAATCAGAAACGGAAAAAAAATCCAGAAAGAGAAAGTCCACTATCCGGGTTATGTAATGATTGAAGCGGAATTACAAGGTGAAATTCCTCACTTGATTAAAAACATTCCGGGAGTAATCAGTTTTCTTAGTGCCACCAAAGGCGGTGATCCGCTCCCAATGCGTCAGGCAGAAGTAAACCGGATGCTGGGAAGAGTAGATGAATTGGCAGATTCAGACGAGAATTTGGTAAACATCCCTTATTTGGTTGGTGAAACCGTAAAAGTAATCGACGGACCTTTCAACGGATTTAACGGAACCATCGAAAAAATCAATGAAGACAAACGTAAACTGGAAGTGATGGTGTTGATTTTCGGCCGAAAAACTCCACTGGAATTGTCTTTCATGCAAGTAGAAAAAGTTTAAATTTCATAAGAAATTATCATAGAAAACCGTTCTGAAAAGAGCGGTTTTTTTGTTTTTCCATTTTTTAGAGTTTCAATCAATTCAGTGAAAAGGATTTTTATTTGTTCCAATGAATTCTTTTCTACTATGGGACTATTTTCTATGTTTTGAGAAAATTCAATAATATCAAATGGGTTAATTTCTAAAACTCTCACTAATTTACCCAGCCTTTCTAAATCTATAGATAATATTTCCTGTAATCAGGATGATTTTATGGATTCTTATGTGGATAACTTTGTGAACGATAAACATTACGGAGAAGAATTATTCAGAAATATTGTGCTGTTGGAAAATAAGGAGATTGTAAACAAAATTCCTAAATATGAAGATATTGTTGATTTATTAAGTAACATTTCAACTGATCAAAAAAAGAACTTAAAGAATTTAATGATGAAATTGTAATAAACATACAATCATTTGATGAAACATTTTTTGAAGAATTTGAAAAAATGATTTACTCAAAGGATGTTCAAAAAATTGAATTAGCATTAGAATTAGCAGGTGAAAAAGTTCTCGTTGGGTTGTCCTTGTCAAAAAAATATAATTCTGCATATACAGAAGTCGAAAAGATTCTTAATGAAATATCGATAATTTATGCTCAAATTACTTTTCTCTTCATTCCTTTAACATTAGTTGACAATAGAAAAAACCATTTCAGAAATCAATCATTAAAAATGAAATTGTAAAGATTATTTGTAATTCCGTTTTTTTATTGATATTCATTCAAATAGCTGTTATTTATTTACAGGCTGGCGTGGAAAAATTCTATAAAACAGAGGAATGGAGAAATGGGACAGCGATATACTACTGGATAAATCACAATACATTTGGAGTTGGAGGGAATATCCAACGATTTTTTAATTATTTGCTACAATTTCCTTTGATTATAACAACCCTTACCTGGTCGGTTATTATTTTGGAAATAATTATACCATTTTCTATTTTTTTCAGTAAATGAATAAAAAGATTTATTTTAGCAATAGGTGTATTTTTTCACTCAATGATTGCCTTTACATAGAATACCCGGATTTTCTATAATTATGATTGGGGTTTTATTCCTGTATTTAGGATATGATTATAAAACTAAATTTAAAATTCAAATTATGATTGAAAACTTAATAATCAACTTCGTCGTAACTCTTATATTTTTTCTATTTGGCTATTTGATAAAATATAAAAAGAAGTATGAGCTTATAGCAGGATTTAATGATTATAGTCCTAATAATGCCAAAATCAAGAAAAAATACAATATGGAGAAAGTGGGGAACGTCATGGGAAATTCTGCCTTTATTTATGGCATAACCATAATAATTTTTACCTTATTTGATGTTAATCAAATGTTGGTGCATTCAATAGCTCTTGGTGCATTTTTCCTGAATTTGGTATTGTTTTCCAAAGGATTTAAAAATCAAAACTATTGAGTTTGAAAGTATGCCCTTATCAAAAAAAATAAAATATATAAATATAGTTGGACTATCATCAATTTTAGTGTATGGATTGCTTCTTTTTATAAACTTCGATAATCTGCCTGATAAAGTACCTGTCCATATCAACTTTAAAGGTCAGATTGATGATTATGGCTCAAAATATAGTTTAATAATGTTTTTAGTTCTAAATATAATCATATTTGCTGGAATTCTACTTGTAATCAAAAACTCTCATATAGCAAATTATCCTGTGAAAATCACAGAGGAAAACAAATCGGTATTGTACTACAGAATGCAATTCTTCCTATCATTATTATCAGTATTGACATCCTTAGTGTTTTCATTTTTCGTTTTCAAATCATTTGACATGGTAACTGAATATTTTTATTTTATGATTATTACCATAATTCTTCCATTAACTATAATATTGATTTTTGTAAGAAAATAACAAACCTAAATATGACATTTAAAAGTTATTTTCCCAAAGCGATTTCAATTATATTCACTTTCCAGTTTGTTTTACTAAGACTTTTCGCGTCTATAAATAGGGATCCCTCATTCATTTATTGGGCAATTTTTTTGATTTTACCGTTGGGAATTCTCTTGTATCTTGGTAATTTGAATGTAGAATTAAATCAGAATGGAATAAAACTACAACATGTTCCCTTTTGTGAATAAACAATTGACTTGGGATGAAATCGGAAATTGCGAAATCGTTAAAATATCTCCTTTGGGTGATTTTATGGGTTGGGGATTCAGATTTTCTTCAAAATACGGATGGCCTTATATTTTTGACACCAAGTACGCAATCGTAATTCAAAAGAAGAATAGTAAAAAACTTGCCTTATTAATAAACGATAAAGATAAACCAACGGAATATTTAAAATCAATTGGAAAATAATTCTGTTGTATACTTGATACTCATTACTTCACACATTTTACAATTATATTAAAAATCAGCCATTTACTTTTGTCAGTTGAAATAAAATATATACTTTTGCAGTCC
>Ga0079224_100004777_pt1 | contig 17624 bp, 8 predicted proteins | sample Stecom2015_FD_80414 | JGI IMG/M metagenome (GOLD analysis project Ga0079224, IMG submission 80414) | Agricultural soil microbial communities from Utah to study Nitrogen management - Steer compost 2015 | ecosystem: Environmental > Terrestrial > Soil > Agricultural land | place: USA: Utah...
ACGGCTGTCGCTACCTTTAGGAGACAGCCCATCCGTCTCACCTAGATGAAACCGCCAGTCTGCGTTTATCTTTTCCGCCTGTCCGAAACCTGGCTGTGCCATCACCATGCCCGAATACAGAAGGGCATATAGGACACCTGCTACACATTTTAAGAAGTTATTCATGTTAAGCTATTCGTTTTTGTTTTATTGCTAAATAGGATCTGCCGTCATTCAATGTGTCGGTTCCACGGGTAAGATATTACCCTCGGCGTCGAACACCAGCGGGTCGATACATACTTCCCGGTGGAAGCCCGCGGCATCGCCCATCTCTATTCCACGAGGATAACTAAAACGGTGATATACGATATGCCATTCATCCGTGCCGGGAATCTGCAGAACAGCGTTATGCCCTGTGCCGTAAATTCCTTTCGATGGATCTTTCTGCAAAATCAGATTGTTCTCCGGAACATGTATAGGCCCGTACGGGCTGCTTGCCGTTCCGTAGCGGACGCGATAGTCCTGGCTCCGTGTATCATTCTCCGACCACAAAAAATAATACGTTCCTTTTCTGTAAATAACATAGACTCCTGCCCGGAACGTATTGTCAGGCGTAAGCACCCTGATGGTGTTCTTCCGGATAGACACCATATCCTTATTAAGCTCCGCAACAGCGAGGTAACCGTTGCCCCAGTAGAGATAACTTTTTCCGCTTTTAGGATCGTTGAATACCGCCGGATCGATTTCCTGCCCCCCCTTTACGCCTTCCGGCTTAAAATCTATCAACGGCTTGCCCGAATCCCGGAAGGGCCCTGCAGGATCGTCCGATACCGCAACACCTATTTTTTGGGCCGCCGTGAAATAGTAATAGTATTTGTAGTGTCCCTTCACCTTCTTTTCCGTGATCGTTGGCGCCCATGCATTACGGCTTCCCCAAGGTACATCCTTTTTTAAGTCAAGAATAACGCCCTCATCTTTCCATTCTTTAAGATCCTTTGAGGAAAATGTCTTAAAATAGTATCCTCCCCAGCCGTCGAAACCGTCGCTGGTGGGATAGATGTAGTATCTACCCGTCTTGTTCGAGTAAAGGACATCCGGGTCTGCATAAAAACCGTCGAGTACGGGGTTCTTTCTGGAAGAAAGTGCTATTCCTTCCGGAAGCCCCCAAAAGTCGGTCAGCCTTTTTAGCTCCGTGTGGGACAGCGGAACGATGGATCCGTGCCGTGGATGGAAGTCCATATCGATTTCATGGTCGATTACCTTAAAGCGGTCAAGATCCACAGATTCACAAAACTGGTACTTCCCCTTGCCGTATACATCATACATCAATACGTACGTGTCTGACTGGTTACGTTTAAAAACACTGGACCCTTCCACTGCGTCGCGGGTCTGCTGTTTATATCCGGGCTGCTCAATCCATGTTCCCGACGTCAGGGAGTCTGTCAGGGCTAATTTAATGCCATTACCGTGGCCTTCCGTCTTATAAAAGAGGTAGAACAGTCCGTTTTTATGAATTATATCACCGTCGATGCAAGATCGGCCATTTTTGGGCCTGAACAAAACACGGGGTTCACCTTCTAAATCCGTGAAGTCGTCGTTTGCGTATGCGTAATAAATAATATCAGGCCCGTCGCCATGCTGCATGGACCAATAGACCATATATTTGCCTGCGGCCGGGTCGAATATAGTTTGAGGCGCCCATACGCGTTTCAAATCGTCGTGCCCTTGATAGCGCTTCTGGATGTTAATGACTGTATGCGTCCAGTTAATCAGGTCGGCAGACTTTAGCAGTACCATCGCCCGATTTGAATCCCATCCCTTCGACGAAGTCATGTCCGTCAATACCATATAATACGAGCGGCCGTCTTCTCCTCTTAGTATATGCGGATCGCGGACTCCTCCGGTGGAGCTAATGGCTTTGGAATCAAGGACCGGTCGATTACCGTTGAGCGCCCGAAACGTGTAGCCATCGGTGCTCACAGCAAAACACACAGCCTCATCCTCAACCGCGTTACCTTTGAAATAGGCAAACAGGTAGCCCGCAAAATCTTTGTCTGTGGGGCCAGACTTGTAACCTTGGGCAGCAACCTCTGTAAACACGTGAAGGGCTAAAAGCACCATCAGCATATAGGCTCGTCGCAGTTTTCTTTTTCTCATCTAAGATTAAATTGTTGTAGTTGTTAACGTATAAAATCAAAAAATATATGAAGGTGTCATTTACGCGCTCATCCTTTCTAAAGATACGTATCCGTAAAGACACTGTATACTGTCAGGATAAAAATCTATGTATATGTCGACGGCGTTTCATTTCAAAAATATTTTTTGTACAGGTGTATAACAGTATTCACCCGAAGCCGTCGATTTTACTCCCACCCGCACGAATAGATAGTCGCTACTTTTCAGATTTTCAGAAATCGCTGCTGTGATACGGGTCTCGGAACCTAGTTCGACGGATCCTCGGTCCACGTTTATCTCTTGGTCGAATACAACGTGATCCGTTAACATTGATTTACGCAGGTAAATCCGTACTTGATCCAGTTGAGCAGATTCCACAATCTGCTGTACCTCAAAACTGGCAACAATCTGCTCACCTCCTATTTGAAAACTTTCGTTGGTTATATTAAAATATGGAACAACGGGGACATCTAACGTCGTGTTTCCGCGCACATCCACCAGGATTGTATCCGTGGACTGGTGTAGCCAAGGTGAATTTCCCTTTCTTACCAATTTATACTGACCATCAAACAGTGTTGCTGAGAATTCGCCGGCGTGATTGATGTATACAGGAATCAGCGCCCGAAGCGGATAGCCGTCTTGCCAAAGTTCTAATTCGGGACCGTTGTTGCGTACACCGATCGGCTGTCCATCAAAAACCACCTTCCCTGACAATATGGCCCTAGGGGCTTCAAAGTTATCATATTCGCAACCTGTGACGAAAAGCCCTAAGGCTATAGTTAGTATAGCTGTTATCTTCTTTTTCATCTGATTATGTTATCTATTATTGTTAAATAATATGGAATGTCCAGATTCCTGCGGAGAGCTTTAAGCCCGGTTTGTTTCATTTGTGAGAGTATTTATTAATTTTTTATTTTATTCCTTCAATAAGCTCTCTCCGTTCAGTTTGTCGTGGACATTTCACATGCTCACGTTTCTACATCCAGAAAGCTAATGGAAAGGGTTTCTGACAATTTTAGGATTGTGATCTAGTACCCGCTGTTCGATCGATGCATAGTAGTTTGCCAATCGGAAGAACCTTGCTCTACGAAAACGGCTTGGTCTTACGCGTTCAAAAATAAATTTCCCATGATCAGCATGTCCCGGACGGACAATCCGATAGCCATATAATCCACGGACTACAGCATTCGGGTCGTCTTCTGCTCCATTCCATACTATATGGGCCAACCGCCATCTTTTCAAATCGAAAAAACGATGATCCTCAAAAGCCAACTCAACTCTGCGCTCGTTGCGGATCATCTCCATCGATAGGAGAGAAATACTGTTCGGAGGAAATCCTGCCCGTTCCCGAAGGATGTTTACATAACCTCGCGCTTCATCGGTCTGTCCTAATTCAAAGGCAGCTTCTGCGGCGTTCAGGTAGACCTCGCCGAGACGGAACCAAGGCCACCAGTTGGCCGCGGACGTCCCTCTAGTACTGGCTGCCGGTGCGTCGCTAACAAACTTCCGTATATAAAAGCCAGTATTACTTACATCCTGAGCATCATCTTTAGGTCCGTCGAACCCTGTCCAGAGACCGCCGGCATAGTCTTCTCCTAACTGGTTTTCCAGCTGCTGGCCTAGCTCAGGTGCGGTATGAAATCGGTAATTCCCGTTTTGCCAGGTCGCCACGCCAGCCTGAATGCTTACCGGTCGGTTGCGAAACGTAGAGCCAGGATAAATGACCGTTCCATACAGCCGGGCATCCTTATTTTCGAAGATTTCTTCAATACGGGAATATGGCACATAGTTACCCAGAGCATCACGATCTTTTAATGTCCCTTTTGTTCCGTCAAGATAGTCGAAGCTCTCTATTAAGCTTAATGACGGCGATATCGTAGACGACGACTCGTTATCTTCTGTTAAGCTTTTCACAATATTATCATAAGCAAACCGGTGTACTTTAAGACCTACAGCATAGTCCTTGGCGAAAATCACCTCGTTTCCTGTCTTCTTATTTAACATATCGTAAAAATTGGCTCCTTTATCAGGATTTTCGTTAAACAATTGATAAGAACCCGTTAGAATAGCTTTTGAAGCGGCGAGGGACTTGCGATAATACTCGTCTGCCATTGACGCGGGTATGCCGACTTCTCCACCAGGGGTTGCAATCGGCTCTCCCATAAGGTTGTTATACTTCGCTAGAGACGCCGCATAGAGCATCGCTCGGCTTTCCAACGCCAAGGCGGCATAACTGTTAGCTCTAGTTTTACTAGCGTTGTTTGCCGCCAGATCTTCTTTTATAGCTTCCATTTCCGAGTAGACGAAATCGTAAACTTCATGCTCTTTTGCCCTTGGGACCTGCAGGGGGGTAGGATCGCCACTGAAGTCATAGACCATTTGTGTTGTTACTAAAGGAACCCCTCCCATACGTTTTACCATCTCGAAATAAACGAACGCCCGAATAAACCTAAACTCGGCTATAAACAGTCTCTTGTCGGCGTCAGTAAGGCTGACACTGAGCGTCTCCATATTCTCTAAGGATAGGTTGATATCCCTTATCAAACCATAATCCCAGTAACGGCCATAGTCGTCCCCAAACTGGAAATCGTTTCGCCAGTTTTGGTCCCGATGTCCCGACCACATAGCATCATCCAGTTCTGTCATTCCTCCAGTATTAAAAACCCCGTGTAAGGAAGGCAACCGGTTATAGTAGTTCGCTAACAGGGATGTTACCAACTTAGGATCGTTCCAAAGCTGTTCATCTGTAATGAGGCTTTTAGAGTCCCGATCAAACCACTCGTCGTGATTACAACTGCCAAAGGTAATGGCTGCGAGCATCGCTAAACATATATATAGTTTTTTCATGATAATTGCTTTAAAATGTTACGTTGAATCCTACCATAAACACGCGCTGCTGCGGATAAACAACCGCCGCTGGAGCCTCTATCTCTGGATCTATCTGAAAGCGTTTCACATTATCGAAAGAAAACAGATTAGATCCATTCACGTAAAATCGGACCTTCTCGGCCTTAATTCTCTCCACAATATGTTTCGGCAGATGATACCCTAGCTCTAAGTTTCTGAGCCGTAAGTAGCGTACATTGGTTAACCAAAAATCGCTGTTTCTGCTATTGGGCCCGGTGTTTCCGTTACGCAACGCCGGATAATACCCTGGAACCCACTCACTGTTCGGGTCATATGGATCCGCCCGATGCCACCGATCTTCGAGCAGATATGCTGGAGAATTTCCTCCGCCATGGAAGGCGTTACGCAGCTCATAATCCTGGAACCAAGACTGTATTGAGCCCCCAGCGAAGTCGGCATTCAGATCTATCCCCCGCCAATTCAAACCTATCCGCCCACCGAAAGTCATCATAGGCGCCCAACCTGTGGGATACCCGATAGGTCGTTCATCCATCCAGTTGATAACGCCGTCTCCGTTTACATCTTTATAAATTAGATCGCCGGGCAGCTGTGTTCTGTTGTTTGCTCCGTCGTTGTTAATAGGATGGTTGCGGATTTCCTCTTCAGATTGAAAGCGCCCGACCACTTGATATCCCCACCATACTCCGCCCCATCGGTCTTCAGCAGAGTTCCGGTATTCGTTCCATGAGCTACTAAAGCGAGGCTTATATGACTCTAGATTTCTGTAGCGCGAATAGGTAATGTTACCGCTTATCACATAGTTAAGATCGCCAATATTATCGTTGTAGGTAATCATACCTTCGGCGCCGTAGTAACCGTTTTTTCCTAAGTTCTCGTTAGGCAGGTCGTAGCCGATCTCAACGGGCAGGAGCACATCGTAACGCTTGCCCGGGACGCCTGAACGGATAACCTTAAAGACGTCTGCATTGACAGTCAATTTATTATCCCACATTGCGAGATCGACACCTAGGTTATAATTCGTGTTTTTCACCCACGATAGGTTCCGCACAGGCAGGCCTCTGGGCTGAAGACCTGGCACATATGCTCCGTCCAAAATCGCATCGCCTGAAGCCCAATTATAACCAGCAAGATAATCATGCATACCTACCCCTTCTTCAAGCCCAGTCTGCCCAAGCGATCCCCGGATTTTCAAATCGCTGACAACCCGCTTCAATGGTTCGAAAAAAGGTTCATCGGAAATACGCCATCCTAGAGAGGCGCCCGGAAAAAAGCCCCATCGCCGCCCCTCATAATACAAGTAAGAACCATCATAACGGCCCAAAAGCTCAAGCAGATATTTCCCTTTATAATTGTAATTTAACCGTCCTATATAACCCGCCCTCGCTTCATACGCCCATTCATCTCCTAAGCCGTTTAACTCAGCGAGACGCATCAAAGGAATATAGTTATTAGATGGATTTGCGCCCAACACTTTCAGCGTCCTATCCCAATCGGATCGCTCATAGCCCAGCATGGCCGCTATCGTGTGATCACCGATCTGCTTGTTATAGTCCAATTGGAACTGTGCAAACCGGGAAATGATCTCTCTATTCGTATCGTAGCGCCATCCAGCAGGGCTTCCCCCGGTCGCCTTATATTCACCATCCTCAAAGCGATACACATCATATGTGTACTGGAAGCCGTCAAATTTGTTGTTCGTATAATTATAGGATACTGTTCCCTTTGCCGACAGACCAAATTTTGTTTTATAAGAAGCAAAAACATTGACATTTCCTGCCAGATAACGATTATCCTTGTAGCCAACGATGTCGCGGTGAAACAACGCCGGATTATAGGCCAGATCGTGTGTATGGGTAGGATAAGACGGATTATCATTAACATAAGGAGCTACGGTAGGCCTATTTTTGAAAATGGCCAATATCGACGAGAAATAGCCATCCCCGCCAGGAAGTCCTACATCCTGCGTCATCTCATGCCTTCCTGAAATTTGGGTACCTACCGTTAGGCCTTCCAGTAGGTTGGCTTCCAAGTTTGCCTGCAGGTTAGTCCGCTTATAATTAAAGTCTTTTATCATAGCCTCCTGATCCAAGTGACCTATAGAAAGGAAGTAGTTTGATTTATCTCCCCCACCGGTGACATTCGCATTGATATACCTTTGCGGAATGTTTTTACGAATCACCATGTCATGGTAGTTATAACCGGCATATCCCGGCTCCGTTCCAGCCTGCCATTTCGCCAGCTCTTCCGGCGTGTAAATAGCATATGGATCCCTCCCTTCATTTTGTGCAGCCTCTACCAACCCCCTCGTATACTGGGCGGCATTTGCCATCTCGGGAAAACGGGTCAGGTTCTGCCAGCCTTGATAACCGTTAATGTTAATTTTCGCATTCTCGCCCTTGCGCCCCTTCTTGGTCGTGATCAACACAACACCGCGGGCAGCTCGAAACCCGTACACTGCCGCTGCTGCATCCTTTAAAATAGATATACTTTCTATATCCTCTAAATTTAAAGAGTTAAAGATATCCGCGCCCGAACCGTTCTGCGTGCCTACCCAATCTGTTCCAGTCTGCCCTCCATATGCGACTCCATCAATCACGTAAAGCGGATTCCCCATATTACGTATTTCGATTGCCGCTCCTCTCCCAGGACGAGCATCTTTGGCCCGGACAGAGATCCCCTGCACCTTGCCAGCCAGGGCTCCTGCCGTGGTTGTAGATGACGTCCGCACGATGTCCTCTGATTTAATATTGCTTACGGCTCCCGTGATGTTACGTTTTGACTGTGTACCATAGCCGACGACCACCACGTCCTCTAACGTTTGTTCGCCTGGCTCCATAATCACTACGAACTCGACCCGATCTTCGATAGCAACACGTTGGGTCTTGTATCCTATATAAGATATAAGTAAATACCCCTTCGCCTCTACCAACTCAAATCGGCCATCCTTGTCGGTATTGGTCACGAGGTTTGACATTCCCTCTACCACTATACTTGCGCCGGTAATCGGTTCATTAGCCTTATTAAGAACCCTTCCTGAAATTTTACTTTGCGCTTGGATCAGCATCGGAACCGTCCAAAGTAGGACATACAAGAGAATAATTTTTAGGTTTTTCATAATCGTTAGCGTTCGATTTTCTACTTCAATTCTGTTAACACACCCGGATTAAACAGAAGCCTCCTAGCTCAAATACACGAGACAACAGGACGCCTTGGTTCGACCGGTTTTTACTTAAGTACTAGGAATGGAAAGATCACAGCAGATGATAATTGGTCCCGTGCTATGCCTTCTCGATTTTACCTAGATTCATAATTGAATAACGATTCAAACTTAGCCTAAATAGACCGATAGCGACGTACACAAAGCAGTCAAATATGGTACAAATTTCGGTCAAAAGCACCCATAAAGTGCTAGGAAGAAAGATTTTCACTTTTTTGATAAGCAGAAGGCAACATTCCAAATTCTTCCTTGAAGCATTGTCTAAAGTAGATCGCACTATTTATTCCAACCATAAACGAGACCTCGGTTACATTATATTTTCCAGTCTTTAGCAGCTCAGCGGCTTTTCGAACCCGTATTTTACGTACAAGCTGGTTGATATTTTTTCCGGTAATGCCTTTCAATTTTCTATAGAGGGTAGATTGACTCATATTCAGTTTTTCGGCCAACATAGTCGCATCGAGCATCTGATCCTGCATATGTTCCTCGACGATACGGACGAAGTCTTGTATAAATTGGTTTTCGCGCCACGACTCGTCGCCCTCTGTACTGTCCGTAGAGCGCACTTCGTTCTCCTTGTTCCCCATACGCCGCAGAACCTCCTCATATATTCGTTTACGTTTCTCCAACACATTGTCGATCCGTTGATAGAGAAGGCGTGTACTAACGGGTTTCGTCAGGTAAGAATCGACTCCGAGCGCATAACCTTTTAGCCTGTCATACTCCGTATCTTTTGCTGTGAGCAGGATCAAAGGTATGTGACTGGTCAGTCGATCCTCCTTCAATTGTTCGATCAGTTGAAAGCCGTCCATACCGGACATCATAATATCACTTACAATCAAGTCTGGCACCCTATCCCTTGCTGTTTGGCAGGCCTGTCTTCCATTATCTACCGACACGACGTCGTAGTGAGCCTGCAAAGCTTCAGTTAAATACGTGCGTAAATCTGCATCATCTTCTACAAGCAGTATCAGGCGCCGCTGTCCGAGATACATATTGATGTCCGGGTATTGTGATACCTGCTCCTGCTTGCCGGAGGCTGGTTCGGCTAAGAAGCGGAATGTAAACGTACTTCCCCTCCCCTCCTTACTTTCCACGTTTATCTGGCCCTGATGAATAACGGCCAACTCCTTAACCAACGCCAATCCCACACCTGTACCAGGAACATTCTGGAAGGGTATACGGTAAAACTTGTCGAAGATGCGCGTCAGAAATTCTTCAGATATCCCAATCCCCGTATCTTCGATCGCTATGACCGCCCAACTATCACCGCGATCGGCTTCATACCCCAACGAAACCTTGATTTGTCCTGATTCCGTATACTTGTAAGCATTAGACAACAAGTTATCTACTATCAGATGAATAATGCCTGCATCAAACCTCATTTTTTCTTCATTTTCGGGTACGTGCAGCGAAATATCAAGCCCCTTCTTGGTATTTAACTCGGCATATTTCTGAACGATATCACGCAGCATCTCACTTAAATAGCCTTCTCCGAGAGTCAATGATTTATACTGCGACTCGACCTTTCGGAATTCCAGCAATTGGTTCACCAATGAGAACAAACGATTGGCGCTCTTTTGCACCATGCCTATGGAGGCTTTCTGTTTAGCCTCTAGTGTCCCCGAATGCAGTAAGTCGTCTAACGGACCAAGGATTAACGTCAGCGGCGTACGGAGTTCATGGGTAATATTTGTATAGAAGTCCAGCCTTTCCCTATAAAGCTGTTCATCTTGCGCATGTTGCCTCTCTTTTAATCGAAGTTCTGCTTCTACTTTTATTTTCTTGTTGTAGAAAAAAAGCAATACAAAGATAATGCTTCCAACAAGTAGCGTATAAATCATCTGTGCGGCTGTACTTAGGTAAAATGGAGGGCTCACGATAATGGACAAACAGTGATCATCTTTTGACCAATCCCCATTTTTCATCCGCGTCCTAATGCGTAGTTCATGCTTTCCGTAAGGGATAGCACGAAAGTCCAGATTCGTCTCGCTACCTAAAAAAATCCAGTCCTTACTTACCCCTTCCAGCTTATAGCTAAAATCAACCAAACCGTGTAACGCATGGTCCATAACTGCTAATTCTACGCGAAAGCTATTTTCATTGGGAGCCAGATGTACCTCTTGCCCAAACATCGGATATCGTTGCGAAGGCCTGTTCAGATCGCCCGAACCAAAAACGGACAGACGGATCAACCGAACTGGAGAGCCAGGAAGTTTTAACGGCACCTGCTCTGGGTGGAAATGGCACACACCTTCCTGCATGCCGAAAAACATATGCCCTGATCGGTCTTGATACACACTTCCGTTGATGAAGCCCCCCAGTGGAAGTCCGAAAGCTTGGTCGTAATGTAAAAAACGCTGCTCCTCCGGTCGATACCGAAGAAGGCCTAGTTTTGTCGAACACCAGATATCTCCATTCTTAGCTTCGGCCACCGCGTTGACAAACAGCCATGCATCGCCCCCCTCCGGCTTAAACACTTCAATATGGCCAAGGTCTCTATCAGCACGTTGTAAAGCAAGTCCTTCGTTGGTTGCGATCCATATATTGTCACGACTGTCACGTATAAGATGATTAACGGTGTTACTCTGCAACCCTTGCCCACTAGCCATCCGTTGGATCAACCTACGGTTCTGGTCATAAACGTATAGGCCTTGGCCGTACGTTCCAACCCAGACGTTTCCGGCACGATCCTCAACCAAGGTACGAGGTGCATAATCCCCCAACATAGGCTGATTAATCAGTATCCTTTCTATGTGCTTTCTTACCGGGTCATAGATATATACCCCTTGTTGAGCAGCCATCCAGAGATGGCCCTTTGTATCCTCAATAAAAGCACGTATCTCGCTTACGTGCTCTCCAAACGCTATCTTTTCCCACTTTCTCCTTTCGTTCGTCCAAGTCGCTGCCCCGCCTCGCTTTAGCCCCATCCACACGTTCTGTCTGCTGTCGACAAAAGCCGTTAACAGATAACTGTCCGGAAGTTCGTCTTTTCTGAATATCTGCCGCGCAACTCCTTCTTGTTGTAATTGTACCAGGCCAGTCCCTTCTGTTGCCAACCAGACTCCCCCTTGGCGGTCTGGGATAATGCTGCTTACAGCAGACAATTGGCCCGCGCCTATGTTTTGTGAAGGGAAGACTTGAAAAAAAGGTTCAAGATGTGAAACAAACCCTACCCCACCGCCATATACGGCCAACCACGCATTTCCAAACCGATCGACGGTAATCTGTTGTACGGAAGCGCTATTTCCTCGCCCAAGATCGTACATACGCAGGCCACCTGTATCTGCCTGTGTATACTTCTCCGCATAAACAGGCTCAAACACAAAGACCTGCGACGATTCCGCACCTATCCAAACGGTGTTACCGACTTCTTTAATCGTATACACGAAGGGTTCCTCCCGATTTTTCGAAACGGAGGATAGCGGTATGGAGATCAAACGTTTAGATACCGAATTGTATACAGCAAGCCCTTTACGCGTTCCAATCCATATGTTATTTCTCCGATCGCAGTACAGCGCTTTGACCTCGTTATCGGGCAGCCCGCTGTTCGACGACGTAAACCGTCTAGTTACCTGTGACCTATTGGGATCAAAAATAGAGAGTCCCTCCCTGACGTGGCCGATATAAAGCATGCCCTCTCCATCTTGGGCCATAGACCAAATACTGTTTTCAGGCAGCCCTTTTGTATTTCTAGTATTGAACCGGTCAAATTTCTCCTGTATCGGATCAAACCTTTGTATACCCTGATGGTATGTTGCTAACCATATATACCCCTCCGCGCCCTTAATCAGATCGGTCACGTCGTTTGTGGCGATTGACTTTGGGTCTCGCGGATCATGTATATAATAGGAAAAACGGTTCGTCTGTATGTCCAATACATTCAGCCCATTGGATCTTGTACCGACATACAACTTCTTGTCATCATAAAGTAGCGTATTAATTTCGTTACTGTTGACTGATAGACCATTCTGGTTTTCTGACGCATAATACGGTTGGAATGTATTTCCGACAAATCTATTCAGCCCCAGTTCCGTTGCTACCCAAGTGAATCCGCTTTCATCGTGAGCTATATCTAATACCTGTTGGTTTGATAGCCCTTCTTGTAAGGCAAGGAAAACTGCCCTGTTGGGCTGTGCCAAAAGCGTAATGACATGAAAGTAACCGATTAAAATAAACAAACCTCTCATAACACCAAAACTTGCCCCAAACACTGTAAATATCTACCGCCCCGTGATGATAATACCGCCGCCCGGCTGTATGGTAAGCGCTATCTGTTTATTTTTCTTGGGGCGGACAACGTCATACTGCGGTGTACGATCTTTGGTGTCCCGATATACCTCCCAGGTGTTGTCGGGGAGCATGGATAGTGTCACCGGCACCACGATCTCTCTTTCCTCTGCATTGATTCCTGCGATATACCAGCGGGTGCCGTGTCTCCTCGCTAAGACAACGTACCTCCCCGGATAACCGTCTATAAACATGGTCTCATCCCAGGTTGTCGGCACCTCTTTCATAAAGTCGATAACGTGCTTCGGCATCTCCTGTAGATTGTTGGGCGTGAGTCCAAAATTCTGTACGGGGGTCTGAAACAAAATCGCTGTGGCCAACTGGAATGTCTCCGTGGTTTTTCGCTCTGTCCCGCCGTCGTTCGTCCGATTATGTCGTTTATTCAATAACACGGGACCGAAGTCCATGGAAGCTACCGTATTTCGGATAAACGGATGCAGGGTCGCATGGAAAGCCTCGGTATCGTTGGCGTGTTGCGTGAAAATAAGATTTTCTGAAGCAAGCACCGCTTCACTCCCAACGAAGTTAGGGTACATACGTTCCCACCCGCGGGGCAAAGTGCAGCCGTGGAAAATCACTGTCAGGCCGTAGTCGTTGGCATCCGACAGGATGTCTTCATACAGTTTTAATGTTTCCTGCTTATCTCCGCCGAAAAAATCGACCTTTATACCCTTGATACCGATATGCTGCATCCAAGCCATTTCCTTTTTTCTTTCTACCGCTGTATTCATCTTGTTTTTAGGTGTTTGCGGCGCGTCGTTCCAATAGCCGTTTGAGTTATACCATAAACAGATTCCCACTCCCTTATCTTTACCATAGCGGACGAGTTCCTCGATCTTGTCACGCCCTATACGGGTGTCCCACCAGTTGTCGACCAGAATGAACTCGTAGCCCATTGCTGCGGACAGGTCCACAAATTTCTTTTGATCTTCGAAATTGATACTGCCATCCTGCCACTCGAGCCAGCTCCAGGTGGCGCGTCCAAATACGTAATCCTTAGAGGCCTTGTATTGCGGTTCTACGACGTCGAACGGAATCGTCGTTTCCACGATGGGCTTTAAGCTGCTTCCTATGGTTAAGGTGCGCCAAGGTGTATAGCCGGGCAGCGAAAGCGCTGGATGCGCTAGACCTATGCCGTTGTTTTCGCCCGGTTCGGGAAAGGCTATCTGATATAGCCCATCTTTTCCGCCTTCGTTCAACTTCGACCCGCAATATAATGCGTTGACGCCTGTCTCGGATACGAGTACCCAGCCACGGTCAGCTATCCGGAATAGTGCTGGGAATGTATAGCCAAGTCCATACTTTGAAGGTACGCCCATGGGCTGATCTACCGTGTATTCCTCTTCGTAACTGGGCTTTGTTTTCATCCAACCGGACATTGGCGGAGCCTGCGGTGTCAAGAAAGTGGTCGCTATGGAAGGAAACCTGAAACCGCTGACCTCCTCACGGATAAGCAGATTGGATTGTTCGCCCACCTGCGGCACGTGGTAGCGAAAAGCAATATCGTTGTTACTAACGCGAAAGATAACGTTAAGCCGCTGATTGGCTTTGCTTTCCAGCTGGCAGATAACTTCGTTCGCTTCATAATGCACATGACGCCGTTTTATTTTTGGCTCTTCATAGGTCAGGTCTACTTTGTTAAATTGTTTATCCACCAAACGTAAGTTGCTCGCGAGGTCCACCGCCTCCCCTTTTAAGCCCAACGGCGATTTTTCCAGCATCACCTGCCTATCGAGTACGGCTTGGTAATATAATCGGCCATCCTCGACGGCTATATGTACAACGAGCCGGCCGTCGGGGCTGGAAACCTGTACATCTTGACAAAGACCACGGAAAAATAGGCCCGTAAATAAGATGATCAAATAAATGTACTTCATTATTCTCCTGTTATATGATTAAACCCAGAATCCGTACTAGCGAACGGTAATCGGGATTAAAATGTGTTATCTGCGCACCTCTAATTTGAGGAGTCTCGCTATTCAATTCCCTCCGAGGTCATCAACACCCGTTTCAGCGTCCCATCTGCTTCATAGAAGAGTCGATCAATACATACCGACCTGCTATAGCTTCCTCCATCGGGTTGAATGCCCCCATTATGATAAATGAAATAACTATTACCTTTGAATTCGACAATGGCTTGATGATTTGTGTTGCTGTTTCCGGCGATTTCATTTAATATGCCCTTGTATACGTATGGCCCATCGATGCGATCGGCTACAGCGTAGGCAATTTTTTCTGGAAAACCGGTGGCGTAACTTAAATAATATTTCCCTTGCCGCTTATGTATCCATGGGGCTTCCGTAAAATCAAAATCATCAAATTTGAGCCGGGCTACCGGTCCATCCAGTTCGACCATATTCTCCTTTAGTTTCGCGTAGTAACATTCGCGGTTACCCCAGAATATCCAGGCCTGCCCATCGTCATCGATAAAGACTGCGGGGTCAATGCAGGCCCACGAGTGCGACGAGTCAAAGCAATCGTCATTCGTCAGCAGCGGGCGGCCCAGCGCATCGTGGAACGGACCTTCGGGACGATCGGCCACAGCGACACCTATGCCAGACCAGTTGGTGCTGATATACCAGTAGTACTTTCCGTTTCTTTCTACGACGTGTCCTGCATAAGCATCTCCACTTTTTGCCCATTTGAAATCCTCAATTTTCAACGGCACTGGGTATTCTGTCCATGTTTTCATGTCTGTCGTCGAAAACACAAGCCAGTCTTTCATCTTGTATCCCTTCTGGCCGCCGGCCGCGTCGTGCCCGGTATAGAGCCACAGGGTGTCGCCTTGGACCAGCGCCGCTGGATCGGCCGTATAATGATGTGTAATAATGGGGTTACCTTTTGAGAGGAAGGTATATCGATCGACTCCATCCGCAGGCTGTAGCAGAGCAGGAGGTACGCCGCCCCACTTCCCATGTAACCGGCGCGCTTCTTCCTTGTTTATGGCGATCACGCTTCCATGCCGCGGATGGAAGTTCTTCTGAAATGATTCAGGCTTAGCCGTAAACTGAAACAGATCTGTGGTACGCTGAAATTCATACCGCCCGTTGGTATATAAATCGTACATCAGCAGATACTCGTCTTTTCCATTAAGTTTAAATACGCTGGAGCCCTCTACAACAACCGAAGTATCTGCATACGCATCTACATATCGAAAATCTTCCTTCCAAGGCCCCCATAATGATCTGCTCGTCGCCTGTTGAATACCGTTCTGTATCTCTTTGCCGCTGTCGTCTTTCGTGTTCCCTTTGAAGAAAAGGTGGTAAAGTCCGTCTTTATAGACAATGTCGCCATCAATCCCACCATACTTGGGGCTAAATAATAATTTTGGTTCATCTTCGAAACCGTTAAACTCAGCATTGGCATACGCCGCATAGAAATCGAGCCGCTCATCTTTGTGAAAGCGCACCGTAAAATACACCAGGTATTTGCCGACCGACGGGTCGTATATGGTTTGCGGTGCCCATACCCACTTTACATCATTAAATTTTTCAGGATAGGTTTCCGCGAGATCAATGGCCCGGTGTTTCCACGATAGCAGGTCATCGGACCGCATGAGTACGATCCCCGGATTACTTCCCCATCCGTCTTTTGCCGTAAACATGTCGGTTGCAACCATATAGTAGGACGCGCCCTCCTCGCCCCGCAAAATATGCGGGTCGCGTATTCCGCCCGTTTTCGAGATTCCGGCAGATGGAATAACAGGCTCGTTGCCGTTTAACGCATACCAATGTATCGCATCGGCGCTGACAGCAAACCGCAACTGTTCTTGCTTCAGGCGGTCGCCTTTTCCTTCAAAATAGGCGAAGAGGTATCCGTCTCCTTCAAGCTTCTTCCCGTCCTGCTGGGCGGAAAGCGGGGGTGAAAGCGCCAGCAGCATCGCCAGCAGCCATAATATCTGTATTCTTACCATATCAAATTTTCGTCTGTATAATTGTCGATAAGTGTTAAATCTCAGTTGTATAGATGAGCTCGTTTCACTGGCTTCGTCCATACCTTACTTCCAATGTTCCGCTAACCGTGTCGCTTCTTCTTCGGTGAGATGGATGACTGCGCCGTGCTTGGGCGACTCGAAATTGGTTGTTTTCATCACGCCCTCATTGAACCGTCCAAGGTTCGTAAAGTGTTTAAAATCTTCCGTTTCACTAAATCCGAAGTTATGTGGGGAAATCCCATAAATGTCATACATCAACACCCATTTCTTTTCTCCAATACGTTTCCAGATATTTGGCGCTTCGCACGCCGCCTTTTCAGGATCATAGAAACGGTCATCATATTCGTAAGGACCCGCCGGTTGTTTCGAAACAGCTTGTTTGATCCCCGGGGTTCCGTCGTGTGCCACATAAAACAGGTGGTAACTGTCGTTGACCTTCGTTATGTCGCCGTCGATATAGCTTTTGTTGGCCTTAGGATACCTAAAAAGCAATTGAGGCTCGGCTTCAAGCCCAGTAAAGCTATCGTTGAGATACGCATAATACAATTGGTTCAAACCATTGCCGAACCGCATCGTGAAGTAAAGCATAATTTTGCCGCGGGCATCGTCATAAATAACTTGTGGTGCCCAAAAGGAGCCGACGTTGTCCCACCCGTCAAAAATCTGATCTATCCGTAGCCGGCTATGCGTCCAGTGAATAAGATCCGTCGATTTCATCAACACAATTCCGCGGTTGTTCCCCCATCCAAATGCTGCTCCATCCCGTTCCCATTCGCTGTCCCGCAGTCCACGCTGTTTAGCATAGATATGCAGGTCTGTCATCACCATATAAAAGACACCGTCTCGCCCCCGCATAATATAGGGGTCGCGTATTCCTTTCTGTTCGGCTATCGTATCACCGGCAATGACCGGCTGTCCGCCGTTCAGTGCTGTGAAAGAATACCCATCATGGCTCAGGGCAAAGTGCACGCTATGCGTTTCATCTTTAAAATACACCAACAGGTACGCTGCAAGGTCGGCCTCCGCGACCTGTGCCACGAGCGACCGTAAAGAAAACAGCAGGCTACATAGGATTATAACTAAGGTTCTCATATAAGAATTGGTTAAAGTCACCTTCATTAAACACCTCAGAGGAGCTTAATGTATGACTTATGTTTGTCG
>Ga0079224_100004779_pt1 | contig 17623 bp, 13 predicted proteins | sample Stecom2015_FD_80414 | JGI IMG/M metagenome (GOLD analysis project Ga0079224, IMG submission 80414) | Agricultural soil microbial communities from Utah to study Nitrogen management - Steer compost 2015 | ecosystem: Environmental > Terrestrial > Soil > Agricultural land | place: USA: Utah...
CTCATCGTGAGCGGGTTGCTTGCTTCTATAGAGGCAAGTCGCAGACTTTTGCTGCCAAAAGATGGAGTTAGTTTGGCAAGGGTGCTTCGTACCGAGCTGAATCAATTCATGGAGGAGCACGAAATTTTTCAAGAGATTCCCGACGATCATTTCAGACTTATCGCAGATCTCCTTTCGGGAAAGACTGAGGCAATTACAGAAATAAGAAATTCGGCACAAGAAGTAGTCGGCTTGGCTGTTGATGGCTTAAATGAAAAATTAAAAATTATTCCCGAAAGGAAAATCCAATACGAAAACCTCCGCGGCTGCAAAGCTCTCTATGATTATTTATATTACACTCGTGCAGATCAAGAACATCCTGAGACATTTAGCGCCGTCAATGATTTCATCAAAAAAATAGAACAGGAAAATATCGGTGACAAGCAGTCTGCTTTTACTGCTCAGGACATCGCTGAGTTGAATGCTCGGATGGAAGCAATCGGTATTAGGATTTTCATCCAAGATGAATATGTATTCTGGGCGCCATTGAATGAGCAAGGTGAGCTTCCGCCACAAGAAGAGTGGAGAGCGCTAGCAATTAACCCGTCACTGACATTCGATGAACAGTTCGACAGAGCAAAAAAATTCTCGACGCGCCCCTTCGATGATTTTTCAGCCGACAGTATTATGAGCGCCTTAAAACTCGTAAAAGAGGAGGTCCAAGAGGGAATGGCAAATGTTATTGATGATGTGAGAAACGGACGGGCGCAAATCCTCTACATAGATGGAATAGCGTATGCCGTTTTTGTGAGAGGAGCAGAAAATGCTGCAGAAGGATTTGTACAAAAATACGTCGAAATACCAATCGATCTGATCAGAACTCTGTCCGGAGAAATGACAGCTCAGGAATTTTTATTTGAAAGCGCTGAAGGATATATTCCGGTCGTCATTTTAGGATATGCGGGAGCTATGAAGGAAGCCATCATCACTAAAAGCTTCGCTCCGCTAAAAGCAAGAATTTTGTTTCGATCGATACTGTATCCTATCGAAGGACCACTGAGAGCTGGGAGATATATTGCTGGGAATGTTTTTTCACCAACTTTCAGAGCGCTCCGGCAGGGGACAAGTATTACAAGCGAGATAAAAGCTTCGGCAATCGGTCATATCACCGAAGACATTGCTAGAAATTGGACAAGGTTCCGATACAACTGGGGACTTTTCAGAGGAAATGAAAAACTCGTTCAACAAAGTCTAGCGATTCAAGATGCGCTGCATTACGTTAGACAAGCAGAACAAGCCTACGGTGCGCTAGGAAGGACCAATCGGACTTTACGTGATCCACTCATGAAACAAGCAGTTGAAATACTTGAGGGGGCTGGAATCGATGACGCTAAGAACATTGTTGAATCTACAGATGTGCAAGGGAGTGTACAAAGATTGTTAAAACTATCAGAAGAAGTTCAGCATCGGTTGCCAAGAATCTCATCGGAAGCAACTGGCGCAGCCAGCGAAGCCATCGACTTAGCCCGCACAGGTACCCGATCCATTTCTGAAATTCTCGAACTCGCCAAGCATGGTGGTGATTTGTCTCTGGAAGAAATTGCCAGGTTGAGACAAGTTCCAGCAGATGAACTGAAGAACCTTTTGAAAGGAATGAACATGTCAGATGAAGCTGTTGAACGATTATCGAATGCCATTACAAAAGGCAACCCAGATGATCTAGTAAGAGTTATGAGAGAAACAGGATTTATTGAAAGGGTCAGTGATGCTGCTCGGGTGGTTCGGGAAGCACAAGAAGTCGGCAGGGCTTCCGCGCATCTCAATGAAGCGCTTGAAACGATTCGCTCTGGTCGATCTATCACCATGCAGCAACTCGAAGCACTCCGTGAAGCGGCACAAGCTGAGAATTTTAAAGAAACCCTCAAAGCTGCCGGAGTCGCGAATGAACACCTTGATGAAGTCGCGCGTTTGCTCCGAGAAGAACGAAACCTGGGAAGACTTGCGGAAGGATTGGAAGCCACGAGGTTCATCAAAGTAGGGGAGGGCATTAAAGGGATTTTAAGGATCGGAAGAATTCTGCCGCCGCTCGCAGCCTTAGCTGGCGCAGGCTTCAGTTATTTGGAGGCGCGTGAGGCCTGGGCACTCGCCAAAGAATTTGAAAGCAATCAGGAACTGCGAGATCTATACAACAACAAAGGTTGGATCCACGCCGGGTCTGGCGCACTCATGCTCGTGGTGGATGGAGTCGCCATAGCTGGTAGCATCGCGGCGGTTCCTGTTCTGGTTATTATGAGTGGGATCTTGGCAGTCGGAAGAATGGCCACCGGCATGATTGACGCCCGCGCACGACTCGCTATGAAGAGGGAAGATTATATCAATGTCGCCCAAAAGAAGGGACGGGAACAACTCCTTCACGAATGGTTTGTGACAGGTCAGGACCTGAGTGCTGATGAAATGTATGACAGCGCCATTGCGATTCCTGGTTCCGATAATATCACTGTTTATAAAGCTCAGAGGATCGGTACACGCCGCAAGCTCATTGAAGCTCTTCTGAGTATTGAGAGTACGGACGGTCAGGTGGACCTCTATCGCATGAAATTCATCGAAGCATCGACGGAGAAACTCAACGCGCAAAGTTTCAAACAAGCGGAAGATTTGCTGGTGCAATCAAAAGTCTTCGCGAATGTGATGAAGAACAGAGAGCAAACTCTGACCATAGATGGTCCTGCACCGCAGACTTTAGACCTGCGTGAGAGCCGGTTCGACGTACAACAAATATCATATGAAGACGTACGGGCCATCTTCAGCGCGGTGATGAGACAAAATGCCGACACTTTAAGGAGTTATTTCGGAGCGAATGAAAACCGAGAACGTTCAAACGCGCTCTTCGGAAGACTGAACGCGTTAGATCGCAATTATATCAATCATGTTATAAACGTTCTCTACAGTTATTCATTTGCCAACGAGAATGTCCCTGAAGCAAATCGCCAAAGATGGTCATCGCTGGCAGATGAATTGGTGGTCTATTTGCAATTCAACAACCATCGGTTCACCCCGGAAGTGGTCGCAGATCCTGAATCTGAAATAAATAACATCGAAAAAATATTCTTCGATGAAAATCTTGCGCCAGACCAAGTCGAAAAATTGAAAGAAGGTTTCAGCGCTCCGACGAAAGGTATTGCAGCACTGTACGAATTGGCAAAATTCTATGGCTACTCCGGAAATCCGAATATCGCCCGATTGCAAGCATTCTTCAACGAAGCACACGCGCCAATGTATGGGATCTATTGGAACGGTTCCGAATGGAAGACAAATGATAAAAATGGACACGATGAAAGTCATGGAAGTGATCCAGACATTGCCGTTCCTTCCATCATCCAAGAATTAAAAGACGATCCATCGGATGTTTTGGAAAGCTATCTCGATTCTGCACTGCAGCTCAGAAGCCGGGACGATGAAGAAAAACGATTGCACCAAGTGGATTCGATGCGGGCTACCCTGGAATCAACCTATCAAAATTTTTCTCCCGTCGAAGCTCGAGGAGAGGTGTCTTATGCTGAACAAAGTCCGACCGCTGCCGCATTGAGCAGTCTTGCTGAAGATGCACGCGCCAATGCCGCTAGTTGGCAGCGAATTGCGGATAACCCCATCGAAAGTGCCGAAATGGCGGTGTCTGAAGGGAATCGGCAGGCTGTAGAAGCCTTGGATTCCGCAACCGGAGGATACTATTCAAGGACGGTCAATTGGGCCCGGGGAAGTATCGGTAGAATTTTTTCCGGTAGTTGAAAGTTGAAATATTAAATTAGCACTCTATAATTAAGAGTGCTAATGCTTCTACGCTCCACGAGCAAAACACACATTGCGATGCTCCTCCTCTTTCGTCAGAGGCTTCGGAGGATCCGCTCGCAATGACATCCTGGAGCTTCGAAGAATTGCACTCCTCCACTATCTTAAAAGATTATGAACGGAACAAATTACACCCGCAAAACGGCTGAAGCTCTTCAATCCGCCATTAAACTGGCACAGGATAATAGCCAGCAAACCGTCGATTGCGCTCATGTCTTTTTAAGTCTGCTCGCACAGGAGGGTAGTCTTGTTTTGACGATTCTGAAAAAATTGGAAGCTGATACCGATCTCATCCGCGAACAGCTGGAAGATGAAATCGACAAAGCTCCGAAGGTCCAAGGAGGCGTGGACGTGTATCTTTCACAAGATTTCAAAAAGGTATTGAATCAGGCGAATAAAGAGGCGGCTGATCTCAAAGACGAATATATTTCCACCGAACACCTTCTTCTCGCTTTTCTCGAAATTGAGAATGTAATAAAGAAATTATTAAAGGCACAAGAAATTGATAAAAAGAAGGTTCTTGAAGTGCTGAAAGAAGTCCGAGGTAATCAGCGGGTGACCGATGAAAATCCAGAAGCGAAATATCAGGCGCTCGAAAAGTATTCTACCAATCTAACTAGACTTGCGCGCGAGGGGAAAATCGACCCGGTGATCGGACGTGATGAAGAAATCCGACGCATTATGCAAATTCTTTCGCGACGCACCAAGAATAACCCAGTGCTGATCGGCGAACCGGGAACGGGGAAGACCACCATCGTGGAAGGTTTGGCAAAACGAATCGTTGATCAAGACGTGCCAGAAACCCTGAAGAACAAAGAAGTACTGGCGCTTGATCTCGGAGCCATGGTCGCCGGAGCAAAGTATCGCGGAGAATTCGAAGACCGATTGAAAGCGGTCATCAAAGAAATCATCGCCGCTGAAGGACGCATCATTGTCTTTGTCGATGAAATGCACCTCATCGTTGGCGCAGGAGCTGCCGAAGGCCAGATGGATGCATCGAATTTAATTAAGCCAGAATTAGCCCGTGGCAAACTCCACATGATCGGAGCGACAACCTTGAAGGAATATCAAAAATACGTCGAGAAAGATGCCGCGCTCGAACGGCGATTTCAGCCGGTCTATGTCTCCGAACCCAGTGTTGAAGAAACCATCACGATTCTTCGAGGTATCAAAGAAAAATATGAAGTGCATCATGGCGTGCGTATTCAAGACAGCGCTATTGTGGCAGCTGCTACACTGAGTCAGCGGTATATTACTGACCGATTTCTTCCCGACAAGGCTGTCGATTTGATTGATGAAGCGACTTCAGCCTTGCGTTTGCAAATCGACAGTCAACCCGTGGAGATCGACCGATTGCAGCGAAAACTGATTCAATTAGAAATTGAAAAACAAGCACTTAAGAAAGAGACTGACGAGGTTTCCAAAGAACGCTTGAAGAAAATCGATAAAGAAATCGAAGACCTTCATGAACAAAAGAAGGAGCTCGAATTAAAATGGAAATCGGAAAAAGAAATCATCACCCAAATTCGAAAATTAAAATCAGATATCGAACAGCTCCGCATGGAAGCTGAGCGGGCGGAGCGAAATGGAGACCTGCAAAGAGTCGCGGAAATTAACTACGGGGAAATTCCGAACAAAGAAAAAGAGATGGATGCACTGACCAAGAAACTTCAAAAAATGCAAAAAGAAGGATCCATCCTTAAGGAGGAAGTCACCGAAGAAGACATCGCTCGCGTCGTCTCCAAATGGACAGGAATCCCCGTGACGAAAATGCTCCAGAGCGAGCAGGAGAAACTCTTGCACCTCGAAGATGAATTGCACAAACGCATCGTTGGTCAGGAAGAAGCAACCAAGGCCGTCGCAAACGCTATTCGCCGAAGTCGCGCCGGCATCCAATCAGAAAATCGACCTATCGGTTCTTTCATCTTCATGGGGCCGACAGGAGTAGGGAAGACAGAGCTCGCCCGTGCCCTCGCTGAAATTCTGTTCGATGACGAGCACGCCATGGTAAGGATCGACATGAGTGAGTACATGGAGCAGCACGCGGTGGCTCGTTTAATTGGAGCTCCGCCTGGATACGTCGGCTACGAAGAAGGCGGTCAGCTCACAGAAGCCGTGCGACGCCGACCTTACGCCATCGTCCTTTTCGATGAAATCGAAAAAGCCCATCGGGATGTTTTTAATATCATGCTGCAAATCCTCGATGACGGCCGGCTCACCGATTCAAAAGGACGAGTGGTGAATTTCAAAAACACCATCATCATCATGACCTCAAACGTCGGTTCCCAGTTCATCCAGGAATACGCCGACGGGAAATTAGAAAAAACAGCGCTCGAACTAAAATTAAAATCCGAACTCAGCAAATACTTCCGACCGGAGTTCCTCAACCGCATCGATGACATCGTCACCTTCGAAGCGCTCAGCAAGGAACACCTGAGAAAGATTGTCGACATTCAGCTGGCACAAGTTGGCAGGCGTTTGGAAAAACAGGGGATCAAGCTTGAAGTTTCAGACAAGGCGAAGGACCATTTTGCCGAAGAAGGCTTCGACCCGCTCTTCGGAGCAAGGCCGTTGAAGCGCGTGATTCAAAGCGAGCTCCTGGATCCTTTAGCGATGAAAATCATTGCTGGAGAATTAAAACAGGGAAAATCAGCCGAAACGACGGTGAGGGTCGACGTCAAGAAAGGGAAGATAGAGATAAGTTAGAATCACTCACTCCAAGAAACCCTGCGACCCCTCTGCCACGAACGCTTCGCTGTGGCATCTCCCCTTGTCAGGGGAGATTTAGGATTTTTTATAAAGAGTTCTTTCCTGACAAGGAGAGATGTCCATAGGACAGAGAGGTCGCAGGGTGAATTCCCGGGGTGGGGAGTTCCCAGTCGGAAAATCAATCTGGCGGATTAAACGACGGTGAGGGTCGACGTCAAGAAAGGGAAGATAGAGCTGTCTTAGTCTTTGACAGAATAGGGGAATTATTTATAATCATCACTCAGTAATATTCTTATGAGTGATCTTTTAGCTTTAGGAATCAAACCATACGAAAGAGACGATATTTCGGGGATATTCTTTCCAGTGGCGTTCAGCGGGAAAGTAGATGCATTGGTGCCAAACAATGGTCTGCTCATCATGGGTGATCAGAGAAAGGCAACATCTTTCCGTTCTCTGGGAGAAGTAGGAGTAGTTCCTTTGACAGAGGAAGAAGGAAAGCTTTTTTTGAGCCCGCTGAATATCGTCATTGCTTCCACGAGAGGAGAAGTATTGGAAAAACTTTTTCCTGCTCTGGTTCCTTTAACATTAGACGAAGCAGAAGGATTGGAAAGCTTTATTGCTCCTGGGAGAGGATTTTTTGTGCTGCAAAAAATGATCGTAGAACCGATCACCATTGCAAGAGATTCGATTATAAAGTTGATTAACGTGGAAGGAGTACAGGAATATTCAGAACGCCACCAAACATACGAAATGGAATGGGATGAAAAAAGGATTTTAGTGGTCGTTACTGATCCTCCAAGCATGAATCTGAACGCAGACCTCTTTGATCTCAATGATGAATATTTCGTCCCCACGCCGCAAAGAGTGAAACCAATCCTTATAACCAATGAAGAAGGAGTAAATGCTTCTGCCATTACCAAGGTCGTTTTTGCCACCGACAACCCGCAGGAATTTCAACAGCTATTTGCCGGAGCAGAGCTTGACCCAATCTTCGGAAAAAGAGCAGAAAAAATTTGTCGCGAACAGCGCATTCAAATAGGCACTCCTCTCTTTTTAGTAGAAAACATCCAATGCAAGGGTGGTTTCTATACAAGTTCAAAGTTCAAAAAAGATGTCGATCAAGACCGGAAGAGGGCGATGAATGATTTCCTGGATCAGCTCTAAGTGCTAGAATAGCGCTATGGAATCTCTCTTCACTTTTTTCGCGGAACTTCCGACTTATTACTACTATATAGGCGGGATTATTTTGTTGATCGTCCTCTACCAACGCTATGACGAAAACCATCGCTACAATCAAAAATCCGGACCAGCCCCTGAGTCGGAGAAGCCGGGGACTTTTACCGAGCCCGCTCCAGCAATCACGCCTAGTTCGACTGCTAGTACCCAGATCGTTCTCAATCAACAAATGATCAACTTCCTTAAAAGCTACGACGCTTCAAAAGACTCTTGGACGAACTGGGCCATAAAGAAGATGTTCCCTCTGGAAATCATCCAAGAATTGCATGAAGCGGCGGAAAAGGGAGAACTGAAGGAAGGGATGAAGATAAAAATCGAAGACGGGAGATGGGAAGAGGTCATGTAAAAAACTGCCACCTCGACCCCTAACCCCTTACAAGGGGAACACCCTTCACAGTTTTTTTTGAAAAGGATGGAGGGAAGAAAGCACCTCTGTCATTACGAGCGGATGGAAGGGAATAGGGGGGTAAGCGTCGTAATCCCGTGAATCTCAAGTCAATGCTGAAGTAACGGGATTGCCACATCTGCGTTGCCGAAGCGTCGTCAACTACGGCGCGCAGACACGGTCGCCACCTCCAAGTGACATCGCCCTCTCTTGCAATGACATGCTTACGCCTTGTCTTTCAGTGCCAAAAGCATACTATCTGCTTAGAGAGCTTCTTAATTTATCCTATGGAAATATTCTACTACCTGGCTTCGTTCACGACTTTGGCGCCGATCATCATCATCCTGCTCGTGATCTTCATCCGACAGGTAAACCAATACGAACGAGGAGTTATTCTGACGATCGGGAAATTCGGCGGCATCAAACAGCCAGGCTGGAGGATCGTAGTTCCTATTTTTCAAAAAATGTACAAGGTCGACATGCGCGTGAAGGCAGTCGATGTTCCCAGCCAGGACGCCATCACGCGTGACAATGTTTCCGCTCAGGTCAATGCCGTGATTTATTACCGGGTGCGAGACGCGGAAAAAGCCATCCTCGAAGTAGAAAACTTTTACTACGCTGTAAGTCAGCTGGCCCAGACGACGATGAGAAATGTGGTCGGTGAAACGACCCTCGACGAACTGCTCAGCAAGCGTGACACTATTTCCAAGAAAATTGAAGAAATCGTTGATAAGGCCACTGACCCCTGGGGGATTGAAGTGATCAGCGTGGAATTAAAAGATGTCCTTTTACCAGAAGATATGAAACGAACGATGGCCAAGGAGGCGGAAGCAGAACGTGAACGACGAGCGGTGATCATCAAAGCCGAGGGAGAAGTCGTCTCTGCAGAAAACCTTACGAAAGCTGCCGAAATGCTCGGGAAAGCACCCGGAGCGCTTCACCTCCGCACTCTCCACTCCATCAACGATATTTCTTCAGACCAGTCCAATACGACGATCTGGATGGTGCCTGTCGAAATCCTTCAGGCCATTGAGGGCATCGCGGGAAAGCACAAAAAATAACCACAAAAACCAGCCTTCCAGGGCTGGTTTTTAGATATGGATAAAAAAGGGGAGATTGTTTAGAATAGAGGTACTCGTTCAGACCTATGAAATCATTCCAATACAAAGCAAAAAACCGCGACGGACAGATCTTGGAAGGGGTGATCGAAACCCAGCATTTTGCCGAGGCGACCTCCATGATCCAGGCCAGGGGTCTGGAGTTGATTTCCCTGGAAGAATTAAAAACACAATTTCAAGAAACAACCCCTTATATCTTTGATGCGATTGATCGTGAAGGCGAACCGGTCCAAGGGACGATCCAGGGGACCGATGAAGACGTGGTGAAACAAAAATTGGAGGAGGAGTTTGGATACCTCGTTTCCAAAGTCTATCGGAAAACCGAACCGGAACTCCATTCTGAGCAAGCACTCGAGACCGCTCGTCAGCAACAAACTCCAGAAACAGCTCCTGAATCTCATACATCTTCTGAACCTTCGACTTCATCAGCAACGGAAGAGGGGATTATCTTTCAAAGCACTCCAAAAATTATCCATTCCAAACCACTCATCCCTGAAGAGGAACTCAATGAAGTTCATGAGACAATCCAACTCTTATTGACCGAAAAAGGAGCAGCTATTCAGCCAATAACCCGTGACCGGCTCCTCCACTTGGATGGCATGATCGAACTCATTCGTGAAAGCCAAAACAAACAGCGCTGGAAAACCCTGAAAAAAGAAATCAGAAATACGCAAAAAATTGCGGAGCGTGAGATCCGGCATTACGAAGATGAAAAATGGAAAACCTACGAACAAAAAAACCCGGCGCCTGCCATCCCATCTTATGCGGACTTTCCGCAAAAGGTATCTCGGTTGATGAAGAAAGACGGCTATGTAGCCAAAGTTATGAACTGGCTGCAAACAGTAGATACTCCCAACGAACAGATGGAAAGTGAAGTCTTGGTCAAACAACAGTATGAATCGATTTGGACCGAATTGCAGCGTTTTAGCGGAGCTCTGATGGGCTTTTACTTGCTCTTTTTTTTCAGCTCTTATTATTTGAAGCGCAGCGGAGTCGATGACAGCTTGTTGATAAGAATCTACGACACTACCTTGTTCAAGCAATTGGTCCTGGGCTTGTTTTTGGCCTACGGGGTTCTGACGATTCGAAAAGAATACCTGCGAAAGCGTCTCAAGGTGGATATCGTATTGGTGGCCTTTGCGGCAGCACTGGTCTTATTTATCTGGTAAGTATGGAACAGGTCTTTTTAGTTCGGCTAAGGGACAAAGAAACGTCGATGGAAGATTTCCGAAGCAGTGCTGAAAACCTGGCCCATATTCTCGCCCAAAAAACGTTCTCATTCGTGCCGCGAAAAAAAGTAGCCGTCGAAACGCCCTTATCCACCGCAGAAGGCGAAGAGCTGATGAACCAACTGGTGATTATTCCTATCCTGCGATCAGGACTAGCCATCCTGCCGCCTTTTTTGAAGTACTACCCGCAAGCTGCAGTGGGATTTTTGGGGTTGAAAAGAGACGAGAAAACAGCGGTGGCCTATGAGTACTACCGCAATCTCCCTGATATTCAGAAAAATGCCACTGTGTTGTTCATCGACCCGATGCTGGCTACTGGAGGAAGCGCGGTGAAGGCGATCGACATTGTGAAATCCATGGGGGTAGCCGAAGAGCAGATGGTTTTTGCCTCCATCATTGCCGCGCCAGAAGGCATTGCCTATGTCGAACAAAACTTTCCTGGTGTCCAAAAAGTCATCCTGCAGGTAGACGAACACCTGAATTCAAAGAAATTCATTGTCCCTGGTATTGGGGATTTTGGTGATCGGTATTTCGGGACAGAATAAGCAACAGGCAGAATTCAAAATGACCAATTCTGGATCGCATTTGCGTCCTCCATATTACATTTTGCATTGTCTCCATTCACAAAAATGTGCAAGAAAAGCTCATCATATTACGTATGACAAGAGTGATGAATGACAACGACCTCATCCAGCGGGCTTTAAAAAATCCAAATGACTATGGATTGATTGTGGAACGCTACGAACAACAGCTGCTCCGCTTCATCAAAAGCCTGTCCCAGTTATCCGCTGCCGATGCCGAAGACCTCGCCCAGCAGGTATTCCTCAAAGCCTACGATCACCTGAACGACTTCGACCAGCATTTGAAGCTTTCCACTTGGCTCTTCCGTATTGCGCGCAATCAGGTCATTGATTTTTGGAGAAAAAAGAAAGTCAGACCTCAGGAATATTCACTCGATGAAGCCAGAGATCAGGGGAAGGAAGCTGCTGAAAATAATTTTGCCGAAGAGCTGGATAAAAAATTTACTTCCCAGCGAGTGCAAAAACTCCTGAGCCTGCTTCAGCCGGAATACCGGGAAGTGCTCTACTTATATTATTATGAAGAACGAAACTACGATGAAATTGCTGATATCATTCAGCGGCCTCCGGGCACAGTGGCAGCTCTCATATCCCGCGCCAAAAAAGCCTTTTCCGATCTGGCCGTTCGCACTCAGCAACTCAGCCTTTTAAAACCTTCCGCATGAGTAAATTGTCCCAATCCATTCTCGAAAAAATCAAAAAAGAGCACCGCCAGCCTTTACCTCACTGGAGGTTCATGGCCAAGGGTGCCTTGATTTGGTTGTTGGTGGTCGCCGGGATGATCATCGCCGCACTCTCCCTGGGAACGCAGCTGGCAGAGCTGATCCATGCTGAATGGAACATCGCCAATCGCTGGCCAGGCGGAGAATTGGGGTTCCTTCGTGAAACCATCTCTTGGTTATGGACAGCTGGAATTATTATTTCCCTGCTGGGAGCGCTCATTTTGTTCCGCTACACCAAGCGAGGATACCGTTACAGCCTGGCATTCACCGCCTTCATTCTGGTTACTACCAGCGTGACTGCCGGAACCCTGCTCTTACCCACCCCGGTTCCTCAAAAATTCAGAGCCATTCACGATCAATATCTCCCGCCAAGAATTGAAGTAACCCGTTTTCACAATCCAGCTGAAGGTCGCCTGATGGGAGAAATCATTTCAGAGGAAGATGACACGATTTATCTCGAAGCAATTGATAAGCAGGTCTGGGAACTCTGGGTCTTTCAAGATTACGCCGTCCTCCCGGAAGACCTGGTGGAAGTTTTCGGAGAAGTGATTGATCCTTCGACGTTCGCCGTCCTTTCGATCCGCGGAATTCCTGCCCATTATTTCGTGCAAGGATTTCCGGAGCAGGCACGTAGTACTAGATGAGCGCTCAAAATTTTATTTATTAATAAAAAAATGTATGAATCTTAAACAAGCAACCGTTACCACTTTCGCCGTTTCCCTGCTCCTCGGGTCAGCTATCCCTTCTACCCAAGCTTTCTTTGGAGATTGGTTCGGAAAGAAAGAGGGAGGGAAAGAAGGAATGCATATCATTATGAAGAAAGGAGGAAGGGGAGAGATGAAAATGGTCGAACCAAGCGAAGAAGTCCAGGCATTATTCGATGAACTGAAAACGGCTCGTGAAGCAGGAGATGAAGAAAAAGTTACCCAACTTCGTGAGCAAATAAAAGCCGAGCACGAATCTGAAATGGCAGAAAAAGAAGCTGCTATGGAAGCCGCCCTTGCCGGTGGATACGAAACCTGGAAGGCTTATGCCACTGAACAAGGAATGCCGGAAGAAATTTTAGAAAAGATTACCGCCGACAACTTCTCGACCTTCGTGGAAATTCATAACACCCGGAAAAAGCTTCGAGAACTCGAAGAATCACTGGGAATCAAAGGGTTCGGAGCACCTCATGTCTTTATGAAAAAGAAGCAATAACACCATGCTATTGACGACTCAAAACAACCCTTCAGATGAAGGGTTGTTTTATTTTTCCATTTCCCAGTACAATCCAGATGTCACTTTCTAAAAGATGTACACCGAACAAACCTTGCAATACCTCCAGCAAAAGAAGAAGATTTTGTTCTTAACCACTTCCAATCGCTGGTCGGGTGAAGAGGGTGGAGAAACACCGAAGAGTACTCAGCTCGCACAATATTTGAAAAACCAATTAAAGAAAAAAGTGACCAACATCGATGTGCCAAAACTGAATCTGTATCCTTGTGAGGGAAATGTTTCGACGGAACGTGGGAATTCCTGTGGGCAGAAAAAAGCCTTGTTGCATGACTTAGAAAAAAATCCCAGTGGCCAGCACCGTTGTTGGGCAAGCCTGAATAATCCAAATGATGAATTGTGGAAAATCAGCAAGGCATTACTCGAGTCCGACGCCGTAGTGTTTTTCACTTCTGTAAGATGGGGGCAAACAAATGCCTATTACCAAAAACTCATCGAACGTCTCACCTGGCTCGAAAACCGTCATTCTACCCTCGGGGAAGACAACATCCTTGAAAAAATCGATGCCGGTATTATCGTGATTGGGCAGAACTGGCATGGAAAAGAAGTTCTCGGTACCCAGAAGCAAGTCTTATCCTATTTCGGCTTTAAGGTTATTGATGACCTTTGTTGGAATTGGCAGTATTCGGAGAATGTGACAGATGAAAGTGATGCGAGCTACGCAAAGGCGGCACGAGCCTTTAAAAAAACCTTCCTTCAGGTGCTGGATTGATATCCACAATGAGAAACGTGAAGATTCAATGAATAGTTTCGCCACTTGAATAAAACAAGGCCAGAGCATTCTATCGACAGCGGTTCACTCAAGACTACACTTTCACAGGAATCCTTATTTTCACTCTATGAAAAAATATCTCTCCTGCCTTCTGCTGGTCTTCTTCGTGGGAATTATCACCGCTTGCAACCCATCTGGTACTTCCACCACCCTGAACACGACAACGGAAAAACCACAAGATTACATCGGCTTAAAAGTGGAAGATGCGCAAAAAATGGCGGCCGAGAAAAACACCGCATTTCGAGTTGTGATGAAAGATGGACAAACAATGCCTACCACCAGAGATTATCGGCCAGGGCGAATCAACGCTACTGTTGAAAAAGAAACGGTCGTCAGCTACACCGTCGAAGGAGAAGAAGTCACAGCCGATACCTACGATGAAAACAGCTGGAAAACGATGATCCCCGAAACCTGCATTTCATACTTCGATGGTTGTAATGACTGTCGCAGAGAGCCAAGCAGTCACACCGGCGCCTGCACGAAAAAACTGTGCTTCAACTACCAGATGCCGACATGCCTTGATTAAAACCTGGCGGCGAGTCGTTAATGCGAGATTTCCATGGGAACGTCCATGAGACGTATTTCAGCCTCTTCCAGAGCCTCTAAACTAAAGCGGTCGGTTTCAGAAAGACCATACCCGTCCCTTTCTCCCAAGACCTGATTGCCTATTTTCGCTTTGCCCTTCATAACAAAAACATACACGCCGTTATGAGGCTTTTTCACGATATATGTTCGAGAAACACCTTTATCAAAACGCGCCAAAGAAAACCAGGCATCTTGATGAATCCAAACGCCCTCATCTTCGGAGGAAGGAGAAACGATTTGCTGAAAATCATTGGGCTTTGCCTGTTCAGAAATATTCATATCCGCATAGCGCGGCGCAACATCTCGTACTTTGGGCAGGATCCAGATTTGTAAAAACTTTACCGGCTTATCCGGCAAGGCGTTCATTTCGCTATGGACCACTCCCGTGCCCGCAGACATGACCTGAACCTGACCTTTTCTGATCACTCCACTATGGCCCATGTTATCTCCGTGCCGAAGTTCCCCTTCCAAAGGAATACTGATGATTTCCATATTATTATGCGCATGCTGGCCAAAACCCGCACCGCCCTGAACCGTATCGTCATTGAGTACGCGGAGCACCCCGAAGTTATTCCGATCGGGATGATAATATTCGGCGAAACTAAAAGTGTGATAGCTTTTGAGCCATCCATGATCGGCATGACCTCTGCTATCGGCGGGATGATAGATCGTTTTCATGGGTAAATCCAATGACAAGGGGAGTTGAATATTCTCATCTAAGCCATTCGCACGATGCCTTCAACTTGTTCTCAGGATTGGCTGGGGTGGAGGGATTCGAACCCCCGCATGGCGGCTCCAAAGGCCGCTGCCTTACCGCTTGGCGACACCCCAATGATGTAAATAAGAAAGAAAACAACTTAATGGCGGCTCCAACCCCGCACTGGATGCAGGGTACCGCTTGGTCGATTCTCCATAGCTGGATTCTCCGAAGCTGACGGGAAACGGCGGGAAAGCGTAGGAGAAGGAACTGTGGTGCCTGGAGAGGGAGCGAAGGAGAACGACACCCCATAAAAAAACGGGCTTTTGGATTCTCCGAAGCGAATGGAGGCTTTCTGGAGCGCGCGAAGGAGAACCAAAGCCTGGTCATTATACGGATTTCGCGCAAAAAACAAAAGAAAACAGTTTCAAAAAAGAGCTAGAGAAGGAGATACATTCTTCTCGCTTTTCTGGGTATGCTTGAGCAGCCAAAAGACAAACTTGACACTATGACTAATCTCTCCAGATGATCAGTTCATTTTTTCTCTCCATCTGGACCATCATCAATCGCCATCGCTGGAAAACCTTTTTTGCGATCATAGCTCTTTTGTCGGTCGCAGGGGTTTCCTACGCCATTTTGAAACCCACAAAACCGGAATACATAACAGAACTTTCTAAAAGAGGAGATCTGCGGCAAACAGTAGAGGTGGTGGGCACCGTTATCTCGGACCGGGATTTGCAATTACAATTTCGCAATCCCGGCCTCGTGAGCCAGGTGCTGGTGAAAGAGGGGGATGTCGTGAGCATCAATCAAAAATTAGCCAGCTTGCGGTCCGAAGATTTAACGGCAAATGTTGCCGCAGCCACTGCTCGCGTAAAAGAAGCGGAAGCTTCTTTGAAAACTTTGAAAGAAGGAGACCGGCCAGAAGACATCGCCATCCTCGAGCAACAACTCATAGCCGCTCGCGAAAAACTGAAAGAGATGCAGCGCGGAGCACGACCTGAAGAATTGGCCATTGCCCAGACGCAGTTGGAAAACGCTAAAAGGAGCTTGGCTGATGTAGAGCTGGAACTAAAGAACGCCGAAGAAAAGACCTTTCGTGATTTGGCAACCGTCGCACAAAAAAGCCGGGATGCGGTCCAATTGACCTCCGTGACAATGGATAAGATATTGAGCAGCAACCTTCAGGAGGTGATCTACCCCATCCGCTACCCGGTCGATAAAACCTGCAGGCTGCAATTTGACACCGTGATCAGTAACAGAATAACAGATGATTGCTTTGAAGCATTGTTTGCCGCAGAAGCCTTGAAGGGATTTCTCGTCGATTTGCAAAACAACGATGAGCAGACCCTTTTTCAAAGGCTTCAGGAGACCAATCAGAAAATCGGAATCATGAGAGATTTCATGATCAACCTTTTGCAAGTCGTGAATTCCACTATCTCAATCGAACAAGGAATGCCGTTGGACGAATCCCTGCTCAACTCATATAAAAGTTCCATCGCAACAGGACAAACCGAACTGGAAAATGTTGCCTCTCAGGTCAACGTTCAGATACAGAGTTTGCAAAGCCAATTGGTAAATAATAAATCAGCCATCGATGCCGCCCAAAATAAAGTCAATCAGGCGGAGAATACGGTACTAAACCTCGAAAAAGAATTTATCCTCAAATCCTCCAGCGCTACCCCGGAACAGCTGGTCATTCAGGAGACTCAAATCCGTCAGTTAGAATTACAAATTGAGATTGCTAAAAAGGGGGCGCGACAATCGGATATTGATGCCGCAGAAGCAAGACTGCATGCTGCCAGAGCAGAACTCACCCGGGCCATGGCCAATCTTTCGGACAGTGTGATAAATGCTCCATCCAATGGAAGGATAACAAAGGTCAACCTCAAGGTTGGAGAAATAACCCCTTCCGGACCAGCCATGAGCATGCTCGGAGAAAGTCCGTACCGCATTGAAATATTCGCGTCGGAAATCGATATCCCAAAAGTAAAATATGAACAGCCTGCCACCATAGAACTAGACGCCTTTCCGGATGTGCACTACAAACTCCGGGTGGCGGAAATCGATGAATCGCAAAGCATCATCGACGGAGTCGCCAAGTACCGCGTCAAACTGGATTTCGTTCATCCCCATGACGAATTTAAATTGGGAATGACAGGTGATACGACCATTGTGACCGATCAAAGGGAGGACATCATCTTCATTCCTTCCAGGGCCGTGCTCCAGGATGGTGAACGGAAGTATGCAAGAATCCTTATGGATGACCATACTACCGTTCTCGAAAAAGAGGTGGAAACCGGAATGGAAGGAGAGGATGGGTATATAGAAATTGTTTCAGGACTCAAAGAAGGCGAGAATGTCATCTTACTCATGAGATAGCATGAAGAAAAAAGAAAAACCTCTCATTCAACTCAAAAAAATTCGAAAATCTTATTTGAAAGATGAACTGGAGACACCCGTTTTGATGGGAGTCGATCTCATCATAAAAG